>Ga0067045_1002645_pt1 | contig 79305 bp, 68 predicted proteins | sample TerdegcTABiofilm_FD_59184 | JGI IMG/M metagenome (GOLD analysis project Ga0067045, IMG submission 59184) | Combined Assembly of (Gp0054472, Gp0054536) Wastewater bioreactor microbial communities from Singapore -Terephthalate degrading... | reverse complement strand
GATGAGTATATTTCTTTAGGAATTGCAGAATATTATTTTGCAAAAGAAGAATTTGATAAATCAAAGCAAGTTTATGAAAATATTAATATTAACAAAATAAACAATGATATTTACAAAAAGCATATTTCAAAAAGGATTATACAAACTGAAATATTTGCTCAGAATTTCAATAAAGCAAAGTATTTAATTGAAAATTACAAAAATGAATACGGAATTGATTATGACTTGCAATATATAAACTTACAATTGGCATATTTAACTGAAAATTCAACAGAAGGATTTGAGATTAATACTTATTTATTAGATAATTGGAAGTATGAAAAATATAATTCCACTCTTGGATTTGGATTAGATGATTTGCTTGTTATTGGTGGAAATTTATTTTTATCTACAAAAGAAAATTATTTTGATGCACTCGACGTCTATGAACTTGCCTTAAAAGAAAATCCCGAAAATGCAGAAGCTTGCTATGGTGCAGCAATGGCTTATTATGAACTTGGATTTCCCGAGCAAGCTCTAAAAATGATTGATTGGGCTATAAAATTGCGACCTGAATGGGATGAGGCAATTGAATTCAAAAATATAATTAATGGAAAATAACATAGAGAGTAATCAAAAGCAAAAGTACGGAACGCTTTATCTTGTTGCATCACCTATTGGTAATAATAAAGATTTTACATTTCGTGCCGCTGATGTGCTTGGAAAAGTGGACCTTGTGCTTGGCGAAGAGAAGAAAATTACAGCTCATCATCTTTATCAATTGCGTCTTGATAAACCCATTGATTCTTTAAATGAGCATAATGAAGCCGAAAAAGTTCCCGAAATTATAACCTTATTGAAGCAAGGTAAAAATATTGGGTTGCTTTCTGATGATGGCACACCTGTGCTTGCCGATCCAGGCTATCAGCTTGTTCGAGCTTGTATTAATGAAAACATTAAAATAACCCCAGTCCCAGGTGCAAGTTCAGTTGTATCGGCTTTAATTTGCAGCGGATTTTCGACAAATCAATTCCTATATGCAGGATTTCTAAGTAGAATTGATGAAGAACGCCGTAATCAAATAAAATATCTTTCACACGAACCGCGAACGGTAATTGTTCTCGATACTCCTTATCGCTTGAAAGTATTGCTCAAAGCTTTTAACGATATTATACCCGATAGAAATGCCTATATTGGTATGAATTTGACATTATCATCTGAATCTCATCAGCGTGGCACATTTGCTGAACTTTATCAAAAGCTCAAAGACCAAAAAATGAAAGTAGAATATGTAATTGTATTTGAGGGACAAAAGAAAGATAAATCAAAAATTAATATTAAAAAACGTGATATATCCAAAACTGTAGAACCACATAAAAAAGTTAATCTAAATTTCCGAAAATCATCAAAAAATAAAGTTTCAAAGTCATTTAATACGTCAAAGTCAAATTCAAGAGACAATAGAAAAAGTGGCAAAAGATACACAAAAAGATAAATCATTATATGTTCAATCTTTTCGTTTTATTAAGCCCTTCCTTGGACTAATTGCATTAGCTTTAGCAATGAATATAATATTTTCATTGTTAAACACTTTCACTGTAACATTAATAAAACCTGTATTCCAAATTATATTTTCAGGCAATAGCATTCCCACGGGTGCAGCAAATGCAATGTCAAATCCACTTGATAATTTTAAGAATAACTTTTTCGATTTTATAACTCGAATGGTTGTTGCTCCTGGCAATCCAATGCGGAGTCTTGTGAAATTGAGTGTTGTTATAATTATTGCCTTTATATTAAAAAATTTATTCAAATATTTAGGAAGCATTACTGCCGTAAAATATGAAGAAGGAATAATCAAATCAATTCGTGATGAAGTTTTTGCAAAATTGACAAGTTTTTCTCCTGGATATTATTCTCAAAAGAGACAAGGAGATTTCCTATCAGTAATAACAAATGAAACGACTGCGCTTAGCAATGCCTCAATTACAGCATTTTCGACAATTATACGCGAAGGCGTTCAAGTTTTGCTATTTGCTCTTTTATTGCTATCTATTTCTTGGGATTTGACCCTTATTACTTCATTGACCGCAGTAGCAGCTGTATTAATTTTGCGATTTGCTCGAAAATTTCTAAATCGTTATGCAGGAAGAATGCAATCTGCAATGGCAGATTACACATCCACAATGCAAGAGACTTTTTATGGAATTAAAATAATTAAAGCGTATAATGCTGAAAAGAATTTTATTTCTAAATTTTTCAAAGATACTCTAAAATATGTAAAAGCGGCTGTCAAACATAAACGCATTATAACATTAATTCCAGCACTGAATGAAATATTCGCAATATTTGCCTTATGTGTAGTACTTTTTTTTGGGGGATATAAAGTATTTCATAATCAATTGACTGCAGATGATTTAATGCTTTTTCTTTTCTCATTATTTTCAATTATGTCACCATTGACATCAGTTTTATCGAATATTGCACAAATTCCACGGGGATATGTTGCTGCAGAAAGGATTTTCGAAATATTAAATGAGGAAGAAAAAGTTAAATCGGGAGATTTGCGTCATCCAAAATTTCAAAATTTAATCAAATTCAATAATGTTTCATTTACTTATGATAAAGAACCCGTTTTAAAAAACATAAATCTTGAAATCCCTAAGGGAAAGAAAATTGCACTTGTTGGCAGTAGTGGGAGCGGGAAATCAACTATTTTAGATCTCTTGGTAAGGTTTTATGACCCTCAGGAAGGCTCAATAACTCTTGACAATATAGATATTCGGAAGTTTTATTTACCTGATTATAGAGCATTATTTGGAATTGTATCTCAGGAAACAATGCTTTTCAATGATACAATAGAAAATAATATTCGAATCGGACGTAATGATATACCCTACGAACAAGTTATTGAGGTTGCAAAGCTTGCAAATGCTTATGATTTTATTATGCAAACAGAAAATGGCTTTCAAACTCGAATCGGTGATAGGGGAATGACGCTTTCGGGTGGAGAAAGACAACGTATTGCTATTGCACGTGCTTTGCTTGGCAATCCTGAAATATTAATATTTGACGAAGCAACTTCCGCTCTTGATACAGAATCGGAAAAGACCGTTCAGAATGCAATAAATAGTGTCCTTAAAAACAAAACAGCTGTGCTTGTGGCACATCGTCTCTCAACAATAATTGATGCCGATGAAATATGTGTTATCAAAGATGGAATGATAATTGAATGTGGAAATCATCGGCAATTAATTGAAAATAAAGGCGTATATAATTATCTTTATGAATTGCAATTCGAAAATGGCAATCAATGATCCTGCACAAGCAATTTAGCCTGTTGAACAGTTCCAAGCCAATATATATTTTCATCAGATAATCTTCCATAATCGCTTGCTTTCACAAACAAATAAAATTCGTTTCCTTGCGTATTCTCACAAGCTTGATGAAGCAAACCGACAATTTCCGAAAAATCATTTGATTGGCGTAATAAAACAACCTGAGATATATCAACATATTTAGGTTCGCAATTTATAGTGAATGCTAAATATAATCGGTTTTTTATATAATCAGGTAAGTCATCAGGAATATCAAGTGTTTCAATGCGAACTGCAGGTATGCCTAATCCTTTAATTTTGGTAGCAGACGCTCGTGATAAATCCATTATTCGCTTTTTAATAAAAGGACCTCTATCATTAATTAATACCAGAGTAGATAGCCCGTTGCTTTTATTTGTAATTCTTACAATATTGCCAAAGCTAATTGTTCTATGGGCGCCTGTATATTTGTTCATATTATATCGCAATCCGCTTGCCGTTTTGCGATTGTGGAAGCGATCCCCATAATAGGACGCAATACCACACTGCGAATATATACTAATTTGATTTAGACTATCTATATAATTTTGGTAGTTTGTGAGGTCTTGTTTTTGAATTGGATCATCTTTGATAATAAGAGGTTGGTTCAATGAATCTTCTGCTTCAGTTAAAAGGAGAATTGAAGCAAATAAAATAATTATTGAGTGTGTTAACCGACTTTTCCAAAGAAATTTCCAAATATTTCTTAAATTCATTAAACTTTTTAAGATTTGTTATACATAATATTAGTGCGCTCCTGCATTTAACTCCTTTAAATTCAAATATATCTATATTAAACATTTAAAATTATTTCAAACTATATTTACAAAAATATGTAAAATAAATAAATTGACAATTTTATTTAAAAAAAATTAATTAAAAAATTAATTATTAATTTTGAAATTTATATCGTCTAAAACTTCTTATGAAAATAATGAACAAATCTCTTTTAAATATTAAGCTAATTCTTATTTTCGGGCTTATAATTGCTTTATTTGGATGCGCACAAGAAAATCCTGATTTAGTCAATCCGCCTTCAAATGTTGATTATATCAGTGTTCGTTTTATTAATTTAGCGGGAGATTTTGAAAATCGCGATTTGAAAATAGATGGTAATGAACTCGCAAGATCAGTTGCCTTTTCGTCCAGTTCAAAAGCGGTTCATCCTCCGAGCGATTCAGGCTTTGTTTCTGTTTATAAAAATGAACAAAAGGAATTTACTCCCGTGAGAATGATACATTTTCAACGCAATTTAACATATTCATTCTTTGCTCTTCCACCATATTTTGGGAATGCGAATTCGAGATATGTGGACACACTTATTACAATGACCACTTCTCTTGCAATGCCTGCAAATACAGATGATTGCTACATCAAACTTTTCAATGCTTATCCTGATAGTTTATCGAGTTTTGCATTGACTATTGGATGTCCTAGTGCTACTCAGATTTTCTCGAATGTTTTCTATCGCCAAATTACACAACCACAATTAGTTCAAACGGGAAATGTAGCAATTTCTATTATTCAGCGGAAAAATAATGTAGATAATATTCTCGGTACATATTCAATTAATTTATCTAAACAGGGTCAATATGCTGTTATAATTAGCCAAGATGAAAATCATAATCCGACCTTTATGCTTTTAGATGAGCTAAATTCCGAAACTAATGCTTTATCGTTGCCAAATGAAATACTAGAACGTTATTCCCGCATCCGTTTGATTAATTTCTCTCAGGCAACTGTTTCAGCTATAAAGAAACCAGGCGATGTTATAGCAAATGATTTATCACAATTATCCATAGGTAATTATGCACAAGTCAGTGCTTGCAAAAGCTCAACACTCGATAGCTTAGTATTCTACCAAAATGGAAATCTATTAGCAAATTTAAATTATTCATTTGATGTTTTGAAGGATTATTCAATTATAATATTTGATTCTGCTTCTAAAACTGCTAATAATGCGGTAGTTGTTCCACCCTCAAATCTTAATTATACAGGGAAATCGCTTATTACTGTTGTTAACGCCACAACAACAATCAATTCCTTTGATTTGTCTGTAGCATCTCGTGCGGATACTTCTTCAATTGGATATTCTTCGGGAAGCTATTTAGCAAAAGCATTATCATTTTCGCAGGTTTCTGAACCTGTAGTAATAAATTCAGGGGTGCTTCCTTTTTCAATTTTCAAAACAGGCACACCTTATGCATTGATTTACAATGGTTTCACAAATGTATTGCCAAATAAATCTTATTTAATCATAGTTTATAATGATGCTCAAAATAATTTGAAAGTAAGTATTATTGATGATTCACAAGAAAATATACCTGTGCAATCACTTGATAATTGCTCGTTTTTACAAATTTTACAAGCTATTGCAGGCACCGAAAAAATTCAAATTATAATACCTGGACAGATTTCTTCAGGATATTTATATTATTCTAATTCATTTGCAGCAGTGCTTCCACCGTCGTCGATACAAATCAGCGCAAATATAAATTCTTTGAATATTAATGTGCCATTAACTCCGAACCCTGAAAAGCACTATTCTATTATTTTCTCGGGATATAAAGATTCGCCTGAATATATTTTAACTGAGGATAATATACCAGTGCTTAACACGGGTTCATATCAATTTCGATTTGTTAATGCAAGTAATGATTATAATACAGTAGTAGTAACTCAGGATACAATAATAGATAATGCAATTGCTCTTTTGGATTATAAAGTAGTTTCACCTTATGCAAGTGATTATCAACAAAAACAGCAAACATATTATTTTTATGATCAAGATTCAAAAAAATTGCTTACAAAATTTTCAATTTACTTTACTTTAGGCAAATCTTATACAATTGTTTTTACAGGTTCAAATAAATCAAAAAGTGGTTATTCAACAATGATATTGCAGGATTATTAATGCGTAAATCAAAATATACAATTCAAATCGAAAACGAAAAAGACAAATTAAAAATAATAGAGTTGCCAAATCATTTGAAATTGATTTACGATTTTGTGCCACAGGTGAAATCATTCTCGCTTGGAATTAGCGCAATGGTTGGCTCACGTGAGGATCCTATTGATAAACCAGGCGAAGCTCATTTTTTGGAGCATCAATTATTTCGCCGCAATCGACATCGTACATCTACCCAAACAACTCGTGAATTTGAGCGCACAGGCACAATCAATAATGCATTTACAGAAAACGAATATACTGTTTTTTTTATAAAATCACTTAATGAAAATTTTGAAAAAGTCTTCAGATTGCTTGCTGATTTCATTTTATGTCCTGTTTTTGAGAAACATGATTTCCGTAAAGAACAAAAAATCATTTTGGAAGAAATTAAATCTTATGAAGATGACCCTGAGGAATATATATTTGACCTTGGCAATACTCTTATGTTCCCAAATCATTCCTTAGGAAATCCAATTGCGGGAACAATCAAAAGTGTATCAAGCTTTCAGCAAAGCGATATTTCCGATTTCTTTGATAAATACTATAATGCAGAAAATTTGGTTATTTCGTATGCAGGAAGTCACTCAATTCAAGAAGTCAGCAATTTTTCAAATGAATTATTTGAAGATTTTAAAACTAATAAAATTGAATATAATAGACTACCAATACCTACAAATACCCTTGATAAATTGATTGTCAAAAAGAAAATTGAGCAATCGCATATTTTAATGTTGAAGCGATTTGATAATATCAATTCTGATTATATAATGAAATTGAAATTATTGAATTATATAATTGGCGAGGGTCCCAGCTCGTTTATCAATCAAAATATCCGAGAGCGTCAAGCAATTGCTTATTCAGCGTTTTCAGTTGTTGAACATTTCACAGATACAAATCTTATGCAAATATATTTTGCTACTGATAAAATTGCTATTTCTAAATCGAAAGATTTACTAAATGAAATTTTTGAAAAAATTGCAGGAAAAAAAATTACTTATGATTTATTTTCAATTAGCAAAAATGCACTCTTAGCCCAAAATATCTACAAAAACGAAACAACCTATGAGCGTATGCTGAATAATATTCGTTTGTATCAATTAGATGGTAATTTTGATTTCGACCGGGATTTTGAAAAAAATATAAAATCCATCAATTATGAGGATTTCTTGAAATGGGCATCTGAATTATTTAATAATATTGAATTTTCTGAAGTTCAAATTCTACAAAAATAATTTAAAAGGTGGGTGGAGCATCCCTGCTCCACACTCTTCTTAAAAATAAAAATATATTATTATTTTTGATTGTGAAGCAAGGGTGCTTCACTCACATATTCTATTTTTTTGCTTTACTCTGATTCTTGACAGCTTGAACAGCTTTTTCCACTTCTTCTTGACTTGCTAAATAATAATGTTTGATTGGAATAAGATCATCATCTAATTCATAAACAAGAGGAATACCCGTTGGAATATTCAATTGTGGGATTTCGTTGTCAGGGACATTATCCAAATATTTTACTAAAGCACGCAAGCTATTTCCATGAGCTGATATAATTACTCTTTTCCCGCTTTTTATTTCAGGAGCGATTGTATCCATCCAATATGGAATAAAGCGGATATAGGTATCCTTTAAGCATTCAGTATATGGAAGAAGTTTTGTATCAACATTTTTATATTTCGGGTCGAACTTTGGCGCTCGTTCATCATTAGCTTCGAGTGCAGGTGGTGGAACATCATAGCTCCTTCTAAAAATAAAGAGTTCGTCCTCACCAATTTTTGCAGCCATTTCTGATTTGTTTAATCCTTGAAATGCTCCATAGTGGCGTTCATTTAAACGCCAAGATTTAATTACGGGTATCCACAGCAGATCCATTTCTGTTAATATAATTCCCAATGTGTTAATTGCCCGCTTCAAAACCGATGTGAAAGCAATATCAAAAGTGAAATTTGCTTCTTTCAATTTTTGTGCTGCAATTTTTGCTTCTTGGATACCTTGTTCTGATAAATCGATGTCGGTCCAGCCCGTAAATCGATTTTCTTTATTCCACAGACTTTCACCGTGTCTTATTAATACTAATTTATACAATTTATCCTCCTAGATTATTTCAATTTGCTTTTTTAAACTTTCTTCTAATAATTGCTTTCGACGATTTGCTCCCCAAATTTCTATATCAATATCAATTTTTGGGTCAGCAGGTATTAATTTAATTTGAATTTTATTATTATAATTCACCTCTATATCTTTTACATATTGCTTCTGGCGTCTATCAATTCCCTCTGCTATACGCAAAATGCCTGCAAGCACATCCACTTTAAGTTGTATATCGCTCGGAAGAGAAACATAATTTGAATGCTTATTTTTTGGTAAACTTTTTCTATGATAGCGTGCAATATTGCCAATGAATTCTGCCTCATCGTTTGTAAATCCCGGTAAATCGCTATGTGTAATTATATAATAACTATTTTTGTGATGTTGAGAATGCGATATCCAATATCCAATATCGTGTAATAAACTTGCACACTCAAGAATCTCACGTTCATAATCAGTATAATTATGATATTTTTTTAAAGAATCAAATAATTTTAAAGCTATTTGCTTGACGTGCTCAGAATGTTTCATATCTACGTTATATCTGTGAGCTAGGTCATATATGGTTTCAAATCGTAAATTGGTTAGATGATGATATTGCTCGACCTCAAGCATTTTTTCGTAAGTATCAAACACTATACCCTCTCTTAATGCATAAGGAGAAACAAGTATTTCTTTTAAATTCAATGTATTAATAAATGTTTCTAAAATAATTGCACCCGCAAGAATAATATCGCTTCTTTGAGTATCCATACCTGGAATTTTGCTTATTTCTTGAGGATTTTTGCATTTTAATATTTTTGAAATTATATTTAAAATTTTCATTGTGGATATAGAATATCCATTTAAAAAATCTGGGGGCGTCTCTCCATTTTCAATTAGGGACATTGCAGCAAGTGATTGTATTGTGCCAGACGTTCCAATAGTTAAATCGAATCCTGTACTTTTAATATTATTTAAAGTGGGTGTCCATTCGCCAATTACATACTTACGAATTTCCTCAATTTTTGATTTTGTATAATTATGGCTGTTAAGAAATTGTTTTGTGAGCCGTATTGCACCAATTTTATCGCTATTTGCAAATTTGATTTTATAATTTCTACCAATTACAGTTTCGGTACTTCCTCCACCAATATCGACAACCAAAGCATTTTTATCTGTTATTGGTAATGCATGGCTAACACCTAAAAATATTAGCCTTGCTTCTTCAACACCTGATATAACCTCTATATTAACTCCTGTTTCTTCTTTAGCTCGATTGATAAAAATGTCTTTATTCAGAGCTTCACGAACTGCACTTGTTGCGACAGCTCGTATTTTGGCATTGTGGTTTTCGGCAAGCTTTGCAAAGCGTTTTAAAGTTTCTATACCTCTCTCGATTGCATCTTCTTGCAGGTATTTCATATCATTGCCGCTCTGGCCAAGTCTAACCATTTCTTTTTCTTGGTCGATAATTGTCAGAACCTCCCGCTGATTTATTGAAGCAATTACTAGATGTATTGAATTAGTTCCAATATCAATTGCTGCAATAATAGGTGCTTTTTCCATTAAATTAATTATAAAAAATATGCAAATTATATATTTTTTCTTAAATAAAAGATTTTATCTGAATTTCTTAATTTAAATATTATGGAAAGTAAAATATTTGTTTTTGGGGATATTCACGGTTGCTATTTAACTTTTCGTACTTTATTTGAAAAATGTAAAATCCAAAAGCAAGATTCAATATACTTACTCGGTGATTATATTGATAGAGGACCCAGAAGCAAGCAAACACTCGATTTTATTTTTAATATAATTCTTGAAGGTTATAATGTATATCCAGTTAAAGGAAATCATGAACAAATGTTACTTGATACCCTAATATCTGAAGAAAATGAATATTCTTGGAGATACATAAATGGTGGTGAAATGACCCTCTTATCATTCAAAGTAAAAAATGCCAAAGAGATACCTTCAATTTATCTCAATTGGATTGGTTCATTGCCGTTTTATTATGAATTAGAAAAATATGTTATTGTTCATGCAGGATTAAATCTTCATAAAGATAATCCATTCGAAGATACCGATGCAATGATTTGGACCCGCGATAGATATTATGATAAATCGAAATTTAGTAAAAAAATAGTAATTGGTCATACTCCCACTCCGCTCGATATAATAGAAGCATCATTGCGAGAAAATATTATTTTTCTCGATGGGGGTTGTGTTTATGCATACAATCCTCTGCTTGGCAATTTATGCGCTCTTGAATTGTCAGAAATGAGACTTTATGTACAACATTATCTTGGATAAATATTTAAACTATATAAATAAATTTTGTATAATTTTTTAAATTTGCTTTTTTAATGAGATAAAAATGAGAATTTCTAATTTTAATAAGATTTTCACTATATTTATATTATTTGTATTTTATATTAATTTAGCAATCTCAGAGGAACCTAATCCTTCTTGGATTACTGATATTACAAAAGAAGTGGGATTGGAATCTGCACGGGGTTCGCGAATTGCTCTTTATGATATTAATGGCGATAATTATCCTGATTTGCTTTGGTCGGAAGGTACAACAAATAAAAATCGATTGCATATTTTATTAAATGTTCCCAATCCTGATGCATCAAGCAACATTAAACGCATATTTATCGAATGGACTGATAGTTCAGGAATTAATATTAATCGAGATCCAAATAAAAAAGGACGAATTGCTGATATTGGTGCATTTGTGGATGTCAATAATGATGGATACCCTGATTTAGTTTCAAGTATTTACTATCACCGTTTGCAAATGTATCTCGATACGCTCGACCCGGGCGATAGAAGTGAGGTATATTTAAATGATGGAACAGGTCATTTTAAATTATTGCCAAATAGCGGACTTTATCAGCTTGGACTTGTAAATACCACTGGATTAGGATTTTTAGATTATGATTTAGATGGAAATTTGGATTTATTTATGGCGCAATGGTTTTATGATTATGCAAATGATAAAAAGCAGCCAAGTATTTTGCTCAAAGGCAATGGCGATGGAAGCTTTACAAAAGTAAATTGCAATGCAATTTCGGAAAATTATGAACCACTTTATGGTGTAAATATTACGGATTGGAATAATGATGGCTGGCAAGACATTTTTACATCACCTTACTGCAGAAGTGGTGGTAGCTTATATACAAAAACTGCAAAACAAGATTTTGTCAATTGGGCAACACCTGCGAATTATTCGGCTCAATTGATGCAAGGCGATAATGGGCAGAATCTTTGCCAATGGGAAGCTCAACCAGCCGATTTTGATTGTGATGGTGATATGGATTTGCTTCAAGTGGAGGTCCACGGTGGATATAATGATAATGAAGGTAGGACACATATTTCTGTCAATTTGGGAAAAGATAGTAATTACCGCTACCAATGGGAATTGGATAGATTGAAACGAGATGCACCTTTGTCGTCTCATCTTGGTGATCAGGGTGGTGAATGGTTCGATCTTGATGGTGATGGATGGCTGGATGTTGCTATTGGACAAATGGCTTATCCCGATGCAAATAAAGAAGGCCAGGAAAGGCTTTATATTCTTCATCAGAATAATAATCATTATTTTGATGATATTTCAAAGCAAATTGGCGTTTTCGATGCTAAAGAAGGGCATTCTATGGAGCCAGCTGATTATGATTTAGATGGAGACCAGGATTTGTTCTATAGTAGGCAACATCGTGATACAACTATTAAGGATACAATTATTAATGGCGTATCCAAAAAGGATACATCTATTTCAATATATATGCAAATTCATTTGCTACGCAACGAAATTGGGAATAAAAACAATTGGGTGGAAGTGTATCTCGAACCTCCCGCAAATCATAATAAATCTTGCATTGGTTGTCGCATCACTGTTTTTTCTGATGGGCTGGCACAAATTCGAGAAATTGAAGCCGGACTTGGACATTTTTCGGGTGAAGTACCATTTATTCAAAATATATCATTAGGCAATCGAAATAGAATTGATTCAATTCAAGTGCGTTGGCAATTGCCTGGATTTCCTATAACAACTATATATAATCCAGCAATTAATATAATCCACAAAATCAATCAGGAAGGACTTGATGGCTTTATTAAAAATTGGGAAGGAAATGCACCTATTATCGCTACAAGTAAACCTTTGATTGATTTTGGTACAGTGAAAGCAGGGGAAAAGCTGACACAATCTATTGATATACAAAATATTGGAAGTGAAAAATTAGATATATCCTCGATATCATTGGATAATGATATGCAATCAACTTTGAAATTATTGCCAATCCAATTACCTCAAACGATATTACCGAATGAGAAGATTACAATCAATGTTGAATTTAGTCCTATTGCACGTGACACAATTTATGATTCCCATATTGTCATTAATTCAAATGCTTTTAATGCTCCAAAGAAATTGATTGATATTGATGGTAATGGGTTCAAGCAGGAAGCAATTTTGGGAGTCAGCGATACGGCAATTACTTTTGAGAATACCTGGGTTGACTCTGTTTATAAAAAGACATTAATAATACGAAATTTTGGTGAAGTTGAATTAAAAATAAATCAATTAACATTGATAAATTATATTGAGAATATTTTCTCCATCGATGACTATCCAAATGGAATTACGATAAATCCAAAAGATAGTTTTCAATTACCAATCTACTTTAAACCTAATGCTAAGAAAGATTATACCGCAAAATTAATATTACTCTCAAATTCATATAATTTGCCCGTTTATAACATAAATCTATATGGAAATTGTAATGGACCCTCACCAGAAATTGCTATTATAGGAGCGTCACTTTCTTTTGGTGCTGTAGAAATAGGACAAACCGTTGAAAAATCATTTGCAATTAAAAATATAGGTAATGGAATTTTAGAAATTTCTAATATTAGTATTACAGATAATATAGACAATGCTTACCAGATAATTTCAGATCCGCTTCCAATACATTTAAATTGGAATGATAGTGTATATGTTAAGATTTCTTTCTCACCAAAAGAAGTTAAAAGTTATAAAACAAAACTCATAATCACATCAAATTCCATAGTTGATTCGATTAGAACATTTACAATTTTTGCAAGTGGTGCCAAAGGCTCTTCAGTAAATGATAATCAGTTTTCAAGTAACGTATTAATTTATCCAAATCCAGTGTATAATAATGAATTAATTATCGAATTACCTAATAATAATAATTATATTAATTCAATTCAAATCTATGATTTTATTGGCAATAAATTAATTAGTATAAATGATTTAGCGACTTTTTCCAATACTTATAAATTAGATTTAAGTAATCTTAATAATGGGTTATATTTATTAATCATTAATAATGGAAAGGAAAGGATAACAAAATCATTTTCTATAATTAAATAATTAGAAAAATTTTAGAAAATATTCAAATTATTAACAAAATTTAGTTAATTTAAATTTTTTATAATATGTTATTTTATAGGTTAAGATTTTTTAGATATAAATGAAAAAGATAGCAATACTTACAAGTGGTGGAGATGCACCGGGAATGAATGCTCATATAAGAGCAGTTGTCAGGTCAGCAATAAGCAAAGGTTTAGAGGTCGTAGGAGTTGAAGGTGGTTTTTCTGGATTAATAGAAGGGGATTTTATCAAGCTAACCAGGCGAGAAACAGCAAATATAATAGGCCGTGGTGGTACAATATTGAAAACAAGTAGATCAAAAGAATTTATGATGACAGGAGGACGAGCCGCTGCTGCTGAACGTGCAAGAGAAGCTGGAATTGAGGGTATAGTTGCTTGCGGTGGAGATGGAACTTTCCGTGGTGCTCATGCTTTTTGGCTTGAAAATCATATCCCAATTGTAGGTACACCTGGTACAATTGATAATGATTTATACGGAACAAATTATACTATTGGCTATGACACAGCAGTCAATACAGCAGCTGAGGCAATTGATAGAATACGCGATACTGCGGATTCCCATGGCCGGGTGTTTATTGTTGAGGTAATGGGGCGGCATGCAGGATTTATTGCGATGGATGTTGGCATAGCTTGCGGTGCTGAATATATTGCAATTCCCGAGAGTATTACAAATATGGATTTGCTTTATCAACGGATTTTAAGACAAGGCAAGAATCGCCGTACAATCATTATTGTTGGGGAAGGTGATGAATATGGGGGTGCAATTAAAATTGCCAATTATCTTTCAGAAACTTATGACATAGAAGCAAAATATACAGTTTTGGGACATATTCAAAGAGGTGGTTCCCCAACAGTTCGTGATAGAGTACTTGCAAGCCATCTTGGAGTTGCTGCTGTTGAAGCTTTAATTAATGGCAAAACTGATGTGATGATAGGGCGTGCTAATCATTCTATAACCTATACACCTTTTGAAGAAACGTGGACACGTCAGAAACCGATTTGGAGCTTTCTTTCGGAATTGGCAGATATTTTGATTTGAATTTTCTTCATTATTGGCATTTTTATTGTAATTTTGAATTATTTATAATTAAATGGATTAGTTTTGCGACTTTTTTGATAATGTTAGTTCGTTATAAAAAAATGAAAATTTAATGAAGAGATTAATATATATATTTATTTTTATACTTTTACAAATTTTTCCTGTATTTTCTCAAAATTATATAAGTATCCATGATTCAACTTTACCACGTACGGGATATATTTACTCTTTGCCTATTTATTCAAATATAGATTTGAAAAATGCAAATAATGTTTTGCTTAAAATCTATTTTAATTACAATTTGATTGATGTTAAAAATATTGTTGGCGGGACAAATTATGCTTTTAACGAACTAAATCCTTCATTTACAATCGATGCAACAAATCCTGATAATGCAATTCTTCAAATTTCTTCAAATCAAATAAATCCAAATTATTCAGGTGTGCTTTGCACTATTAGTCTCGAAACTCTTGTTGGACAGGATTCAATAGCAATTTTCTCCCCATTTTATTTGGAAATTAATGCTACACCAATAAATGATATATCTTTTAGCAGTGGGAGAATATTTATTGGTGATCCTGTTTATCCAGTTTTGCATGAGGGCATATCACAAATTTATCCAAATCCTTTTTCTTTTTCAGAGAATGTGATTTTTGCTGTAGAAGATACAACAACCGTGAATTTTAATATTTATTCTATACTCGGACAACTTGTTACAGAAATTCCCGGGAGTTCAATGCTTAATTATAGAGTATATGATAATACAGGTAAAGAAATTCCTGATATAACAAATTATAAATATCCTCGTGGGATTTACCGATTATACTTTGAAAGTATTCCTTGGAAATTTTCATCAGGTGCTTATTCGATTGTTATGGTGAGCAAAAAAGGTACTTTTCGTTCTAATTTTATTTATTTAAAATAGAGAGTTGTAATTGAAAAAGATCTATATTACAATATTATTTACTTTTTTGGTCTTTATTAGTAATACAATTGCACAAAGCAATGACCAGTCACAAATTCCACCAATTGATACTATAGCTCAACATAGATTACAATTAAAAAATCCTGTGGGGACTGAATTTTGGCTTACATTTATGAAAAATTATACGACAGTTGACAATAAACCTGCTCCAATTAATCTTGAGCTATTTATTACATCAGAAGAAGATGCAAATGTACAAATTGAAATTAAAGCATTGAAATTTCAAAAAAATGTAAGAGTTATTGGAAAAACTGTTCAGAACATAAAAATCGATACATTGGCTCAAATAACAAGCTCCGAAATTATAGAACCCGCTATGGCTGTACATATAACTTCTGACTATCCTATATCAGTATATGGATTGAATCGCCGCTTTCAGACAACTGATACATATATTGGATTGCCTACTCGTGTACTTGGCACTGCTTATAGGGCAATGACTTATACTATGTCAGCTCCACTATTACCTGAATTAGCAGTAGTAGCTACGGAAAATAATACTTATGTTACTATAACCCCATCTGTTGAAACAGGCTGGGGTCATCCTGCCAAAAAGCCTTTTCAAATTACATTGAATAGGGGTGATGTGTATCAAGTATTTGCGAAGCAAGATCTACGTGCTGGTATAGATGTGGATTTAACAGGTACATTAATTACGGCAAATCATCCAATTGCAGTATTTGCAGGTCATCAATGCGCTTATGTACCACATCAACAACCTCCCATTACAGCTTGCAATCATCTTGTCGAGCAGATGCCACCAATCTCATCCTGGGGAAAGCATTATTTTATTGGAAAATTTAGCAATCGCTCCTATTATACCTGGCGAATACTTGCCAATGAAGATTCTACCAAAGTTTTTATTAATTCACAACTTATTGGAATTTTACGAGCGGGTGAGTGGCTCGAAGGTAATTCAAAGGATAATATTCAAATTCGTTCCGATAAACCTGTACTTGTTGCCCAATTCTCACAAGGTTTCAAGAATGGCGATAATATAGGTGACCCATGTATGATTTTAATTAGTCCAACGCAACAATTCCTTATGCATTATAGATTTGCAACGCCAATTAATGGTGAATGGAATCATTATGTAACTGTTGTTATTCCTACGCGTGCATTACATACTCTAAAGCTTGATAATGCTAAAGCACCAACATACAATTTTGAAGAAATTGGAATCACTCGTTATTCAATTGGTTCTATTCAAATTGATTATGGCACTCATTCGCTTGAGGCAGCAATGCCATTTGGTATGTATTCTTATGGTTTTGGCTACGGTAATGATTCTTATGATGCTTATGGCAATATGGGAGGACAATCATTTGTTGATTATGAACCTGCAAACGATACAATCCCACCAAGCATTGAATTTATATCAGATAAAGATAAGTTGCGTGTTATAGTTCGTGATGATAGAGAATTCGACACAGGTATAAATGATATAATTTTTTCTGAAAATCAAAATATTTCTTATGCTATTCCAAAATATTCAGAAGGTGTGCCACAATTGGAATTTACCATTACACCATCGACATACAATGCCGGACGTGTTGTTTTAAAGGTAAGCGATCTTGCTCAAAATGTCAACACACAAACTATTTGTTATTCATTAAATGCTTCTACAGGCTATTTTGAATTTAATATAACCCCTGGATACCAACGTAGCTGCAATCCTTATGAAAGCTTGCAAATTGGCGCATTCATAAATCCAGGTTATATAATGCATACGGTTAATTTTATAAATTCAGGAAATATTAATCAATCAAATTTTAATACCCAAAGAGAACTAGGCGAATTTCAAAATAAAAATGTTTTCAATGTTTCATTTGGCGCTCTTGCAAGTTATAAAATTGCGAATAGATTTTATGGAACGGCTAAACTTACATTTGAAAAATTTTCGGGCAAACTCGACGCTCCCGATCATTCTGTTTCACATTATCGCGATCCAATCACAAATCAGCTTGTTCCATTTCAAGAAGGTCGAATACTTGAATTAAAAGGAGTGAATATGGGCATATATTTGCAAGGTGAATATTATTTTTTGCCAATGTTTTATGTGCTTGGCGGTATTTCTACTTATATAAATTTATCCAAAAGCATTGACTATACTTCCCGAATTATAGTACCCAATTATCTTGAATATACTCCATCGCAAATTGATGAAATGCAAGCAAGAATGCCAAAAAAATTAAGCTCATTAAATGCACTTAATTTGAGTGGATTTCTCGGTATAGGTTTTTCCTATCCATTTCGTTATAATTTGAAAGGATTCATTGAGGGATATTACCAGAATTATTTCTTTAATCTGATTGATGATGGGGATTGGAAAGTTTCAAAAATTTCTCTGCTTATTGGATTAAAATATTATTTATAAAATAATTTATATTCTTAACGTCTTTTATATTTTATACAAAGAATCTTAGATTTGGATTAGGGATCATTTTGAAAAGATATTTTAAAGATATTTACAGAAATAACCGCATTTTTTTAATACCATATTTTTTACTCTTTTTAGCTGGATTAATATTCTTTATATCGAATAAAAATGATGAATTATTATTTTATTTTAATTCTAATCGAACAATTTTTTTGAATTATTATTTCATATTTTCAACAGAGTTGCTTAGTGGAATTGGTATTATAGTTTTGTTGTTAATTGCATTATCGCATAAATATTCGACTTTTTTCAAAATTGGTGTTAGCACGTTAATTACATTCCTTATTGTTGAATTAATTAAGGGAACTACCGATTTGCCTCGCCCCTCGACCTTTTTTGCAAATAATCCAAAACTTATCTTAAATCCAATCAAAAATATTTCGCTAATTCCTATGCATTCCTTCCCATCGGGACACGCAGCAAATGCATTTGCAATATTTTTTGGTTTTTCTATTATTCTGAAAAATCAATTTGCAAAAGTAGTTTGCTTGTTTATTGCTTGCAGTATAGCCATTTCTCGAGTGTATTTATTGCAGCATTTCACTCGCGATATTCTTTTTGGATCATTATTGGGAATTATAATTACAAGTATTGTTTTCTTTATTTTTGATAACTATATTTTTATTAATAAATCGGCAAGGTATAATAAATCAATTTTTTCTAATTTAATTAAATATGAACGGACGGTAATATGATTATTCAAAAATTTGGGGGCTCTCATTTCACCGATGAGATACCTTTTAACAATTTTCTACATATATTAAAAAATATAGATAATAAATCAGTAATTGTCATATCTGCACTCGGGAAAACCACTCGTTTGCTACTTTCTGCTGCTTATTCAGCTGAATCGCGCAATCGTGAAAAATGGGAATCTAATCTTGCAGAAATAGAAAAATTCCACATCAAATTAATAAATAAATTAAATTTATCAGAAGATTCTATCGGTAATGCAAAGGAATTTATATTAAATAATGTAGAAACACTAAAACAGTATTTTGTTAGCATTGAAGTTCTTGAGGAACTCACTCCACGCACTCTTGATAATATTCTTGCAGTGGGTGAAGAAATTGCTCTATACATTTTTTCTAGTTATTTAGCAGAAAAATCAATAAATTTTTCTCAAATCGATGCCCGTGAAATTATTATCACTGATGATAATTTTAATAATGCGAATCCCGATTTAGAGCAAATTCAAAAAAATATAAATGAAAAGTTAATTCCTCTATTTAGTGCAAATTCTATTGTCTTAACCCAAGGATTTATTGGAAGCACAAAAGATGGTGAAACTACTACAATGGGATTTGAAAGTTCCAATCTTACAGCTATTTTGCTTGCTTACGCTTTAAATGCAAAAGAAATAATAATTTGGACAAATGTTGAAGGTGTTTATACCGCAGATCCAAATATTATCAAAAACCCTCAGCACATTCCCCAAATTTCATTTTCTGATGCAAAACTATCTGCTGCTTATGGAAATAAACTATTTTATCCAAAAATGCTACAATTATGCGAAAAATATAATATCCATATTTATTATAAATCAATTCTCAATCCTAATGGCAAATTTACAATTCTTAGTAATGACACATTAGAATCAATTCCAATGGTTAATATTTTGGATGGTTTGTCTTTCATGAAATACAATGGAATGAATGAGAGTAAAGCCATTATGATAAAAGATGAAATTTATCCTGAATTTTTTAGAAATTTTCGATTATTCACTCACAACCCTGAAAATATTAAGCTTTTGCTTGTGAGTAATAATAATATTTCTTTCTGGACAGATTTACACCTTGAACATTTTGCAATTCCAAAATCATTGATAAAAGAAGGGCAATCAATTATTTATATTTTAAATATTGATTCAAATATTTTCATTGACTTTTTGAAAAATCATTTTGATATTCTAAGTAATTATGAAATTCATTTTTCGCAAATTCAAGAAAATGTATATGTAATTGCAACAAAATCAGAATCGTCTCGTAAAATAGCAAATAAAATAAACGAATACTTATTTGCCATTCCAAAGTAAATAAGCATTTATAAAATCATCGATATCGCCATCCATCACAGCAAGTACATCAGTTTTCTTAACTTCTGTACGGTGGTCATTTACCATAGTATATGGTTGAAAAATATATGAGCGAATTTGGCTGCCCCATTCAATTTTCATTTTTTTACCCTCGATTTCTGCGATGCGGGCTTCCTCTTCTTCTTTCTTCATTTGATAAAGTCGGGATTTTAGCATTTTCATAGCACGCTCACGGTTCATCAATTGCGAGCGTTCCTCTTGACAAGATACTACAATCCCTGTTGGAATATGCCTCAGTCTGACCGCTGTTTCTACTTTATTCACATTTTGCCCACCTTTGCCACCTGAACGGAATGTATCCATCTCAATATCATCGGGATTAATTTCAATTTCCACGTCATCCTCAACTTCAGGATAAACATAAACTGATGCAAATGAAGTATGTCTGCGTGCATTTGCATCGAACGGTGAAATGCGCACAAGCCGATGCACCCCATTCTCGCCTTTCAGCAATCCATAGGCATACTTGCCTTGTATTTCGATTGTTGCTGATTTAATCCCTGCACCGTCACCTTCTAATTCATCAAGTAAATATACTTTGAAATTATGCCGTTCAGCCCACCGAGTGTACATACGCAAAAGCATTTCCGCCCAATCTTGTGCTTCTGTCCCTCCTGCTCCTGAATGAATTGTCAGCAATGCATCTTTTTCATCATCTTTATCTGAAAGCAAATTCTTAATTTCAAGATCGCTTATAATCGCTTCAAGTTGAATAAGTTCGGATTCTATTTCTTTTTGTAAGCTTTCATCTTCGGCTTCTTCAGCAAGGTGAATTAAAGCTTCAGCATCTTCATATTTTTTATATGCACTCTGCCAAATATCCACCCAGTCTTTAGCTTGCGATATTTCCTGCAGAATTTTTTTGGCTTCTTCCTGATTATTCCAGAAATTTTCGCTATGTGTTAATTTTTCCTTTTCTTCGATTAATTGTTGCTTTTCATCTATTTCAAAGAAACCTCCGCAAAGCTAAAAGCCGCTCACCAAAATTCTCAAGTTTTTCTTTTAAGGGTTCAAACATATCGATAAGTTAATTTGAGGAAGCTGCCTCGCCAGGGCTCGAACCTGGACTTTTCTGATCCAGAGTCAGATGTGTTGCCAGTTACACCACGAGGCAATTACTCTGTATTTAAATTTTATTTAATTACAAAATTATGAAAATTTCCTTGATTATTGCATCTAAATAGAAAATTATGATTTCATCAGCAAATTTTCAATTTTCCTTGCTAATTCAAAATCAAGTTCTGTTAATCCATCTTTATTGTGAGTTGTTAAAGTTATTTTTAGCTTATTCCATCCATACAAATAAATATCGGGATGATGGTCCATTGCTTCTGCATATATTGCAATTGCATTAATTAACCCTACTGCATCCACAAAGCTCTGAGCAACATAATTCCTAATGATTACATTATTTTCTCTAAACCACAAGGGGAAATCTTCCAAATAATTTTCGATTTCCCCTTCGGTCAATAACTCGCTGTTCGACATTAATTATTTGATATATATTTTGAAACCCTTTCAACCAAAAAATCTTTTGGTACTGCGCCGACTATTGTGTCTACTGCTTTGCCATTCTGAAATATCATTATCGTGGGGATTGAGCGAATACCGTAAGTCATTGCAATCCTTTGATTTTTATCAACATCAACTTTGCAAACCTTTAATTTTCCTTCGTATTCATTTGCAAATTCTTCAATTATGGGGGCAATTTTCCTGCACGGTTGACACCAAGTAGCCCAAAAATCTACTATTACAGGTGTTGATGACCCAAGTACTTCATTTTGAAAAGTATCATCAGTTACATGAATTGGTGAAGCCATATTTTTTCAATTTTTTTAATTAAAATATAGACGTGAAAAATATGTTTTTGTTTCTATAGATTTTTTATTTCTTTTATATAAAGCTCAAAATCATTGCTATTGCTGATTATCTTTGATGGATTAGATTTTATTTTTTTCTCGAAATTTATAACTGTTAAGGGCATTTCTAGTTCTTTTAATGCTTGTGAAAGCTGGTTAATTCGCGCTTGAATAAATTCTTCTTCCACATCTTGTGCTGGGACCTTAATTATTTTTGTTGTGCTTTTGCCCCTTGATTTGACAGAAATTTTTTTGCTCGATTGCTTGAAAGCTACATCAGGTGCAGATATAGAAACTCGGAATATTAAATTTTTATTCAATATGAAAAATGATTTGAATATTTTTAAGAATTCAATTGCGTCTTGCGATAAAACTGTATCGCCATCTTTAAATAATTTCTTTGCTGCTATCATCATATTGGGTTCAAATGGTTTCACAATAAAATCCCGCCTTCCTTCATTGTATTTTCCAACAATTGCAAGCTCAAAAGATTCAAATCCATTTTCTAAAATATATCCTTTAAAAATTGGGTAATATTTCTCGCCTTGAACCAATGGTTGCTGATAACTTCCATCTTTTGAATTTGATTTAAGAGAAAAAGATTTTGTATTGGAACTAATAAATTTAAGATCAGTACCAACGGGGTTCCCTGTCTTATCTTTTACTGTGCCTTGAAGCAATGTTACGTTTGCACCTTGAAATGAAAATACAGTGAAAGGTAGAAGTACAAAAACAATTAATAATATTATTTTTCTCATATTAACTATTGAATTTTATAATAACATCAGCAAATTTCTTAATAAATTCATTAAAATTAGATTTATTTAAAATTATTGAATTATTATTTTGAGTTATTAGCACAGAATTATCATTATTAAAAATGAAATTAAAGGAATTTGCATAATTATTATCGATTTTGTCCTCTTTTGCTGCCTGATTATTATGTTTTTCAATTAAATGAGGTTCAATAGTTCTTTGAGCAGCTTTTCTTGCAAGTGAATCGCAATATTCATTTAATTCATTCCCGTTATGTCCTTCCACCCATATAAATTCCACATCGAATTTTTGCAAATAAACATAAATTTCCTTCCATAAATCTAAATTTTTTACTTCTGTTTTATCCTTTTTCTTCCAATTATTGACCGCCCAATTATTAAGCCATTCATTATTTATTGCATCGCAGATATACTTTGAATCGCAATAAATCTTGACTTTTGGCTTTTGCTCTATATTTATTTTGTCATATTTTTCAGATATAAATTTAAGAGCAGAAACAACAGCATTGAGTTCCATCTGGTTATTTGTAGTATTATCAGCACAATCAACGCACTCATATTCCTGCCCATCAATTTGTATAACCCATGCATAGCCACCAGGTCCAGGATTTCCCGAGCAAGCCCCATCAGTATAAATAATTATCTCAGATAAAGAATACATAAAGATTTTATCAAATTAAATTAAAAAACGAAAGTAATTTATAAATCTTGTTTTTACTATAGATTGCAAATTCCATCTTAAAAAGTGTGGGCGGATGTGCCTTACAGGTGGCTAAAACCACCTGTTGCAAATTCCCCCTTAAAAAAGGGGGTAGGGGGATGTTCCTATGCAACAGAGTGCTTCAGTCCTCTACATATTGAATAAGGTGTGGCAACCACTTGTTCAGATCGTTATAGCTCCAACGACTTGAAGTCGTGGGTTCAATCTACTGGATGTCATTCAGAACGTAGTGAAGAATCTACTCTATTAGAAATGAATTTCTCACTTCGTTCGAAATGACAATTGCTTTTGCCACACATTTGTAGGGGTTCAAGATTTTGAACCCTTACAAATCAGACATAAGCACCCGCCTCCATTTATCTCATCACAATCACAGGAATTGCGATATTCTCATCACCAAGTGAAACATTTATGAAATATATACCTGAGGCAAAATCACTGCAATCCCATATAATATTTGCTTTATACGGTGCAAGCTTCTCGATTGATATTTTGGGGTCGCTTATTTCATTGCCATAACTTGTGTAGACTTTTATTTGTGCATTTTCTATTAAATAATATTGATCATTCCAATATACGCTGGCACTTACATTGCTTGATGCAGGTAGTGGATATACTTTTTTATCTGAAAATAGAAATACCGTTCGCTTCTCAATTTGCTCGCTTATATCCTCATCTACTGATGTGGTATTATCATATTTTAATAAAACATTGGTATATGTTGCCGCCCAACCTAAATTTTTGCTTAGAAAAGAAAATGATGATACATAATAGTTTGGTACGTGGTATTGTAATTGCCAAGTGGCACCACCATCGTTTGTATAATAGATATCACCCGTATAGGTATAGACAGATATTTTCTTCATAGTCGAAACAAAACCTTCTTTTTCATCAAAAAAATAAATGCTTGTTATATCATTATCAGATGGTGAATTTATTTTATTCCATTTGTCCCCACCATCTGTTGTTCGATATAAGGATCCTTTTGCGCCACCAAGCCAACCATTATTTTCATCAATAAAAGAAAATGAATATAAATTTGAATCCAATACTTGTTCTATTTCAGTCCAATTTTGTCCGCCATTTGTTGTTTTAAGAATTACACCTGAATTTGTAAAAATTAAACCTTTATCATCGTTAAAAAAATAACATTTATATATATAATTGAACGTATTATAATTATCTAACTTTAATGAATCCCATGTAGTGCCTCCATTCTTAGTATAAATTATAGTTCTTGCAGCAATATCTCCTATCCATATACGATTGTGGTCTAAAGCATAGAAAATATTATAAATATGGTTACCTGGTACAGGATGATCAGTCCAAGTTTCCCCAAAATCTGTTGAAGTTTGATAAATATTCTGGGACCGCATCATAAAACCATAACCATCAGGAAACATCTCAACATTATTTATTGCATTACCCATAAAGTCAACCATAATTTTTTCTTCCCAAGTTTTGCCGCCATCTGTAGTTTTTAATAAATTAGTTTGCCCACTTGCAAAGCCCACAAGCGAATCCAAAAATTGTATCTTATCAAATAAATATGAACCCAATACCTCTTGTTCAACCCATAAATCTTTTGCAAAGCAAAATGTAAATATAGAAAAAAACATCAATAAATAAATTAATTTTTTCATGATAAACCTCATTTTATTTTATTAATATATTTTCAAAATAAGGGAGTGGAAATCTTCTTCTCACTCTCAAAAAACAAAATTGCCAATGCAAATGCGAACTTCCATAATATAGTAACAATTTAAATGTCCAAATCTTTCATATTATTAATATTTTTTTTCCTTAATATCTTTTTTATTTTTTCTAAATTACGAAATATATAATAAATATTATCAATATATTCTTACAGGTGGCTAAATATTACAGGTGGCTAAAACCACCTGTTGCAAATTCCCCCTTAAAAAAGGGGGTAGGGGGATGTTCCTATGCAACAGAGGGCTTTAGCCTTCTGCATAAATCAGATGCAGGTGATGCAACATAGGGCTTCAGCCCTCTGCATCATCGGAATTGACATTCCCCTACCCCCTTTGAATTAAGGGGGAATTCTGCACCAAGATGGTGCAGGCACATACATTAAGATCCACTACATTCCAGCCCCCAATACCTTCACTACTTTTTTAGGGCAGACTATTTAAAATTATATACTATATTAAATAAATCTCTTATTAAATATAGTGTTTATTACATTTTATTTTTGCAATTTTGTTTTTTTATCATTTTGTAATTATAAGAAAGTGAGATGAAATGAGTATAAGTTTAATAGCAAGAGACATAAAAGAATCTGCAACATTAATGATAAACGAAAAAGCTGCAGTTCTTAAAGAAAAAGGTGAGCCCATTATTCATCTTGGAGGTGGCGAACCGAAAAGCAAAGCACCAATGAGCGCACTACTCGCTGCTACATCAATAATCAATTCAGGAGAGGTACGCTATGCCCCCGCTGATGGAATTCCCGAATTAAAACAAGCAATAATTAAATATACAGAAGATTATTATAAAATTAAAGTTGCACCAGAAAATGTAATTGCATCAAGCGGAGCAAAGCAAGCAATTATGGTTGCCCTCCAAGCAATTTTAAATCCTCAAGAGGAAGTGATGTTTCCCGCACCATATTGGGTAAGTTATTCTGAGATGGTTAAAATGTGCGGTGCAATTCCTGTCCCTGTTTTGCCAGAGGATGGATCTTTCCAACCAAGAATTGAAGATTTTGAAAAGAGATGTACGTCTTACACAAAAGCTGTAATTATCAATTCACCAAACAATCCAACAGGAGCAGTATATTCTCGACAATTTATTAAAGATATTGTTGATTTTTGCGAAAAGAAAAGTCTTTATTTAATTATGGACGATATTTATCATCGGCTAGTATTTGATGATGCAGAATGGGTAAATGTTTATGATTATGCAAAGGAATTGACAGATACTTCAAAAGTAATTATCGTCAATGGAGTTTCCAAGCAATATGCTATGACAGGCTTTCGGATTGGTTGGGCAGTTGCAAATAAAAAATTACAAGAAGTAATGCGCATATTGCAAGGACATCAGACATCAGGTCCTTCTATAGTAATGCAAAAAGCAGCAGTTGGTGCTTTAAATGGCGTTCAGTCTCAAGTTGAATCATTAAGAGTGACTTTGCAAAATAATTGTAAAGTTATGATGGAGCGCTTGAATGCTTTTGATGGTATTCGTGTGACAAAACCACAAGGTGCATTTTATTCTTTTGTAGATTTCAGCTATTATGAAAAGGATTCACGTAAGCTTGCAGATTTCTTATTGGATAAAGTAAGAGTTGCAACTGTGCCAGGTATCGATTTTGGATTGGAAGGGTATCTAAGATTATCGACTTGCGGCTCAATTAAAGATATTACAGAAGGCACAGACAGAATAAAATGGGCATTAGACCCGAATTCTCCTAATGAATTATATATTGGTCAAAGAAAATTAGTGAGGGATTGGTTATGAAATATGTAGAAATAAATTCGCCCGCTAAGCAACAAGCAGCAGAATTCAAAAGTGATTACGATTTAACAAATCATGGCTTTCGCAAAATCAAGACAGCATTTTGGAATTTGCCTGTTGAAGCTTTATATGAGGAAGCTATTTTTAGAAACGAAGGACATTTAGTAGATAGCGGTGCATTGCAAGTTTGGACAGGTAAATGGACGGCACGCGCTGCTAATGATAAATATATTGTCAAAGAACCCACATCCCAGGATAAAATATGGTGGGGACAATATAATAAACCAATGGCTCAGGAAAAATTTGAGGGTTTATTAATTCGTTTGCTTTCTTACTGTCAAGGTAAGGAATTGTTTGTTCAGGACTGTTATGTTGGCGCAGATCCTAATTATCGTTTGCCTGTTCGCATTATAACGAGTACAGCATGGCAGAGTTTTTTCGCGAGGAATATGTTTATTCCTCCAAAAACAAAAGAAGAATATAAATATTTTATCCCTGAATTTACATTAATTGCAGTTCCTGAATTCAATGCTGACCCACGTATTGATGGTACTTTAAGCGAAACCGCGATTGTGCTTAATCTTGCTCAAAAAATGGCTCTAATTGCAGGCACAAGCTATGCGGGTGAAATAAAAAAGACCATATTTACTCTAATGAATTACTTAATGCCTTTGCAAAATGTTATGTCGATGCATTGTAGCGCAAACGTTGGCGACAAAGGTGATGTAGCATTATTCTTTGGTTTAAGTGGTACAGGGAAAACAAGCTTATCAGCAGATCCAAAACGACATTTGATAGGTGATGATGAACATGGCTGGAGCGATGATACTGTTTTTAACTATGAAAATGGTTGCTATGCTAAAGTTATTCGGTTATCTGCTGAAAATGAGCCTGATATTTGGAATGCAATACATCGTTTTGGTGCAATTCTTGAGAATGTAGTTTATGATATACCTTCTCGGAAACTCGATTTAAATGATGATAGTATTACTGAAAACACGCGTTCTTCATATCCTTTAAGCTTTATCAATAATGCTGTTCCCGAAAAGATGGTTAATTCTCAACCTAAAAACATCATTTTCTTAACTTGTGATGCAACAGGGGTTATGCCTCCAATCGCTCGATTAAATCTAAATCAAGCAATGTATCATTTTATAAGTGGCTATACTTCAAAAATTGCGGGAACCGAAATTGGATTGGGAAGAGAACCGGAATTAACGTTCAGTGCTTGTTTTGGCGCGCCATTTATGGTTCATCATCCTTTCTTTTATGCGAATTTACTTAAAGAAAGAACTGAACGCGCAGGAGCAAATATTTGGCTTGTAAATACAGGTTGGGTTGGTGGCAAATTTGGTGTAGGTAAGCGTATTTCAATTCGTCATACACGCAATTTGCTTAATGCTGCTTTAGAGGGCAAATTAGATAATGTCAAATATCGTACCGATAAAATATTTGGTTTTGAAGTGCCATTGGAATGCCCCGAAGTTCCCGAAGATGTACTTGAGCCATCAAATGCTTGGGGAAATAAGAAAGAATATTGGGAAAAATACGATTCACTTGCTGCTCGCTATATAGAGAATTTCAAAATGTTCGAAGCAGGTGTTCCAAAAGAAATCGTCCAAGCCGGACCAAAGCGTATCAATGTAAATGAAATGGGTATATAATTATTATTTTAATAAAGATAATTAAATAGAATATTGGAGAAATATAAAGCAGGGGGTAAGTTCCTTAAAACCCCTGCTTTTTAATATAGATGTAATATCTAATCTGTAATTAATAGCTCAAGTTTATTAATAAAATCACTGTGTTGGAAATCTGAGGGCATCTTATACTCTGAATGTATCACAGTTTGAAGTCTTAAAGCAGTTTTGCAAACATAATTTGTAATATTTTCCTCAATATCGAGAATGTCTATTAATTTAATCCAATCTTCAGGTGTGGGAATTGAGCCTCCAAAGTCTGTTCTTAGCCAATGTCCTACGGTATGTTTATATTCTTTTGGGAAGAAATTAATTAATTGTTGCTTTGATATCCCCTTTTCAATTCTTTTAAAATTTAAATAGTCAGCAATTAATTTCTGTTCGACTTTATAGAGTCGTTGTAAAGAAAAATACTCTTCATCCATCGATACTCTTGCTCCAGGGGATGCACCAAAATTTATCCGTTTTTCATCCTTAAATTTTCCATTATAATTTTGATATTGTGGAAGATCAAAAAGTGTTGTTGATTGTCCATTCTTTTGATTATTTGGGTAATTAATTTCATTTCTAATTGAAGTTAGTTCTTCTAATTCTGAGATATTTAATCTATTATCGTTATTAATAATTAAATTTTTGTTTATAGTCTCCTGTGAAAATACTACAAATTCCTTAGTATATTTTTGATTTTTCCACTCAACTATAACATATTTTGGAAAACCATTCTTATAACTTTCTAGAATATCGACTACTTTACCTTTATTTTTCTGTTTATGTATCGTATCTACAACATTATAATTCATAAAATTAGTTTCAAACCAATTTCTATACGTTTCTGTTTTTGACTTTAGATTTAAAGACCTATAATTAAATTTGTATTTTACTTTTTTATTGTCGTCAACTATCATAAAGATAGGATACCATCTCTCATTTTCTTCAATTATAATCATATTTCTAATAATCCATCCCTTAGAATTTAATAAGGCAGTACGATAAATTAATTCATTATCGAAATCTTTACATCCAATAAAAAATGTTGCTGAGGGATTGGAAAGAAAATTTTGATGGTGATTGACAAAAAATTGTAATGTGTGATAATATTCTTCTTTTTTTTCAAATATTCTGATAAAACCTTTATTTCCATCTGTAGTTTGTAATTTTCCATTTGAAATAAATGCACATTGATTTATATCATCTATTAAATTTTGTTTTGGTTGAAATTCCAAGAAATTCAAACTTATTATCTCAGATTCACCATTTAAATTACATCTTTCTTTAATAATATCAATATAACTGTTATTTCTTTCAATCATTATTGCATTAAGATTTGGATAATATTCTTTTACAACTTTTAACGTAGTACCGCTTCCTGCAAATGGGTCTAAGATTGTTCCATTTTGAGGTAAATTAATTTTTTTCAATAATTCGTATACAAGTTTTTCGGGATATACAGCAATATGTTTAAATAGGGATGGTTGCAGAGGTATTTTCAGAATATTATTATAATTCCCCGAAATTTTACATTGTTCCAAATAGATATTATCTTGAGACTTAGAAAAAACAAAAATAGGTTCATAACTATTTGTAAATCTATCTTTTACACTTGAAGGCATATGATTAGGTTTATACCAAATGATTGTATCATTTAAAATCCAGCCATCCTCTTGCATAAAATGAGCTAATTTGAAGGGAATGAAACCAAGAGGGGATTTTCCATATTTTGTAAGATATTTATCACCAATGTTCAGAAAAAATACACCATTATCTTTTAGCTTATTTCTTAAAAGATTGAAAATGCAGACTAATTTGTCTATATATTCCTGATAATTAGTTTCATTTCCGATTTGTCCATCGAAACCATAATCTCTTTGTCCCCAGTAGGGTGGTGAAGTAATCGCAACATCAATTGACGCATCATTTAAACTATGAATACCTGAATATACATCTGAATTGATGATTTTATACATTTTTCTATATTTTAAATCCTATAATATTTTCCAAATCAATAAGTGAATCTTTGTACAATATTTTTAGACGCAAAGGTTTATTTTTTAATAATTGGAAATATGGATTTTCTCTATATCGATACCTAAATGCTTCATTCTTATTTTTACTTCCACCACAAATTTCATTGCCATATACATCGTGTAATGCACCATTTGGAATGCAAATTAATAATAAAGCAAGAATTTTTAAATTTCCATCTTTTTCTTTATCATAAATCAAATGAATTATATAAGTAAGACATAATTTGTTTTTTGATTTATAAATAAAAGGTAAATTTGCTTCATGTTCAATATTATTTTCATCAATATATTTATAAGATGTTTGATTTTTTCCAATTGATACAAGTCCCTTAAAATCGCCTGTATTTAATACTTGTTTTCCGTTGAGGATCGTAAAATATGATGTTGTTTTGACATCAATATGAAGAAAAGCATTTGCTGTCTCATATAATAAATCTGACCCAATTGGAGTAGAATTTGGAAATCCAAGCTGGTTCAATAACCAAAAATAAACTCTTTCAGCTCCCCTATCAATATCGCAAGATTTCTTGTTATAAATTTCAATCCAATCATTTTTGATTTCATCTTTAGAATTTAATGCGTTAATCATTTTATCTTTATCTTTTAAAAGCATAAATTCCATTTGGTCTAAATAATACTTTTCCCAAAATTCAAAATTTTCAAGTTTATTCATTTATAATTTTTTTTCAAAATTACGCAACTTTTTTTAATCTTTATTTATTATATTATTTCTCAATTATTTTCGAAATTTATTCGTCTTTTCAATATTATAAATCAAAGAGTATATTATGAATAGTCAATTAATTCCAATAGTAATTGAACAAACAAGCCACGGGGAGCGCTCTTATGATATTTACTCGCGTTTATTAAAAGAACGCATTATTTTTCTTGGCGGTCCGATTGATGATAATGTGGCTAACCTAGTCATTGCACAATTACTGTTTTTAGCAAGCGAAGATCCAGATAAAGATATAAATTTATATATAAATTCTCCTGGTGGAAGCGTCACGGCAGGTTTAGCAATCTATGACACTATGCAATTTGTAAAACCTGATGTTTCAACAATTTGTGTTGGACTTGCAGCATCGATGGCTCAATTGCTTCTCACAGCTGGCACAGAAGGCAAGCGATATGCTTTGCCAAATTCTCGCATTTTAATGCATCAACCCTCAGGGGGAACGCAAGGACAGTCTGTTGATATTGAGATATATACAAAAGAAATAATCCGTACACGTGAGCAACTTTATGCAATCATTGCCAAACATACAAAGAAATCCGTTGAACAAATCACAAAAGACGCTGATAGGGATTATTATATGACTGCCGAGGAAGCTCTTGAATATGGCATTATTGATAAAATATTATTAAAATCTACCGATACATTACCTACAGATGGAATAAAATAATAATGGGAAAAACGGAAAAGACTTTGATTTGTTCCTTTTGCGGAAGGGCGTCATTTGAGGTCGAACAAATGTTCGAGGGTGTAAATGGTGCCTACATCTGCAATAATTGTATAGAGACAGCTCATAACATTCTAGAAAAAGAAAATAGCAAAAAACAAAATACTGAATTAACACTTTTAAAACCAAGCGAAATAAAATCAAAACTTGATGAATATGTGATTGGTCAAGAAGATGTAAAAATAACTTTATCTGTAGCTGTTTATAATCACTACAAAAGGATTTTATCAAAGGAAATTGATGATAATACTGAAATCGAGAAAAGCAATATCTTGCTTATTGGTCCAACGGGAACAGGCAAGACATTGCTTGCTCGAACCCTAGCGCGAATATTAAATGTACCATTTGCAATTGCCGATGCAACCACAATTACCGAAGCAGGATATGTAGGTGATGATGTGGAAACAGTTTTGCTTAGTCTATTGCAAAATGCCGATTATAACGTTGAAGCAGCCGAACGTGGCATAATATTTATTGATGAAATTGACAAAATTGCACGTAAAAGCGAATCTACAAGTATAACACGTGATGTATCAGGCGAAGGTGTCCAGCAAGCATTGTTGAAAATTTTGGAGGGAACTCGATCCGGAGTGCCTCCTAAAGGAGGTCGCAAACATCCTGAACAATCTTTAATTTATCTTAATACAAAGGATATTCTCTTTATTGTTGGTGGTGCGTTTGAGGGACTGGATAGCATTGTAGCGCGACGTATGGGGAAAGCTGAAATTGGCTTTACTGCAAAGCCTGCAAAGAAAATCGAAGAAACTTATGATTTGCTTAAAGAAGTTGAACCTGATGATTTGGTAAAATTTGGTTTTATTCCTGAATTAGTCGGCCGGCTTCCAGTCATAGCTGCACTTCACGACCTTGATGAGAATGCTTTGCTGGATATTTTGCTCAAACCAAAAAATGCACTTATCAAACAATATCAAAAATTATTTCAAATGGATAATGTAGATTTAATTTTTGAAGATGACGCATTAAAAGAAATTGTTCGACAAGCAAGAAAATTGAAAACAGGTGCACGTGGTTTGCGTGGTATTGTTGAATCAATTTTGAAACCAATTATGTTTGAAATTCCAGATTTAGAAAATATTAAGAAGGTAATTATTACAGAAGAAGTTGTAAGAAAAGAAGCTAAACCTATATATAAATTCAGAAAAGAAGCAAAATCGGCGTAATTACTAAATAGCTTTTTCCCTATATCTTAAAAATTTTAAATCATAAGACAATATTATTTTAAAAAATATTTAAAAGATATTGTTTTTTTATAAAATATTAGTAATTTAGAATAATATAATAGAGGAATTATGATAGAACAATATGTTGAGTTGGCAAATAAACAATGGAATGATCATCAAGTTATAACATTCCCTGAGGAAATGTATGAGACTATTAGTATTCAAGAAGCTATTGATATATTAGATAAAATTGACCAAAATGCTTTGATGCTTTTGCCATTGCGAGAAATAAAATTTTTTACTTGGCTTAAGGAAAATGCCCCCGAAATTTGGGATGATCTTTGGAATGATGAAAATTATGCAGAGTATGTTGTTTCGATTTCTTTTTTGCCTATGCTTATTTATAATACTAATTTTAATGGGTTCCCAATTTGCGATTTGCTTGAACACGATAATTATTTCTTTACTCGTCAAATGATGGATACCGAGCAAGGCAGGACAATAATTGAAACATCCCAAGCAATCTATGAAAATCAACTGCCACTTTCATTACATCAAATTTTAGCTTTAGAAATTGATTTTAATGCCATTGATATTTGGCATTTTGCATATAAATACAATATTTCACTTGATGAAGCTTTTGAAGCAGCGAAGATTTTATTTGACGATAAGGCTTTGAAACATATCAAACGTGCTGAAGATGTTGTTCCATATTTAGAATTTATTTAATTATAATGATATATGTTAATTCTGAAATTCGGTGGTACTTCTGTTAAAGATGATGAGGCATTTGAGCGGGTTCTCCAAATTATTAAGGAAAGCTCTAATTCCGAGAAATGCTTTGTTGTGTTATCAGCATCTGCGACAATCACAGATTCACTGATTATGCTTATGCACTTCGCAGTTCATAATGATTTAGAAAATGGAAGAACTTGTTTTGAGAAAATTTCCCTTCATCATCTCCAATTATTATATAAAATAATTCCTGAAGATTCACCATATTTTAATGAAGCAGAAACAAAAATTCGTTCATTACTTGATGAATTGCAGGAAATATCGAAAAGTGTGAATTTCTTGAAAGAATCTACACCCCGCACCCTTGATAAAATTATGTCTTATGGTGAATTGCTTTCAACCACTTTGATGTATTATTATTTACTTAATAATAATTTAAATGTTTTCTTTGTTGATGCACGTGAAATTATTGCTACAGATTCTTCATTTAACAAAGCGAAAGTGGATTTTGAGAAGTCTCAAATCAATGTAAATGAAAAGATACTACCTCAGTTTGATGAAGGAATGGATATAGGAATTACTCAGGGATTTATTGGAGCAAATAGCTCAAAACAAACTACTACCCTTGGACGAGGTGGTTCTGATTATACTGCTTCTTTATTTGGAAAATTTCTTAATGCTACAGAAATTCAAATATGGACTGATGTCGATGGAATTCTTACAGCGGACCCTCGACTCATCAAAGAGGTTGGGACGATACCCGTTATGGAATTTAATGAAATGAGGTCTCTTGCATATTTTGGAGCAAAAGTTGTTCACCCCGATGCATTACTTCCAGCTATTGAAGCAAATATACCAATTAAAGTTTTGAATACTTTTGGTGAATCCTTTAAAAAAGGCACTTATATTTTAGCCGAACTAAATCGACAAAAAACTGAGCTTCATTCTGTTGTTCGTATGGATGTTTATAAAATTACTTTTACTATTTCTAAACTAGATAATTTTTTAGAAGACTCTCTGAAAATAATCACAAAGATTCAGCAACAAAACAGTAAAATTTATTCTATTTCCATACTGCCCGATAAGCTTACTGTATGGATTGATAAGTCTACATTTAATAAATCTCACTTTTCTACAACATTTTCAAACTATTCACCTGAAATTTTAGATGACCTAACGTTGTTTGGTCTTGTTGGTATTAATCTTAATGATTTCGATTGTCATCATTTTATTACAAGATTCCATAGATATAAATTTGAATATATTAAAATGGGTGTAAGTCCTAATGAAATATTGATTTCTGTTAAAAATGAATCTGCTCGTGAATTGCATCGAGAAGTTAATCAATTTATTCTTGCAAATTTGAATGTTTTATAATCTTTTTGTTAATTTTCAAAATATTCGTAATTTTGTAATCTACATAATTGCCACCTTAGCTCAGCTGGTAGAGCAGCTGATTTGTAATCAGCCGGTCGGCGGTTCAAGTCCGTCAGGTGGCTCAAATCCCTTCAATACAATATTTCCTCTAAGTTCTAATAAATAATTAACTTGCAAAAAAATAATTACGATATTTGCTTAATTTCCTTTTCTGATTTGGCTCTAGATGGCCGGTCACGTAATTTCATCAGATCTTTTGAATTATTAGGCAAATCTGTACTTACAATTTCCCTTGCAAATTCCCCCTTAAAAAAGGGGGTAGGGGGATGTGATCACAGAGGGCTTCAGCCATCTGCTTCTAATAATAACTCAATCCAGATAACAATTGACACAAATCACCGCTTCTTTCGGCAATGGATTGAATTTATAAAAAAAGGCAAAAAATTGAAGTCGCAATTTTCTGCGTCTATCTATTTTGCATCTGATTTATATGCTCTTGCCCTTGCTAATAAACTTGCTCCGAAAAATGCCGTCGTCATCTATGATTCCCGTGAAGTTTTCTCTGCTCTCGGTCCAATGCATAATGATTCATTCAAACAAAATATTATCTCCCGAATTGAAAAGCATCTTATTCGCAGAGTTGATAAATTCATCGCATCAGGTGATTTGGATAGAAAATTTCTGATAAAGCATTTCAACACAAATAAACCATTTTATGTAATTAAAAATTTTCCATTTTATACATCTCCAATTGAATCAAATCAATTACGTGAGAAATTTCAAATTGATAAATCCAAAAAAATTTTGATTTACCAAGGCGTCTTGCTTGAGGGACGGGGGATTATACCAATGCTTAATCTTGCAAAATCGCGGGATGATATTGCAATTTGCTTGATTGGTGATGGAAAATTTAGAAATGAAATTGAAAATTATATCAAATCAAACAATATTTGCTCAAAAGTATTTTTAACAGGAAATATCGAATATAGCAAATTGCATAGCTGGACTTGTTCTGCCGATATTGGAATGGCATTGATTGAACCCATAAGCTATTCTTATGAACTTGCTTTGCCAAACAAATTATTTGAATATTTGCAAGCGGGATTGCCCGTCATTGCAACGGATTTACCTGCTATGAAGGATGTAATTGATACTTATCATTGCGGTATTGCTGTAAGCAAAAATATTTCAATTGATGAAGTATCCCAGGCAATTGATAAAATCTTAAATAATTACCAGTATTATCATTCAAATGCACTAGCAGCGGCAAAGGATTTGTGCTTTGATAATCAAATTGAATTTATTCGAGAAATAATTACAATTACTCAATGATACTTCTTACATATTTTGCAATTGCAATGCAGGACGTGAGCCCTGGCGAATCAATTCCAATTAAATTTATAAGATTAGGCAAGCCAAGATCACGCTCATTTTTAATAACAAAATCCCGAAATCCATCATTTGGACCTTGCAATTTTGGACGAATTCCAGCTTGGTCGGGTGTCAAATCTTGCAATTCCAGTTGTGGAAAAAATCGCTTTACAGATTCGTAAAATTTTTCTTTTAACCCATTAGGAATTGTGTAATCTTGTTTATTTTCAGGTAAATACATTGTATCTGGTCCCAATTTTAGCATTCCTGCTAAATCAGGTGTTATATGAATACCAAGTCCTACCCAATTTTTTGCAGGTGCAGGATATATCAAATGCTTTACCAGTTTGCTTTTGCTTGGCGCAACTCTGAAATAATGCCCACGGCAATAGTGCAATTGATAATGATTTTTTTCAATATCAATTCCCGCACTTGCTGCAATTTTATCAGAATCAAGCCCTGCTGAATTTATCACAATTGATGATGATATATTGAAAATATCGCCATCCGTTGATTTTACCGACAAATTATAACCATCTGCGATTTTCTGAATTTGCTCTACAGTGTGATTATAAATTATATCAACAGAATGATTAATAGCATAATTTTCAAAGCTTTGCATTAAGCTATGCGAATCAATTATTCCCGTATTTGGTGAAAATATTGCCTCCCGTGCAATAATATTAGATTCTATTTTACTCAATTCCTCAGAAGAAATCAATTGCAAATCTGCAACGCCATTTTTTCTACCTTGCTCAAACAAATGATGCAAATTTTCAATATCTGCCTCATCAACAGCAACTATATATTTTCCCAGTCGATTGTGCGGAACATTATATTTGCCACACCATTCATAAAGCAGACGATTTCCCTCAACGCACAGTCGGGTTTTTAGCGAATCCTCAGGATAATAAATACCTGAATGGATAACCTCGCTATTCCTCGAGCTTGTTTCCCAGCCAAAAGAAGGATGGCGTTCAATCATAAGTATATTTTGCTTTGAATTGGATAGTTCAGTCGCAATAGCCAAACCAACCACCCCCGCACCGATAATAATTATATCATAATCCATAATTCAAAATTAGCAATAATTGAGCATTGTAGAGACGCAAAATTTTGCGTCTCTACATATTGTAGGGGCAATTCATGAATTGCCCCTACGTGTGTTCCGTTGCAATATACATAGGTTATGCAACAGAGGCCTTCAGCCCTCTGAATTGGGACATCCCCCTACCCCCTTTGATAAGGGGGAATTTGCATTGTAGAGACGCAAAATTTTGCGTCTCTACATTTTGTAAGGGCAATTCATGAATTGCCCCTATGTGTGTTCCGTTGCAATGTGCATAGGTTATGCTTTATTCCAGTAACGTTATCAATTTATTTATTGTTTCTTCTAAGACATTCTTTGGTGCTTTTGCTATGAATTCTGCATTTCGCACTTTCCAATCAAGGCTTTTTATCTGGTCTGAAATAATCACTCCATTTATTGGAAACCGCTCTGGTAATAAAACTTCAAAAGGATAACCTTTTACTTGACTTGTTATAGGGCAGAACAATGCAAGCCCGACTTTCAAATTATATTCGTAAGGGGAAAGAACAATTGCAGGTTTCGTACCTTTTTGCTCGTGGCCGCTTTGAGGATTAAATTCGAGCCATACTATATCCCCACGGTCAGGAATATACTGCTTTTCTACCATATTTCCTTTCCAATTGGGGAATCTGTAGAAATTTCTTTATGCTGATTTTCTTTTGTAACTGCCTGTAATAAATTATTTAGATGATATTCCCTTGATTCAGTTGGAATAATTTCAATCATATTTTTTTTAAGAATAAGTTTGATTTTTGAACCTTCAGTAATATTTATTTGTGAGGCAATAGCTTGTGGTACTCTTATCGCAAGGCTATTTCCCCATTTTTTAACCCTTGTTTCCATTTTTTGCCTGTATCTATATTGTATATACGAATTAAAAACGTAAAAGTTAATAAATAATTGTTTTTTTAGTTATGTAGCAAAAGCATCCCTGCTTTTGCATCGAGGTGTATGCAATAAGCCCCAACAGTTCCATCGCAACAGAGGGCTTCAGCCCTCTGCGGAGGATAATTCCTCTACATATTCTGCAGCAGGATGGTGAAGCCACCATCCGTGGGGGTTCAAAATTTTGAACCCCATACAAAAAGAATAGACACTTCTATCGAACTAATACTTTCCAATCCTCAGAGCTTAAATCAGCAATTTCTATTGCTTGGATACATAATTTTTGAATAGATTGAGCAGATAAATTGACTTCAATATAATATCCATTTTTTAATTGTCTCGTCTCACGTAAAGAATTTTTCTGATCACTTATATATCTTGAAAAATTCTTTTTTATATTCTCAAAGATTTCTGAATTGATTTCTGAAATTACATTGAAGGTTGTCTCGAGTACATCTCTCCAACTTTTTACTTCATAAGATTTTCCTAACATTTTCAAAGAAAAAGGGATTTGTCCTGTCCTGTCATTTTCATTATTTTCAAATGTTGAAATATTACCGAAGTATTTCCATATCTCCAATGCTTTTTTTGCTAAAAAGTCTGCCCTTTTCTCAATTTCTTCGTGGTTCCATTCAGGTATAGAGTTGAAATATTTATTCAATTCAAGATTACTATTTGCTAATTTTCTTTTTTTAGAATAAAAATCATCATTTGAAAGTTCTGAATTATATGCAGTTAAAGTTAAGTTTCCAATAGTATGTAAATATAGTTCATAAGTTTCATCCCAATTTTCACCAAGATGTGCTTTCCACCAATCTGTAAGATTTTGAGGCATTATGTGCTCAATTGTTAAATTTACAAAAGGTGGTAATTCTTTATGTCCAAAACTAGCTTCGATTGTTTCTAAAATCAGCTTTGTTTTTTCATTCCTTTCTGCACCACCATAAAATTTATTATCTTTGAATCTTTGATAGAATTCAGCATCTTTTGGATATCCTCGACTCTGTAAAATGTTCTTGAATTCGCTAACTACATCTTGATTATTACTCGTTTGAATAGATTTATACACCGAGGGAAATATTTTATTTAATTGGTTTGTTGGAACGTGACAAATGTATCTGCGAATTATATAATTTTCTAAGATATCTAATATTTCAATAAATTCGTGCCTTGTTAATCGATTTTCAGAGTAGTCGTTATAAAAATTCAATAATAAAGGATATGCTGTAGTTACTTCGATTCTATTTAATTTATCAAAACGTCGTTTAATTTCAGGATCGTTTTCTGTTTGCGGATCAATAAATTTCTTGTAATACTTAGAATATTTGTTTAATTCTGTAAGATATTCGATTGCATTATATTGATTTACGTTATCTTTTAATTCATCATACACATCAGATTGTCTTATAGAACTTCCTTCTCTCATCAAATAATGTCTAATAAACTCAGTTAAATTATCTTTTAATGCATTTTGCATTGGTTGCCACAATTTTTGGTAAATCTCATCCTGATTAGTGACATTAATATTCATAAAGAAATAATTCCTGATTAAGTCAGCTTGAGTCAAAGGTCGCCCCTTGGCATTTAAACTTTCAAAAACTAAATAAGGATTATCATCTGCATCAAGTACAATACTCACAATTGATAATTTGGATGTTATTATCATTTTCAATTTCTCCAAATTTATTGGAGTTTGAGTTAATTTTTTTTCAAAAAAATTATATGCTAATTTAATTCTATCATCAGCTGATATATTAAAATGAGTATTGTTTATATTTCCCTTGATTAATTCATTATATGTGTTTCTATCTCCCTGTGTTGGCAATAACTTGTAATGTTCAATACCATTTTTAAATTTATTTATTAACAAATTCTCATTAATTTCATCAGCTAATAGTTGATTATTATTTTCTTTTGCTTTATCCCTTAATAGCGTTAGAATAATAATAATTGTCGTTAATCTTTGCTGCCCATCTATTAATAAATATTTCATGATCCCTTCAGGTACTGAAATAGCGGGCATATTAACTATTGAACCTAAAAAGTGTGATCTTGGTGTTTCCATTTCATAAAGTTCAATAAGATCGTTCCATAAAGTTCTCCACTCTTTTTCTTGCCAACTATACGTTCTTTGAAATAATGGGATAACATATTGCTTTTCACCTTCAATAATTTGTTGTAATTTTGTTTCGCTTGCGTGCATAGTATTAATAATATTTTATAATAATTGTTACTTATATATTTTAGTAAAACTTAATTGTCAAAATATAAAAATAATAATTTCAAAATTAAATATTTTATAAAGAATATTGAATTTTAAGATATTCTTTTTGTCAAATAATTTATATGAGAATATCTTAAAATTTAATTTGTTTATTATATTTTTCTGGTGTTTACAACACACCCGTATAATGAAACACCCCTTTTCCCCTATCAGAGCGGAACATCGCAACAGAGGGCTTCAGCCCTCTGCGGGACATCCCCCTACCCCCTTTGATAAGGGGGAATTTGCGACAAAATTTATTTACTTTTTTGCTTTCCTAAAAAATAGGTAATTTTGAAAATATTAGAAATTAAAAAATTAAATCAAATGCAATTCATTTCTAATACCGTTCAGGTTCATATAATTTCATATAATCCTGAGATGAGGGATTATAAGCATTTGCTTTTGAAGCGCTCAGCTGAGGACAAAATTTACCCGAATTTATGGCAAGCTATTACAGGTGAAGTGATAGGTAACGAAACGCCTCTCGAATGTGCGATTCGCGAAACTATGGAGGAAATCCATTTGCAACCGATTAATAAATGGGTGGTACCTGTTGTAGGCACATTCTATAATTATAGAGAAAATTCTATTAATTTTGTACCAATTTTTGCTTTTGAAGTAAAATTTAATGATGAAGTAAAGCTATCAAATGAGCATAGTGAGTATAAGTGGCTGGATTACAATGTTGCACTCGATTATATGAAACTTCCCTCGCACAGGGAAGGTCTTATTGCGTTGAATAAATATATATTAACATCTGATGATAAACTGACTTTTGCTATTTAGCTAACTATATTTTATTTCTATATTAATTCGTTTTTATATTAATGAGCGACAAAAATAACGTTATAGCTGTAGTCGTGACTTATAACCGATTGGAACTGCTTAAAAAAGTGATTGATGCTTTAAGAAATCAAACTTACAAAATTGATTCCATCGTTGTTATCAATAATTCATCGACGGACGGAACAGAGGAATGGTTGAAATCCCAAAAGGATTTGAAATACATTACTCAGGATAATGTGGGTGGTGCAGGTGGCTTCAATAGGGGATTGAAATACGGATATGAGAAAGGTTATGAGTGGATATGGTTTATGGATGATGATGTGGTACCCCGCTCAAATTGTTTGGAAGAGTTAATGAAATATGCAGATGAAAATACTGCACTCGCTCCATTGAGATATACACCTGAGGAAGAACCTTTTTTAAATGAATGCGTAAAGTTTAATTTTTCAAATCCTTTCAAAACTTTATGGGCAAGATTAATTACAAGAGAAGATATTGCCCAAGACTTTATTGATATTGATGGAATGACATTTGAAGGAATTTTAATTAATAGAGCCTTAATTGATGCAATTGGATTGCCTGTAAAAGAGTATTTCCTTTATGGTGACGATAGCGATTATTTTATAAAAGCTAAAAAAGCGGGATTCAGGATTGGGGTTGTTCCAAGTGCAAAAAGCGATAGGGTATTGCCTGAAAATTCTATCAAACAATGGAATTCTCCCCGGCGATATTATATGGTGAGGAATATTATTATTCTTGATAGATTATATGGAAATTTTTGGGTACGGAATTTTCGTCCAATACTTTACTTTGTGAAATGGTTTTTTTCAAAAATTGACCCAAAATTAATGAAAATCACATTTAAAGGATTTATCGATGGATGGAAATGTCCTGAGGAATTTAGAAAGAATGGAAAAGAATTTAGATAATATAGGTAGCTCAAATTCAAAGGTTTATATATATAATTTTGGATGCAAAGTAAATTATTCAGAATCTTCACGAATTGCTGCAGAATTTGAAAAGTTAGGTATTCCTTGCGTTCAAAATGTTGAGGATGCTGATATTGTTGTAATCAATACCTGTACTGTTACACAAAAAGCAGAAGCAGATGCCCGCAAAGCAATACGGCATTCATTAAATTTAGACCCGAACAAATTTATTGTGGTCACAGGATGCGCTGCTGAAATAAATCCGCATCAATTCGCAAATATATCAGGTGTTGATTTAGTTCTGGGAAATAAAGAGAAATTTAATATTTCTAATCTTATTAAAGTGAATAAAAAATTAACAAGCCCACAAATTGAACTCGAAGAAAATACGAATTTGAAATTTGAATATTCATTCAGCAGTGAAAATGATTGGCGGACGCGAGCTGTGCTAAAACTTCAAGATGGTTGCGAATATAATTGTTCATATTGCGTTATTCCGCAAGCACGCGGTGGATTTCGCTCAATGCCTTTTAATGATATTATTCCAACGATACATAAATTAGAAGAATCGGGTTATTCAGAAATTGTGCTTGTCGGCGTGAATTTATCTGAATATCATTCTGAAGGCAAGAATTTTACAGATGTTTTAAAATTAATATCAGAAAATGATTTGAATCCTCGGATTAGAATATCTTCAATCGAACCAAATATTTTAAATGAAGAAATTATAAGTATTTTTGCAAATTCAGAAAATATATGTCCCCATTTTCATATACCATTGCAAAGCGGTTCAGAAAAGATTTTGCGACTAATGAGGAGGCGATATAATAAGCAGCAATTTGAAGAAAAAATTTTGGAAATTAATAAATATTTACCGAATGCTGCAATTGGATTGGATGTAATAACGGGATTTCCTGGCGAGGGAGACGGGGAATTTTCAGAAACGCAAGCATTTTTGAATAATTTGCCATTGACATATCTCCACGTATTCAGTTATTCGGAGCGTCCAAATACGCAAGCATTGAAATTGCCAAATAAAGTTCCTGAAATTGTAAAAAAACAGCGTACGAATATATTAAGGCAATTTTCAAAAAATAAATCAACTGAATTCTATAATTCTCAACTCAATCAAGTGCGGGATGTTCTATTTGAATATCGAGATAAGGGCGGTATGTGGTTTGGGCATAGTGATAATTATATTCCCGTCATAGCCAAATCTGAAAAAAATCTCCATAATAGAATAATGAAGGTAAAATTGTGCAATATTCAGAAAGGCAGAGTAATTGGAGAAATTGTAGAATAGAAAGCCAACAACATTTTTTACATTATGTGCCTGCACCATCTTGGTGCATAATGGTTAATTATGTAGAGACACCATATATGGCGTCTTTACAATCAACCCTCAATCCCCAGAATCTAACCCCCAGAATCCACGACTTCAAGTCGTAGGTTTAAATAATATACTTTCAAATAATTCCAGATATTTTTCTGCTGTTTTACGGATTGAGAAATCCTGTCCCATTGCGTTTTCGCGTATTTTATCCCAATGCGGTTCTGAGTTATAAATATTTAATGCCCGTAGAATTGCATTTGCCATATCATCAGCATTATATTGATAAAAAGTAAACCCTGTACCTGTAAATTTATAAGGATTATATTCAATTACAGTATCAGCGAGTCCACCCGTTTCCCGCACAATTGGAATTGTTCCATATTTTAGAGCAAACATTTGAGTCAGTCCACAAGGTTCATAACGAGAAGGCATTAATAAATAATCTGATGCGGCAATTACTTTATGCGATAATACATTATTATGTCCGATAAAGGTTATTGCTTGTTTTGGAAATCTTGCACATAAATAATTGAAAAATTGTTCATAGCTGTAATCTCCTGAGCCAAGCATAATGAATTTAAAGTCATTATTTTCGAGCAAGTTTTCAATTTTATTGATAACTAAATCAATTCCTTTTTGTTCAGTAAGTCGAGTGACCATTCCAATCAAAGGGGCATCGAGATTATTTGAACCGTTTAGCCCGAATTCTTTGAGAAGTGCATATTTATTTTGAGATTTTTGTGATAATGTGTTTATATCATATTTATAATAAATTAAATTATCAACTGCTGGATTCCATTCAGAATAATCCACACCATTTAAAATGCCAATAAAATCATCACCTTTTGCACTAATTATGCCCTCAAGACCTTCTGCAAAATACGGGTAATGAACCTCACGAGCATAAGTTGGACTAACAGTTGTAACTTTATCAGCAAATGCGATACCCACTTTCATAGCATTTACTGAACCATAAAATTCATAAGGTGACATTGGATAAAATTTATCCCTTCCAATTCCTGCATAAAGCAAGGCAGTATTAGGATTGAACCGTCCTTGATGAGCAATATTATGAACAGAAAATACACCCTTTGCATTGGAAAATAAGGGGTCAATTTTGTAAAATTCTTTCAGAAATGCCATTGAGAAAGCAGTATGATAATCATTTGCGTGAATAATATCGGGCGAAAATCCGATAGCTCGAGCAACTTCAAATATAGCTTTGCTTAAAAATATAAATCTTCTATCATTATCAGAATACTCTAATGGGTCACCATAAATGCCTTTACGGTCAAAATAAAGATTATGCTCTATCAAGTACACAGGTACATCGCTGTTTGGCAATTTACCTTGCCATAAACCAGCGTATTCATTCCAATAGCCCATTTGAACAATTAGGGTTTTATATGTATTTTCGAACCCATATTTTGCTGTATCAATAAATCCATATTTAGGTATAACCACAATAGGATTATGCCCTAAGGCTTTCCATTCTTTTGCCAGAAATGAAACCATATCGCCCAATCCACCTGCTTTTGCTAGGGGTGTTGCTTCGGTTGCTGCAATTAAAATATTCATTTTTCATTTTATAAAGTTCTCAAATTAATGATATTTTCATAATTTGCAAAATTTATAAAGTTATTTTTTCATTATTTCATTAAGAAAGTGTAAAAATTGTTAAATTTTTTTGATTATTTATGAATTTTACAAAGAATATTACAAAAGCTATACTAGGACATATTATAGATGTAGAATCATTGATTTCTAATAATATATTATTAGAAAATAATAAATCATACTATAAAACAAAGGATCAGAAAGATGAGGATATTTCATTCTCAGCGGAGCTGAAAAGGAAATCAATACATATATTATCTTTATTAATTCCAATAATTTATATATTCGTTTCAAAAAATGTTGCCATTCCTATTTTATTTGTATTAATGGTAGCACATGTCATAGTCGATATTCTTAGCAAAAGAAATGATTATGTAAGAGGATTAATTAACAAATTTTTTGGCGAAATATTAAGAGAACACGAAAATAAGAAGGATTTGCCTTATCTAAATGGTGCTTCGTGTATGATGATTAGTGCATTTTTTGTTGTTTTGATTTTTCCAAAATTTGTGGCGGTAGTAGCGATGACGATAATTGTTGTATGCGATTTATCATCAGCCATTATTGGCAGAAGATTTGGGCGGAATGAAATATTTAAGAAAAAAACATTAGAAGGAAGCGTCGCATTTTTTCTTGCAGGTGTGACTGTTATATGGGTATATTTCTTTATTTTTCATCCAGGTATAATATATTTAATTTTTGGATTTTTAGGTGTGTTTTTGGCAACATTTGGAGAAGCAGTTTCTAAGATCATTAAAATTGATGATAATATAATTGTCCCTGCAATTATGAGCATTATGCTATGTCTTGGGGAATTATATGCTCATCTTTTAAATCAATCGTTTATATACATTTTACATTAATTTTGTCAGATAATATTATGAAAGAAAAATTTAATCTCGAGCGAGAACTGAAAAAATTCCATTTTAGTAGCGATGGTATTGTGGAATTTTATCAAATTGATGCATTACAAGTTCTTTATAATATTCAATATTTATATATTTTTGAAAATTCAAGATTAGCATATATGCGAAAACTGGGATTTGTAGAGAAACTCAATGACCTCCGCTCAAAATTTCCCGTTCTAACTGTACATCATACGATTGATTATTTCAATCCAGGATTTTACGGAGATGAATATACTGTTTATTGCAGAATTTCTCAAATTAGAACATCCTCATTTTCATTTGAAAACATTATGATTAAAAAAGATGGCACATTGCTTTCAAGAGCTGAAACAGTCTATGTTTATATTGACCAATCTACAATGCAATCAACTCCAATACCTGAAGAGATAAAAAATAAGATCATTGAATTTGAGCAAAATGATTGTGAAATCAAATCTAACAGTAAATGAAGCAAATTAGTAACTGGGAAATTAATAAGCTTGCAGCACAGGTAATATTCCCGCGATTAGATACTTATAGATATTTTATTGATGAAAATTATAAATTCCAAATTTCAAATTTGGTTAAATTGGGTGTGGGGGGATTTTGTCTTTTTGGCGGTAATATTGAGGAAAATATAAGATTGACAAATGAATTGCAATTCCAAACTGATTTGCCACTGCTATTTTGTGGCGATTTTGAAAATGGTATAGCAATGAGGCTAACAGAAGGTACTGAATTTCCTCATGCTTATGCCTTAGGATATCTTAATTCCACAAATTATACCAGGCAAGCTGCTCAAGCAATTGCTCAAGAAGCTAAAGCAATAGGTGCGTATTGGAATCTGGCTCCTGTTGCTGATATTAATTCCAACCCTGCAAATCCGGTGATTGGAATTCGTTCTTTTGGAGAAACTCCTGAAAAAGTTTCTGCTCACGTGAAGGCGTACGTTGAGGGAACACAAGCAGAAAATGTACTTGCTTGCGTCAAACATTTTCCAGGTCACGGCGAGGTTGATATAGATTCCCATCTCGATTTGCCAATCATTATGAAAACAAAGCAACAGCTAGAAAGTTTTGAATTGCTGCCTTTTATTGCAGGATTTTCAAGTTTTGTACGTTCAATAATGATTGGACATTTAGTTGTTCCATCACTTGATGATAGCCATACACCAGCATCTTTATCGATCAAAATAATTAGTGAATTTCTTAGAAATGAATTGGGATATAATGGCTTAGTAATTACTGATGCTTTGGATATGAATGCAATTGTAAAAAATTATACGGAAGAACAAATTGCTGAACTTGCAATAAAAGCAGGCAATGATGTGCTTTTAATGCCTGAAAATCCGGAACATATAGTTCAAATTCTTGCTAAATTAGCTGAAGAAGATGAGGGAGTAAAGAACAGATTACTTGATTCTGTCGCTCGCATTATTTCAGAAAAACGATGGGCAAAGTTAATACCCGAGTATCATAATCCCGATTTGCCACTAAATCTTTTTACAGAACACCCAACTTTAGCTTTAAAAATTGCATTTAAATCACTTGAAATTATTGATATTCCTGAATTAATACCTATAAAAAATATCAGTTTAATGAGCGTTTTTGCAATTTTGCAAAGACCCGAAGATATGGAAGCAGCTTCCCGATTTATGAAAATGCTTGCCGATGCTGTAGATTTCGATTGCGATTTTTCTTATGTAGACAAAAATATAACTGATGAGCAAGTTGATAAATTACTCGAACAAACAGCAGATTCTGATTTATTTATATTTCCAATATTCTTTAAATCCCGAGCTTATAATAATTCCACAAATTTTCCCGAAAATCTAAAGAATTTTATCGAAATTGTTTCTAAAGGGAAAAATTCAATTGCTATTCTTTTTGGAAATCCTTATTTAAAGGATGAGATTCCTACTAAAACAAAAATTCTTGCTTTTTCAGATTCTTATTCGTCAATGGCAGCAGTTGTTATGAAATTATCAGACAGAGATTTAGATTGGATAGGGGATGAATAATATACTGATTACAGGCGGTGCGGGATTTATTGGCAGCAATTTTATTAGATTATTGCTTTCACAAACGCAATATAATATTGTTAATCTCGATGCTTTAAGCTTTACAGGAAATTTATCAAATATACAGGATTTCCAGGATCATTCGCATTATAGATTTATCAAAGGCAACATTTGTAATAAGCAGTTAGTAAATGAAATTATTAATGAATTTAAAATTGATGCAATAATAAATTTTGCTGCTGAGACGCACGTTGATAGGTCTCTTTTAACCCCGTCGGACTTTATTCAATCGAATATTGTCGGTGTTGAAGCATTACTCGAAGCAACGGTCGAAAATCATATCGAACGATTTATCCAAATATCAACTGATGAAGTTTATGGTAGTGCAAATCCTAATGAATCATTTAATGAAAATAGCTTATTGCGACCAAATTCACCTTATGCTGCATCGAAAGCTTCCGCTGATTTGATTGTTCGTTCATTTATTCAATCTTATGAAGCACCAGCAATTATTATTCGTTCCACAAATAATTTTGGGCAATATCAACATATTGAAAAATTCATTCCTCTTTCAGTAACCTGCATTATGAATAATCAAAAAATTCCAATCTATGGTACAGGAGAAAATCGTCGCGACTGGCTTTATGTTGAAGATAATTGCCGAGCAATTTTATCAATATTTGAAAATGGAAAAATAGGGGAAATCTATAATGTTTCAGCAAATAATGAAAAATCAAACATAGAAATAGCAAATATTATTTTAAATTATTTTGGCAAAAATCAAGAAATGATAGAGTTTGTAGATGACCGTCCTGCCCATGATTTACGTTACTCAATTGATTCATCAAAAATAAGAAACGAACTTGGTTGGATGCCTATTTATTCCTTTGAGTTTGCTATTAATCGAACAATTGAATGGTATATCAATAATCAATCGTGGATAAATAATATTTTGAAGGATGAAAATTTTCAGAAATATTATAATATTCAATATAGAAGTGTGTAATTTTGAAATTTTATTCTTAAACAAAAATGGAAAATAACAAAGAAACTATAGCTAAAAATATCCAAGAAAAAAATATTACTGTAGGTGTTATCGGACTTGGATATGTAGGACTTCCGCTTGCAACAGAATTCGCAAAAAGAGGGATTAAAACTATTGGATTTGAAATCGATAGGGAAAAAGTTGTATCCTTAAATAATAAAGTCAATTATATACAAGATGTAGATTCAAATAATGTTAAAGAAGTTATTCAGAATCATACTTTAATTCCGACAAATGATTTTTCTTATTTGAAAGAATGTACAGGAATTTTTATTTGCGTGCCGACACCTTTTACAACAAATAAGGATCCTGAAATAAAATATATAATTCAAGCAGCGGAAGATATTGCAAAGAATTTGCAAAAGGGACAAATTATAATCCTAAAAAGCACAACTTTTCCAGGAACAACAGAAAAATATGTCCAACCAATTCTCGAAAAAACAGGTTTGAAAGCTGGTGAGGATTTTTATCTTGCGTTTTCACCTGAAAGAATTGATCCAGGCAATAAAACTTGGAATACGTCTAATACTCCAATTGTTGTTGGAGGAATAAATCCTGATTCGACAGAATTAGCTTCACTTCTTCACGGTTTAGTTGTTGATAAAATCAAGCAGGTATCATCGCCGGCAATTGCTGAAATGGAGAAGTTGCTTGAGAATATTTTCCGTAGTGTTAATATAGCACTTGTTAATGAATTGGCTCAGCTTTGCGACCGTATTGGCATTAATATTTGGGAAGTTGTCGATGCAGCTTCCACAAAGCCATTTGGATTTATGCCTTTCTATCCTGGTCCGGGTATTGGTGGCCACTGCATTTTAATTGACCCCTATTATCTGGCTTGGATGGCTCGGGAATATGATTTTGTAACTAAATTTATCGAGCTTGCTGCCGAAATTAATGAAGATATGCCATATTATGTGGAGTCTATGGTAATTAAGGAAATTGCCAAACAACCTATTACAATTAATGAGGCACATATTTTAATTCTTGGTATGGCTTTTAAACGCGATGTTGATGATTTGAGACATTCTCCAGCTCTGAAAGTTGCAGAATTACTCTTTGATCTTGGAATAAAGAATTTAGAATACTATGATCCATATATTCCAGATATTAAAATTAAAGATATTAGTAAATCATCTTTAAATGAGATAAATCCAAATATTTTGAAATCTTATGACATTGTGATAATTACAACTGATCACTCAAAATTTGATTATGAGATGATTGCAAGAAATAGTAAAGTCATTATTGATACGCGAAATGCGTGTAAAAATATAAAAGATCGAAGCAATATCATTTTGCTTGGTGAAGGTAAATGAAAAAAATAATATCAGTTGTAGGGGCAAGGCCAAATTTTATGAAAATAGCACCAATTCATCGTGCATTAGCCTCAATGAATTTAAATAACTATATGAATAATCATTTAGAACATTTGATTGTTCATACAGGGCAGCATTACGATTTTAATTTGTCCGATGCATTTATTCGAGATTTGGAATTGCCGAAACCTGATTATTTTCTTGGAGTTGGCTCAGGAACTCATTCTGAGCAAACTGCAAAAATTATGATTGAATTTGAAAAAGTTGTCCAAAAAGAAAATCCCGATTTAATTATTGTAGTAGGGGATGTAAATTCCACAATTGCTTGCGGACTTGTTGCAGCAAAGCAATTAATCCCACTTGCTCATATCGAAGCAGGTTTGCGCAGCTTTGATAGAACTATGCCCGAAGAAATCAATCGTGTGCTTACTGATACTATAAGCAATTTTCATTTTATTACAGAAAAAAGTGCATATACAAATTTAATTAATGAAGGAGTAGATCCGGATAATATCTTTTTTGTTGGCAATACTATGATAGATTCTCTTATTTTTGCAAAAAATAAAGTAGATAATTCAAAGTTTTTGGAAAATAATAATTTAACAAAAAATGAATATGTGGTTGTGACATTGCATCGGCCAAGCAATGTGGATAATCGAGAATCATTAGCAATGTTCTATGATATTTTCGAATATTTATCATATTTCAAAAAAATCATTTTTCCCGTTCATCCTCGCACTACAAAAATGATGAAGGAATTCAATATATATGATAAGTATATTTCACTAAAAAATTTAATAATGGTTGAGCCAATGAATTACATTGATTTTCTAAATTGTATGATGAATGCTTATTTTGTTATGACAGATTCGGGCGGAATTCAAGAAGAAACAACATATTTGGATATTCCTTGTATTACATTACGGACTACAACGGAGCGTCCAATAACTATCGAGTTAGGTACAAATCGATTAATAAATCCAGAACCTGATATTATTAAATTTGAAATTAATAACATAATAAAAAAGCGCCCTAAAAGGATTGCAATACCACCTCTTTGGGACGGAAATGCAGGTAATAGAATTGCAACAATAATTGTAAATAATATATTAAATTAATAATTAGTAGATTGATTAATTTTAAATTGATTATAGATATATGTTAAAGAAAAGATTATATAGTGCTTTGCTGGTTTTTCCATTTTTGGTTTCTTTTAATTTGTATGCTCAAATGAAGGGTGAAACTCCATTAGAGCAAGAGCAAAATTTGTTGCAAGAATATCAAAAAAATATAACAACACAGACAACACAGCAAATGCAGACTCTCCCTCTTGGCAATGCAATTGATCCAGCTTATTATAGATTAGGTCCATCCGATATTGTGTCGCTTTCGATTTATCCAATAAATCCATATCCTACAATATTATCAATAACTCCATCTGTTTCTATCGACATACCAAGATTTGGCGAGATAAATCTATATGGCAAAACCCTAAAAGAAGCTCAGGATACAATTGAAAAGTTTCTGCAAACTCGAAATCCTGAATTAAAAGTGAATTTGACATTGCAAAAGGCACGCAATTGCTTGATAAATATAAAAGGTAATGTTATTTTTCCTACAATTTATACTATACCAGCTTCATTTCAGGTTTCTACTGCAATAAATTATGCCAATAGAGTAGATGCTCAAGCAACACCATATTCTCAGTACTCATCTTTTATAAAATATAATGAACAACTTCGTCAAAGCGAGCGAATCTTTATTCAAAATAAATTCTCTCCTGTTTCAAATTATTATTCTCGAAATATAGTGCTTCTGCATAATGATGGGACATCTCAAAATGTTGATATGGAAAAATCTAAAGTATTGAATGATCCCGAATACAATCCATATATTCGCGAGGGCGATGAAATTGTTGTTCCCTATGAAGTTGAGAACTATCCTACAATAACAATAGCTGGTGAGGTCAACAGACCGATAACATTGCCATATAAAGAAAATGATAGCCTTTCATTACTTCTGAAATTTGGTTATGGCTTTACTTCTGATGCAGATTTTTCTAATATAATACTCTATCAAGATGGAGAAAGCAATCGATTGCAATTTACAGAGCAAGGAAATTTTGTTGGACAAGATTTGCCATTGAAAGCTGGTGCAGCTGTAATTGTCGGAAAGAAATCAGGAAAACCAATCAAGCAAATTGCCAAGGTATCAGTGCAAGGCGAGGTAAATAAACCGGGGATTTATATTATTAATGAAGGTAAAACAACTCTAACAGATATTATTAATCTGGCAGGGGGATTTACCGACAAAGCTCATTTGCCACTAGCTCGTATTTATCGTATTACTCAACCTATTGAATACGTTATGGATCCACGAAGAAAAATCAATGAAACATTTCAGTATAGTAATTTAACTCTAGAAGATACTACGCGATTTTTTCTAGATATGGATTATACAAAGAATGTGGTTTCTTGCGATTTCGTGGAAGTATTTAACAATAATAATAATCAGCTTAATCCACGATTACAAAATGGAGATATTATCTATATTCCTTTACAACCCACTCAAGTGTATGTTTTCGGACAAGTTGTTAATCCTGGCTTCGTTGATTACGTTCCAAATCGAACAATGGAATACTATATCTCAAAAGCTGGAGGATATGCAAGCGGTGCACAAAAATCCCGCGCTCGTATTATTCGGGGTCGAAATTTAATTTGGGTGGAGTCAAATAACAATACTTATGTCTATGCGGGTGATAATGTCTATGTCCCTCGCAAACCTGATATTCCTGCTGGATTACAAATACAAAGATACGCAACTATTGCAACCTTTATTGGCACAGGTATGGCACTGGTAAGTCTATTGTTCTCTATGTATATGCAATTAAAAAAATAAGAAACAAACCGTCAATTAATAATGAAAGATATCTTGTATTTTATTCTTTTATTCTTTCCAGTTATTACATATTCACAAGTTGAAGATGTGCCTATTTCTAATTCTGTTTATAATTTTTTGATGCGTGCCGAAGTTAAAGGTTTGCTCCCACATTTTTCGATGACTAAATTGCCTCTACAACGTGGAGAGATTAAAAATGCATTAAAGCAAATTCGAGATAATGAAGACAAACTGACTAATGCTGAAAAGAAAGCACTCTTGCGTTATGAAAAAGAATTTAGAATTGCTTATGAACCACGTGCCGTCGTCTTTCTTTCAAAGAGCGATTCTATTCACGTTAATTTCCAAAATATTTTAACTAATGCTGATAAAATGTTCTATCATTATGTAGATTCACTAAATAAAGTTTGTGTCAGGCCTTATGGTAGCATTGATCTAATAGAACAAATCGATAGCGATAATTCTCAGCATTCTTTAGTGGGTTTATTTGGTCTTACATTTTATGGAACACTTTCACAATCTCTTGGATTTTATTTCCAAGCAAAAAATGGTAAAGTAATATCAGGCAATAAGGTTCTAGCCACTTATAATCCTGAATATAAAAGAAGCATTAAATTTACAGAACTTAATAGCGATATTGATTTAACTCAATCACACATAATTTTCCAAAAAGATTGGTTTAGAGCAAAAATTGGCAGAGAAGAGGAGCAAATCGGAGCAGGCCTTTTTCAGAAAGTCTATGTTGCAAATTTAGGACCGCCACAAGATGAAATATCTTGTGCTGCTGCATTTCAGTCATTTCGCTATGATTTTTCATTATCAGATTTGATAGGGTATAGCCAAAATCCTTTTATAACAAGCGTTCGGAGCTCTATACCATCGAAATATTTCATTCAACATCGATTTTCGATACGCCCCGCTTGGGGAGAATTTGGATTTTGGGAAAGTGTGATTTCATCAGATAGGGGTATAGATATTGCATACTTAAATCCAATAATTTTTCTTAAATCAGCAGAACATTCCCTTCACGACCGAGATAATTCATTTATGGGTTTTGATGCCACTCTTAGGCCCTTAAAAAATATTGAATTGCGTTCCACTTTATTGCTAGATGATTATAATTTTTCAGAAATTGGGAAAGGTTATTGGAGTAATAAAATAGCCTATAATATAGCTGCAATTTACTCTTTGCCATTCAATTTAGATATTGGAGCTGAATACGCACGGGTTGAACCTTATACATTTTCCCATTTCAATTATCAGAATTCTTATACTAACGATAGCATATTAATTGGTTCAATTTTACAACCGAATTCTGAACAATACTCGATATTATTTCAATATTGGTGGGGGAATCGTTATCCTTTGCAATTAAGCATAAATTATACACGTCACGGAGCGAATGTTTATGATTCAACAGGAAAATTGATAAAAAATGTGGGTGGTGATCCGAATATAACGCGTCGAGACCCTGACCCAGCGATTGGTTTCCCGGGTGATCCGTATTATGGAGTGAAATTTTTGGATGGTAATTTACAAGAAACTTTGTCGCTTAAAGTTAATTTTACAATGGAAATAATTAGGAATTTGAATATTTCTGCAATTTATAATTTACAAGTGCAAAAAGACAATACTAATCATTATTTTAGAATTTATTTATTTTTGAATTAATTAAATAATTTAAATATTTCGGAATTGAAAAGAATTAATTCAATAGGGATACAGATATTTTTTCAAATTATAAGTGATTTTCTTGCAATATCCCTTAGTTTTTTCATTCAATATTGGTTTAGATTTCATTCAGGGTTCATTCCGATTTATATCGTACCTGATTTTTCGACGACAATTATTACATATTTGCTCTTCCTTGTTTATTGGTATATAATTCTTTTCTTTTCAGGTATGTATAAGAATTGGTATGAAATCTCACCATTTGAGGAAATAACAACAATTCTTAAAGCTGTTCTATTTGGTACTCTCTTATTAATATTTTTGATTTATTTTGACAGTGAAAATTCGCCACGTATGCTATTTTTGCTTTATATGGTAGTATTTTCGTTGTCTCTAATTATTTTTAGGATGCTCAATAGACAACTACAGAAGACCTTAAGAATAAAAGGAAAAATTAAAATTCCTTCAGCACTAATTGGCGATATAACTAATTCCTATGAAATGTTTAAAAATGTATCTTCACAAAAAAATTGGGGATTCGATTTGCAATCAATATTGATTTTCGATGATAACTTTAAGAATGATAGTGGATTAGAAAATAATGAAATGGATGATGTAGTGAGACAAAATATCAATAATTTACCTATTGAAATTATATATGATTGCAAGAATTATGAGCAAATACTTGATCCGCGGAAAATTGAAGCTGTATTACTTACAAAGTCCTGTGCAAGTCCGGATCTTCTATTAGACATTGCCACAAAAGCCACTGAAAATAATATACGAGTTAAAATTCATCCCGACCTCTATGAAATCTTTTCAGGACAGAGCCGTACCCAAAATCTTTGGGGAATTCCATTAATGGAAATCAATACAAAAATCTTTAAACCTTGGCAAGAAATTATTAAACGTGGCTTTGATATATTGTTTAGTTTATTTGTATTAATTATTGGACTCCCAATTTGGATTATTGTTGGTATTTTAGTAAAGTTGAGCTCCCCAGGTCCCGTTTTTTATGTCCAAAAAAGAGTAGGGAAGGATGGCAAAGTATTTAATATGTATAAATTTCGTTCAATGTATACTGAAAAATCATCCGATAGTACTTGGACAGAAAATAATGACCCCCGAGTTACGAAATTTGGTCGATTTATCCGCAAAACACATCTCGATGAAATACCACAATTTATTAATACTTTAAAAGGGGATATGAGCGTTGTCGGACCTCGTCCAGAAATGGTACCTCTTGTTGAATCTTTCTCAAAAGCATTGCCTCATTATAGAAGACGCCTCAAAATTCGACCTGGTATTACAGGCTGGTGGCAAATTAAATATACAACTTATGAATTATCAATTGATGAAGTAAGAAATAGATTAAAAGATGATTTTTATTATATTGAGAATTTTTCTCTTCGGTTAGATTTTGAAATTATCTTACGAACAATTTGGTTGATTTTTAAAGGACATGGACAAACTTAATTCAAATATATGAAAACAATTGTTGTGATTCCAACATTTAATGAGGCTGATAATATCATTCCTCTTATAGAAAGTATCAAATCTGCTTTGCCGTCGATTGATATTTTGATTGTAGATGATAATTCACCCGATGGTACCGCAGAACTTGTTCGTAATAGGATGAAAGAAGATATTTCCATACATCTTATTGTTCGACAAAAGAAAATGGGACTTGGTACTGCGTATTGCGATGGATTTAAATATGCACTACAGCAAGGCTATGATTATATTTTGCAAATGGATGCGGATTTTTCTCATAATCCACAAGAATTGCCCCGTTTAGTTAAAGAAATGGAAAATGCTGACTTAGTCATTGGCTCTCGATATATTTCGGGTGTAAATGTTGTGAATTGGCCTCTCTCTCGATTGATATTAAGCTACGGTGCCAATCTTTATACTCGTATAATTACTTGCTTGCCAATTAAGGATGGAACAGGTGGATACAAATGTTTTAATGCTAAATTTTTAAAATATATTGATCTCGACCATATTCGTTCAAATGGCTATGGTTTCCAAATTGAAATGAATTATAAAATGTGGAAACTTGGCGCTCGCATTAAAGAAATTCCCATTATCTTTGTTGATCGAAGAAGTGGAAAATCTAAGATGAATAAAAATATAGTATTCGAAGCAATGTGGCTTGTTTGGAAATTGAAATTTTCTCCAAAAATCCATTCGCAAATAAAAAAAGCTCGAAAAGAATTGCAGTCAACAATTTAATTAAATTTCGATTACAATATCGCTTTTTTTATTTGTTTCATAATTTATCCTTCTAATTTCTTGTATTATATTCTCGACTATTTTATCAATTTCATTTTTATATTCCCCTGCCTCTGGATTCAATACAAATGGTAATCCATTGTCATTGCTTTCTCGGAATTGCTCAAGTAATGGAACCTCTCCCAAAAATCTGACCTTTGATTCTTCTGCTATACGCTTTCCTCCTCCTTTCCCAAATATATAATATTTCTTCATTGGTATATCGGGTGGTACAAAATAGCTCATATTCTCAATTACACCTAGAACAGGCACCTTAACTTTTTCAAACATTTTGATGCTACGCCGTACATCTACTACTGATATTTCTTGTGGTGTTGTCACAATTACAGCACCTGTGAGTGGTACCTTCTGAGTTAATGTAAGCTGTATATCGCCCGTTCCCGGTGGCAAATCAAATATAAGAAAATCTAACGAACCCCATTCAATTTGTTCTATAAGCATTTGCAAATATTGAGCAAGCAATGGTCCCCTCACAATTACTGCGTCATTTTCTTGCATAAGAAAACCCATTGATGCAATTTTTACTCCATATTTTTCTGCAGGATATACTATTGTTTTGCCATTCTGTTCTTCAGCTGGCAAATGTGCATCTTTCATTCCCCACATAGTTGGCTGACTTGGACCATAAATATCTGCATCCAATAAACCCGTTGAAACACCTTTTTGAGCAATTGCTGCTGCAATATTTGAAGCAATTGCTGATTTTCCAACACCCCCTTTCCCCGACGCAACAGCTATAATGAATTTTACATCTTTTAGGTTTTGCTTTGGTAATTGCTTTATCTGAGCATCCTGAATGTTTATTTCAATATTATAATCACTTAAATCTTTTAAATTTTCAACGCATTCAGATTTGATTTTATCAATTATCCAATTTGTTGGTGGTAGTAGTTCTATATCAATTTTAACTGTATTCTGATTGATTTCAATATTTTTGATTGCATTTAAAGAAGAAAGTGTATATCCTAAATCTGGATCGGCAATATTGCAAATTTTTTCAATTACTATATCTTTATTTATTGATGTCATCTTTATTACCTTTAATTTATTTATTATCAATTTTATTTCTAAAGTATTCAATTGTTTTAATCAGCCCCACTTGGCGCGAAATTTTAGGTTCCCAGTTTAAATATTGCTTTGCTTTATCAATATTTGGTTGTCGTACTTTAGGGTCATCTTCGGGAAGATCTGTAAAAATAATATTACTTTTTGAATTTGTTAGTTCAATAATTTCTCTTGCTAAATCATACATTGAAATTTCGTTAGGATTCCCAATATTAATTGGTTCGCTCAAATTAGATAAAAGCAAGCGATATATTCCGTCAATTTCATCATCCACATAGCAAACAGAGCGTGTTTGACTCCCATTTCCAAATACAGTTACAGGTTTGTTTTCTAATGCTTGCGAAATAAAGGCAGGAATTGCTCTGCCATCATTGAGACGCATCCGTGGTCCATAAGTATTAAATATTCTTACAATTCGCGTATCTAAATTGTGGTATCTATGATATGCCATTGTTAGTGCTTCGGCAAATCTTTTTGCCTCATCATACACACCTCGATACCCAATGGGATTAACATTCCCCCAATATTCCTCAGGTTGGGGATGAACTAAAGGGTCGCCGTATACTTCGCTTGTGCTTGCAAGCAAAAATCGTGCTTTCTTTGCTTTTGCCAATCCTAATGCCTTATGCGTTCCTAATGAACCGACTTTCAATGTTTGTATTGGTAATTGTAAATAATCAATTGGAGATGCAGGCGATGCAAAATGTAATACATATTGAACATCTTGTGGGACATATATAAAATTTGTTACGTCTATTTGTATAAATTGAAACCTTGGATGCCCAAATAAATGAGCAATATTGTCGGGCGAGCCTGTAATAAAATTGTCTAAACATATTACATTATCGCCTTCTGCAATAAATCTGTCGCATAAATGTGAACCGAGAAAACCCGCTCCACCTGTTATTAATACATTAGCCATTTATAATATAATTTTTAATATAATCAATTAATTTAATAATTCTATTTTGTATTAACTTATCAAATTCTATGACTTTTCAAATTTATCTTCGTTTAAGTATACATTAGCAGGAAGTATTTTTCCATTCATATAAATCTCAGGATTAACAATATTACATTTGACCCATCTGACTTTAACATTTGCTTCCTCGAACATTGCCAATGTGCGTTGGTGAGCCTCTTGCCATTTCCCATTTGTATGTTCTGAATAAAAATCCTGTCCATTTTTATGAATAATTACCTCTGCAATTCCCGTTTGAATTATTGCTCTTGCACAATCAGCACATGGTATCCACGGCACATAAATTTTACAACCTTTTAAAATTGTTCCACGCCGTGCCGCATTATATATTGCATTACGTTCCGCATGCTCAATCCAATAATATTTTTCATCATTTTCTCTTGATAGTCGCTTTTCCTCTGGATCAACTTCCACACTCCGTGGTAAAGAGTTATAACCTGTTGAAACAAGCACATTATCTGCATCCGTCACAACCGAACCAACATGCGTCATTGTATCCTTGCTTCGCATCCCAATCAAATAACATAATGTTATATATAGCTGGTCCCAATCTGGTCGTTTCATTTATTTTTCAATATTTTTTAAAACTTCAAGATTATTTTTCACTTTGCCAAGTGTATCTTTCATATTTTCAAGCTTTTCTTTTTCATATTCTACTGTTTCGGGTGCTGCATTTTCAATGAATTTTGCATTTTCAAGCTTACTGATGCTTGCTGCAATATTTTTTTTCAATCGCTCAATTTCCTTTTCCAACCTTGCTATTTCATTTTGTAAATCAATCTTTGAATCCAGTAATACATCTATTTCTATACCGCGAATTACACTTTTTATAGCATGTTTTTGTCTATCTTCGGGGTTAATTTGCAAATTGGATATTTTTGCTAAATCAGAAATTGGATTTTGCAAATCTTTGATATATTGCACAAATTTTCCATCTTCAATATGAATATTCACAGGAAGCCAAATAGATGGTTGAACCCCTAACATTGCGCGCAAGCTGCGAATTTCATCAACAATTAATTGAATTATTTCAAAATCACTTTCTTCATCTGCAGAAATATAGCTTTCATTTTCAATGGGGTAATTTTCGATAGAAATAGATTCATTCTCATTATGATTATAAAGCAAATGCCAAAGTTCCTCGCTAATGAATGGCATAACGGGATGAATCATTAGCAGTATTTTCTCGAATATGTATAATGCAAATTTTACAATCTCTGCTTTTCTTGTGGGACTATCTGCATTTGCAAATTCTGTTTTGATAATTTCAATATACCAATCGCAAAAGTCTCGCCAAATAAAGTCATATATATTCTTTGAAAAATCATTTAATTTATATTGATGTAGATTTTGATTTATAGTTTTAATTGTAGAATTTAACCTTGACAAAATCCAATGGTCTGCAAATGTTAAATTTTCAAATGATAATTTAACATTATCAATTTTTTCTTTTTCTACATCATCATATTTTAATTGAATAAAACGAGCTGCGTTCCATATTTTATTTGCAAAATTGCGACCAATTTGCATAGAAGGAATATCTTGCGATTTTACATCGACATCGAGCCGCACATCCTGTCCCAATGGTGATAAATAAATCATTGTAAATCGGACAGCGTCTGCACCATATTTTTCAATAATATTTAACGGATCAGGAGAATTGCCTAATGATTTTGAAAGCTTTCGCCCTTTACTATCACGGATTGTACTAGTAAAATATACATTTTTAAATGGAATCTCATCGGCAAATTTCTCTGTTGCCATTATCATTCGTGCAACCCAGAAGAATAAAATATCGGGACCTGTGACAAGCAAATCTGTGGGCAGGAATTTTTTCATTGTATCATTTTTCTCATTTGCATCAGGATCCCAGCGCATTGTTGTAAGTGGCCAGAGCCAAGAAGAAAACCAAGTATCAAGCACATCGGGATCTTGAGTAATTTCATCATTAGGTAATAAATTGAGTTTTATCCGAGCCTCATCTTCATTTTTTGCTGCTGTATATCTACCATCCTTTGCATAATATACGGGAATGCGATGCCCCCACCACAATTGCCTCGATATGCACCAATCTCGAATATTCCGCATCCAATGCTCATAAGTCTTTATCCAATGTTCGGGATAAAATTTGATTTTACCGTCTAATACCACTTGCAATGCCTTTTCTGCGAGTGGTTGCATCTTCACAAACCATTGGTCGCTTAAAAACGGTTCAATTGCCTCGCCACCACGCTGGGAAAATCCAACATTATGAGTATAGTCTTCAATTTTTAGAATTAAATCTTTTTCTTTTAATTTTTCAATAATTTTCTTTCGTGCTTCATATCTATCCAACCCTTTGAATTCACCTGCAAATTCATTAAGAGTTCCATCGGGATTTATAGTATTAATAATTGGAAAATTATGTCTTTGTCCAACTTCAAAATCGTTAGGATCGTGGGCGGGAGTAATTTTTAGACATCCTGTTCCAAATTCTATATCAACATAATCATCGGCAATTATGGGAACTTCACGACCCACCAATGGAACAATTACAGTGTTGCCAATCAAATTTTTATATCGCTCATCATTTGGATTGACTGCAACCGCAACATCGCCATATATTGTTTCGGGACGTACCGTAGCAACGGCAATGAATTCCTGAGAATTTGGAAAATAATATTTTAATGTATATAAATGTTCACGTACTTCGCGATGCTCAACTTCTTCATCAGAAAGAGCGGTTTGTGAAAGGGGTGACCAATTAATTATTCTTTTTCCACGGTATATTAAGCCTTCATCAAACAATTTTATAAAAACAGCTTGCACAGCTTTGCTTGCGGATTCATCCATTGTGAATAATGTACGTTTCCAATCAGCAGATGCTCCAAGCTTTTTCATTTGGTTTAAAATTATATTGCCGTATTTATCACGCCATTCCCAAACTTTTTCAACAAATTTTTCACGCCCTAGATCATAGCGCGTTTTGCCTTCATTTGAAAGTTCCTTTTCCACGCGGGTTTGTGTTGCAATTCCTGCATGGTCGGTCCCGGGGAACCAACAGGATTCATATCCTTGCATTCGTTTCCATCGAATATAAATATCTTGAATTGTAATATTCAATACATGCCCGAAATGTAAAATCCCAGTAATATTTGGTGGTGGCATTAAAATACTATATGCAGGTTTTGGGGAATGGTCATCTGTATCAAATAAATTATTGCTGAGCCATTGACCGTACCATTTATCTTCAATTTCTTTAGGTGAATATGCTTTTGAAAAAGTAATAGACATAAATTTATAAATATCAGAAAGATTACAAATTTAAGAAAATTTAAGAGATTATTTTAAAATTAAAGGCAATGCCTAATTATATATTAATCTTGCATTGCCTTTTTGAATATATTGATATTTGTCTTTATTTATTTTACGATTTAGGAATTTCAATTGCAACTAGTCTTGTAGAGTTCTGAGATTTTACTTTTAATAAAATTGCATCACCTGGTTTTTTGGATTCAATAATTTTCTTTAAATCGCTTGGTGTGTTTATATCTTGCTGGTCAGCTGCTATAATTACGGTATTTGGCATAATTCCTCTTTTTAAGATTGGAGAATTAGGGTCGACGCTAGAAACTAGAACACCATTATTTACTTCAAATTTTTCTTTCAATTCTGGAGTCAGAGGTTTTACTTCAATTCCAATTTTATCCAATTTCATTGGTTTTGCGTCTTTTGGGTTAATATCTTTATTGTTATCAGATTTTGATAAAGCCATTTCACCTGATTCAAGACGTGGTGCAAGTGTTGCTGTCTTCTCAATTTCTTTTCCATTACGCCATATTTTTAGATTGATTTTATCACCAACGCGATGTTTGATAATTATAGATTGCAACTCATTTGTAGAGTTGATTTCCTCTCCATCAATTTCAATAATTACATCACCTTGCTCAATCCCAGCTTTATCAGCAGGAGAATCTTTAATAACATCTTGAACCATTGCACCATATACTTTTGGCAATTTTACAGATTTAGCAGTAATTTCATCCACATTTGTCATTTGGATACCAAGCCAAGGGCGATTAACTTTGCCGTGTACAATTAAATCTTGTGCCACTCTTTTGACTATATCAACAGGAATGGCAAAGCCGTATCCAATAAATCCACCTGTTTGTGTAGCAATTGCCGTATTTATACCTACCAAACTTCCCGATAGATCGAAAAGCCCGCCACCACTATTGCCTGGATTAATTGCAGCATCTGTTTGAATATAATTTTCAATGGCAGAAGGATTATTTTTTAATCCAAGTGGTCCTCTACCTATTGCACTAATTATACCGCTTGTGACTGTAGAATTCAATCCCAATGGATTCCCAACCGCAATAACAAAATCACCAATCTTTACTTTCTCAATATCTCCAAGATAAGCAGGGACTAAATCCTTTGCATCTATTTTTAATACAGCAAGGTCAGTCAGTGAATCTGAACCAATTAATTTTGCATCATGTTCTGTTTTATCACTTAAAGTTACTCTAATTCCATTTTCGATTGCATTTTCAATTACGTGATAATTTGTTACTATATACCCATCAGATGTAATAATTACACCAGAGCCTGATGCTCTATTTCTTCTCTTCTCCGGGCGGTTCTTATCCCCAAATCCAAAAAATTGATAAAATTCATTGAAATAATCGGCAAAAGGGTCATTTATTTCTGTTTCTGTTTCAACTGTAATCGAAACGACAGTTGGCAAAACTGCATTGCTTGCGTCAATTACAGCTTGATTATATTGTTTCACTATATCGGGAATCTGCACGGGCGGTTTATCAGCACCAATCTTTGTATTTGTTTGTGCTGATAAATGCATAAAATCAGGATCCACTATTGCAATCACAAGTGTCATTACTGCTAATGCACCTACAATAAACCCAATTATCTTTAATGTTTTTTTTGCCATTTTTTATAACCTGAATTTTAGGTATTATGACGTAATTTCATTTTCTTTATGTTAAAACAAAATATAGTACGAATTTTTTATAAATTAATCAGAAACATATTAAATTAAATTTTTGAGCTTTGAAAAATAATAATTATTATTTCTCTATTTTTTTAATTTTACATTTACAAGTTATTCATATATAATATTCATATTAATAGAAAGTATAGCCCCAAAAATTTTTGGGGTTTTATTTTTAGTGAGTTATTGAAATATATAGGACTGGATTAGTCTTCCTTATAATTTGAAAATTTTAATCATTTGTTTTCGTTTATATTATAATTAAATTTTTTTAAAATTTAAAATCAAAATTATTTATGGCGGTATTACCTATTTATAATTGCTTTCATCCTATATTAAGCAAACCAACAAAATTTATAGATGAAATTGACGATAAAATAATAGATCTTGCAGATAATATGCTTGAGACATTGCACAAAACAGGGAATGGTATTGGACTTGCTGCAAATCAAGTGGGTGAAAGCAAGTCACTAATTGTAATTGACTTATCAGCTGCGAAAGAATATAAAAACGAAAAGCCAATTATAATGGTTAATCCCATAATTGATAGCTTTTCAGAGGACTTAGTAGAGTTTGAAGAAGGATGTTTGAGTGTGCCCGATTTTTATGAAAAAATTTTGCGTCCCGAAGCAATTCAAGTTGTTTATTATGATTTGAAGGGAAAAGAATATAATAAAAACATAGATGGTTTGCTCTCTCGCGTTATGCAACACGAAATTGATCATTTGAATGGAATATTATTCTATCAACGGCTGAGCTTATTGAAAAGAAATATGACAAAAAACAAATTAAATAAAATTAAAAATGGCATAATCCTTCCCGATTATCCTTATGTTCTCCCCGACGGAAAATTAGTTGGGCAAGAAAGCAATTGAAAATAAATTTCAAGTAAAGAAAATAAAATCAATCGCCACCAGCATAAGAAATGCCCCAAAATATTGCTTTACAACTTTGCTTGATAAATTTATAGCAATTTTTGCCCCTACGATAGAACCTAACACGATTCCCAAGGCAACAATTGCCGCAGAGAGAATATCCAATTGCCCTGCATTATAATAGACAATTACTCCTGGCAAACCTACGGGGAGCAATAATGCTCCAAGCGATGCAGCCGTAGCAAGTTTTGTAGGGTAATGAAATATACCAATGAGTGCAGGTACAATGATAAGGCCTCCACCAATTCCAAATAAACCTGAAAATACACCTGCGAATATTCCAAGAGAAATCATAGCAAAAATATTATAATTCTCATTTTCAGGATGACTTTGTGAGGGTGGTAATTTTAATAATTTTACGCGGATAATTTCATAAATGCCTGTAAATTGTATGCTTACATATAATAAGAATAATCCATATAATTGCTTTAATGTTGAAGCAGGAAGTGAAAGTGCAATTTTACTTCCGAAAATCACCCCAATAACAATACCTAATGCAATTAGTGCTGATGTTTTGACTCGTAAATACCCAGCTTTCCAATATGTAAGCACAGCAAATATACCCACAGGCATAAGTAATGCAGCAAGCGATGTACCATTTGCTTTGGTTAATGAAAATCCTAAAAAATATATTAATGATGGCACAATAACAATACCTCCTCCAATTCCAAATAATCCCGAGAGGACTCCCGCAACAGTTCCAATCAATAACAGAATTATATATTCGATTTGCATAAGATTGCAAATTTACTTATTTATACTCTTTTAATCATTTTTTTATATTATTTTTGATATTTTTAAAAAATACATTTTAAATGAAAATACGAAGATTAATAATTCTATTTCTTATTTCAGTATTAACTATTATTGAAATTAATAGTTGCACAAATAAAAAATCTGCAGACAAAAACACAATTACTTTTTGGCATTTTTGGAGCGAACCAAATCAGAAGCGAGTTATTGATTCGCTTGTAAAGGAATTTGAAAAAGTAAATCACTGCACTGTTGAAATAACGGAATTAAGTTGGAATGATGGCAAGACCAAGCTCTTTGCTGCATTTAATTCAGGTACAGCACCTGATGTGCTTGAACTTGGCTCGGATTGGGTTGCTCAGTTTTCAAGCTCAGGGGTTTTGCATCCACTTAATGCTGATAGTATGGAATTTTCAAAATATATAGATTATTCGCAAGCACCTTCCCTTTGGAATGGACATCTTTACGCAATCCCGTGGATTGTTGATACTCGTGTTTTATATTATAATCGTGATATTCTGAAAAAAGCAAACATCAAGCAAGATGCACCAAATTCATTTAATGAAATCCTTGCAAATGCTTCAAAAATTAATTCATTGGAAAATATTTATGCTTATGGCGCAATAGGTAGCGATGCCCATAGATTATATAAAAATATTGTAATTTTCTTTTGGTCAAATGGTGGCGATTTATTCGACAGCACAGGCAATATTGTGCTAAATTCTCAAAAAAATATCCAGGCTTTAGATTTATATGTCCAGTTAGCCCGTAATGGATTTATTGAAACTCAAAAGCAACTTGATAATGCATTTGCACAGGGCAAAATTGCTTATTATATTTCAGGGGCGTGGTTATTGGACGAAATTGCAAGAGGAAATCCCTCTCTTGATTTTGGTTTATCGTTAATTCCCTCTATTGGGAATCATCAAGGAGTATCATTTGCAGGTGGAGAATATATATCTATAAATGCAAAAACAAAAAATTATGAATTATCAAAAAAATTTGTGAAATATCTGACTGATGGGAAAAATGCAATAGAATTCTGCAAAAGAATAAATGAAGCAGGATTTCCCGCTGATAAGAATTTTTATAATGACCCATTTTATCAAAGTCATCCATATCGAAAGGTGTTTGCCGAACAATTAAATTATGCAAAAATGACACCCGTGCATCCTAAATGGCTGGATATCGAGGCAATACTTGAAAATGCTGCTGTCAAAGCAATGTATGGTGAGCAAACTTCAAAAGATGCGCTCGACGATGCACAAATGAAAGTTTCAGGAATTTTATTAACAAAAGATAAATAAGTAATATTTATTTAAGAAATAATATTTAAATGTATATGATTACAAAAGGAATCATATTGGCAGGTGGAAATGGGACAAGGCTTTATCCATCGACCAAGATTCAAAGCAAGCAGTTGCTGATTGTTTATGATAAGCCATTGATTTATTATCCATTATCAACACTTATGCTTGCGGGTATTCGGGACATTTTGATTATTACAACACCAAAAGATCTAGATAATTTCAAGGAATTATTAGGCGATGGAAGTCGGTTGGGATTAAATTTGCAATATGCAATCCAGCAAAATCCAAATGGTATTGCTGAGGCGTTTATTATAGGTGAGGATTTTATTGGCAATGACCAGGTATGCTTGATTTTGGGGGATAATATTTTCTATGGAAAATTAGATTTCCTGCGTTTTGCAATTGCAAACAATCAGGGGGGTTGGATATTTGCGTATAATGTTGTAAATGCAACCGAGTATGGTATTGTGGAAATTAGCAAAGATAATCGAATATTATCTATTGAAGAAAAGCCTATACAACCAAAATCAAATTATGCAATACCGGGGCTATATATTTTAGATAATAATGTTTCTAAAATTGCAAAGGAACTCAATCCAAGCCCCCGCGGGGAGTTAGAAATCACCGATATCCAAAAGAAATATTTAAAAAATAATAAATTGAGTGTCACAAAATTGGGACGTGGTATAGCTTGGTTCGATACAGGAGCGCCTGAGAATTTGCTTGAAGCAGGTGTATTTGTTAGAGCAATACAAAAGCGTCAAGGCAAGCAGATTGCTTGCATCGAAGAAATTGCATTATATCAGCAATATATAACCATTAATGATTTCAATAAATTAATATCTACATTTCCTGAATGTGATTATAAAACCTATTGTAAAAATATTACAAGGGAATTTGAATAAATTTTGTTGGATATAATATATCATTATTTCATTTAATTTTGCTAATTTTAAAAAAATTAAAATGAAAATAAAAAAATACATATCGACAAGTCTGAAGGAAGGAAAAGATAAAGTGCTTCAGGATCTTGGCGAGAATGCCGTGATTCTTTCGAGTCGAAGCTTCAAAGATCCAAGCACATCGCAGGACCTTGTTGAAATTGTTGCTGCCATTGATGAATTGATACCTCCTAAAAAGCAAGATATAAATACAATTTTAGAAAGAACAAAGAAATTAGAAAATCATAAAGATGATATTACACAATTTACTTCATCGATTTTTAATGAAATACAAGCGTTAAAGGAACAAGTTGATGAAATATCAGAGCAATTGAGATTCAGTCATTTGCAAAGCTATCCAAAACATTTACGAGATATTTACAAAAGATTATTAGAATCGGAGGTTTCTCCCGAATTTGCTTTGAAAATTTTAATGAGTTTAGAAAATCTTCCTGAAAATTATACAGAAGAAGATATTAGAAAAGAAATTAAAAAAATAATATTTAAAAATATTCAGTTTGGATCGCAAATTGAGAAATCCGAAAATCAACAAGTCATTATGTTGATTGGACCTACAGGATCAGGAAAAACTTTGACACTTGTGAAATTGGCTGTGCTTGTAAAGATTGCGATTACAAATAATATTGCGATTATTTCAACGGATAGTTATAAAATAAGCGGTGCAGATCAATTGCAGACATATTCTTCGATTGCGGGAATACCATTTTTTGTAGCTTATGATACAAATGAACTAAAAAAAATACAATCGAAATTATTTAATACAGACATAATTTTTATTGATACAATTGGTAAAAGACAGTCGGATTTTGATAATCTTGAATATATTTCCGAAATCAAGCGAGCAGCAGGAGTTACAACTACATATCTAACAATTCCAGCAAATTTAACACGCAAGAATTTCCTGGATTATTTAGATAAATTTAGGGTGCTTGTGCCAGATGGAATAATATTAACAAAAATTGACGAAAGCGTTTCATTCGGAAATGTTTTTGAAAGTGCTATGACATATCCAATCACTTTATCATATTTCACAAATGGACAGCAAGTGCCATCTGATATAAAGCCAGCAACAAGTGATGAATTCATCGATTTTATAATGAAAAATTTGTGGAAACGAAATGATTGATCTAAAAATAAAAAATCTACCATTAATCATATCAATAGTTAGCGGTAAAGGTGGGGTGGGAAAATCTATTATTACAGCAAACTTAGCAAATACATTAGCGAACAATGAGCAAAAGGTTTTGGTATGGGATGGCAATTATAATTTTCCTAATCAACATATAATGTTTGGAATTGAGCCACCATATCGAGCAAAGGACACATATATGGGGCGTGTAAATTTAAACTCTGTAATTTATAAAATTAATGATCATTTATATTTGCTTGCAGATTATTCAGTGAATGAAATCGAATTAGAAATTGATATAGATACAATATTGAATGTGTTTAAGCAGCTAATTACCAATTATGACTTTGATTTTATATTGATTGACACAGCGGCAGGATTATCTGAATTATTACTGAATTTTATTAATATATCGCATCTTGTTTGCGTAGTTCTTGATGATAATCCATCTTCATTAATAGATAGTTATGCTTTAATAAAGATATTTTTGAGATTTGTCAATCCCGAACAAATTAAATTAATCATTAATAATATTATTGATAATGAAGATTTTAATGAAATTACTACAAAAATTAACCTTGTCTCAAAGAATTTTTTAAGACAAAGTTTTGAGACAATTGGCTATTTACCTTACGATAGAGAAATTCATAAATCTGTAATCCATCAGGAACTCTTTACAAATTCAGGGAATGAACAATTGAAAAAATATATGGAAAATTTGGCACAATATTTTATAGAATATTATAAATATAATAATTTAGAAATAATTAAATAAAAAATGGCTAAAACAAGTCAGATCGACCAAAAAGAGAATGTAAATAGTCAAAAAAGAATAGACGAGGAAAAAACTAAGCTCGAAAAGGAGCGCCAGAAGCAGCAAGAGGAGCGCAAGAAACGGGCACTTGCTCGGCAAAAACGCGAGATGCAACGAATTAAAATGCTAGTTGAACTACCTTTAAAAATGATATTAAATATTAGTATTGTTTCTGCGCTTGTTGCTTTTGTTGTTTCATATTTTCTTTTGAATAATGATCCTATTTCTACTATAGTCAAATCATTCCTAGTATTTTGTGTATTATATTTTGTATTTGGATTAATTATTGTTGGTATTTTCTTGTTTGTATCTTATCAAAAGGAACGACAAGAGCAGCAACGAAGAGAACAAGAGAGGTTAAAACAAATTGAATTGGAAAAGCAACGTCAAAATGAAGAAATGAAAGAACTGGAGGCAATTGAGAAAGAAATTGCATCAACATCTATGAATACAGAGCGGGCAAAAAAATATATGGAAACCAATGGAAATGGGAAAGATAAATCGACTCAACAAACACAAAATATAAATGAGAAAGCCGATCAAAATCTAACTAATGAAAATGATTATCTTAATGAAATGTTGAAATAAAAAATGACAAAGCAAGATATTGAAATAAATACGATATGGAACGAATATAAGCAGACAAGTAATATGAATTTGCGCAATCAAATTATTGAGTATTATAGCTGGCTTGTGAATTATGCAATTTCACAGATGAATTTGCCGAAAAATATTATTATAGAAAATGAAGATTTTCGTTCATTCGGAATGCTTGCTTTGATAGAATCTATCGAAAAATACGATACCACTTTAGGAACAAAATTTGAGACTTATGCGCTGATAAGAATAAAGGGAAAAATTAAGGATGAGCTGCGTAATCTTGATTTGCTTTCCCGAACAGCACGAAAGAAGGTTTCTGAAATTTATCAAACAAAAGAAGCCCTGACAAAAGAGAACAACCGAGAGGTAACAATTGATGAAATACGCCAAAAATTGAATCTCTCTCAGGAGCAATTTCAATCATATTTAGCTGCTTTGGATACATCGCGAGCATATTCATCTGCAAGTGATATTTCTCAATTTGCGACTAAATCAGAAAATGAAGAAATAGAAAGCGAGGTCGAGGATATACCCGATGAAAGTCAAGATAGTGGATTAGAGACTTTAACTAAATTAGAGCGAAAGGATTTTATCCAAAGTTATCTCACACGTCTACCACGAAATAAACGATTGGTTATAGTATTATATTATTATGAAGAATTGAATTTTAAGCAAATTAGCCAGGTCCTTTCAATATCCGAAGGACGAGTGAGTCAAATACATTCGGAAGTTATCAAAAATTTAAGAAATGAATTAATTAAAAACGGTTATGCTTGAACAAAGAGTCCTCGATAAACTCGAAAGGGTAAATAAAGTAGTCGCAATGCCTGCAATTGCTATGGAAATTATTCAACACTTAGATAATCCGAATTTTAGTGTTGCTCAAATCGCCAAAATGATAGAGCAAGACCAAAGTATTGTTGCTCGAATACTTAAGGTTGCTAATTCTCCCTTTTATGGATTCCAAAAGAAAATTTCAACAGTTGAATTAGCGATAATTGTATTAGGAACAAATGCAATAAAAGAAATACTGTATGGATTTTCGATAAAGAAAATTTTTAATAAAATTGTAGCAGTTGGATTTGATATCGAAAAATTTTGGGAATATTCTTTATATTGTGGAGCAGCATCAAAAGTTATTGCAAGGCGGCTCGGTTATAAACTTGCTGGAGAAGCATTTATTGCTGGTTTAATGCATGATTTAGGTATATTGATTATTTTACAATATTTTGCTCAGGATTATAAAAAAATAAATCAATTGCTTATAACTAATAATATGACATTGATTGAAGCAGAAGAAAAAATATTACATACAAACCATACTGAAATTGGTGCTTGGATTGCTCAAAGATGGAATTTACCTGATAGATTAACAATTTCAATTCTTAATCATCATACACCCTTTGATCATTTTGAAACTAAGGAGGAGGATGAATCTCCCGAAATTGACCAACCGTTGACTGCTATTGTTTCAATTGCAGAATGGTTTGCACAGCAATATCCTTTCTATAGCTGGAATATTGAGAAAAGAAGATCGCCACTTTATGTTGCAAATGAAATTTTTGATAATTTTTCTGATGATGTTGTGGAGCCAGAAAGCTCGCTCAATCTTTTGAAAAATGAGATATATGAAGAATATAAAAATGCAGGCATATTTACGGAGATATGATATGAGTAACATAAATGAAAAATATCCAATAACTATAAAAGAAGAAACTAAGTGTTTCAAGGATTTGCTCGCTATTTATACACAGGACTTGGATTATAATTCCACGGTTTCGATGATGCAGTCTTTTTATTCGGAGAGATTTTCGCTTACAGAAAATCAATTTTTTATTATTGACCAAAATGAAATGCGTTTTGAAAAAGAATTTAATTCCTCGCAGGATTTTCTAACTGCTGTTAAAAATTTGGAAGAAAATGGAATTATTGATTGGATATCTGAAAATCCTGATATTAGAGTTTTACCAAATCTTGATGTTTTAACATATAAACTATTTCCAAAGTTTGTGGTCGTACCTATCATTCTTGCTGGGAAAACACAAGGTATTTACATAGGCTCATTGAATAATAAAGAAGCAGAAAAAGTAATATATAAGTTCAAAGATTTTCAGGAATTAATTACACTCTCTTTTCTTATTCTAAATCAAGCAAAATCTAAATCTGCTCAACCCAATAAGCAACCTGTAGATAATTTCCGAGGAAAGGATAGCCTAATTGCTCTTTCCAAAATTATTCGTAATTCCTTTATTAGATATGCAATTGACCAATATTCTATGCAATTAAAACTTATTAAAGTGCAAATGCTTATGCTCGAAAATAATAGTGAAAATTTTTCTCAAAGATTGAAAGTTATCCTAAATTCTCTTGAAGATAATATTAAATTGAATGAAACATTAATTTCACCATTCATTCATACTACTAATTTCATTCGTAAAGAGAGATTAGAACTTGAAAAATTTACTGATGATTTCTTAAATAAAGTTGATTTCATTTTTAAAAAGAGCAATATCCAAGTCGAAAAGCAATTTGATTCCAAAAATACCATTGCCTTAGTTAATCCATATATGCTTGAATCTGCTTTGATTGCCATTTTTCAAAATGCAATCGAATCATTTCAAAATGATGGAAAAATTAATGTTCTTCTTTATGATGGCGATAAGCGGCATACAATTTTAAGTATTCAAGACAATGGCTCCGGTATCGATGAAGATATATTACCAAAAATTGGGAATTTATTTATGACTACAAAAAAAGATATGGATCATATTGGCGTGGGTTTATATTTTGTAAATAATTACGCACGAAATCAGCATTGGAAATTTTCTATCTCTAGCCAGGAACAAATTGGAACTACTGTTAAGATAACATTTCCTAAATTGCAGAAATAGGATTTGCAATTGTAAATTATATATGCTAAAAAAAATAAATCATAAAGTTTTTTATTACACTCGCATCAGAAAAGTAAATTATTTTGGCTTTTTATTTTTTTTATTGACATTCTTAATTTCTGCCAACTATATTTTTGCAAAACCCACATTACAAAAAATTCAGATTGATTCATTAAATCATATAATTTGTTATTTCGACCAAGTTCCTACCTATATCTCAAGGTTGGATTCCACAAAGTACAACTTAACTATCGAGTTTAAAAATACTTTTATCAGCAACCAAGTAAGCCCAATTGAAAATAGAGGAATAATTCAAAGAATATATTTTGCAAGTAAAGATTCAAATTTGATATTGAATATTCAATTTAAAGAAAAGCAGGGTTATACAACATTAATTGAACCATTTTCACAAAGGATTATAATTAATGTTTTCAATTGGTTGAATTTATCGAAAAGTGATGATTTATTCAATACTGGTCTGCTTGCACTTGAGGATTCATTATATAATGTTGCTGAAAATTATTTACGCGAATCTGCGTTGCTTGGAAATCCAAAAGCAGCAGCAATATTGGCAATGATTTATTCTAATCAAAGAAAAATAAATCGCACAGCAAAATATAGCGAGCTTGGTAAATTTGAAGCACAATATTTTCCCGATATTAATAATATTCTTGCTAATATTTATAAATATAAATCAGATTCGCTAAATTTTGCTAGATATAAAAATGAATTTGAAAAGGAAACGGGAAAGCAATTTATTCAATTATATTTTGCTTCAAATATTGCTTCAGATACACTTTCGATGGCTGAAGTTAAAAATCTTGATTCATTAATTTATTATTATCAATCTCAAGAAAAAACAGATTCTGCAAATCCCGAATTTTCAAGATTTAATAAGCTTTTCGATAGCAGCTATAAAGCAAATCCGACTTCTCCGACTGCACAGAAATCAAAATTATCATCTTTTCCGTTGTGGCTAAAAGCGGTTATTGGCGTTGTTGTTGCTTTTTTGATTGTACTTATTTACCAATATTTCCGATGGCGAAATCTACAATTAAGGATGAAGCAATCAAAACAAAAAGAGCAAATTAAAAAAGAAAATCAACAACCCACAAAGGCAAGCCAGCAACCAACTCAATCTCCAACAATTTCACCACAAATGTTTGCAACTTATATGCAAAATCAAGCAACTACACAAGAATCAAAATCCAATGTTATACAATCTCAAAGTGCGCCATCACCTGTATCGACATTTGATATTACAGAAGAAAAAGTGAAACAAATCTCGGATGTGCTTGAAAATATAAAAGCTACAAAAGAAGAAAAACAGCAAATCAAACCTAAATCTGTCCAACCACCACTTTCCGCAAAGTTAGAACTTGCGTTAAATTTAACCGAGGAGCAGAAACGAATTAAGCAACAAAAAATCGAAGAAACAAAATTAGATTTATCTGCTACTTCTGATAAACTTAAATCAACTGCACAAAAATTAGGACTCGAGGAAAATACAATAGAAATTAAACAAGCAATTGCAAATCTTATTACTAATAAATCCAAACTCGAAGAATTACAATCAAAATTTGAATCCCGACCTCAGAAGAAATAAAATCTAAAAATATCATTTTCAGTATTTTTGTAAATAATAAAATTTGATAAATATGATACCACGTTATACGCGTCCAGAAATGGGCAAAATATGGACAGATGAAAATAAATATAATATCTGGCTCGAAATAGAATTACTTGCTTGCGATGCAAATGCTGAAATTGGAGTAATTTCCAAAGATATTGCCAATACCATTCGACAAAAAGCAAAAATTGATGCAAATCGAATTGCAGAAATTGAGGAAACCACTAAACACGATGTAATTGCTTTTCTTACAAATCTCGAGGAATCTATTGGAGACTTGTCAGCTTACGTTCATATTGGTATGACCTCCAGCGATGTCCTTGATACTGCATTTGCAGTTCAAATCAAACAAGCTGGTGAAATATTGCTTGATGATTTAGAAAAATTATCCATTGTGTTGAAACGCCGAGCAAATGAATTTAAATATTTGCCCGCTATTGGGCGAACTCATGGCGTCCATGCAGAACCTATCACCTTCGGATTGAAATTTGCATTATGGTATGATGAATGTATTCGCAATATCGAACGATTGAAATTTGCTATGAATGATATATGCATAGGTAAAATCAATGGCGCTGTTGGAACCTTTGAGCATATCTCTCCAAAAGTAGAGGAATACGTTTGCGAGAAATTGGGATTGAAACCGGCATTAATCACAAATCAGGTAATTCAACGTGATCATCATGCTTATTTTATTGATACTCTTGCAATTGTTGGAACAATGCTTGAGAAAATCGCCACTGAACTTCGTCATTTGCAACGTACAGAAGTGCTTGAAGCTGAGGAATATTTCACACCAGGCCAAAAAGGAAGCTCTGCAATGCCACATAAGCGCAATCCCATTTCAGCAGAAAATATTACAGGACAGGCACGATTGCTTCGCGGATATGCAGTATCAGCAATGGAAAATAATGCTTTATGGCACGAACGAGATATATCTCATAGCTCTGTGGAACGTGTAATTTTCCCTGATGCAACTGTCACATTGGATTATATCTTAAATCGCACAACTAAGTTACTCGATAAATTGATTGTTTATCCCGAAAATATTGAGAAAAATCTAAATCTTACCCACGGATTAATATTTTCTCAAAAAGTTTTGCTCGCTCTTACTAATAAAGGTATGCCACGCCAAGAAGCTTATGAATTAGTTCAGAAATCAGCTTTGAAATCTTGGCAGGAAAAATCAAATTTCAAAGATAATTTATTGCAAAATGCGAGATTATTAAAATATCTCACCAAAGAAGAAATTGATAAACAATTCACCTTAGATGAGATATTCGAAAAAGTTGACTATATTTATAATAGATTAGGAATCTAATCTATAATTGAAATTCTAAAAATTTCTCCTTTTTTACACCACAGACCTCGCAAACGTCTTTTACATCGTATTCATCATAAGTAAATCCACAAGCAGGGCATATATAATATTTCGATGGCATAGTACTTTCATTATTTGCCTTTAATATTGCTAATGCATTTTCATAAATTGGCTTATGTTTTCTCTCTGAAGCTAATGCATCTGAAAATGTCCCAACTGCTCTCTTAACTTCTTCTTGCTTTGCAATTTCAATAAATTCGGGATACATTGTTTCAACTTCATAGGTCTCGCCCTCGATTGCGTTTTGCAAATTTTCTGCTGTAGATTTTACTTCGAACTTGTTTGGTTCGATTTCAACTTTCTCTTTCAAGAGATACTCTAATACTCGTTTATGATTGGCTGCATGAATTGCTTCACTTTGAGAAACTGCTTCGAATAGTATAGCAATTTTCAAATACCCTTCTTGTTTTGCCTTTTGCGAAAATGCAGCATACTTTTGCGATGCTGTTGTCTCGCCTATTATAGCTGTCCTAAGATTATTAAGTGTCTTATCCATACTTTACTCCTGCTTTATATTTTTTGATAATTGCAAATTAAAAATAATATTCAAATTTTTTTAATAATTAATAAAAAAGATTGAGATGTACTGCATTTGTTAGTTTCTTATAGATATAAGTTTATTTAAAAACTATAAATTTCTCTTTAGGAGTTGCGCAAACTATACACGATGCTGTTAATTCATTTGGCAAATAAGTATATCCACATTTCGGGCAGATATAATAAGTTGATACCATCGTCTTTTCTTTTTTATCTTTTAGCATTTGCAACGCATTTTCATACATTTGTTTATGCTTCTTTTCAGTTTGTAGTGCATAATCGAAGCTTGTCACAGCACCTTGCTCATTATCTGTTTTAGCTTGCTCAAGGAATTCAGGGTACATTGTTGTCGATTCATAAGTTTCTCCTTTTATTGCATCTGCAAGATTTTCTTCTGTTGTGCCAACTGTAAAACTATCGGGAGTAATAACATAAGGTTCCTTTGTAATATTTGCAAGTACTTCCTTGTGATTGTTAATATGAATGGATTCGGCGTGTGCAATTGCTTCAAATAATTTTGCAATCTTTGTATAACCTTCTTCTGATGCTTTCTTCGCAAATGCTGTATATTTTGCATTTGCTGTTGTCTCACCTTTAATCGCCGCTTTTAAATTATCGATTGTCTTTTGGTTCTTTGGAACTTGTACCTGTTCTGTTTGACCTGGTTGAGTTTGAGGTGTTTCCTCCTTTTTCTTACTACATCCCGAAATTGTAAGCATCGTCATTGCTATTGCAACAACAAAAATTGTGATTTTTTTCATAACAATTCTCCTTTTTTTGAAACTAAATTTGTATAAAAGTTAGTAAACTAAATTTCCACCTAAATTTCCCGTGTACATTATACATAGTGAACTTATTAACAGCAAAATATCATATATCCAGCGGAAACGTGCTTCGTTACCTTGAGTTCTAAAAATTATGCGTAAGACAGTTGCTATAGTTATTATTACTGTTGTTATTATTGCAGCTTGTTCATGCCTTTCCCGTAATAAACCCTTTTCGCCAAGCATTTGTTGTGTAAAAAACAAGCCTGTTAATACGGTTACGATTGCTGCAATACTTCCTAACAACATCAGATAATAGCTTGCTTTGTTCAGAAAATCAGATTTCTGCTTTCCTGTAAGAAATAAAAATTCTGCTAAAAATCCAAGCAATATAATTGCTATTGGAAAATGAACCACCATTGGGTGAAGATGCATTAATGAAAACATAAATAACCTCCTTTTCACAAAATTAAAAAATTAATTCAAAATAATTAA
>Ga0067045_1002551_pt1 | contig 79333 bp, 64 predicted proteins | sample TerdegcTABiofilm_FD_59184 | JGI IMG/M metagenome (GOLD analysis project Ga0067045, IMG submission 59184) | Combined Assembly of (Gp0054472, Gp0054536) Wastewater bioreactor microbial communities from Singapore -Terephthalate degrading... | reverse complement strand
TGTTGTTGCATGGTACACCTCCGTGTTTGGTTCTATAACCTCCTTAAACATCCTGGTTCCCCAACGGGAATCCCAGCGGAGGTGTACCAAATTTTTTCAGAAAATGCAATTTCGGGAAAGGCTCTAAGAAAGCAAACCAAGGATAATGCCCGCCGTAACCAGGAATGAGGCATTCTAACCGGTTCTTCAGCCATTCATATGCAGGTGGAACGCCCTCATAGATCCACAGTTTCGGATCGACATATAACTTTCCTTGTTCTTTCAGCGATACCCAGACGCCCTCCGGATGAACCGTGTATAGCCGGCCAACGGAGAAAACCATCATTATTCTCCCCAACATACTGTGTTATAAAGCGTCAGGCATATGTCGGGTCCCTTGGCGCCGAAAAGCCGATGGTCACGAATATGGATACAATAACGGAAAAGCTCGTTGCATGTCTTGCCGCGCAGGGTACTTACAATTTTACAGCAAATGGTGAACGCTGAGCTTCTATCGTAAATCTGCTCGCACGCCTCACGTAACATCTTGTTTGTCAAATCTTTGGGGCCAAGCCCAAGCGGGTCTGGTGCCAAGAGAACTGCATTCCCCACATACCGATACAAATTCCCATCACCAGCGGCGAAGCCGATGGGGTCCTCGCTCAGCCAGCGGCCGACCCGAGCGTCATACCAGCGGTTGAGGTTGTTTTGAAGTTGGCTATCCGGGTCGTAGGGTCGAGCAGTGAAGAGGAACAAAGAATCCACCGCCGGGTTGGTCTCCGATGTCAACTTGCCGAAGGCGTCGTAGATGAGGTGATTGACCACGGTCGTCGTATCCGTTTGCGAATTGTACTTGGCAATATCGCGGACGGTGTTCAAATGATCGGTCAAGGTCCACTGCACCGTCTCGTCGGCACCTCCGTTGACCGCCTCCTCAGCCAGAATCTGGTCCACCGCCGGACCCCAAAGATACCGCCATCTCAGGTTCGAGGCCTGGATGTTCCCGGCCCCCGTCCGCTGAAAGTCCATCACCATCTGGTTGCCATCGTAGACAAACACCCGCTTCTGCTCATAGTCCCCGTCCCCATTGCCGTCCAGCCGCCGCCAGACCAGGCGATTCTGATAGTCATACGAATACCGAATCACCCAATCCACCGCCGCCCCATAGCTTGCCTGATGCTGCACCTTGTACAGCCGATTCCGGTGGTCCCAATTGTACTTGGTGATATCCGTGTCGCCCTGGTCTAACTGGCCATTCTGGTTATTATCGATAAACCGATAGATCCGGTTCCCTTCGGCATCGTAGAGATAGCGGTAGGTGCCGTCGGAGAGGAGCCGGTTGTTGTCGCCGGTGGTGTAGGTGCTGCCGTTGGCCGTGACCCGGTTGCCGTTATCGTCATACTGGTAGCTTTCATCCGTCTGATAATTGTAGTCGGCCCCGATGAGTTGGCCGGCATTGTCATGGGTGTAGTCGGCCGTACCGTCCACCGAGTTGATGTACTGCGTCATGCGGTTGGCGGCATCGAAGTTCCACGTGTATTCCACGAAGGTGGTCTGACCCCGGAAGTGGCTGAGGTTCCGCAGTCGCCCGGCCTGGTCGTAGGTGTAGCTGCTTTCGGCCACCCGTTGTGAGCCGCCCAGGTCGGCATAACGGAGCAGTCCGACCAAATGGCTGGCCGCATCGTAGGAAAAGTCCACCCACTTGGTGGCAACGGGGTTGCCGCCACTTTGGGCAGTTTGGGTGATGTCGGTGATGCGACCGAGGGCGTCGTAAAAGTAGCGGTTTTTGAAATCCGGTGTACCGTTGATCTGGGTGATCAGGCGGGTGCGGCGGCCCGCCGCGTCGTAAACCTGAGTGAACGTCACCATGGGTGTTAGTCCTACAAAGCTGTGGGCGATCGTGGTCACCCGGCCCAGGGCATCGTAACTGTAGGTGTAGTCGGCCTCGATGTCATCCACGAGCGTCAATGCGTTGCGTTGTGAGTCCCGCAACCAACGAGCGTCTCTTCCATTCCGAAGGATTCGCAGTGCTTCGGGCATTTTGCCTAGTCACGAAACTTGTCGTGTTGCGACGCGTATTCGTACACCCACAGGATGCCCGAGGATTCATCGAAACCAGAATACACCGCGCGGCCCACGCCGGAACCAGCACCCGTGTACCAAAGTATGATTTCGGTGGCACGAAAACTCGTCGACGCAGGAAACCACCATGCTGGCGTGTTACCTATCTGGTGATGCATAGGCGGTGGGCCATTCACAATGCGATGGACGCACTCGATACTCTCGTGCCGATCACTCATTGCCCGCCTCGAATACAGCTCCTGTTGCGCGTGGATGTATTCTGTCCACAACTCAGCTGAATCCTTTGTGAGCTTGATCCGGAACCATGAAGAGAAACTATCTCGCGACCATTGTGTCTTCCAGCTAACGCTTTCCACCGCAGCTGGATCAACGGCCGAGGGCCAGGAACTACCTAAGTGCTGCTTTGCCAATGAGCCAGAAAGATCGACAAACTCTTCACTCCCATCGAACTCGCGAAATGGATTGAGCAAAAAGCTACCAATCGCTAGCACACCCACAAGAACTGTAGCGCCGCATACGCCAACGAAGGCCACAAAAATGAAGCGATGGACTGATCGAACGAACCGTGGACTTAGTATCTGCATTGGCTATTTGGACCTCACACTGACGGGCAAACGATTCAAATTGGAGAAACTCAATGGTCTCAGCGCTAACCTTGGGCGTACTCAGAATTGAGCTGTGTCCAGTTACATATTCCGGTAAGTCAGCAAGGGACAATTTGGTAACTCGCTCCAAAAGCGCGTGAAACTCGATGCTCCCCCGTTTGTCACTTCTTACATGTCCTAAAACGATATTGCTGTCCGTATTGCGGCTTCAATGGGCAGCTTATCTTAAACGTCTGAAACCCCTCCTTTAAACCTTTTTGTCTGGCGTAATCTTCAAGAACGCAGCCACACCAAGCCAGGCTCCGGCGTGGGATCCCTGGCGGCAGGGAACTACAAAAATCGTAGGTATCCGTCAGCAACGCATTTTCCCATCCGCACCGTGCCTCACATTCGCAACATTGGCATCCAATAGAGTGATCCACTGCCGGTCCACAACTCCAACTGCAACTGCCGGTGATCGACAGGATGGTTGCGTTAAAGGCGTAATGAAGGTCCCCGCTCCTAAACCTTGTGGCAAATTTGAGGTTGTTAAACACTTTTCTCCCCGCGCTATCACAATTTGCCGAACTTACAAGCTGGTTTTCTAAGCAATCTTCGAATACCCGATCTCCCCAATTCACCTCAGCAAGCGATTTCGTACATTCCTCTGGGCAGTAAGGCTGCCCCTTCCCCAGAAGGAAATGCTGCAAAAGCTTGCGCGCACACGGCATTACCACCCAAGCAACTCGCGTAATATCAAAAAGTAAATGGCTACACGCGTTCACATCGTCAGGCGTGTACTCGGGTACAAGCCCATTCGGGTCAATGAGACCGACTGGGTTGTGGAATGCGTACCGATAAAGGTTTTTGTCACCGCCCCAATAGCCAATCGGGTCCTCGCTCAGCCAGCGGCCGACACGGGCATCGTACCAGCGGTTGAGGTTGTTTTGAAGCTGGGTGTCCGGGTCGAACGGCCGGGCGGTGAAAAGGAACAGAGAATCCACCGCCGGGGTGGTTGCAAAGAGAGCTTCGGGCGAATTGGTCGCCCCCGTCACCCTGCTGGAAACTGCACAGATTAGGTTACTGACCACGGTCGCTGCCCTCGTTGAGTCCGGTCACCGTTCCCAATACTGATTATACCCAGCTCCAAGTGAGAGGCACACTCGGCAATGTACCGTACCGTGTTCCGGTGATCCGTCAGAGTCAACGCGACCATGCCACAGCAATTCCCTCAGAGGTTCCATTATCAAGGAGACAATCTTCCCTATCTCAATGCTTGAATCACCTTCCTTCACCTTGTGTCGAATGAGAGATTAATCCACACGTAACCGGCGTCTTATTCGGGGGCCACTGCATTCTCCATGAGGATATCTAAGTAATAACCTGGATACTTATTCTCAATATCCATTATGATCTGGCGAACAGCACGACTCTTCGGAATTCGAGACGCATCCCAAGTAACCATCACAGGCGAATGAATCTTTTCTCCTTTCACGGGGCAATACAACATATCCACAAGTGGCTTCCTTTTGCTATCCCAAATGATCACCCCTTGGCCATTATTCAAATGATGCCGAAGAAGCGTAAGCGCAATAGCCATCCTGGATTCCTCTTGGAATTCGTGGACCAATTGATTCAGTGCACCGGTTTCGAATACATTTAAAGGCCCTGTCTGAATCTCTAAAATGATGCTCGTTCCCGTGCTGAGTAGCTGCCAATGAGTCAATCGTGCGTCGACCCGCGCAACCGTCTTGGCTGATCGCGATACGATGTCTCGACGAAAGGCCGCACTACCTAACGTCTCTAACAATTCTTTGTATTCTTCCTGCGAAAGAACAGATGCCGGAAACGGTGCTATTTCATAATTACTGTTCACGGCCCGTGGGTAAAAAACGGCAACCGCAATCGCAACACCGGCTATAGCTGCCGCAATCATTGCGCCCAATAAGACCCGCTTCATTCCGGCCATATTCATTCACACCTCACTCCGTCCAAGCACAAACCACGATGGGGGGTCCTGCAAATCTAGTCAACAACCTCCCAGCGGTACATCTCCACGAAAACGCGGCTGACGGGGGGAAAGCCAACATCCCAGTAATCGGCACGCTCCACGGATTTGGTCGAACTGGATCCATCTGTGCACAGTTTATAGTGAACGCCCACAGTCACCGATGTCAGAACTTTCTGCATCTGGGTATAAATCCCACCCTGGATATTCACACCCACACCCTCGATAGAAAAGTTGAGACCCGGCCTAAACGTCATGCGTGCATTTAACCCAAGCGCGACCCTAATGGTTTCCTCGGCTTCCACACATTGGTCGCATCCACGAGCGGTGCGAACACAATAAGGGTTTCCCACGGACACATCGACGTCTCCTCCAATATCCCACGTGGAAAACCATCCGAATGGGTCGTCGAAATGGCGGTCTAACCATTTAAACCCGACAAGCCGGAAGACACGGTCGCCGCACTCAAGCTCATCGTAGCGGCCAAATAATTCGCCGGTCACACCAGCCACGTCCCATTGCTGATGCCGCGAGGGACGAGTCGCCCCGGAAATGGGGAGTTGCCACGTGTAATACTCATTGAGATTTAAGCGGAATGTAGATGAATGCGTTATCGAGATACGTGAAGACAAGCCTGTTGCATCTGTGGAAAATGCGGGAGAGTTCCCCACATACCGATACAAATTCCCATCGCCGCCAGCAAAGCCTACCGGGTCCTCGCTCAGCCAGCGGCCGACACGGGCGTCATACCAGCGGTTGAGATTGTTTTGAAGCTGGGTGTCCGGGTCGAACGGCCGGGCGGTGAAAAGGAACAAGCTGTCCACCGCCGGGTTGGTTGCAAAGAAAGCTTCGGGCGAATTGGTCGCCCGGGGTACCTTGCCGGAGATATTGCAGGCTGAGTAGTTGGACATTGCGGAAATGAAATCCGCCGGGATAAGGTGCGCCTGCATGACGGGAAAACTCACCCCCTCGGCCCCCTTGAGTCGCTCCAGCGGCGCTTGTGCTACATACCCGTGGGTCATTCCCCGTTCCTGGCAAAACGACACCGACCAACGGTATTCAACAGCAATATTGAAGCCCAAGCCTATGCACAATGTCAAGTTCCGGATTTCGGTATCCTGAGTTGCCACCGGGTGGGCTTGAGTCAATGACAATCGACGTGGGAGATGCGCCGCCGTGAAACTGACGTCCGAGGGATTTGAATATCTTGAACGCGAAGAGATTCTGAACAGCGATTCCGCCTCGGTCTGGTAACGGGTTCTCGAGAGTTAAACGGGGAGCACACCCAATCGCCCACTTTGTGCTTGCACTTCTTGGGTTCTCTACGTGGTTTTTTTCTGTCCCTAACCGACATGCAAGAAATGTGTCAAGAAACATTGTGGCAAAAAAGAAAACCCCGTGAAAACCGCGTTTTGTGTGGGAGATCACGGGGTTTATCTATCTTACTGTGGATTGAGGCTGTCGGGACTCGAACCCGAGACCTACGGATTAAAAGTCCGTTGCTCTACCACCTGAGCTACAGCCCCGCCTGTGGTTCCGCAATACTCACCGTTTGGCTCGCTTCGTACCAATGACCGGGAACTTGCAAAAGCCTGGCTAACACTAAGTGCAGTCGGTACCAAAACCCAATACCCGTTGTCAGCGAGACACCCTTGGCCGGGCTGCCTCGTATGGCTTTCCAACTCGTGGGGGGTACTCAGTGGTACAAAAAATTAGCGACGCCAAACTCATCTAATTCTAACGACTCGCGGCCCCATTGGTTAGTCCCCCGGCAGATACCCCCCATTTGGTCCAGTATCTGTCAGCTGGATGGATGGCCCCGTGAAGTTGGTCATCACAAGCTGCCAGAATGAAATGAATGGGTAATTCGTTGCCGGCAATGGGGTTGTCGTTTGTCGTCGCGCCAAAGGTTTGCGGTTGAAATGGCGGGCGTTTTTCGTTAATCTTTCGCCGCGATTCGACTGGGTAGAAGTGTGAAATGTCGTAACAGGGGAATGATGGGAAAGTGTAGGAAAATATCCGAGGCAATCGGGGTAAGTCGTCTCGGGGCATGAGATCGCAGCAAGGGAACCGTGATCGATTTTGAAGTTCAGCGTTGCACACGACATTGTGCCGTGACCGGCCGAGAACTCAAACCGGGCGAGGTCTTCTATTCGGTTCTTATTCCCGATCAGGAAGGCTGGCGCCGGATGGATTATTCACTGGAAGCCTGGCACGGGCCGCCGGACGAATGCATTGCCTGGTGGCGGACGCAACTTCCGACGGCCAGTCAGAAACGGCAATGGGCACCCGGCGAGGTCATGATTCGGTGGTTCGAGGAGTTGGCGGACCGTCCGGACCAGGCCGATGTCCGGTATGTCCTGGCATTGCTGATGGTTCGCAGAAGGATTCTCCGGCTGGAAGGCTCCCGGCGGGCGGAAAACGGGACCGAGATACTCACACTTTTCTGCCCCCGAAATGATAACACCTACGAGGTTCCCGCCGTGATTCCTTCCGAAGATCGACTTCAGCAAATCGAGGAACAAATGACGGCCCTCTTGGAAGGTGACGAAGATGAGTCGCTTGGTGGTGGAACGTCGGAATCGTGTTCCTCGTCGGCGGGGAGCGCCGAGGTGAAAACGGATTGAGATGCGTTGGCCGGGATGGACTGCGGATTTGAAACCACGGCCAAGGATGACTTTATGAATCGGTGGTTTGCAAGCTCGCGTTTTGCTGGATGCCGACATGCGAAGGCACTCTGGCGCCAATTAACGGGTGTTGTTTGGCTTGCGGGAGTTCTGGTGTTTCTTTTTGGCTGCCGGAACTTTCCCACCCCGCAGGAATCTTACGTTGGGCCGCAATTACCTCCCAATCCCACGTTTGAGCAGATTGCCTCGTTTATCAATACCAACAGTGCCCAAATTCGCACTGTGGTGGCTGAGCAAGCGAGCTTGTCGTCGCCGGGGTTTCCGACCCTTCGTTCCCAAATTGTGTTTGAAAAGCCGTGGCGGCTCCGGATTCGAGGTGAGACGAGCTTGAGCGGTCTGGAGCTGGATGTGGGAAGCAACGATGAGCTGTTCTGGTTTTGGGTGAAACGGAACGAGCCGCCCGCCTTTTATTTCTGTCGATATAGCGATTTTGATAGTCCTGCCAGCACGGCCCGCCGGATCGTTCCCATCGATCCACGTTGGCTGGTAGAAGCTGTTGGAATTACGGAGCTGGACCCCGGCACGCCCCATGAGGGGCCTGTCCCAATGGCTGGCGGACGGCTGGAAATCCGAACGCAGCGGCCAACACCAGATGGCGTTATGACCAAGGTGATTGTGGTTGATGCCCGGTACGGCCTGATCTTGGCACAGTATCTGTACGATCCCCAGGGGCGGCTTGTAGCGAGCGCGCTCAGTTATGATCATCGGCGGGAGCCTGTAACTGGTCTTGTCCTGGCACGAAGTGTCGAGATCAGCGTGCCTCAGTCGGGGATGAGTTTACGTCTGAACCTGGGAAATGCTCGCATCAATGAACCCATTCCGAATCCCTCTTTAACCTGGAATATGCCGGTGTATCCGGGTTATCCGATGGTCAACTTGGCTGATCCGCGAAACTTGTCTGGCGTCAGTGTCGTTGCTTGTCCTTCTCCGAATCAACTGCCTGGGGCGGTGACGCCGTCAATGGCTGTGGGCGGTGATTCCCAGCACGGGCTGACATGGATTCCCGTAACACAGTAGGATAATGGGACCGTGTCAAGCTGACGGATGGTCGATTTGGCATTGGGGTATGTGACATAGGTCTCTTGCCCCCATGGCCATCGCGCCGGGCTTGAATGTTGTCGGAGAAGGGTTTGGTGGGGTCTAGAATTGAGATCGGGAGTGAAGCTGTGTCAGCCGAGTTGATCGACGGAAAGCAAATTGCCCAAACAATCCGTGAGGAGATTCGTTTAGGGGTCGAGAATCTTCGGCGATCGCACGGGGTCGTTCCGGGGTTGGCTACTGTTTTGGTGGGTGACAATCCAGCCTCGGTGTCATACGTGACGGCCAAGAACAAGACGTGTGCCGAGTTGGGGATGGCGTCGTTTCAACACACGCTTCCGGGAAATGCGACGGAAGAAGAGCTTCTTGCTTTGATTGATCAGCTGAATCGCGATCCGGCCGTCCATGGGATACTCGTTCAATTGCCGTTGCCCAAGGGGATTCGTGAATCGCGGGTGATTGAGGCGATTGATCCGCGGAAGGACGTGGATGGTTTTCATCCCGTCAATGTGGGACGTTTGATGTTGGGGGATCCCATTTTTCCACCCTGCACGCCGGCTGGGATTCAGGAGTTGATTATACGTTCGGGGACGCCAACGGAGGGGGCTGAGGTCGTGGTTGTTGGGCGAAGCAACATCGTGGGGAAGCCCGTGGCGGTTATGCTCTTACAGAAACAGCATGGGGCCAACGCAACGGTGACCGTATGCCATACTCAGACGCGGGATTTAGCGACCCACACACGACGGGCCGAGATCCTTATTGTGGCAGCGGGTCGTCCTCGGGCGGTGACCGGGGATATGATTCGGCCGGGGGCCACGGTGATTGATGTGGGTGTCAACCGTGTCGGGTACAGCGAGTCGGGCAAGGCCAAGCTGGTTGGGGATGTCGATTTCGACTCGGCGGTTGAGGTGGCCGGGAAGATCACTCCCGTCCCGGGCGGTGTTGGTCCTATGACGATTACAATGCTCATGCGAAACACATTGCGTGCAGCACGACTACACCTTGGGTTACCAATTGCCGATTAGGTGGCGTCAGGGGTTGGGCAAAACGGAAACAATGGGCCCTCGTGGTCGTGCGACGCTTGGAGCTTGGTATTCCACGTGGTAGGATGATGTATTGAGACCAGGTCAGCCCTCCGGTGTCGTTAACCCCTGAACGGTGGTCGTTTGGGAAAAGGAGCGGTCATCTCATGGTATTTTTAGTTGGAAGGTGTTTATGGGAAAAGAAAAAGAAAAAGGTATCGAAGTTCCAGGTGTGGTGACGGAGGCTTTGGCAAATACGAATTTTCGGGTCCAGCTTGATACGGGCCACACCATTCTTGCTTATGTGGCCGGCCGGATGAGGAAAAACTTTATTCGTATTGTTCCCGGGGATCGTGTCCGGGTCGAAATTTCGCCTTACGATCCCAGCAAGGGGCGAATCACCTATCGTGAACGTTAAGAGACCTGTTGGCCTTCGCGCTGCTTCTCAAACGCATCCCACCTAGGAAGTATGGTCGTCACTCTCACGCCGGCGCCGGTGGAGATTTGGTGTTTACAGACGGGCGATTTTGCTGAGTGTGAACACAGACGCCAGGATTATCCCGCCGTCGATGGATAACCAATCCATATCGTTATTGCAGGCCTTAAGCTCTCTTACCTCCTAGCGTATTGACACCGGTCAGCCGCGGGTCTATATTGCGACTCGGTGGGTTGTGCTTTTCCTTGATGCGTCCTTTGTGTCCGAAACAAAGGAGTTAGATCGTGTCTACTCTCCACGGAGAGAAGGGGAGGTCAGTCTCAGCCGACGAGTTCCTGGCTTTGCATCGCCAGATTGGGGCGTTGGTTTCGCTCGGTCTCCCCATCGAAAAGCATCTCGCAGGCTGGAACCGTCGCCAGGGGCGGCGTCTGAAGAGGGCGAGCCAGCACGTCATGATCAAGCTGCAAAAAGGCGAGACGCTCAGTGAGGCCCTCGCCGACGTGGATAAGGAACTGGCGCCGGTCTATCGTGCCGTCCTGCAAGCGGGGATGGTCAGTGGAAAACCGGGGCTGGCGTTGCAGGCGCTAAGTCAATTTGGACAGCGAGTTCTGGGCATCCGGGGTTTACTGCTGTCTTCTCTGTGTTATCCGCTGATTGTGTTTCTCATGGCCTGGGCCGTGTTGATCTTCTATCTCCTGGTGCCGTTTCCCATCCTTCGGGATGTTTTTGTGCTGTGGGATGGCCAATCGGAGCTTTTTGACGGGCTGATGCAAGCGCGCATGACAATGTATCTTTGGGGGCCGATAGTTCCGGCGGTGGTTCTGGTGATATTCTTGTTCTGGCGATTCTTGTTGAGAAAATCGAAGCTGATCATCCCGCGGCGAGCGGTGGCGCGCCTGGGATGGTTTCCGGGTGTAAGACGACTCATCGTGGCCCAGCAAAATGCCGTCCTTTCGGATATGCTGGCCTTGATGGTTCGCCAGGGTGTGCCCTTGGATCGTGCGGTTCGTCTTTCCGCGGCCATTTTCGGCGATCGACGACTGGATCGCGAGGCAATCGCAATTGCGGAGGCCATCACGTCGCAGGATTGGCAGCGGATTGTTGAGACGAACCGTACCTATCGCATTCCGATGTCACTGAGGTTGGCCATCGCGGAGGGACTGCATTCAGGAAGGCTTGCGGACAATCTGGACCGGGTCGTCAAACATTGGACACAAGAAACCTGGCGACAGGCGACGTGGATCAAGACCATCGGTGTTCCGGCAGTAGTTGTGGCCATTGGGTTTGTCTGTGTGTTACTCGTTGCGATGTCCCTTTGGGTGCCCTGGCTCCAGGCTATGTTCCAGATGGCCAGTTTCCGAGCGTAGATCGTCGTTGATTGAATAGGAGATCGGCGTTTTCATTCGGCTCCCAAATGTCACTGGCTTATGAGCGGGAGGGGAACCTATGGCAAAGCGGAGAACTTGTGAAGCGTGTGGTGATCCCATCGAAGAAGACTGGTGGATGAAAGTCGAATACATGATGGAGGCTGGGCAAATGGCGAAGGCCTCCAGGTACTGCGAGGATTGTGGCCGGGAGCTTATTCTCGGACGTTTGGAGTCGCCTCGTTCCGAGCAGCAACGGTGGTTCCGGGCGGCTTCAGATCGAGATCAAAACGATTCGGGATCAAGCCACCCATGGCAAGATGATTGATACTTCTTCGGGTTCGCAATATTACGGCCCTGGTGTCTCTCAAGTTATGAGTTGTAAACATGTCCGAGCAACCGTCAGCTTTCGATCGGGCTGCGAACTGGGATGAGGTTTCCGAAGCTGTCAGCCGGACGATTGAAGCGAACTTGCCTCTGCCTGCGACGTTGCGGGCCTTGGCTGCCGACCTGGCCGATAAGAAAGCTGCGTCGCTTCTCAAGAGGATTGCTGCCCGAATCGAACGCGGCGAATCGGTCGAATCAGTCTTTTCTCAATTGGGATCGGGAAGGAGCCGGGTGGCTTATTTGCTCCGCGCGGCGTCGCTGACCTCGCAACCGGCCGCAATGCTGAACCGTTTTGTAGGGATGACGGAGGACTACATTCAGGGCTTGCGCAACATTCGAACGGCCCTGTCTTATCCCTTGCTTTGTTTGACAGTGGCCATCTTTGGCGCACTTGTCCTAACGATCGGTTGGTTGCTACCCGGTTCGCGGGATTTTGTCCAGATACAGCAGGAGTTCCAGACGAACTCAGCGATCGACTTCAGGCTTCGGCTGATGGTGGTGGGCAACCTCGTTTCTATCCTGATTGGCCTGGTCGTGTGGGTTATCGGGTTATTGATTGTTCTCGGTCCTGTGCGAATGTCACGGTGGTCTTTGACCTACCGGCTGCCGATTCTGGGAAGATATTACGGCTATCTGAATCTCGTCCTGTTTGCGCGACTGATGGAGCAATTGACTCAATCTGGGGTAAGCATGTCGAAAGCCCTGACGACCGTGGCCATGCTTATCCCCTGGCCACGATTGCGGCGCGCTGCCAGCGACGCGGCAACAAAAACTGGGGAGAGTTCCGAATTCGAGGACATTGTTCGGAATGATCGCCGTTTTCCCGCCACATTGCGGACCTTTTTGACCCATCCGGGGAACAGGTTGGCGATAGCGTCGCGATTTGCTGCTGCGGCAGACTACTATGAGAGTCAGGCACGATCGCTGTGGAACGCATTGCCATTGGTTCTGATCGTCTTTGTCATTTTGGGATTGTTGCTGGTTTGGGTTAGTTACGCCGTCCCGGTTATGATCTGGATCTCGTGGATCCGGTTACTTGCTGGTTAACGTACTGATGATGCCCATGTTCTATGAGACGTTGGCCGCCGTTGTGGGATTGTGTGTCCTGGGATTGATATTGCTCTATCTTTCCCGGACCCGCGATTTGCCCATCTCCGAACAGTTGAGCTGGGGTAAAGTCTGGCTTCGCGTGTCGGGATGGGCGTGTGTTTTGGTGGGAGGATTTCTTGGCGGAAACTTTGTGTTCGCTGGATATCTGGTGGTGATTTTGCTGATTGTCCTGGCCGTGTTGACCACACGAAGTATTCGCCAGACGACCACAGAATTGTGGGTAACCATCGCTGCGGGGATTCGTCATCAATTGCCGATTCCGCCGCTTGTGGAGGCCACCCTGGAGGAATCGGGCACCGCACCGCGTTACCGTCAATTGTTGATCCGGTTGCGGGCGGGCATGCCGCTTGAGGAACTTGTTCGCAAATTGCGGGTCGGACGTCCTGAACGAACGGCCCTGGCCCTTGCAGCTAAGACCGGGCGGCTGGATGAAGCGATTGCAAAGGCCGACGAAGATCGATCCGAGTTGCGTGATGTAGAAGAATTATTCACTGGCCGATTTCTCCTTTTGCTCTTGCTTCTCCAAGGAATTCCGGTGGGGTCGTTTGTCTTCGCATCAATTAGCCGACATTTCGGGGCTATTTTGGAGGACTTCGGCTTAGATCCTAAGAATGTCGGCGTTGGTCTTGGGGGATTGTTTCCACATTTGACGGTCTCGCCCGTATTGCTGAGTGTGGTCTGGACAGCATTCAGCCTGGCCGCCGTACTCGGAATTCTTGTTTACTGGCTTGGTGGCCACGGTGTCTTACGCAATCTGTGGCCATGGTCACGGTGCTCGTTTCGGGCAAGAAATCTGGTTCTGCTCAACATGGCGCAAGGTGTGCGGGCGGGGTTGCCCCTTCCCGAAATCTTCGATGTCCTCGTCAATCATCCACCAATGTTTGCAGTTCGCGGACGATTGCTGAATACCCTCGAAGCTGTTTTTCGTGGCGATAATGCCTGGGAAGCGATGAGGAAGAACGGCTTGATTTCCCAGGCCGATGCCGAGATTCTGGCGGCGTCACAGCAACTTGGCGACTTGCCTGCGGGTTTGGAAACCCTCGCCGTGTTGTACCGTGATCGTTACAGCGTGGCTCTCCGGCGATGGGCCATCGTCGGTTATTTGGTTGTCGTGAGTGTGATTGTTCTGGGGGCCGTTATGGCTTACGGATATTGTTTTGGCGTCCTGTTGAGCATTATTTCACACCTCCTGTAATGGCTAGAGTCGAAAGAAGGGAACTGGAATCATGGCAGCCAGCCTCCCGGTCGAGTGCGAGCAAGCGATGAAAAGTTGCGGACAGTTTGTCCGCCATGATTTACGGATACCGTGCCGATGTTGCCGTGGGTCAACAGCGCTAGAGATCATCATCGCGCTTTTTCTTTTGGCGACCCTGGCGGTCATTTCGGGGCAGATCGTCGTCTCTGTTGTTCAAACCCGCGTTGAGCAACGAAAACGGGCTTATGCCCTTCTGGAAGCAGGCAACATCATGGAAGAGGTATTCCTTTTGCCCTGGACAGAACTCGGACCAGGCCAGTCCAGAGATTGGCCATGCTCTGCGGCGGCCAAACAGGTGTTGAAGAATCCCAGAGTTATTCTTTTGACGCAGCCCACAGACGACGAGAACACGCGACGGCTTGCGATCACTGTCGAGTGGTCGGTTGGGCGGGACCAGGTTCCGCAGCGTGTTCAACTGGTGGCCTTTCGGCACCGCTTTCAGGGTGCTGCGGGCGGCACTGCGGTGACTCAAGCGAAGCGCGGTGAGCCTGGGATTCCGGCGGGTCTGGAGAAGGAATCATGAACCGCAAACGGCGTGGATATACCCTTATTGAGATGGTCATGATCGCGGTGCTCTCGGCATTCGTTTTGGGAACGGCGATTGCAGCGACGGCCATGGTAACGGGATTGAGCACCATCACGGGCCGCGAAGTGGATTTCTACCGCGAGTTGGGACGACTGGCAAATGCTTTTCGCGATGATGTTCATCGCGCGACAGAAGTCACTGTAAAAAGTGCGGAGACGCTCGTTGGCTCCAATCCCGGTGGGACGGTAATCTGCGAGATGAAGCTCGGGGACGGTCGGGTTGCTCGTTATCTAACGCAAAATGGCCTGGTTCGGGAAGTCCGTCAGGATAACAAATTGATGGCGCGTGAGGGCTTCGAACTCGATCGGGGACAGCGGGTTCGGGTGGAAAGGCGCGAAAAGGACTCCCACGTGTTTGCCCATTTATTCGTTTACGGATCGCCCCTTTTTGAGAAAGGCGACCGCAACAGCGCACGGGACCGTGTCTGGGAGATTCGGGCGGCAGTCGGTCGCGATCGGTTGTGAATACCGGTTGGCAGTACAGGATTGGCGATAAGGATTGGTTATGCAGCGGAAAAGAAGAAAGAACCGGTGGGGAACGGCGAATCGGGTACAGGCGCACGGCGCACGCGGTTTTGCTGTTTCATCTGTTCGGGAACGGGGTATGGCGGCGATTGCCGTGATTGTTTGCCTGATCATTGTGACCGCGTTGGGGGCAACTTTGGTCCTTGATCTGAAAGCGAGTTGGGAAGATTTTCGACAAAGCCGGATGGCGATTCAGGCCGATTGGCTGGTGGCCTCTGCGTTGGATAGAGTCAGAAGTCGGCTGGAAAGCAATCCCTCGTATGATGGGGAAGTGTGGACCATCAGTGCGGACCAATTGGACGGACGTTCCTCTGCCGAAGTCAGGATCAACATCCTCCGGCCTGAGGAAACTAAAGGGAACATCACGGCAAAAGTGACGATCCAGCTTCAGGCCAACGGTCGCCCCCGATTGTTTGTGACACGTATCGTCCCAATTGAGGTGGTAAAACATGGGGGGACAACAGGCGAGGGCCAGCCGGCGGTAAATTGAGAAAGTCCGCGCCAACAATGCGAGGAGTTTGACAGTGTGGCGACACCCACAGACTGATCACCCGGGAATGTCGGACGAGGAAAGAGATATTCTTTCATCATCGCGGAGGGTTTATCGTCGTGGCGTGACCTTGATTGAGTGCCTTGCTGTGGTCATTATCATTGGGGTCTTGATCAGCCTGTTACTGCCGGCGGTTCAGGCTGCGCGGGAAACGGCCCGGCGCGCCCAGTGTCAATCGAATCTTCAGCAAATTGGTCTGGCGCTGCGGAATTACGAGGCGACTCAGACTGTCCTGCCCGCTGGGACAGTCGAACCGAGTGGGCCGGTGGCGAATACGCCACTTGGTTTTCACCAAAGTTGGACGGTCGCCATCCTGCCATTTCTCGACCCACCTGCCGCTGCCCAAGTGCGGTATGATCAGAGTGTTTACAGTCCCCGGAATCTGTCGGTCTTGGTCTCGCTAGACAGGGTGCCGCCATGGTATAGCTGTCCTTCCCATTATTCTTATGGTGTCGAATGCCACTATGCAGGCTGTCACGATGATCGAGATAAGCCCATTGACGAAGATGATCACGGGGTCTTTTTTCGCAACAGTGCCGTGCGAAGTCTTGAGATTCCGGACGGAACCGCGAACACGCTTTTCATCGGGGAAAAACAGCTGTATCCGCCTGATTGGGGCTGGATGAGTGGGACGCGCGCCACGTTGCGCACGGCAGCAATTTCTATGTTTCAACGCGCCGATGAAAACCAACAGCCGGGGTATTTCGGCTCTCCGTCTCCGCCCTCGAAAAGTGCCGAGGAACTGGTGCGAAACCTGCGGCCCGATCTGTTTGGTTCTGACACGCAGCCTTGGTTTGATCTGGAAGCGGCGAGCGTGAAAGTTCCAGATGGGCCTGAGCTGCCTCAGGACCCGCAGTTGATTGAAGAGCTGCGGAAATTAGGCGAAATCCCGGAAGGTGCCCCTGTGATCGGGGGATTCGGTTCGGCCCACCCGGGAGTTACCAATTTTCTGTTCGGTGATATGTCGGTCCGTGCCGTCTGGCACCAGGTTGATTTGAAACTCTTGCGTTCTCTGGCCAATCGAGGGGATGGCGAGGGAATTGATGAATCGCTTTGAGATATTTCGAACACAACCTTTCAGAGAATGAAGCAGGAACTCAAACCAGTTTCCAAATGAGGAGATCGGCGATGGGTGGTTTGGCTCGTCGAGCTTTTACGCTGGTGGAACTTCTCGTGGTCATTGCCATGATTGGCATTTTAATCGCCATAATGCTTCCGGCCTTGCAGGCGTCGCGCGAGACGGCCCGGCGGGGACAGTGCATCAACAATTTGAGGGTCGTTGGTCAGGCCCTCACACGGTACTACGGTGTTTATGAATGCTTTCCGGCGGGTGTCGAAAGCGAGCAAGGTCCGATCCGCAACGAACCAAAGGGGCGACATGTGGGCTGGGTCTGTCCCCTCTTGCCATATCTGGAGGCCGACGTGTACTATCGCAAACTGGACCTCTCCGAGAGTGTGTACTCACCCAAGAACGATGAGGTCCGCAAGACGATGCTGGCCGTCGTTCGGTGTCCCTCGTTCGGCAGGCCGTCGATTCCCCCAGAGTTTGCCCCGTCCAACTATGCGGCGTGTTATCACGATGAAGAAGCTTCCATCGACACGGACAGAAACGGTGCCTTTGTTCTTAACCGCTGGTTGAACAAGGATGACATTTCCGATGGCGAGGCCTTTACCCTGTTTGTCAGCGAAAAGGGTGTTGAACCAGGAGAACTCGGTTGGGCGTCCGGGACACGTGCCACACTGAGAAACACAGGGAGTTCCCCTGCGAATTGGCTGCGACTCAAGGCGGAGCTTGACGAGGCGGCAGCCAAGGCTGGAGAAAAGGCATCCCAGCCGGAAGCAGGGCAAGGTGAATTAGCGACCAAAGTTGGTGGTTTTTCTTCTGCTCATCCCGGAGTGGTTGAGGTCCTTATGGGAAGCGGTACTGTGCGACCCATCGGTTGGACGATTGATCAGAAGGTTTGGAGCCAAATGGCCCATCGGTCCGACGGATCGCTCCCCGGAGAGATGGCGTCCCAGTGAATCTCCCCGCGTCATATCAGGTATAGGCTTGAGGTATGTTGCCCGATTCGGAAAACCCATTCGCCCCGCCACGCGAAGCGGCAGCAACTTCGCCCGTAAACGATGGTTTGGGCTGGAGTCTCGGCGTTCGAGAGATGATCCTGACCCTTGTTGTTCTTGTGGCTTTCCCAGCGGGATTGGCAACCATTTACACGCTCAGCCAGGGGTCGATTCTCCCGTTTGATATGGAATCGTTGTCACAACTGGAGCAAGATTTGGGAGCAATGATGCCAGCCGTGGCTGTCGCATCGCTCCTTATCCTTGCAGTATTGCTGTGGAGTCAGGGAGTCCTTTTTTTCCGTAGGAGGGCTTATCACCCTGATCATAGGGATGGCCGTGTGGGGTTACGCCGGGGCTTCCGTCCTCATGCCGGGTGGCGGTCTGGTGGTCTGGGGCAGCATCGTTCTCGTGCTGATTCTGAGAATCATCCTTCTCAGACGGCGAACCTTCATAAGTTGCCTTCGAGAAATCTTATCTAAGCTCGGAGCGCAACTGGCGCGCACTCTGGCGGAAACCCCCGACTTGCCAAACGGAAANGCTTCATCTGCTGGTAGGGGCGATTCATGAATTGCCCCAATCGTTATCCGATAACGGGTGTTCTGATCTCGGTTCGGAGTCATTTAGCCAAAATTGTGCGATTCAGCACTTATCATGGTGTGCGCACTTTTTCACAACGTTTGATGTGAAAACACTCCTGTCTGTATCGGTATTTCCGACGAGTTGGCTAATTCCCCCGATACGGGGAACACGAAAGAGTCCGTTTTTTCTCATGACTGTTTGCCCGCCTCTTGGATGCGTCCTACGTTTATAGTAGGAACCCTTGTCCCAGGATAAGCAGTGCAGCCGAGTTTTGAATGCGGTTGCGGGGGCCTTTTTTGTCGTGGGCGCCGAATCATGTGAGAATCGGAGTTGATATGTCCCAGTCGCAAACATTCTCACTGGAAAAACTCCTTGTCAACGCACAGTTACCCGCACTTCCCCAAAGTGCGATCCATCTCCTTCAGATTTCGCAGGACTCCGAAGCGGGACCAGCTGAATATGCCGTCCCGATTGAGGCCGACCCTGGCCTGGCGAGTCAAGTGTTACGATTTGTTAATTCGTCGTATTTTGGATTCCCGCGGGAGATTTCGAGCGTCAAACTGGGGATTACCCTTGTTGGCACAAAGACAATCAAGAACTTTGTCCTCTGGAGCGCCGTGTTCAGCCTGATGCCGTGTCCCAAATGCGGGCCGTTTGATTTGCGGACGCTCTGGCAGGATTCGCTTCGCAGGGCATTGTTTGCCCGCGAGATGGGAAAGGTCTGCCGCCTGGAGGAAAGCGAGGAGCTGTTCGCCGCTGCCTTGTTGCAGGATATGGCCGTGCCAGTCCTTGCCAAGGAGGCCCCTGATCTTTACCTGCAGCTTCTCACGGCTCGAAACGAGGGAAAACGCCGACTATCGACCATTGAACGGGCGGTATGCGGCTGGGATCACGCCGAGGCGGCTGTGTTCATCGGCCGAAAATGGAACTTGCCCGAACGGTTCACCCAGTTGATCGCGACTCATCTGCTTGATGCGTCAGAGGCGAAGGGTAACGATCTGGGCGCCACGATTGTGGCCCTTTCCGCGGCGTTGCCGCCGGTCAGCGACGCCATTTGGCACGAACAGGCCCGGTTCGACGCTGGCTACGCCCGGCTTTTCCGTGAAGGTTTTCCCGAGGTGTCTGAGGTCCTCCAGCGTGTCGATGAAGACTTTGCCGAGGTCGCTCCGTTGTTAAAGATTAACATCCCAGCCCGAAGCCTCGTTGAGATTCACCGGGAAAGTCATGGGCTGGCCAGTGTTGCCGAACCACTTTCCCAGGGGGCGTAGGTGGCGCTTCCCAGACATTGATCTTCGGGCACAGAGTCGAGTGCCTTTCCTTTTCAAGAACCATTGCCGATTGGCATCAGAGAGACAAACCTCTTGGACACATTTGGCGTCGTCCTTTAGCGTGGTCTAGATAACAATTGTCTTGAAACTTCGGAAGCGACCAATACGGACGTTGGAACCAATTGTAGGGGCAATTCGTGAATTGCCCCTACCAGTCGTCGGGAAAGAATACGCGGACTCCATCGTGGCCTATTGAAATGGTTCGCCTTTTTCGCGGCGACTCAGCCAGAACGTAAGGATTTTTCGCGCTGAACTGGGAACGGGCAGACGTTGGGTCTCAGCGAGAGGAATCCAGCACTGTTCTTCGATTGCAGTAGGCAGACGTGTCATGATGGGGTCCAGCCCCTCAGACTGCTGGGCAATCTCTGCCAGGAAACAATCCAGGACAACGCGGTACCGGGTGATCTGGTAGCGAAGACGGAAAAGGTGGTTGATGACTCGGATACCAAACGGCCACGCCAACCGAACAGACTGGACGATCGAATCAAGATCCAGCGTCGCCGGTGGTGGAATGTGATCCGGGTTTTCGGACAGGATCAACCGAGGAAGATCCCAGAGACCGGCCCAACGGTCCCCCGCGGCATGACGGACCATCCAAATGTGGTGATCTCGTTCCACCAGTAAGGCAACTTCGTGTCGTTGCGTCGGGGGGATTCCGTTTTCGGTTATGGGAAAAGTCTTCCCATTCTGAAATGCCCGGCAGAAGCGAGAGATCGGACACTCGGCGCATCGTGGCTGTTTTGGCAGGCAAATGTCGTGGCCCACGTCCATGAGTGCCTGATTGATGACGGCCGGCCCCCGTTTCGGCAACAAATATTCAGCAAACTCCCAGAGACGAGCATCCTTTTGAGATTGTCTCACGTGGTTGATTCTTAACCAGCGCGAGAAAAGCCGTCGGGTATTGGCCTCAAGGATGGGCGCCGGACGATTGAAGGCCAGCGACACGATGGCTCCGGCTGTGTACCGTCCGACGCCTGGGAGTTGCATCAGGTGCTCGACACTGTCGGGCACGATTCCCCCGTGATCGCGGACGATGATCCTGGCCGCCTGGTGCAACTGTCTGGCGCGTCGGTAATAACCGAGACCTTCCCAGTAATAAAGGATCTCCTCTTCAGGGGCGTCAGCCAATTCGTGAACTGTCGGAAATCGTTTGACAAATCGCTGGAAGTATTTTTCAACGACCGCGGTCGTTGTTTGCTGGAGCATGACCTCGCTGACCCACACGGCGTAGGGATCACGTGTCTCGCGCCAGGGAAAAGATCGGCCGTGGTGTCGATACCATGCTCGCAGCGACCGCCAGATGTGAGGCAGCTCCCCCGGCGGTGGAAACTGTGGACAGACGTCCGCATTGTATGAAGACGGTCGGTTGTTTGCGGGATGAGATCTCTTGGGCATATGGCATCGAAGGCTATTAAGGGTTACAATCCCAGAAATTCTTGAACTGCGGCTGCGCACCTGGGACTTGACGTTGGGGGGGCAATCAAGTCACATAGTGCGCTGGAAAACTGTGATGTTGTGGGTGGCAAAATCCGCATTCGGCATATCAGTCATCTTATGCGGCTGAACTGCCTGAGTTGAGTTGTGCCACCAGACGAAGAACGAGAAGCGTTTTCGAATCGCTTGTTTGATTCTCGCCCCGTATCTGGAACGGGCGCAGTATCAGCTGTTTATTATTATTGAGACTTTTTACAGACTTTACAGACAATGGGTGACTGGACATGGCGGACAAAGCGTTCTTAGCAATTGACATGGGCGCGTCCAGCGGTCGGCACGTTGTCGGGTCGTTTGACGGTCGACGATTGCGTCTGGAAGAAGTGTATCGCTTCCAGAACGGGCCAGTCGAGGTGGGAAATCGGCTTTACTGGGATCTCCTCGGCCAGTGGACTCATATTCGCACCGGCCTGTACGCGGCGGCTTCGCGCTTCAATGCCAATGTTGTTAGTGTTGGGGTGGATACCTGGGGTGTGGACTTTGGTTTGCTGGATCGAAACGACGAACTGGTGGGGCATCCGTATCATTATCGTGACCATCGCACCGATGGGATGATGGAACGGGCCTTCCAGATTGTGCCGAAAGAGGAGATTTTCCGGCAGACGGGGCTTCAGTTCATGCAACTTAACACGCTGTATCAGCTTCTTGCGATGAAAGAAGCCAGGTCACCTTTGCTCGACATCGCGGAACGGCTCCTCATGATGCCGGACCTCTTTCACTGGATGTTAACCGGTGAAAAGTGCAACGAGTTTACCGACGCCACGACAACCCAGTTCTTTAATCCGAAAGAACGACGCTGGTCCACTGAGTTGCTGGAGCGGTTCGGTTTGCCGACGCATATCCTCGGCCCGGTTGTTCAGCCTGGAACAGTTCTCGGATCACTTCGTCCGAGTTTGGCTGCCGAAACGGGATTGCACAACGCGAAGGTCGTTCTTCCAGGCTCCCATGATACGGCAAGCGCCGTCATGGCGGTTCCTGCCGGTGGTCCTCCGGACGGCATTCCCGAGTGGTGTTACATCAGCCTGGGGACATGGGCGCTGATGGGGGGGGAAGTCGCCCAGCCGGTTATCAATGAGATGTCGCTAGCCCTCAATTTTACCAACGAGGGAGGCGTGGGGAACACAATTCGCCTTCTGAAAAACATCACAGGATTGTGGCTGGTTCAGGAATGCCGCCGCGTTTGGAATCAGTCGGGACGGAGTTGGGACTGGGAGGATTTGAATCGCCTCACAGAGGAAGCACCGGGACTGGTGAGTTTCATCAATCCGGATCACACGATGTTTCTGGCGCCCACCGACATGCCGGAGGCTATTCGAGAATTCACACGCCGGACGGGACAACGGGTTCCGGAGACTGAGGGAGCTGTTCTCCGCTGTGCCTTGGACAGTATCGCCATGAAATTCCGCCACGTTCTGGAAATGTGCGAGGAATTGATTCGCCGACGCATCCAGGTGGTCCATATTGTGGGCGGAGGAACCAAGAATCGGTTGCTCTGCCAGGCTGCCGCCGACGCATGTGGCCGACCGGTCCTGGCTGGTCCCGTGGAAGCCACGGCGATCGGCAACATTATGATGCAGGCGGTCGCGGCGGGCGAGGTTGAAAATATTGCCGAGGCAAGAAACATAGTTCGCGAAAGCTTTCCATTGGATGAATACCAGCCGCGCAACGTTCAGGCATGGAATGATGCCTATTCGCGTTTCATGGACGTTCTGGACGCAGAAGTCTGATGGCGTTGGTGGAGCAAGGTTTCATTTCTGGGAAAAGTGTCTTGACAAAGGCTTTAGCCCAATAGCCGGTTATTCGGGTTAAGTGTGCAAAAGATGTGTGAAAGGAGGAATTGTTATGGTCCGAGTTGGGATCGTCGGCATCGGATTCATGGGGATGATTCATTATCTGGCTTACCAGAAGCTTAAGGGGGTAAAGGTCACCGCAATCTGCGAAAAGATCCCGGAACGGCTGGCTGGTGATTGGCGCTCCATTAAGGGGAACTTCGGTCCGAAAGGTCGAAAAATGGACCTTTCGGGAATCGCAAAATACTCTGAACTTGAGGAGCTTCTTAAGGACCCAAACGTCGATGTCGTCGATGTTTGCCTTCCTCCCGCTCTTCATCCCCAGGCAGCTGTCGCTGCCCTTGAGGCAGGAAAACACGTCTTCTGTGAAAAACCGATCGCGCTGACCACCGCCGATGCTGACCGCATGGTGAAGACGGCCCAGAAAAAGGGAAAAATGCTCCTTATCGGTCATGTTTTACCATTCTTTGCGGCCTACCGGTTTGCCTATGAGGCTGTCACGAGTGGTCGGTACGGGGCGTGTCTTGGCGGCCAGTTCACGCGGATTATCTCCGATCCTCTTTGGTTACCCGACTTCTACAATCCTGACCTTTGCGGTGGACCTGCAATCGACCTCCATATCCATGATGCTCATTTCATCCGGTTGCTTTTCGGCATGCCGAAGTCTGTCCAGAGTGTTGGACGGATGCGGGGAGAGGTGCCCGAATTCTTTAACACGCAGTTCCTCTACGATGATCCACGGCTCGTTGTGACGGCCACCAGTGGTGTGATCATGCAGCAAGGGAGGCCGTTTACAAATGGCTATGAGATTCATTTGGAGAAGGCCACACTCGTTTTCGATTCCTGGATGAATGTTCCGGTGACGATCCTCACGGAAGATGGGAAGGTTAAGCGGCCAAAGTTGCCCGCCAATGATCCTGTGGACGACTTCGCAGCGGAAATGGCTGAAGTGGTGCGGGCGATCAGGACAGGAGAACCGTCAAAGTTTCTCGACGGGCAACTGGCGCGAGACGCACTGGTCCTCGCTCACAGACAGATCGAATCCGTCAAAAAACGACGGGTCGTTAAAGTTTGAAATTGTCTGCCTATCGATAGGCTGTTGACGCCAAGAGCTTGAGGTTTGTTTCCCGCCATCGCGCGGGAAATTTTTTTCAAATCACAGGCTTCCCACAACCGGCCGTTGTGGTCTCCCGGGAATTCTTTCTGTGTTCCTCAAGTTCAGTACGAGGGAAGCAGGGTATTCCTATCGTATCGATAAAATGCTTGCAAAACTCGGTTAGTGTTTTTGCATGGTGCCGATTCCTAAGATATACTCATCCAAGCCCGTGAGTGGTGTAACGAACGTGGCACATGTCATTTTACAGGTTACGTTCTCAGTCGCTCAGGCGGAAGAGTTGTGCTCAACAGCAGAATCGTAATTGTCGCTACGGTTCCGCATCGGCCCATTGATAGGTTCGCCAGACGTCCGTCCCGTTAATCTCAGGTTCAGCCAGCCATGCAACAAGGACGTCACACTCAGCATCAGAACTTAGAGCCTCGAACCAGTCGTCCTCATCGGTGTTGCGGGTGGGGACATTGGGTCGCGCTTGGTTTGACGGTTTTCTGTGTTGCTGGTTTTGTCGGTTTTCCGGAATGGGCTGTATTTGGCGTATTTGCCGGGGAAGCCGAAAAAGCCAGCGCTCTTGTCGTCCCCGAATCTGAACAACTGAAATCCATCCTCGAACAGGGCTTAAGCCTCGAACATCAATCCCGTTGGGGGGAAGCCCTGGGCCTCTACGAAGATGCCCTGCGACAGTTTCCGGGGGAAAAAGCTCTGGAGCAGCGTTTTCACGAAGCCCGGATTCACTACGATTTGTTGCGTCGCCACGGTGATCGCACCTATCTGGAGATGCTCGACCGCGTCAGTACCTCGGAGGCTTTCCAAATTTACGATGAGGTGCTGCTCAAGATTCACGCGCACTATGTGGAGTCGCCAGGGTGGCAATACCTGTACGAACAGGGAGTCCATGCGGTTGCGATAGCCCTCACAGAGCCGAAATTTCTGGCCGCCCATCGGCTTTCGGTTTCTGCAGAAGCGGCTGCCGCGACGGCCCGCGACTTGCCTTTGGTCGTTCCGGCTCAAACAGTACAATCGCGGACCACCGCCATCAGCGCGGCAACGCGGGTCGTTAACTGGTTGCGAGAACATATCGGCTTACCGCCACAGACTGCCGTTATGGAAATGGTCTGTGGAATGGTCAATTCCCTGGATCCCTATTCGGCATATCTGACCCCAGCACAGCTTTCCGAGCTTTATTCTCAGATCGAAGGTAACTTCGTAGGTTTGGGGATCGAGTTGCGTCCCCAGGAAAACACGCTCATCGTGCTGCGAGTTATCCCGGGAAGTCCGGCGGAAAAGAGTGGGATCGCCCCCGGTGATCGCATTGTCGCGGTGGATGGACAGAGTGTGAAGGACCTCTCGCCAGATAGGGCGGCCGATCAGTTGAAAGGACCGGAGGGTTCACAGGTCACGTTAACGATCCTCGGCAAAGACGATCAGCATCGCCAGGTTGTGGTCCGCAGAACCCGGGTGGAGGTCCCCAGTGTTGCCGATGTGACGATGATCGATCCGGAACTTAAGATTGGGTACTTCCGATTGCTCAGCTTCCAACGTACGACGGCGACTGACGTTCTGACGGCCTTGCAGACTCTATCGCAACAAGGCACAGCGAGCCTGATTATCGACCTTCGCGGTAATCCTGGTGGTCTGCTGGGCGCCGCCGTGGAGACGGCCGATCTTTTCCTGTCAGAGGGTGTTGTCGTCAGCACACGGGGACGCAACCCGCAGGAAAATCTGGTGTATAACGCCCATGATTCGGGCACCTGGCGAATACCTCTCGTCGTGTTAATTGATCGGGAGAGCGCGAGTGCGGCCGAGATTTTCGCGGGAGCCATCCAAGATCAGGGGCGTGGAACGGTGGTGGGCACACCAAGTTACGGAAAAGGTTCAATTCAGGGGATTTTTCCGCTCAACCTTGGGGATTGTGGTTTGCGGCTGACAACGGCCCGGTTCTTTTCTCCCCAGGGAAGGCCCTATACTGGCAGGGGTGTGATTCCCGATATTCGCGTTCAGGTCGCAGCGCGACCGGTTAATCAAACTGAAAACTCTTCAGAAAAGCTGACGTGGCAATCACCGAAGACGGCCACGGCCGGTTCCGTCAAGGTTTCTCAGTCAGACGATCCGATCCTGGAAGCCGGTCTCCAGGCTGCGCGGAGAATCGTAGCCCAGCGTCCCGCCACAACCTGGTGAATGATTGTCTCTTATTCCGCGTTTCAGCAGCGCCATAAGGGGATCGAATCGGCCATTGTCCATGAAATAGGGGCAATTCATGAATTGCCACTAAAGCGAGTGAACCGTTGTGTTGGGCAATCAGCGAGTTGGCAGTTCGCGCACCAACTGCAGCGGGGGCCAATGTAACGAGTGGACACCAATCACGGTTGCCTGGAACGGTAGAAAAACGTCCCGACGCCCACAATCGCGCCGACGACTGCTGAGATCAAAATGGCCCCGAGGAGTGTGCCAAAATCGTACATGGGCCGAATAAGAAACTGAACGATCATGACGAGAATCACCGTCAGGTTAAATGCCACAATCGAGTACTGGAGGTCCTGACGGAATCTTTCAGGCGTCTGCGCAACGGTTGGCTTTGCGGGGGTACTTACTGGGGCGGCTGTCTCGGTTCGACTCGGCGTAACCGCAGTCTTGGCGCCGCCACGGCCTGAGAAATACTTCAAAATCGCGGCGTTCAGGCTCGCGGGTGTCGTGATAACGGTTCTGACCGGAACACCATACCGCAACCGGAGTTGTTCCTCGACATCGGGGTTAATCGGGAACGGAGAAGCCACCAGGACCTGATTGTCATCAATCATGACGGGCACACACGAGTTCTGACGAGCAAACGCCGGCGGGACAGCGCCCACCAGGGATTCGTCGATACTCATGTCTTCCAGATCGACATAGGGCAGACCTTCTGACTCGGCGTAAGCCTGCATGACGACATCAGGGGACGCGAGCTTCTGCTGAATGATGGCCTCGTGGACGGCCAGTCCAACCGCCTGTGCAAAGCGTCTGGCCTTTTCGAGCGCGTCTGGCGTGATCATCTTGTTGGCCAGGAGGATTTCCTCCACCGTTCGACGGACGCCCTCGCCGAAATCCTTGCGGCCCAGCATCGCGTCATATTCGCGTTTTCGCTGGACGTCCGTGAGGCACAGCATCGCCTTCGCCAGTTCGTTCAACAGTTGTTGAGACTCGAAGGCGTAATCGCCGGTGGCAAATTTTCGAACGTACGCGTTCAGCTTTCGGTACTGTTCCCGAATGGCGTTCACGTCATCGTGGAACAGCGGCAGACGCAAGAGTTGATAGTAATTCAGAGGTCGGTTGGTGTCCTCAATTCCCAACCAATCCCGATAGACATCAATTGGCTTTTTGGCCATGGTTGGCTGTCCTATTCAACCTTATAATCGTTGGCCAAGCGAGTCAGCGCATCGACTTCCTCATCGCGAAGGCCGCTCCGACGCTCGATTTCAATGCGAGCTTCGCGACCACTTGTTTTGTCACGAGCTGTGACGATTACACGCCCTTGGGCACTGAAGGCGTAGGTGACTTCTACCGGAGACCCTTTAGCTAGCCCCGACGGTAAATCGGTGATCCGACACTTGCCGAGCAGGGAACAAGCAAACGGATCGGGCGCATCCCCTTCCAGGACCTGCACGGTGATGCGTTCCTGATTGTCTTTTGTGGTCTTGAAAATCCGACGGACTTCAATCGGGATTCGGCTATTCCGGGGGATCATAATGTGATTGACAGTCTTTCCGCTCTTCGGGTCGAGTGCCACGATCCCCAGCCCGTGGGAATTGACGTTCTCCTGTTGGACGAGCTGCAACCGGCGGCGAATGCGCTCCGCCAATTCGCTTTGATCTCCGCGGAATTTTGCCTCGAGAATCGCTGCGTGAATGGCCGCTCCCTCCGCCACGGCCGTGTGGGGAGATATGCCCCGATAGGGTTCACGATTCAGAATTCTCCTGATCATGTCGGGAACCTGAGGCATTAACGTGGAACCACCGACCAACACAATGGCTTCCAGTTCATCGGGACGGACCTTGGCTTCGTCCAGAACCAGGAGCGTTGTATCGGCCGTTCGCTGGAGCAAGTCGGCCGTTAACGAATCGAACAATTCACGGGAAATGGGCACATCGATGGCTCGTCCTTCGTAGCGGCAGTGGACCACCGTTTCCGTCTTATCAGACAACTCGATTTTGGCCAGATCGCAGTCGTTCCTAAGGATCTGAATCATCTGGGGTGATTCACGGGGGTCAATTCCGTGCCGCTGTTTGAAGGCGTCGGCAACGTAATCGAGGAGACGGTCGTTCCAGTCCACCCCACCCAATTGCACATCGCCATCGGTCGCAAGAACGCGGAACTGAGTCGGCGTGTATTCGACGACCGTCACGTCGAAGGTTCCGCCCCCAAGGTCGTACACAAGAACTTTCTTGGGACGATCAATCCGAACTTCAGGGTTACCCAAGACGCCCTCACGATAGGCGTAGGTGAGCGTTGCCGCGGTTGGCTCATTCATGATGTCGATGACGTTCAGTCCGGCAATGCGTCCGGCGTCCTGGGTCGCCTTGCGTCTCGCATCATTGAAATAGTAAGGAACAGTGATTACGGCATTGCCGATCTTGCCAATTTGCTTTTCGGCGTCTTGCCGTAGCTTCTTCAAGATCAGGGCCGAGATGAACTCGGGCGAGATTTCGCGACCATCGAATGTTCTGCGGTAGTCGGGCATCCCCATATAGCGTTTGATCCGCTCGATGACATTTTGCGGATCTTCCATGGCCGCCCGCATCCTGTTTGGGCCGACGATCACATGACCACTATCCGCAAGGAGAATCACGCTGGCTGTTTCGATGTCGCCATCTTCGTTGGGGATGACGCGAGGTTTCCCCTCATCATCGAGCATCGCGATGGCCGAAAAAGTGGTCCCTAAATCGATTCCAACAGTGTGCCCAGGTTCGAAATGCATCGTTCGCCTTCCCAACCAAAAAGATGTGTTGAATCATGAATCCGAGACGACCGATTGTCCTTTCGCCCGATACTGCATCCCTGGCAAACGGCAATTCTTGCCAAAATAGACTTGTTCTTCATTGTGATCAGACGTATGCTCTGTGTCGATATCCGGGCACAATTTTCTGTCTTTGGATTGTGCCTGTTGCGGTTTTCGCAATCACTGGAGCAGGGCATCAACATCCTTGAGCACGTCTTCAGTCTTCTTTCCCTTGGGTTTTTCTTCCGGCTTGGTTTCCGGCGCAGCTTCCTTCGGCGGTTCGGCCTTCGGCGCCGGCTTTTCAGGTTCTTTGGGCTTCTCTGCCGGTGGTTGCTGCGAAGGTTTCTCTTCTTTCTTGCTTGCCGGTGACGATTCCGCGGTCTGCGGGGCCGGTTTTTGAGCCGCCTGCCCGGCCGGTTTTTCCGCGGGTTTGGCTTCGGCCTTCGGAGCCTCGGTTTTCGGCTTTTCAGCGGTAACCGGGGCCTTTGCAGGGGGCTTTTCTTCAGCCTGCGGTTGCGGTTTTGCTTTCTCCGCTGCCGCCGACCCTCCTTCAGCCAAGCCTTCCTCCTCCAGTTCTGCGACGCTCGCTATCTTCGCACCGTTGACAATGGCGAAAAAGTAAGGCTCGGCCAGGCCAACCATTTCTGGGGGACAGCGTAGTTCAAACTGGTATCTTCGCCCTGCGACGACCGTATCGAAGAAGAGACGTTCCACAATCCCACCGAAATCATCTTTGACCTTTGCCCGACGGCTATATGTCACACCAATCAGGTTTCCGATGCGGCCCATTTTAACAGTCGTATTGGTGCCCGCTGATTGCAATTCTGCGGCGACGGATTTCGCAAAGGCCTCCAGATTCTCGGCCGTGACCGTCTTGAACCGATCGCTCGTTGTTCCAACCACTAAGACGGAGGGATAGGTACTGCCGCTATCGGCCTGAAAACGAATGATGTACCGTGTTGACCGTGGCGAGACCGTCCAGTCTTTGGGTGGGGCCAGTTCCAGACGCCCCTCATCGAGCGGCGGCAAGTAGTCCCCTAATTCTGGTAAGCGACCTGAGACAAGTCGCGGGACATCAACCCCTTTCGAGTCGCTCTGACCGGTGGGTTTCTGACACCCGAACGATCCGGTCAGCATATACACCACGGAAATGAGGAGGCCAAGAATCACCCACGGGCAAATCTTCTTCTGACGGGTCATTGGAGCATTCCATCCTCTTGATTCTGTCTTGCCACCTTTCTATCCGACGCGATATCTGTTGACTCCTGGACGAGCCTTTCACGGGACGTGGGAGTGTATACGGCAATAATTCTCCCACAAGCGTTGATTCCCGAGGAAAGGAAATCCCGTCGGGTGATGGGGGCTGCGGAATCCACCAATCACTCTTCACTCGGGATTTCAACCTCAACCTGGCGTTTGACGAGCTGCACAAAGTGGGGCACTTTCTTGGATTCGGAAAGCTCTTTGGCTAGTTTTTCGGCATCAGGTCGGCGCGAGTAATCGAAGGTCTGAATTTCTACCAAGGCCTGATTGAATACACCCCACAACGCGACCAACTTGGTCTCCTTCTTGACCTTTGGTTTTGATCGCCGCTTGGCTGGCGCCTTGGGGGCCTTTGCTTCACCTTGCAACGACTCTGCAGCTTCTACCTGCTGCCGCAAGGCCTTTCGATCAAGTGTTCTCCGAGCCATCGCCATCACCTGAAAAAAACGGGGCCAACACCTGCCGGGAAGGGGGTTGCCTCTAGGTTACCCCCCTGACCGCAACCGATCTCATTTCTTTATCATAATTATTGACACAGTTTTCTGCTAGCGCATACCCTGGAATGGTGGAGCGATTCCACGAGAAGTTACTACCCTGTCTCATTCCGATCAGCGGGAGTTCTTGTGGTTTGCGGGCGGTTCCGGCACGACTCCTGCCACCCCTGCAATCGTATAATCAAAAAGGGTTATCTGCTGGAGTCGTGACATGTCTGAGACGGATTCGGATCACCCACGTTCACCCGCTGCTCTTAAGGTCCGGAGTTTCCCGCATAAGCCCGGCGTCTATTTGATGAAGGATGAAGCCGGCCGGGTCATTTACGTCGGCAAGGCCAAGGACCTGCGTAACCGCGCCAGCAGTTACTTTTTGAAGGCTGCTGCTGAGGATCCGCGCACCTCCCGGCTCGTCCGCGAGATTCGCGATATTGACTACATCGAGGCGGAATCCGAGGTCGATGCCGTCCTCATGGAAGCTCGACTCATTAAGGATATCCAACCGAAGTACAACAAGGAACTTAAGGACGACAAGACCTTCCCTTATTTAGAAATCTACACCCGCGAAGATTTCCCTCGGGTCGTCTTCACGCGGGAACCTCACGAACGTGGCACGAAGCTCTATGGACCGTTCACAAGTCCGAGGGCGCTGCGCGGAGCATTGCAGATTTTGCAGAAGATCTTCAAATTTCGAACCTGCCAATTGGATATCGAAGAGAATGACGCCAAATGGCGGTGGTTTCGTCCCTGCCTTTTGGCCTCGATTGACCAATGCTCGGCGCCCTGCAACCTCAGGATTTCGAAAGAAGAATACCGTAAGGACATCCGTCGGCTCCAGCGATTCCTGGAAGGCGACAAGAACCAGCTCCTCATTGATCTGCGTCGCGAAATGAAAGAGGCAGCCCAGGCCCTCCGTTTTGAAGAGGCAGCTCGACTCCGCGATGAAATCGAGTATCTTGAGAAACTCGATGAACGGGGGAAAATCGACGTTCACGTCCAGCCGGAGGCTTTTCACGTCGATCCCCAAAAGGGACTTGCCGGGCTGCAAAAGATTTTCAAGCTCTCCACGCTGCCGCGTGCGATCGAGGGTGTGGACATTGCACATCTGGCAGGGAGCGAAACGGTGGCCAGTCTCGTCCGGTTTATTGATGGTCTGCCGTTCAAGCCCGGGTACAAGCGGTACCGGATCCGCACGGTGGAAGGGGTGGATGATTACGCGGCGATTCGGGAAGTCGTTTTTCGTCGGTTTCGCCGACTACGGGAGGATGACGAGTCTCCGCCTGATATCTTGCTCATTGATGGGGGTAAGGGACAGCTTCACGCGGCGCTCTCCGCCTTCCAGGAATGGGATGGCCCCCGGCCCGTGATCCTTTCTTTGGCCAAACGCGAGGAGGAAATCTATCTTCCCGACCGTGAGGAGCCGCTGCGACTGAGCCGTCATTCATTCGCTCTTCGTCTGCTCCAGTATGTTCGGGACGAAGCCCATCGTTTTGCCCAGCATTATCATCACCTGTTACGTCGCAAATCGACGCTTGGCGATGATGAAGCGTGAGGGGAGTATCTAAACAGCATGGCGTTGGCGTCATAGTAGGCCCACTGCCAGGCGGTAACGGCTGCTCATCACTTGTCCTTACCTCGCCTCAATTCGCATGTTGCACTCAGGTAAAGACGGATTGAGATTAGCCTGAAGATTTTCCCCGACTTTTGAGATGGCGGGCGAACCACTGGCGGGTCTGCTCCCACATCTCGGGTGAAAGGACGTGGCCCACTCCCGGTTGGATGAATGCACGAAAGTTCTCTTCGGCGCCCGCCTGGCGGTAGAAACCTCGAATAAGCTCAATTCCTTCTTTGACTTCCGGAATTGGGCTGCCGCTATCCAGTTCGCCAAAATTGAGAAGGAGTGGCCGGGGGGCGATCAAGCCAGCAATATGAGGTGTATCGCCGTATTTCATCCAGCCGGGTATGAAATTGGGAAAACAATGCAGGATATGGGTTCGATGAATGGCAGCATAGGTGGGAAGACAACAATTCCCGACCAGGCAACGAAGGCGTTCCTCCCAAGGGCCAACCAGCCAGGTGAAGGTCGATCCCATCGAATGCCCGTAACAACCCAGGCGGGTCGCATCGACAAACGGGAGGGATGCTAACAGGTCCACCGCGCGTCGCATATCAAGGATGTTCTTCCAGGCCAGGCATTTCCCTTGGACGACGTAACGCAGGAAAACAAAGCGTTCATAGTCACCCGCTTTGAGGTGAGGGCTTTGTCGCTCTTCAAAGCAGAGGGCATCCGGGCAAAGGACCACGTAACCTTCTCGGACAAGCGCCACGCCTGTGTGATGCATGGGATTTCCGGCCAGTCCTGCCGGTTCGCTTTTTCCCAAATGCCATTCGCCGTTGTGTTGATGCCAGACCAAAACGCCGGGCACAGGGTGTTTGTCGTCCACGTCTTTGGGGACGAGAAGGAGAGCAGGAACACGATCAGCAGGTTCAACCTCATAGGTTACACGTCTGACGTAATAGTCACCTTTATCGACCGCGTCATCCCATTCTGGATTGAGAGCACACGGTTCCGGCCAAGGACCTCCCAGACATTCCAGCAACTTCGTCTTCAAAAATTGACCCTGGTCCATCGGGCGAATCCCCATAAACGTTCGTGCTTCACCAAAGGGTGTTCAGATAACATCACAACAGGATTTGAGGCACCCGTCCTTAAGAAACCGTAGGGGCGATTCGTGAATCGCCCCTACCAGTCAGTGCAATCTTCACACTGGCAATTCGGATTTAACCAGATCGCAATCTAATTGCAACCTGGAGCGACACAGTTTCTACCGTATGATGGTTCTCTGTGAAGCCGGAAGTCGCTTTCAGTGACCGTTCTGTTCTTTTGGTGATTGTGGTGCGTCGGGCGTTTTTGTGTCAGGTTCCTGAGTGGGTGGGGAGCCTTCCGGTGCTGTGGTTGAGGGCGAACCCTGGGCGTTCTGAGCAACTTTTGGCGTGAGAATCACTGTCACTGGCGTTCCGAGGGGTGGAATGTTTTCGGTGAAGGCCTCAAAAAGCAGAGATTCATTGCTGTCTGTGCTTCGGATAGGCAGGTCCAAGACCGCGGATGGGAAATTGGATACGCAGATTAATTCGCCCGTGCTATCGGCGTAGTAATACTGTTCGCCGGTATCCTCATCTTTAACGATTTGGCTTCCCGTGAAGATCCAGGGAGACTTCATGGCTTGTTTGGTCTGGACTTCCCGAACCCATTGTTGAGCTGGAAGCCGCTGTGTTTTCCCTTCGGCATCTTTCCAGGCGACGAAGACATCGATTTCTGGACCCTCGGCAGGCCGGTACTCGGGGTAGAACTGGACCGGACGTCCCGGTTCAACCCCCAGGGCCAAGAGGCCCGCGTGAACAATGTAAGCGCGTGTGTTGATCGACACAACGGATTCATGCTCTTTGAAGTTCTTGAGGCAGGCAAAAAGCTCCAGAGGAGCTTCCCGCTGGCAGACGCGGCCAACCATGACGACAGATCGGCCTTCCACGTCGATCCAGATGGGAAACTCGGGATGAAGGCGTTGGAGCCGTTCCGGATGATCGACCAGCGGTGGGCCAAGGGATTTGTCATCATCCGTGGGTTTTTGCTCCCTTTGAACGGCCGCTTCTCGGATATAGAGTGTTCGCGTCGTGGCCTTAATTAGTTCGTTTCGGTGATAAACGGCAGCTTTTACGTACCAGACTCCTGGGCGGGACGAAACGAAATTGAACACGGAGTGGTGGGTTGTCTTGGCAGGGAGGGACGATACCGGAATGGTCATGCGACCTTCACTGATACTGTCCTGAAGTCCGAACTGGATTTCCGAACGCAGCTCCAGGTCGTCAATGGTTCGATCCCCATCGTTGTTGAGAGAAAGCTGAATCGACACTTCATCTCCCACGTTCCACTCTGTGGGAGCGTCAATCACAATTCCCAAAGAAGCGTCGATCCCAGTTTCATCGGGTGAGACTTCGGATCTGGCCGGGACACGGGGTGCGGTTCCAACAGGACTTTGTGTCCGAGATTGATCGGGTTTATCCGGGGTGGGCCTTCCTTTGGGTGACGACTCGCGACATCCCACGAGGGTTGCGAACAGCATGGTGGTAGCCAACACCAAGCACAAGCCGTTGCGTGCAATCATGAGTCCTTTATATCCTGTTGAGCGACACATTTTGGTTTGTTCCTCAGCTGTTTGTGAATTCCCTCACCAGTCATAATTCCAGGACCACAGGTACGTCTTAATTGTAGATGAAATGTCGTGGCACACGGAGAGGCCAGGCGAGGTTGCCTACGCTCATTCAACGTTTGATGTTTTCGTAGCACGGGCGACTGTTCCCAGAGTGCGAGGGTTGATCACCACTTTATGTGCATAGGCTATGACCTTCGCCAATGGAGGCGATTCATGAAACGCCCTACCAAATCTGCAGTGACAATGGCTTCGATTTCGTTTTAAAAGTAAGCCGCAATAAACGGTTACGTTGTATCAATGAGGGCATCGTAGCATGGCTATTGCTTCCCGGCCAGGCTGGGGAAAGCTTCAAAAAAAGGGATCAGGTTGGACACGTGTAGTGTCAAGGCGATGTCCGTTTTTTTGTGAAATGGAAGCTCTACTGGTTTGCTGCATTTAGGGAAAAGAAAGCGAGCGCAAAATTATTGCACGGCGTTGCAACCCACGCTACAATCCCAAACGGGGAGTTGATAGTTCGGGTTCTCGGGATTGTGTAAGGAGGTATATCATGAGCCTTATCAAGGGTCGTCGGGGGTTTACCCTAGTTGAGTTGTTGGTAGTCATCGCCATCATAGGTATTCTCATTGCGTTACTCTTGCCAGCTGTCCAAGCTGCGCGGGAGGCGGCGCGTCGGAGCCAGTGTACAAACAATCTCAAACAAATCGGGCTGGGCCTGCACAACTATCACGACGTCTTGAACACATTTCCGCCGGGGGCTTTCAACCTGCGTGAGCAGTGGTACTCGAACGGAACAAACTGGCGGACACTCATTCTCCCGTACGTGGAACAGAAGACTGTGTATGATCAGCTCGCGTTCCGGAGTGATTTTCCGTACACATTCATGGCCGGTGGTGCAGCTAATCCAGATAACTGGCTTCAGGGGTGCCGGGTGCTCAGCCAACTGCTGATTCCCATTTACCGTTGTCCATCAACCACGATTCCGGTGTTTGATATCGCGAATGACCCTGTCGTAAATAACGACCCGGGCAAAACGATGATGGTTAATTACGCTGGTATTCAGGGTGCAGCACAGCCGGTTCCGGGACCAGACTCGACGATTGGCACCAAGGACTGTGGCCACGGCTGGTCATGCAATAACGGCATGATGCCCGCCAATGAATGTTACCCCATTGCCTACTGCCGTGATGGAACATCAAACACAATGCTGGTCGGAGAGCAATCGGGGCTTGTGGCAGGGAAAAACCGGACGTCAAACTATTACGGCGGGTGGTATGGAAGTCGCCATCCCCGACCGATCACCGATCCGGCGGGGTGCACTGACTTGTGGCAAACGGGAACAACGTGCGTTCGGTTTGGGCCGAACTCCCAGATTGTTCAAACTGGCGCCACCGAGAACAAGTATCGGAATAACACCGTGCTCAATTCCGAGCACCCAGGTGGTATCAATGTCCTTTTCACCGATGGGAGCGTCCGGTACATCAGTAACACAATCGATCTTATGGATCTGAAACGGCTGGCGTGCCGTCTTGATGGAGAAGTTCCGACGGTGTCCTTCTAGGGCATTTCGTACGCGATTCGGCGCGGATCAGCAGTCATCGCCCTCGGTTATCCTAATCGGGGGCTTTGTGTTTTGGCAATCGGAAGGGTAGTTCGTCTCATAATGGAGGAATGCCAATGATCTGGGGTTGTCGGTGGTTAACGATAGGGATTGTGCTCCTTTGTGTGGCTGTGATCGTGCCAGGGTGTACCCGCGGAAAGACGAAACCGAAGGGGAGTGTCGAAGGTAAGGTTGTCTTTAATGGGCAGCCTTATACGGAAGCTTCGGTGGTCTTTCTTAACCAGGAAACAGGCCAGGGAGGCTCGGCCAACATTCAGGCGGATGGTTCCTTCCGCCTTCCCGAAAAGGTCGAGATTGGGAATTACATTGTGTATTTAGCGCCCAAGATGGAGGAAAACCCGGCGGCGGAGCCTAAACCGGTCTATATCGACAAGACGGTGCCGGAGAAATACTGGAACGAAGCGACAAGCGATATTCGGGTTGAAGTTAAGACAGGCAGCAACCAGTTCACAATCGAACTGAAACCGTGATCTCGTAACATCATCTCCAAGAAGCTCGCAGCATTCCGCAATCGGTGACACGATTGCGGAATGTTTTTTTGGGGAGTGTTGGCCCTTCGAGTATGCCGCAATACATGTTTGTTTCAAAGGAAATCGGGGACGGAAACGTGTTGCTTTTTGTCATCGTTGCGAACGTTTTTGATTTCCGAAAGTCGCCGCGAGAATAAGACTCAAAAATGCAATCGTCCATTTCTAAGCTCGGAGTGCAAACGGAAATTGGGCAAGTTCCAAGCGCCAATCGCCGAATGCCTGGTTGCCTGGTATGGGGCAATTCGTGAATGGCCCCTAGAAAGGCGATCCGATGGCCTGCGACGCTACTTTGGGGAGATCCCATTGCATTGCGATTGCCAAACGATGTGCGACGTCATTGCGAGTGCGTATGGCATGGGACTTGCAACCTAGCTCCTCTGGCCTTTCGATACTGTTCACAGTTGCTATCGACCTGAGATGCCATCCTTGAGGACCAGGCCAAGGACCCATGGGTACGCGCGATCTTATTGAGCTTGTGATCTTTGTTGTGGATCATGCCACCGAGCTTTGGGACGAAACCGATTTCACCATTCCTCAGGCCGCACTTCAGGGTTACTGGGTCAGTGCGAGAAGTCGCTTCGAAACGTGGGCCTCGGCACTGAAGGAGCTGACAGCCGGAACGTCCTTACGGCGCAACGAGTACCCGTTCCGAAATCAAATGGCCGGGCTTCTGGAGGAAATCCTCACCAACGAGATCCTGACTCGCGTCTGGGTGGCCGTTCTTAACCTTTACGATCAGCGACGAAAGGTCGATTGGGGCGGCCCCGTGGGCCAAAGCGTCTTCCTGTCGCAATTGGAGCTTCGTGTTCGCTCTCTTTCCATTCTCAACGAAGGCAGGTCGCTCCCTGAGAACGATGTTCAGAAACTCTTCCAGTTGTGCGAGCGAAATGATCGGTGGAGTGATTTGCTTCTTGGCCGATTGAGCGAGTTTGGCGACCTTGGTTCGTTTGCCGTTGATGCGCAGAGATGGCGAGAGTTCAGCCACGATTTCAACACTCTTCGCTCGCCTGAGCAACGCCAACAGACGTGGCATTTGATGAAGACTTCCCTGTCAGGCGCCTATTCATCGCCAGTGTTCCGGTTTCACATGCAATCGACACGGACGACGGTCATGGCCGGTCACATCCTGAGGTGTTTCCCCCCGAAAGTGACCGAGAATTGCGAATCTCTGAGTTTCTATCGAGAATCTGTCCTTTTGAACCGTTGCCACCAGGCTGAGGAACTGCTGGACACGGTGACGGCTTAACGCCCTGGTCATTCTTTTTGCGAGGTTTCGGCCATCGGTGCCTGCAGGACAGAGACACGCCGATCATAGGCCGTCAGAATCATTTCGCGGCGGACCAGTCCAATCACCTCGCCATGGTCGTTGTCTGCAACGACAGGCAATTCTTCCAGATGAGACTCGGCCAGGATCTGGAGGACGGTATGCAAGTCGTCCTGAGGGCTTGCAGGATGCACAGGGATAGCCAAGTCGGTGGCACGCACCAGGTCCCCGGCACCATCACCGGCGAGCACAGCTCGCAGGTCATGGAGAGTAAGCACTCCCACCAATCGCCCTTCGCGGTCCACCACCGGAAACGTACTCTGTGGCGTTTCGGCGACAGTCTGTAGAATCTGGGGTAAAGGCATATGCTCCGGGATGACCACCGGACGGGTGTCCAAGCGGCAGACCTCCTGGACTTGCATCTCTTTCAGGACATCGATCACAAAATCCCCCAGATGGGCTGGGCTGTCGATAAACGAAGGCACCTGCTCGCGACAGAGGGAAATGCGTCCAGGCAGAATCGCCATTTCGACGGCTCCTACCAGCATCATTGGGACGAGCAAATCGTGGGACCCAGTCAATTCCGAGACCATGATCAGAGCTGCGAGTGGAACCTTGAATGTAGCTGCCAGGACACCTCCCATCCCAACGAGGGCGCAGGCGGGAACGGGCGGGGCCAGGTGGGGAAACAAGTATTCGCAACCCCACCCGAAAGCCGCTCCGGTCATCGCTCCCACAAAAAGCGCCGGTGCAAACAATCCCCCGCTCCCCCCCGAGCCGATACTCAGGCTTGTTGCCACAATCTTAAGCAAAACAAGTGTCAGGGCCAGCTGGAGTGGCACGTCCGGGCTGGCGAGAATCGCCTTCTGAATCCAACCATAACCGCCGGCCATGACGTGTGGAAACCCCAGGAGGGCGATTAATCCCACACCGAGACCACCGATCGCGGGGCGCAGCCAGGAAGGGATCGGCGTTCGTTTGAAGTAATCGTGCACCGCGTAAAACGCTCTTGAAAAGACATAACCCACGCCCACACACAAGAGTGCCAGCACGAAATAAAACGGCAACTCGTAAGCGCCGTGAAACGCACAGGGCAGCAATCCTGTTTCAGGGTCGGGTGTTCGGGGAAGCGCGAACATGATTGATTGGCCGAAGAACGTGACGAACACCGTGTACGCGACCACGGAAGCCACAAATGCGGGGCCAAGTGCGGAAAACTCGATTGCGGTGCCTGAGTACAGAACCTCCACAGCAAACATCGCGCCGCCAAGTGGAGCACGGAAGATCGCTCCCAACCCGCCGGCCGCCCCCGCCAGCATAAAGATCCGTCGATCCCAATCGCTCAATTTGAAAAGCTGCCCGACGGCAGAGCCTATTCCGGCACCGATCTGCGTGATGGGTCCTTCACGGCCCGCCGATCCACCCGTCCCGATGACAAGGACACTGGTGATTATCTTTATCAGTGGTACCTTGAGGGGGATCCTCCCCGCCAGTCTGTGGAAGGCCCTGATCATGCCATCAGTGCCGTGTCCTTCTGCCTCCGGCTCCCAAAAGTGCACGATCAGACCGCACAGCAATCCCCCTATAGCGGGAATCACGACGATCAGCCACCCCCGCTCGGGCAGGACAAACGCCATTCTAGGATCGGTGGTTGGGTGGGGTGGCGAACGATAGCCTGCCACATGACCAAGGACAAAAGCCTGAAGCCAGTCCAGAGCCCCAGAAAAAATCGCCGCTGCAATCCCAGCGCAGACTCCCACCGTCGCCGCGTACCCCAACGGCCTCCCCCAGCGGGTCCAGCCTGCTCGGGAAGGGAACAATCGCCCCAGCCCGCGGCTTGTATTCAAAATCCGAGACCCATCCACGGCTAACTCGAAAAAAAGTTGTCAATAATACCGCAGCAACGCATGAATAACTCTCATGCCCTGGCCTATATCACAAACCCGACGCCTTATGCCCCGTGCCACGTCGATCGGCACACTCTTGTCAGAAAGCCATTCAAGAAACTGTGCGGGAAAGGTCCCGCAGGCTTCATCCGGGGCCAACAGGCCCCCTGGGAACAACAGATTTTGCCCCTTCTGCCGCCTGGCCCTGAGCCTCTGCCTCTGAAAACCATAGCATATGAATCACCAAGGCAGTCACGCCACAAACCAGGAGGCTGTCCGCAATGTTAAAGTTAGGCCAGGGCCACCGTCCAATCATCACCAGGATCCAGTCCCGCACTGCATAGACCGGATCACCGACCTGATGCAAGGGGCCCGCTTCGTGCCATCGCAGTCCGTGAAACCCCAGCCGGTCGTACAGATTGCCGAAAATCCCCGCTGTGATGGCGGCCAGACTGATCGTCATCCACCAGCTCCTGGCGGCTCCCCCGAAAAACAACCACATAACAATTCCCAAGGCAAAAAGCACGGAGAGCAAGGCAAACCAGGGCGTCATCCCTTGGCCCATTCCAAACAGAGCGCCCTCATTCAAACTGGTTTGAAAGCCAAAGACACTCGGAATCAACCACCAGACGGGTTTCTCGCCCGGCATTCCCAGACGGTCGAAGATCCATGCCTTTGTCGCAAGGTCTGCTGTGAACCCGACGCCAGCGACAATCAAAAACGCAAGAATTCGGATGATCAATCCTTTTCTGGTCACAAAGCCTTGCCTTCCTCTCTTTTGCAATGGACTGTTTGCGCAAGAAGCTCAATATTGCGGGTTACCTCTCGATGTTTCTAAAGCAGACGGGGAGAAATGTAAAGGGGATTCGTCAACAAAATAGTCATTGGGGTGGCGTTGAACGAGACGTGCGTCCCGTCAACAACACCCTTTCCACCTTACCGACGGCGAACAGGAAGGAATGCCAAAGCTCAAGCCTGTTGCTGCGTCTTTGGTCGTAACAACAAGAAGTTCCGCCCATGAAGCTGTGAATTGTCGATCATCTCGAAACAACGGGCAAGCGAAATGGGACGATCATCGAAGTTGTTCGTCCCAAGCGTGAACTTGGCCCCCATCTCTTTGGCCAGACGGACAAATTTCTCGGGCGGATAACCGCCGGCATTAATCTCCAGGGCCACGTTCCGTTTGACGGCCGTCTCGATCAACAGCCGCATCCGCTCTTCCGTCCACAGCTTGTCGTACAGATGTTCAATCGGCTTGGGTAACCACGTGGGATTGGCCAGGATTGTGATTGGCTCCGACAGCACCCGCAGGTTGTGCTTCATGTACCGCTCCATCCAGGCTTCAGGATCGTCGATCTTGTACTGATCAGTTTGCCAGAGCTTGACCGGTGGACTATTGTCGTCGGGCATAGGCATGATCATCGTGTCCGCCAGGACGTAATCGAGTTTGTCGAGGAGTTTGGAGTCAATCATCTCGGCCCAATCTCGGTCGTTGACCTGAATGCCGACGAAGACCGGCTTTCCGGATGCCGCTTCCAGGAAGGCGGCCAGCTTTTCGTTGGTATCAAGCGGCCAGCCGCGACCATGGTTCTCGAGCACCCCCGCATTGATCCCGGTGACCGCTTGCCGCTCGATGGCCTTTTCCACAGTCATACCGCCCCGGAGATGAATGTGGAAATCCGTGAGCGGAATCGAAGACATGGCCAGCCGGTCGATGAGGCCCTCCGTAACCCCGTAGGGTTTCACGTCGGGACGGGGCTCGGCAAAGGGGTCAGCATCATCCGGCAAGAGACGAATGCGAATGTTACGGAAGTGAATGCGACTGCCGGGGTCGTGGGCCTGTAGAGCGATCGTCCCCTGAGAGAGCCGCCGCCCCATGCGGTTCTTCATCCGTGGAGGGAACTCCGGTTCCAGATAATCGACCATAGGAAAGTCGTTGACCCACACGCGGACCCGCTTACCGACGACGAGAATTCGCATTTGGAACCACTGGTCGTCGGGGAGAAAGGCCTTGAACACGTCCTGAACGGCGAATAGCCCCCCGGTGCGGCGGAACTCGGGATTCTCGCCCACCATGGGATAGGAATTGTTAATCTGGACTTCATAGCCGGCGGTGGGAGAACCAGTCTCCAAATATTGGGTATGGATGAAAACGCCGGAATTGGCCCCCGGCTTGGTGAGGACCTCCAGGGTCAACTCAAAGTTGCGGAAGTTATGGTTGCCGACTGGGCCTTCGTAGAACAGGTGACTCCGCGGACCATCAGCGACAAGGCAGCCGCCTTCCACCTTCCAGCTCGTTTTGTTTTCTGAGGCCCGCCATCCGGTCATTGACTGGCCGTCAAAGAGGCTCGCCCATTCTTCCGTGGCAGCCCTTGCACCGCTGCAACCGACGACACTGAGCGCCGCCAGTTCGACAGTCGTCTTCAGGAAATCACGGCGTGATCTTTTCGAACCGTATCGGTGTTCACAATGAAACTCATGACTATGCATGGGATGACTCCTGCTACGATGAAAATCCACAAAACATGCCAGAATCGCTTCATGGACAATTCACGCCAAACCGGCGGGGGCATTTAATAAACTGCGTCTGTTACCCCGGATGTGCATCTAGTACCGTTGCCTCAAGGACGACTCATGAATTAACACGACTGCTATTCGAATAACTCCCTCTTCCAAGATGTAGATAATCCGATTTGACGGAAGGTCTTCACCAAAGAAGCCAAGACGGCCAACAAAGTGATGGCTAGGCCGTGGTGTTCACTGGGCGGGCATGCGCGATTTCTCGTGACGCGATGGGCCGGAGTTGAGATGGGGAAAGCGACACCACAGCGATCGTCTCTCCGGTCAAAGTCACAAATTCAACTTCGTAGCCTGTACCGTCCCTGTGCACAAGCACAATTGTGCCCAGATCGCCACATTTCAAGCCATATTCTGGAAGATCCTCAGTCAGGACCACACTATCCAGTTCCCGGAGCGTCATATTCGTTCCCTCCAGAGAGATAGTCCCTACTGATTCTAGGCTAACATTATACTTCACTTCAACGGATACGCTGTCACCGAACGAGGGACGGTCTCTTCCTTCTCAAAAAACCACACAACACGGATAAGTGGATTGCGACCATCTGGCGCCTGCAGCGGTCCCTCTACGACATAGCGAGTCCCGAAAGGAGTGCCCTCCGTTTGCACAACATCACAATGCGCGGCGTGCTGACGAAGAGCCTCCGCCAGAGATTCCCAATTGTGTGGCGAGGAACCATGAGCCATGAAAAAAGCTGCTTTGCGCCGCCCGTCGCGGTGGCCGGTACAAAGTAGGTACTGGGTGATTTTCTCCTCAGGGACTTCGGCCTGGTCCCAGAATGGTAGTCTCACAGTATGGATTCCTGCAAAGCATGTGTTGGTTCGAAGATGGTCCCGAAGCGCCTATTCGAACCGGGTTGGATATGACGCCATCTTCACAAAACCAAATACATAAGTACCGCTCTGGGCAAACTAATAATGCCACACAGGACTGAATGTTCACGCTCACCACCGGGCTGGGTTTGCGCGGCCTTAGATTTCCCGCGCAAAAGGGAGACTGAAGGCCCGCAAACCAAGGCAGGTCACTTCATTAAAACCACATACAGGCAATCGCGGGGCAATTCCAGCATCACCGTGTCGCCCTGACGTTTCAGCGGTATTTCCTGCCGGGGATAACCATCCACATCGAGCACCACTGCCTTTTGGATGGCAGAATTGGTGAGCGTCAGTTTGACCTGATTATCGGCTAGACGCCAGGGTGGGCGACCGGTGTCAACGATCTGCTTGCCGCGGAGCTTTTGGCCCCCGGACTCGAACTCCGTGTCGCGCTCGGTCCAGCCGGTCATACGGGCCGTGGTTCCCACCTGGACGAGCACTTTCTCTGAATCTCGGATCGGCCGGTTGTCCATAGCTACGACCATCACGGTAGCGTAGTCGTTGCCCGAGACGATTTGCACATCGTCAAACTGGAACCGACCACCAGCTTGCTTGAGAAACCCCGTGCAGCCCTGACATTTGGCTGAGTTGACTGTGCACACACCGTTGCGGATATCCAGGGCGATCTCGCCCGTCAGACTGCGGACAATTCCTTTCTGCCGGTCGATGTATTGAGACAGGTCGATGACGCGGCTATTTTTTTCGTCGCCGTCAAACTTCACATGGACCGGTCCCACAAAGAACGCCAGGCGATCGACCTCCTGTTTGATGGACGATTGCGGAGCGAAATCGCCGGGATCACGGTTGGGGTCGAATTTCCCCGCTTCCGCGATGATCGGGACCCGCCGTTCCCACATTCCCTGCAGGCTTCGCTCTTCATAGACGGCGGGCTGTTCCGCGGGACGAATGTACCCCGACCGATAGGCCATCGCTGCGGCAGGGAACATACCGGCCTGGGTGGGTACGGAGCCTTCCCACTTCTTCAGGGAATTCAGGCCGCCGACTTTCCACCAGGGCCAGACCGGGTCGGCCGTCCAGAATTCGTCGCCGTAGGAGAACCAGTAAAACGCATCCACACCCGTCAGCGACATATAAACGGCGGCGAGGAATGGTCCCTCAGTCTGATACAGGGCGGGGTGAACCCACGCCACTTCGGTGATAATCATCGGTTGGCCTACCGTTTGCTTGAGTGCCCCGGGGAATTCGTCCGGGTGAAGCAGGCAGGACTGGCTGAGATAGAAATGGTTTGGGTCAATTCGCCAGCCGTCATTCGGTCCGATGTGGATGACGCCCGTATAGCGGTTGATGGCCGAGACGTCCATCGCGGTGTAGGTCCAGCGTTCGCAGTCTTCAAGAAGGACAGGATCGGCGGTCCGCCAGTTTGTCGCATTGAGAAGCTGTTTGCAGCCCAGCGTTTCGCGATAATACTTTGCCAGATCCGCGTAAAAGTCATATTGGAGGCGGCTCATGAACTCAAGCTGATCAGCAAGGCGTTTGGCCCAGGCAGGGTTGGGCTTCGGGGCCTGGGACGTCAGCCGCCAGATGATTTCCATGCCCACTTCACCGTTAGCGAAATTGTCCAACTTATGCTGGGCATCACCCCAGGCGACCTGGGCTTTTTCCAGGGAGCCGTATTTTTTCACGAGGAATTGACCAAATAGCCGACGCAGTTTCCCCGCAAATGGCTCACGAATGTTCTGCGATGTCCAGAAAAGGATGCTGTCCTCATTCTGCACCTGGATGATCGCCACCGCTGGGTCTTGTGAGAGCGGGATTCCGGTGTAGGGGTTGGGCTTGGTGTAAAGTTCTTTCACCCAGGTCTTGTAGGCGTTCTGAAGTCTTTCCTCAAAGAAGATCAGCCCTTCTGGGCCGGATTGGCCAGTGTAAGTATCAAGCCCCCAACTGGCAGGGATTTTCTGTGTGTGGGACCAGTACGGCGAAATGGTGACATAGATGCCATGCTTTTTGCATTCCGCCACATACCGCTGGATTTGATCAACGACCTTTGCATCGACATCGGTCAACTTGGCCCCTTCTTCTTCCACACACAATTGGGCATGGACACGGACCATGTTCACCCCCAATTTGGCAAGCCAGCGGAGGTGTCGCTGCATCTTCTCTGGCTCCATCCGCCAGCCGTAATCGACGACCGCCCAAAAACGAATGGGCTGTCCGTCGCCGCGAACAAAACTCATTCCGTCGGGAGCAAGCCGGATAAACCCTTTTTCTCCGGCGAGTGGTTCATTTAACTCCCGCAGGTCAATCAAAGCCCCAGGACGGGCAGGGTCGTCGCTGGGGTTAAAGGCCCAGGTGCCCATTTCCGTGACGACATCAGCCTGGGTCTCAGGCGTGCCGGGTTTGGCCAGCCCTTTGGGGGAGAAGCGTTCGTTGGTAAGGACGAAGGCATCGAGTCCGCCGTGGTTTTGCAGCTCGCTGTGGAAGCGGAAGGCCAGCGTGTGCTCGCCGCGGCTCAGGGACAACCGTCCCACGTTGACCCAGCCGATGAAGCGGAGGTCGATTTTACCATCCGCCGCAATGTTGGTGACTTCCAATGCGTTGGAGAGATCCAGCTCACGCCAGAGGCTGCCATCCACACTGAGCGAGACCTTCGTCCTCGTGGGGTTAATCCGCAGCCAGAGGACGTATTCCCCGCCGTCCTGGACACGGATGCGGTACTCGACGGTCCCCTCTTTTTCCTCCGAGAAATTGCTGATCCAGTCGCCCCCGGAAAGAAGTTCCTTTTTGACCTGGTCGTACCACCAGGGATGGCGGTTCATCTTATGGGCGGTGGGGTTTTCACCCTCTTGCCAGATGGTTTCTCCCCACGCCGTCGTCAACATTCCCAGAAAGAGCAAACAACCAAGAACAGAAAGAAATCTCATGCTGTGCCTCCTCGATCCGTAAGTCACCATACCGCGGATCCCAGTCATTTAGGGTATTAGCAGAGAACAGGAAATAAGCCACACAAGGTTGATCCTTCGGCGCCATACACTCAAAGGCAACCTTGCGGCTTTCATAGCATGCACAATGCATGGAAATGCAGGTTGTGCCTTGTATGAGGCCTTTTCCAATCCTTGGCATTCTAGATGACTTCGTTTGCCGAAAAAAGCGGGCAAGATAAGCGCGGTGCCACAAGAGGACTGCGACAGAGTTGACCAGCGGTTCCGCTGAGGTTAGGCTGGCTTCCATCAACGGTTCCGTCGGAAGACACAGGCTGGCAGGCTGTGTCGCCTTCCTCTGCATGAACGAAAGGAGCAGAGCGATGCCACCGGCTCGAGTTATTTCGTTCATCAACTACAAAGGAGGAGTAGGCAAGACCACGACAACGTACCATATCGGTTGCAGTCTCGCCGAACATCATGGAAGACGTGTATTGCTGGTCGATATTGATCCCCAGTCGAATCTTTCGCTCCTTTGCATGAACTACGATCGATACGATCAGTTCCGCAAACAGCACGGGACCATTCGCGATCTCTACCGCCGATTTCGACAGGAAAACCGTTTGGGAACGCGCGACTTTATCGCCCGTGAACCGATTCAACTCGATCACGGGCCCCTGAGGAATCTGGACCTTTTGCCCTGTGACCTGGATATGCTGGGTGAAGACCTTGGAGGGGTTTTGCCTGCGGTCTCGAGTGCGCGGGGAGCAAATGCGTTTCAGATTCTGGAACAGGTGGCCGAGCGGGTCCTGCGCGAATGGTGTTTTCTGCAACTGGCACTTGACGAGGTCCGTCAAGAGTATGACGACATTTTGATCGACTGTCCGCCCAATCTTTATCTCATGACACAGAACGCCCTGGCCGCTTCGGACTGGTATGCGGTCACTGTGGTGCCGGAGCACCTTTCTTCGGTCGGGATTCCCATCCTCCTCCGAAAGGTACGAGACATTCGGGAACGGATTCACCGCGTGGCGGCCGTTATTGGGCGAGAGATCAACTTTGCCCGTTTTGCTGGTCTCATTGCCGTGAAGATGCGGCGGGCAGATCAACACAAAGACGTTGTTACGCGCTTGCGGGCAGATCTTGCTCCATACTGTCGTGACACCGGCTTGTCCGACCCCGTTTTCGGGGCGGCAACAACGGAGTTGATCGGCTACAGCGAGGCAGCAGAACAACTGCGTCCGGTGTGGCATGCCCGTAACACGAATCCCGCAAATGCCGCCCAACGACATGAATACGAAGACATCACCAAGGAATTGCTAAGTCGCTGTCACGGTAACTGATACTGCGAGAGACAAATATACGGATGAGAACGCCGGGAAGAAACGGTTTGTGTGCCATTTGAGAAGGACTTGGAAATGAGAAAAGATCAACCATCAGCCGACGTGGAATTGTTTGAACAACTCCGCCTGATGCTGAACCTCTTGCCACCGGAAGAGCGTCAACAAGCGATTGTTGCGGCGATCGAGAAGGTGGCGGGATTCCTGCACGATTTTGCCCGCGCTCTGCAAATGTGGCCAACACAGGAACAGATTCTTGAGAAGCAGATTCCGCAATCGCTCGATCAAATCATTGACTATCTGAGAGGCTTCGGTGAGGCCGCGAAAACGGGTCGTTCACGTGGAAGGGGACAACGGGGGGCGAAAAAAGACGTGGCCCCGGAAGCGATCATTGAACAGCTTTCGACTGTCCCGAACGAGCAACTGGAAGAACGGTTGCGTGAATTCGGACTTACTGTTACAGCGTTGAAGGAGATTCTCGGGTTCCTCGGGGCCTCGACCCGCGGCGCCAGCAAGAAAGAAGACTTAATCCGGCGGGTGGCGGACGAACTCCGAACCCGGCGGAATCTGAGCGGTTTGCGAGATGGTGCTGCTCCCTGACAAAAGAACGGTAGTTCAACCTCGGTCGAGATTGAAGGAATTGACCACCGCTAGCCAAATGCCGTTATCATCTTGCTTCTGGATAGGTTCCCACGGTAATGGCAGGGCGATATGGCATGAAAGTGCTTGGCGGCCAGAAACTTAACCGACGGGTAGGGGCAATTCATGAATTGCCCCTACCGCTTTCGGCCAGCTAACGTTCCGATGCTATTCTGGAGCCATTTGGAACGAATCTATGCTGCCGCACCAGGATGTGAAGGGCGGCCAAGATTACTCGACGAGTTCTTCCGCAAATTCGCGACGCAAGACGGCCAGGGCTTGGCGCCCCGCATCGCCGCTGACAACCACGTTCAGCCGAACTTCGCTCGTGCTGATCATTTCGACGTTGATTTGGGCGTCGGCGAGGGCCTTAAACGTGCGGCCCGCAACGCTGATATGGCTTTTCAGTCCGGTGCCCAGGATCGAGAGCTTGGCCACGCTGGGACGACCGGCAGGAGGTGCGGAGCCGATTTCCTGGCAGAATGGGCGGCAGGCGACCAGGGCCGCTTCATAAGAACTTTGCGGCACGGTGAAGCTCATCATAGCCTTGCCCTCTCGCCCGATACTTTGGACGATCATATCCACGATGATGCCCTTCTCAGCCACCTGGCGAAAAACCTTTGCTGCCAATCCTGGACGGTCCGGGATTTCACTCAGGGTGACGCACGCCTGGGTTTCATCCAGACAAATGGACTCAATCACGAGGTCCTCCATGCCGTGAAGCCGACCGATGATGCGGTCGCGATCGTTGGCGGTGGCTTCGGGCTGGCTTTCCATCTCCGAATGCGGTGGTTCCTTATCAAGCGCAAACGCCTGGTGAACCGTTCGCAGGGCTTCAATGGCTTGATCACGCTGGACGAGAACAGAAATCTTGATCTCGCTGGTCGTGATCATGAGGATATTGATACCCTTTTCCGCCAGGGCCTGGAACATCCGCTGGGCCACTCCATGCTGCTTGGCCATTCCGAGACCGACAACAGACACTTTGGCAACATTTTCGTCATAGGTGACGCCTTCGGCCCCAATTTCGCGAGCCGTTTCCTCCACGATTCGCAAGACACTCGGCAGTTCTTCCTGAAATACGGTGAAGGAAATATCGGCCCGACCGGCAGCCGCCACGTTTTGCACGATCATATCCATGGGGATATTCCGTGCGGCGAGCCGGGAAAAGATGATGGCCGCATTGCCGGGTTTGTCCGGGACGCCACGAACGGTGACACGAGCTTCCTTGAGGATGGCCGCCGCACCGCAAACCGGCACATCGCGAGATTCTGGAGCCCAGGAAATCACCGTTCCCGGCATATCGCTGAAACTGCTCCGCACATGGACCGGCACCGAAAAACGCTTTGCAAATTCGATCGAACGATTGTGCATGACACCCGCCCCGGCCGTGGCTAGCTCCAGCATTTCATCGTAGCTGATACGGCTCATCCGGCGGGCTTCTGGGACCAATCGAGGATCGGTTGTGTAAACCCCATCCACATCCGTGTAAATCTCACAGGTATCCGCACGGAGTGCCGCAGCCAACGCCACCGCCGTGGTATCGCTTCCTCCGCGGCCCAGAGTTGTGATGTCCGCAGTGTCGGTAATTCCTTGAAATCCTGCGGCGATCACGATGTTGCCGTCATTCAACACCTGGCGGATACGATCCGCGGAGATGGATCGGATACGGGCCTTGGTGTGTGTGCTGTCGGTATGAATGCCCATCTGCGCCCCGGTCATGCTGATGGCTCGATGTCCCAGGCGATGAATGGCCATGGCCATCAGGGCCACACTAACCTGTTCCCCTGTCGAGAGCAGCATGTCCATTTCGCGGGCCGGCGGTTCGGGGTCAATTTGTTTGGCCAGGTCGATCAAATGATCGGTTGTGTGCCCCATGGCGCTGACGACGGTCACCACCTGATAACCCTGAAGGTGCGCCCGCACGGCCTTTCGAGCAGCAGCGAGAATCTTTTCGGCATCTGCAACGCTCGTTCCACCAAACTTTTGTACCAAGACTGCCATTGTGTGGGATCCTTGTACTAACCTCTTGACCTATAGCTTCTAACACTATTGTGACTGTGTTTATTGAAATCGACCAGTGACGTTCGTTAAGTTTCGCGTCAACGGTTGGTGTTCTTGGCTAGGGGGGGCCAACCACGCTTAACCACCCCGAAGGAAGAATTCCATCACCCGCCAACCCTCGTCAAAAACGAGACCTGATTGTTCGGCAACTCGTTCGTTGTAGCCCGTTGCATTCCTTTTTTGAACCCCGGTTCCCGCCATGGCGAAGGGAACGTAACCGTGGGCATGAGTCTTCAGACGTAAAGGCGTCGGATGGTCGGGAGAGATGAGAATCCGGAAATCGCTGTACTGCTGAAGGGCTTCCCATACGGGGGTCACAATTTTTCGATCAATCTCTTCCAATGCCCGCACCTTGGCTTCGGCGTCGCCTTCATGAGAGGCTTCGTCGGTGGCCTCAATATGGACGCAGACCAGGTCCACTTCTTCCAGGGCCTTCACGGCATATTGACCTTTGGCGGCGTAGTCGGTATCGGTGTAGCCAGTCGCTCCGGGGACATCAATCCGCTTCCATCCAAAAAGCGCGGCCAGACCGCGGAGGAGATCGACCGCGGTAATCATTGCGCCGCTGACGCCGTATCGTTCCTTGAACGGTGGCAACTGAGGAGCACCGCCGAGTCCCCACAACCAGACGTTGGTAGCGGGCAACTTGCCTGACTTCTGTCGGGCGATATTGACGGGATGCTTAACCAAGACGTCTTCGCTCTCGCACATCAACCGGGTTAGCAACTCGCTCCCCGGACCGCGTGGATAAGCATCAAGCACGCTCTGGTCAGTCAGATCATGGGGAGGAATGGTGACGGTATCACGCGAAAACGGCGCCGGTTTATCGCCGCCCCGATAAATCAAAAGGTTCCGATAACTGACACCGGGAACAAACTGGAGTTGCGGCGTGCCTAGTTTATCCTGGAGTGCCGCGATGAGTTCGCGAGCTTCCTCGCTCGAAATATGCTCGGCTGTGAAATCTTTCATAACCTGATCGGCGATCGTGACCAGGTTGCAACGAATGGCCCAGTCGTTTGGACCAAGGGCGATCCCCTGGGCGGCAGCCTCAAGGGGCGCCCGCCCGGTGTAAAACGCAACGGGATCGTAACCAAGAAGGCTCAAATTCGCGACATCTGACCCAGGGGGGAGGACACGTGGGACGTGATTAGCTAGGCCAACGACGCCAACCTGGGCGATGGCATCCATGGCAGGAAGATCGGCAGCCTCAAGAGGAGTTCTGCCTCCGAGGCTTTCCTGCGGTTCGTCGGCACAGCCGTCGGGAATGATGATAGCGTATTTTCTCATATCGTTTCAGAATCCGCCTATAACGGTAAATCTTTCACGAGGGTCATCCACCGCAAAAGGTTCGCGGTGACACAATCTGTGTTCCCGTATTTCAACCGAACGCATTTCTTCGCATGGCGCCGTCGCTGTTCGGCGTACCTCACCTGGCTGCATAAAGACGACTGGGTCAATCACGGACCCGCATCCACACACTCCCGGGTCGAACCACGGACAACTGGTCGATTTCCCCCATCGCTTTCCGCATGGGGCCTTCTGCCGCCGTATGAGTCATGATGACCAGCGGGACAATGCCCTCCGTTTTTTCCTCGGCCTCATGCTGGATCACGGACGCAATGGAAATTTGGTTCCGTCCCAGGATACCTGCGATCTCGGCCAAAACGCCGGGTCGGTCCTGGACATGGAACCTGAGATAAAATCGGCTTCGAGCCACATCTGGATCTCGCAGACGGATGTGCGGACCATCATTGCTCCATAGCCGCAGTGTGCGGAACGTTAACGCGGCTCGCCCCACAGCAGTGTCAATGATGTCCGCCACCACGGCGGATGCGGTCGGCATTTGTCCTGCCCCAAGTCCGTGAAAGAAAACCCGTCCTACGGCATCGCCGACAACTCGCACTGCATTGAAGGCCCCGCGAACTTCCCCGAGCGGTGTTCCCCGACGCACAAGGGTCGGTGAAACGTGCAACTCGAGTTCGCCATCGATCAATTCGGCCACGGCCAGCAGGCGAATGTGGTAGCCCAGTTCGCTGGCGTACCGCATGTCCTCGGTCTGGACGGTATCGATTCCAACCCGGGGAATGTCCTTCCATTTGATCTGTGCTCCGAAGGCGAGCTGGGCGAGGATGGCCAGTTTCTGGGCCGCGTCTGCCCCACTCACGTCCATATAGGGATTTGCTTCGGCATAACCCAATCGCTGGGCCTCGGCCAGGGCTGCGGCATACTCCTGGCCGCGTTCTTCCATCTGGGTCAGGATAAAGTTACTTGTTCCATTGAGAATGGCATGGATGGAAAGAATCTCGTTTGCGGTGAGGCTTTCGCCGATCGCCGCGATAATCGGTATCCCCCCGGCAACGGCTGCTTCGAAGGAAATGGACCGCCCCAGACGACGAGCCGTCTCGAAAAGCTCGGGACCATGTTCTGCCAACAGGGCCTTGTTGGCTGTCACCACATCCTTACCGCTTTCCAGAAGGGAGAGAACGATGGAACGGGTCGGCTCCACACCCCCGATCAATTCAACTGCTACCCCAATATCGGGGTCTTTGATAACCGAGTTCAAGTCATCGGTCAGGAGATGCTTCGGAACGGCGACATTACGGGGTCGCACCAGGTCCTTATCGACGACGCGAACCAATTCGATTCGTCGTCCGGCCCGGCGGGCAATTCGATCACCATGTTCCAGAAGCAATTTTGCAACACCCGATCCGATTGTCCCGAAGCCGATGATAGCTACTTTCAGGCTGTCCATATGGGTTGCCTATTCTCACGATTGTGACGATGGGCAATGTGTTCGATGATCGTGCGTTGGCCATCCAGGGACCACAAAGCCTCACTCTTTGGCTGGTCTGGCAATGACGCATAAACCGTTATCCTAGGTTGACGCTCGAAAAGCCGTCAAGACGTTCCGAATTTTGAAATGGCGTCATTTGGCCTTTCTCGGAGGGAAACAAGTCATGCAGCAGGCCAGGTTGGGTTCCATTTTGTGCGCACAGTTTGGCATATGCTGGACAGCGCTCTGCGGAGAAACGCACCATTCGTTAGTCTTGCCAGTGCGGCCCAAGTATAATGCGATTCGTGAATGATTACCTGTTGCACGAACATCGGTTATGCGGGGAGGTACCCATGGAAAGCATTAGTTCTTCGTGTTTACGGTCGTATGTGTTGGGTCGTTGTTTCTTCTGGATTCTTTGGCTGCCGATGAGCCTGTTGATGTTTTCCACAAGCGCTCTTGGACAAATGACCCACCAGAATAATCAGGAACGTCCTAACGTGATCCTGGTCCTCACGGATGACCAGGGATACGGCGATTTGGGCTGTCACGGCAATCCGGCTATCAAAAACCCCGAATCTTGATCGACTTTATAAAGAAAGCTTGCGGCTGACGGATTTCCATGTCGATCCGACGTGTTCCCCAACACGGGCGGCCCTCATGACGGGACGTTACTCGTGCCGAACGGGGGTCTGGCATACGATCATGGGCCGGTCCATCCTCCGCCGTGACGAGACCACCATGGCAGAGCTTTTCCGTCGTGCCGGTTATCGCACCGCCATCTTTGGAAAATGGCATCTGGGGGATAATTACCCTTACCATCCTTGGAACCGAGGTTTCGAGGAATGCCTCATTCATTATGGTGGGGGAATCGGCCAAGGACCGGACTACTGGGGAAATACCTATTTTTCCCCCACGCTTAACCACAACGGGACATGGGAAAAACATGAGGGCTATTGCACGGATATCTTTTTCCAAGAGGCAATCAAGTACATCACCGACCACCGGAAGGAACCCTTCTTCGTTTACCTGGCAACGAATGCTCCTCATGCGCCGCTTGAGGTGGAGGATCGGTACGCAGAACCATACCAAAAGGCCGGCCTGCCGGAGAACCTGGCCCGATTCTACGGCATGATCTCCAACATCGACGAGAATATGGGCCACCTGATGGAGCAGCTTCGGTCTCTGCAACTCGAATCCCGAACGATCCTCATCTTTATGACGGATAACGGAACTGCTGGCGGTGGTTTCAACGCCGGAATGCGGGCCAGAAAAGGCTCGCAGTATGACGGAGGGCATCGTGTTCCGTGCTTCATTCGCTGGCCGGGGCGTCTCCCCGTGGATAAGGATTTCCCGAACTTGACGGCTCATATTGACATCTTGCCGACGTTGCTTGATTTGTGCAGCATCGTCCCCCCGGCCGAATTGGCTTTCGACGGGATCAGCCTTAAGCCGTACCTGTTCGAGGCAGGGAAGCCATTCCCGCAAAGAACGTTGTTCGTGCAGGTTAACCGAATCGATCACCCGGTTCCCTGGAGATTATCTGCCGTCTTGACCGAGACACATCGGTTGGTCGATGGTCGCGAGCTTTATGATATAAAACAGGATCCCGGACAGTCCAAGGATCTGGCCACCGAGAACCCGCAGATCGTGACCCAACTTCGCCAGCAGTACGAAGCCTGGTATGCCGATGTCTCGCGGAGGTTCGACGAATACTGTGAACTGGTCCTGGGTTCCGATGAGGAGAACCCGGCCACATTGTGTTCTCATGATTGGCATGGCGAGTCTGTGCCCTGGGACCAATCGCAGATGGCGAAAGGAATGTTGGGTAACGGCTTCTGGGCAGTGGAATTCGCCAAACCTGGCCGATATCGTTTTGCCCTCCGCGACCGTCCGGCTCACGCTGCCGTCAAACTCCCTCAGGGGAAGGCCCGATTGGTCGTGGAAGGATGGCTGGACCAGGAAAAGTCAATTGCTTCCGGTGCCGAAGAAGTCACATTTGAAGGCGACCTGCCCGCAGGAAAGGCACGCCTTCAGACATTCCTGACGCTTCCCGACGGGACAAGTCGTGGTTTTTACTTTGTGGTGGTCACGCGATTACGCTGAGATCGGACAATTCGATCGAACAGTGTTTTGGATCGCCGTCGATTACGCATTCCCACCGACACTCGCAGGGCGGGCTTCGTCTGTAGGCTGTTCTGACTGGGTTACCTCTTGGGAGAGTCGCATCGAGCAGAACTTGGGACCGCACATGCTGCAATACTTGGCGTGGGGTGATGTTCCCGGTCGGGCCATTTCTTCCCACATGCGTCGGGCTGTTTCCGGATCAATCGCCAGGCGGAATTGTTCCTCCCAGTCAAAGCGGAAACGAGCACGGCTCAGGGCGTCATCCCAATCCCGCGCCCCGGGGCGATGCCGTGCGACATCTGCCGCGTGAGCGGCAATCTTATAAGCAACAACACCCTGCCGGACGTCCTCCAAGGTGGGTAAGCCGAGATGTTCTCGCGGGGTCACGTAGCACAACATAGCGGCGCCATACCAAGCCGCCATCGCGGCTCCAATGGCGCTCGAAATATGGTCATACCCGGGTGCCACATCTGTGACGACCGGACCGAGCACATAAAAGGGGGCTTCGTCACACCATTCCATCTGGAGTCGGATGTTCCGCTCGATTTGATCCATCGGGACATGCCCTGGGCCTTCGATCATCACCTGACAGCCCCTCTCCCGCGCCCGGCGGCCAAGCTCGCCCATCACTTTCAGTTCGGCAAACTGGGCTTCATCGCTGGCATCCGCAAGGCACCCGGGCCGAAGCCCGTCACCCAAACTCCACGTCACATCGTATTCCCGCATGATGTCGCAGAGGTCGTCGAAATGGGTGTAAAGGGGATTCTGTTCGTTGTGGGCGACCATCCATTTCGCGATGAGTGCTCCGCCCCGGCTGACAATCCCGGTGACGCGCTTCGCTGCCAGAGGAAGGTGCTCTTTCAGGAGGGCACAGTGAATCGTCATGTAATCGACGCCCTGGGCGGCCTGTTGCTCGACGACGTCCAGAAAATGCTGGGGTGTCATTTCGGCGATATCGCTCGTTTCTTCCGCGACCTGGTAAATGGGGACCGTCCCCACAGGTACCGGTGATGCATCGATGATCCGCTGGCGAATGGCCGCAATCTCGGGGCCTGTGGACAGGTCCATCACGGTGTCCGCCCCCAGACTGATGGCGCAAAAGACTTTTTCCAGTTCGCAGACAACATCGCTTTGAAGGGCAGAATTGCCCAAATTCGCATTAATCTTCGTCCGACAGGCGACCCCAATTCCGATGGGCTTAAGGCCCTTTTGAAGGTGGACTTTGTTGGCCGGAATGACCATTCGCCCCCGGGCAACTTCATCACGGACGATTTCGACCGAAAGACGCTCCGATTCGGCAACGGCCTCCATTTCAGGTGTGATTTTTCCCGCCCGAGCGGCTTCAATCTGTGTGGACATCGCTTATTCCAGGTGATTAAGACGACTTACAACCAATTGGGAAAACAAAAGCCCCTTCGTTGGGCAACCAATGGGGCGACACTTTTATCATATTGCATTCCTTCAAACGAACAACCAATCACTGTGGTGACCTCGAAGAATTGAAGGGGAAAATTTACATCTCAAACCACTGGAGCAAGCCCCACGAAAGGTGAAGGACCCACCTAACGGAACACAATCGTTCCCGAGACGGTCAATCAGAATTGCCGTTTTCAAACCGGAATTTGGCCCAGTGAATGCCCATTTTGCGCATTCGTGACCGAAGCGTGTGCGGATTGATTCCCAGCAAAGCAGCAGCCCCACGAGACCCTTCAATTCGACCGGAACATCGGCGGAGGGCTTCCTCGATATGCCTTCGCACGACTTCGTCGAGTGTGGCAAAGCTCTCCGGTTGGACAGCCGGGTTGTCGATCTTCGCAGGAGCCAGCGGCTCAGTGACTCCCAGGGCCTTGACGACCTGAAGGCCGCGCCCATTGCCCAGGATCGCCGCACGGTCAATGACGGCAGCCAGTTCCCGGATATTTCCGGGCCAATGGTAGGACAATAAGGCCCGAATATCCTCATCCGTGGGGAGCTGGAGGGGAAGCCCAAACCGAACCGCTGCCCGCTGGGCAAAATGGCGAGCCAGGGCGGGGATGTCTTCCGGACGTTCCCGCAGGGGCGGCAAATAGATTGGGAAAACCGCCAATCGGTACCACAAATCTTCTCGAAATTGTCCCAGGCGAACCATTTCTTGCAGGTCTCGGTGTGTGGCGGCGACCACCCGCACATCGACGGTAATCGGGTGGCGTCCTCCCACCCGTTCGAACGTACCGTCCTGAAGGACCTGGAGCAAGCGGACCTGCGCGTCCAGGGGCAGTTCCCCAATTTCGTCGAGGAACAACGTCCCATGATTGGCCCGTTCAAACCAGCCCTGGTGGGTCTCAACGGCGCCGGTAAAGCTTCCTCGCTCATGACCAAACAACTGGGAATCGATCAATTCCCTGGGAATGGCGCCGCAGTTCACCCGCAGGAAAGGCCCCTTAGCGCGAGCTGACCGCTGATGGATGGTGCGGGCCACCAGCTCCTTGCCCGTACCGGTTTCACCAAACAGGAGCACGGGGGCATCGGAACTTGCTACGAGATCGACCCGCTCCATCACATGTTTCAGACCAGTGTCGGCCCCCACAATCGCATCATTGAGAGATTGGCGACCAAGCCTGGCCAGGAGCGACCTTTTCTCTGCTTCAGCCGCCTCCCGGAGGGTTGCCATCTCCCTCAACCGCTGGTCGTTCTCCAAGGCGACGGCAAACGGCTCCAGGAGTTGCTGGACAAGGGTAACTTCCGCCTCAGAGAACGTTTCACGCCCCGGTCCCCCGACGATGGCCAAAAGACCCGTTGGGGTTTGGCCGGAAATTAGACCGCCCACCAGAATGGGGACATTCACTTCACCCACAAGGTCCCGAAAATCGAGGCCGTCAAATGGGCGATCCTGGGGAATACGCCATAGACGTTGGCGAGAAAACCATTCCAGAAGCCGGGAAAGCACCGTCCGGGAAAGTGGGGTCACTCGTGGTCCCGTGCCCGGCAAAGTCCTCGGCGCCACGGCAACCGTTTCAAGGTGCATCTGACTGATGTCGAGCCGGCGAATAATGATGGCTTCGAAACCCAATTTGGGGGCCAAGACCTCGGCTATCGCCGCCGTCGATTCCCCGATTTCGATATGGCGACAGGCTTCCCGCCAAATGCTGACTAACGTGCCCTGGATATCCATTTGGGTAACCTTTTTCGCGAGATCGTTCATCGCGTTGGCGATACCTTGGGAGAGACGCCTAAAATCCGTTTTATATCACGGCCCCCTGGGATTCAAGACGGAAATTGGCCGTGAAATAAAACGGTTGCCTTCTTGCAAGCGCCAACTGTTGTTCTAAGACATGATAGGTAAATGATTTACGACATGGACTCGTGATCGGGCATGCGGTTTGCAACAAAGAGGGCATCTTCGGCCCGAAATAGCACACGATTTTGTGACAGCTGTGGGTGTCTATTTTGTGCCATCCGTTGTTTCTTTAAGTAGGAAGGATGTGTTTATGAGGCGCGGCAGGATGCGTTTGATCCACGCAGCCGTCCTTATGGTTGCAGGGCTGATGGGGCTGACCGGGTGTGGGTCTCGAGACAATACGCTTGTATTGCTCAATGTCTCCTATGATCCAACGCGGGAGCTTTACCAAGAGGTCAATCAGGCGTTCGCTGAGTCCTGGTTCCGACAAACCGGCCAAAAAGTTGAGATCCGCCAGTCTCATGGTGGCTCAGGTAAACAAGCCCGGGCGGTGATGGAGGGTTTGGAGGCCGATGTCGTGACCCTTGCCCTAGCCTACGACATTGATAGCATTGCCTCGCGAGCGGGACTGATTGAAAAAAACTGGCAGGAGAGGCTCCCTCATCGCAGTTGCCCGTACGTTTCAACAATTGTGTTCCTTGTCCGAAAAGGGAACCCCAAGAATATCAAGGATTGGGACGACCTGACCCGTTCCGACGTGGAGGTTGTTACGCCTAACCCGAAGACATCAGGCGGCGCCCGCTGGAACTACTTGGCTGCCTGGGGGTATGCCCTTAAACGGTCCCTGGGTGATCTGAAGAAGGTCAAAGATCGGAATTCGCCGGAAGTCGTTAAGGCCCAGGAGGAAGCGAAGGCGTTTGTTCGTCAGCTCTTTTCTCGCGTCAAAGTGATGGACACGGGCGCCCGTGGTGCCACAAACACTTTTGCCCAAAGGGGCATCGGGGATGTCCTGATTGCGTGGGAAAACGAGGCCTTGCTGGCGGTCAAGGAGCTGGGAGCCGATCAATTTGAGATCGTTGCGCCGAGTGTCAGCATTCTCGCGGAACCGCCGGTAGCCGTCGTGGACCAAGTCGTGGATAAACACGGAACACGGCAGGTCGCTGAGGCCTATCTTCAGTTCCTATTCCAACCGGATGCCCAACGCATCATTGCGCGACATTACTATCGACCCAGTGTTGCGGAGATCGCTCAGGAGTTCGCGGAACAGTTTCCTCAGTTGGAATTGTTCACAATCGATGACGTTTTCGGTGGATGGCAGGCGGCGCAAAAGGAACATTTTGACGATGGTGGTCTTTTCGACCAGATCATCGCGGTTTCCCAGTGAGACAGAACCATGGCCGGTGTGATGGAACAGCACGGTTTTCAACGCTTTTTCCGCCAACGAGGCGTGTTGCCCGGCTTCGGACTGACGCTCGGGATCACGCTTGCGTATTTGGGCATCATGGTGATTCTGCCTTTTGCAGCCTTGATGGGGTTCGTGACGACGGGGACCCAGGGGTGGCAGGTCCTTCACGAGCCAAGGGTCTGGGCGGCGATTCGGCTGAGTATCGGTGGCGCGTTGATCGCCGCTTTTATTGACGCTGTGCTTGGGTTGGTAACGGCCTGGGTCCTCGTTCGGTATCAGTTTCCAGGGCGACGGTTGCTGGATGCCCTGGTGGACCTGCCCTTTGCCCTGCCAACGGCTGTTTCCGGAATTGCTCTGACCACGTTGTTTGCCCCGAACGGGTGGCTGGGTGGTTGGTTGCATCATCTGGGTGTTCAGGTCGCTTACACGCAGGTTGGCATCCTTGTTGCGCTTGTGTTTATCGGGGTGCCGTTTGTGGTTCGAGCGGTCCAGCCGGCCATCGAGGATTTGGATCCTGAATGGGAAGAGGCAGCGACCAGCCTTGGCGCCGGCCGGTGGGCAACTTTCCGCCGTGTGCTATTTCCGGCCCTCTGGCCATCGGTGTTGACGGGCTTTGCGATGGCCTTTGCTCGTGCGGTGGGCGAATACGGGTCGGTGATCTTCATTGCGGGAAACCTGCCAAATCGAACGGAAATCGCGCCACTCTTAATTGTCATCAAATTGGAACAGTACGACTATCACGGGGCCGCCGTGATAGCCACCGTGATGTTGCTGTCATCACTGGGAGTCTTACTGGCTGTGGGTGCTCTCCAAAACTGGAGTCAACCATGGCAGAAAGCCGCAACAGCCTAAGCAGGGAGGAACGATGGCGTCATTCGAATGTGTCAGCCTCGACTTACCAGATGTGACCGGCATTGCCATGGGGAAGAATGGAGACGTGCCGGAGGGGAGTGTTCAGCGTCGCGCACGGCCGGCAACCTGGTCTTGGACGAGCGTTGCGCTGACAGGAATTGTCATCGTCTTCCTGGGGACATTCTTGGTTCTGCCGCTGATCGTGGTCTTTGTGGAGGCTTTTCGCCAGGGTGTCAGGGTGTACCTTGCGGCCATCAGTGATCCCGAAGCCCTGACAGCCATCAAACTAACGCTTTGTGTTGCCGTCATGGCCCTTACCATCAACACCGGTTTCGGACTGGCGGCGGCCTGGTGTTTGGGGAAGTTTCGCTTCCCAGGTCGGCAATTGATTACGGCACTCATTGATTTACCGATTTCGGTTTCGCCAGTCGTTGTGGGACTCCTTCTGGTCCTGGTTTATGGTCGTCACGGCTGGCTAGGAGGGTTTCTCGAATCGCACGGCCTGCGGATCATTTTTGCCACGCCGGGGATTATTCTGGCCACGGCCTTCGTCACACTGCCCCTTGTGGCTCGTGAATTGATTCCGACCATGGAAGCCCAGGGGACAGAACAGGAAGAAGCGGCACGACTCCTGGGCGCCAATGGATGGCAGGTCTTTTTTTACGTGACTTTGCCAAACATCCGCTGGGCACTGCTTTACGGTGTGGTCCTATGCACGGCGCGGGCAATGGGGGAATTCGGAGCGGTTTCCGTGGTGTCGGGCCACATCCGTGGCTTGACGACGACATTACCCCTGCATGTGGAGATCCTCTACAACGAGTACCGCTTTTCAGCCGCTTTTGCCGTCGCATCATTGCTGACGCTGGTGGGGCTGGTGAGCCTGGTGGCCAAGACGTTTTTGGAACGCATTGCTCATCAGCAGCGGATCGGTTTGAAACACAAGGGTGCTTAACTGCAATAGGAACAGTGTTATGCGGATTGATATCGTTGGCATTTCGAAGACGTTCGGGCGATTCGTTGCCCTGGACAACATCGACCTGACGATCCTTCAGGGTGAACTGGTGGCCCTGCTAGGGCCTTCAGGATCAGGCAAGACGACCCTACTCAGGATTGTCGCAGGTCTGGAATGGCCTGATCCTGGCCGGGGACGACTCCTTTTCGATGGACAGGATGTCACCTATCAGCCAGTCGCCCGGCGGCAGATCGGATTTGTCTTTCAGCATTATGCCCTTTTTCGGCATATGACGGTTTTTGAGAATGTTGCCTTCGGACTCAAGATGCAGCGACGGCGCTTGGGATTGACCAAACAGGACATTGCCGCGCGGGTCAATGATCTCCTTCAACTCGTTCAGCTGGAACACTTTCGCGACCGCTATCCGCACCAGCTTTCTGGTGGTCAGAGACAGCGGGTGGCACTGGCACGAGCGCTGGCGGTCCAGCCTCAGGTCCTCCTTCTCGACGAGCCTTTTGGGGCACTCGATGCTAAAGTCCGGCGACAACTTCGGACATGGTTGCGGAAGCTTCACGACGAGATTGGGCTGACCAGCGTTTTTGTCACGCATGATCAGGATGAAGCCCTCGAGTTAGCAGATCGCGTCGTTGTCATGAACGAAGGACGGATCGAACAGATCGGATCGCCTGATGAGGTCTATAACCATCCGAAGACGCCATTTGTGACTGAGTTTATTGGTTCGGTCAACCGCTTCCGTGGTGTTCGACAGGGTGGACGAATCCTGTTCGGAACCCGCTCGGTGAGTGACCAGGTGCATGAGGCGGTGGTATTTGTCCGCCCTCATGAATTCACTCTCAGTCGTTTTGCGTGTGGGGAAGGGTTCTGGTCAAGAATCGTGCGGAGTCAGATGGTTGGCTCGCAGGTCCGAATCTGGCTGGAAGCGGAGTCGGGCGAATCTTTCATCGCCGAGGTGGACCGAAGTCAATGGGATGAACTTGACGTCAGTGCTGGCTCGGACATTTTCGTTTCACCCCGAGAAATTCGGTGCTTCGACCTAAAAGCGGCACCTGTTGCTGTCCATTCCGTGCAAAAAGCGTCTGCTTGACGTATCAACTCAGGGCCTCCCGGAGGATTCAATTCTGCCGGCCAGTGGTTCGTGCCGACTTGCCCCATGGGGAGTTTTTGGGACGTAAACTGGTAATCGTTTCGCGCGCGCGGTATTCTGATAGCTGGTGATGTCCCCACCTGTGTCCAGAATTGAGGAAGTGAACTGATGGCCGCGCTGTCGAGTTGCCTTTCGGTCCGCCGATGGATTTCGGTAAGTTGCTGGCGGAGGTCTTTTGGCGGGAATTGCTTCGGTTCTCGCGTCGTCACTTTGTTGGCTGGATTAAGCTGGGCGGCGCTGTTTGCTGCAACTGTTCAAGCCCAGTTCGTACCGCCCATTCCTAATCAACCACAAGAACGTGGACGAGCCGCCGGTCAGTTCCCGCAGATGGGGCCACAGGGAATGATGCCGGGACGGGGACAGCCGCGCGGCAATGCGGAACAGTTCCCCCGGATCGAGGCCTCCGGGACGGTGGAGGTCCTGGCTCCCATGGGTCTGCAGATTGCCTCGCCTTCGGGCCAGAAATGGCAGCTGATCTTGGAACGGGAGTGCAAAGTTGAATTAACAGGAAAGGCCCTCCCCGATGTCCTTCGGCCGGGTTTGATTATCAGCTTCACGGCCTCAATCGAAAAGAAGACGGGACACGCAACGGAGAAGGTTGAATCGCTTGTGATCTGTTCCATCGATCAGGAACATCAGCTTGGGGTTTTCCCTGAGCAGGGGATTGGCAGCGGTGCTCTTGGTAATGCAGCCGCTGGCGGCGAAATGGGTGGGGCCGGGCCAGGCCAGGTCCCGAATGCCTTTGGGGCGCCGGGAGGCGGTTTCGGCAATTTGGGCGGTCCGGCGGAACGGCCGTCAAGGTCGGGACGGGGACGCCAAAATGTTCAAGATGAGACCCCGGTGGAACGTTATCAGGTTTGTGGACGAATCTCGGGAATCACGAAATTGGGTAAGATTACGGTCGTGGCGCCGAATCCCCATTTCCGTGCTCCCATCCAAATTGAAGTGGGCGAAAATCCCGATATTTCGCTGGAGTTGTCCGGACGAGAGGCTATGTCGTTCATCCGTCCCGGGGCCAAGGTGGCGGGCAAGGGTGTCCAAATCGGGCCGACGGCGGCGCGAATGTCTGAATTGTCTGTCGAGCTTGTGGAGCCTTTGACTTTTGCTCCTCCCAAGAAGGAGAAGGAACCGGCAGGAGAACAGGAGAAACCTCATTCGCGGACTGGCGTTCGCACACCGAATCGTACGCCGGAAGAGAAGCCGGCAGAGGGTGAACCCGCGGAGAAGCCGGCTCAGGAAGCTGCGCCAGCGAAACCAGCAGAACAGCCAGCCGCCTCGGATGAGAAGACGTCACCCAAGGCCGCCGGAATTGAACTCCCACCTTTGCCGTGATAGGGATTGGATTGCCTGCGATGAGTGGTGGGCCATCCTCAGAAGCCGTCAAGCAAACGACCAACGAGGGTGGAACATCGCGTTCGTTGGGGGCGGAGGCCTGGCGTCGTCTTCGACGGGATCGCGTTGCTGTCTTTTCCCTTTGGATTCTGGGAACAGTCTCTTTTCTTGCCTTGATAACTCCCTTGTTGCCGCTCATGCCTCCGCGCTTGGTCCGCACGGAAGACCAGTTTCAACCCCCGCAGCTCTGGCCGCTATTTCGTCATGGATTTCGCCACGGAACGCAACCGGTCGTTCCAGATGCACCGGGAGAGATGGCATCGGCGGAGCGTTTGCTTGAGGAAGGGTTTGGACAATTGGATCCTCTAAGTCAGGTGTTGCTGAATGCCCGTTGGATGATCTTCGGTGAGTGGTCGCTCGCGCCGATTTGCGGGACGGACAAACTGGGCCGCGACGTCTTCTCTCGGATCATGTGGGGGGCGCGGGTGTCGCTGGCGGTGGGCCTCGTAGCAACCCTGGTCTCGCTTGTGATTGGCGTAACATACGGCGCGATTGCCGGGTTTGCCGGCGGTTTTCTGGACCGTCTCATGATGCGCATTGTGGATGTCCTCTACTCGATCCCATTCATTTTTGTGGTGATTTTCATCATCACCATCGTCAGTGCTGAGCCGATCCGCGATTTCCTGGAAAGCCGTTGGGGCCTCAGCCGGATCATGATTTTTTTCCTGGTTGTGGGAGCAATCTACTGGCTGACCATGGCGCGGGTTGTGCGAGGCCAGGTCATTTCTCTCAAGCATGAACTGTACGTGGAAGCGGCGCGGGCGCTGGGCGCCAGTTGGTGGCGCGTTCTCTTCAGACATATTGTCCCAAATCTGACGAGCATCATCGTCGTCTATTTGACACTGACCATTCCTCGCGTCATGCTTTTCGAAGCCTTTCTTTCGTTCCTGGGTCTGGGTGTGGAACCGCCAGATGTCTCTTGGGGGCTTCTGGCTAATGAAGGCCTTCAGGCCATGACCCCTGTTCGTATTTACTGGTGGCTGATCGTTTTTCCAGGACTGGCTCTTGCAGCCACACTGTTTGCCCTGAATTTCCTCGGGGATAGTCTTCGCGATGCAATTGATCCCCGATTGCGCCATGTCAAATGATCAGGAAATTCACAAAGGTAAAGGCACTTCATGACTGAACCGGATCCGCCGACAGCAACCGGCAACGCAGGGAGCTTGGGCAATCAGCGGAAGGCCAGGGCAGGGGGGCAATTCATGAGCTACTGTGGCCCAGGCCTTTGTCGTTATCTTTGCCGAGACCTAATTCGGCAGCGTGATTGTCGTGTCGGTTTGTAGGAGAGAACACGGAGCGATCCACGCAGGCACGAAGGACGTCTCATGTTCCCGCAGAGGTACGATTTAAGATTGCTAACAACCGCCGCGCGGCTTCGGCAGGATCTGCCGATTGAATCACGCTCCCACTGACGGCCACCCGTTGAATCCCTGTTGCCAGGACAGATTCCAGATTGTCTTCGCCAATGCCGCCGATGGCAAACGCGGGAAGGCGAATCTCCTGAGCAACTTGCCGGAGAAAATCCAGACCCGCAAACTCGGAGAAGCTCTTGGTGGTCGAGGGAAATGTCGGTCCACACCCGATGTAATCCGCTCCATCCAGGACGGCCTGCCGGGCCTGCTCGATATTGTGTGTGGAAACTCCCACCAGGGCCTTTGCTCCCACAATGAGGCGGGCATCCTTGACCGTCAATTCCTCCTGACCAATATGCACACCGTCGGCACCGCTTAAGACGGCCAAATCGGGCCGGTCGTTCATGATAAACAACGTATGGGTTCCCCGCGTCAATTCGCGAATCAGCCGGGCACGCTCAAGCAATTCGCGATCTGCCAGCCGTTTCTCGCGAAGCTGAATCACGTGAACTCCGGCGTCCACGAGCGACTTGACCAGGCTGCGCAAATCCTCCGCAGAATCCCGCGCATCAACGAGGACATAGAGTCGCGCTTGCTCAAGGCGCTGCAACGCGGCCCCGCTGATTCGAACGGCCCGCTGAAGCGTATAGCAGCGATACCGCAACTGTTCGATACGGGCGGCTATCTGTGGGGCCAGGATCTTGGCACATTCCTCGACACTCCGCATGGCCTCTCGGACACGCGAAAAATTGGCGTCCACCAGGTCCTCGACCGAGATCCGCCGAAGCTCATCGGTTGTCTTAATCTCTGTTCCAACATCGTGCTGGGTCTCGCGGGCCGCCAGGCGAATGGCCATAGGGAACAAACCGGCAATCTCCACCAGCTCATGCCGGATCGCTTTCAGCTCGCGGACCAGAAACGGATCATCCAGGGCGAAACGGGTATAATCCTCAATGACCCGCAGACCCTCCGTCGCCCGGTTCAGGGCAGCATCGACAATCCGAAAAAGCTGCATTTCCCCTGCTGGCGTGAGGGTGTTATCCACCACCCGCTTGCGAACGTCCGTAGAAGACGCCTTGAGATCGCGGAAACCTGTGACATGATGTGTTTCCGACATACGTTGCGACAAAGAAGGGAAAACACCGGGGTTCTGCAGCGGATGAAATTCGTCTTCGGTCTGCTTTTCTGTACCGGCAATTGCCGATTCGAGTTCGGCGTTTGGACTCCGCCAATTGATGGCCGTGCCATATCGTTCGAGGATCTGGTCAAGCAAATCACGAAAGCTCAGCCCCATCTGTCGCAACCAACTGGCCACGGGCTGGTCTCCGGCGGCCAGCCCGAGAAGCAGGTGTTCGGTCGAGATAATGGGTGGCCAATCCCCCCAGTCCATGTGCGTGTCAACCGCTTCGAGGATCGACTCCGCGTCCGGATGAAAAGCCGGCGGCGTCTCCAGCGTCACCACGGGCGGATGACTCGATCGCCTCAGCTCTGGCCAGTGATCGAGAACAGTTGCCTCTTCGACGCCCAGTCCCCTGAGGACTGCTGCGGCCCGGCATTCTGGTTCGGCGAGAAGACCCATAAGGATCGTTACCGGATGCAAACCATCAAAGGTCTCGCCGAGCTGCCACGTTGCAGCCGCAGCCAGTGCTCTCAATGCTCCGGGAGTGAATTCGCGTTCCATAGGTAGCCGCGGATCCTCAAAAGATCGTGACGGTATGCCTCTTTCGATTAGCTTACCGCGGCCCATGCTTGGGGAAAAGGATGAGTTACGTCTTGGGCCCTTCTGTGATGGCCAAGCTTGTCATTTCCTTGCGGAAGGCCAGCGTCGTCACCCCGGTTCGTTACTGACACAAAACGTTTCACCTGTCGCTCGCTAAACTCCGGAGATACGTCCTCCGAAGGCGGGCGAGCAGATCTTTTATCCAACCGAGAAAACTGGGTCTCGCATTGGGTTGGATTTCGCTCACCATCAGGTAGGAGTGAAAGCTGGTGATCAAATCGTGGGCACGAAGGACAACCTCGCGTCGGCGACGTTCGCGGCCACTCTTGGGCCAGACCTCCAGGTGAAGGCGCGTCCGCGATGGTTGGGTGACGCCGGACGATTCTTCGCCGAGTTCCACCCGCAACCCAAAGCAAATGGGGCGATCAGCCGAACGACGTGTTCGCAGAGGATTCTTGTCCTCAATTTCCAGTTCGAGATGGTGACGATCCACATGGATGACCCGGCCCAAATGGTCGGCGATGAATCCCTGAAGTTTTTCCATTGCCAGATTGAGCGGAATGGGGCTGATTAAGTCCTCTCGCCACATCTGTTCCTGAGACACATTGGACCAGGACCACCACCGTGAAGCGGGTTTCGGGGCCGATTCGCCGTTGTTTCCCGCGCCCAATTGAACGACCATATTCCTGCCACGAGACTTGGCCATGAGCAGAGCACGATCAGCACGGCGGAGAATCGTCTCTGGTGTATCGCCTGGTTGGACTTCCGTGACTCCGAAGCTGGCGGTGACGGCCCGGCCGTTGAGTCGGGGTTGCGGAGTTTTCTCCAGGGCGGCACGCATTTCTTCCGCCCGTCGCGTGGCCGTCGCGATGTCGCAGCCGGCACACAGCATGACGAACTCCTCACCGCCGTATCGGGCAATCAGATCGCCGTTTCGGTAAAACCCGCGAAACACAGCGGCCAGGCTGCGGATGGCGTCGTCCCCTGCCTGATGACCATAGGTATCATTCACCTGTTTGAAACGGTCAAGGTCGCAGATAATCAGGGCAAACGTCAATCCGCGTCGTTGATACTGTTCCACAAATAAGGGCAGCATGCGGTCGAATTCGGCACGATTGGCCAGCTGGGTAAGGGGATCCTTTGAGACGCGGTCCCGGAAATACTCGAGTCGTTGCTCAAGCGAGATTTCAGAGGAAGCATCATGGAGGATGGCGACCGCTCCAAGAATCGTGCTATCTTCCAGGATCACCGGGACCACGTGCACATCGACCGACACTGGCTCTCCCGTTCGTCCCTTGATGGAGAGACGTCGCAAAACCTGGGTGCCGCATTTGATGGCCGTCAGGATCGGACAATCGTTCTCATCAATGGGCTGGCCGCGCTCATTCCGAAAGCCGAGGATCGTGGGTGACCACTGTCGCGATCGCACGGCATCGGCCATGATGCCGCTGAGACGTTCCGCGCCGTGATTCCACTGAAGAATGATTTTATGGGCATCCACAAAAAAGACCCCGTCTCGCATCCACTGTAAAAGGCGATGCTGGAAGACGGTTTCCATTTCAGGCGGAGCAATGCAGCGAGCCGGCGGCATCCATCGCCAGAGCTGATTGACGGTCTCGCTGTCGAGTTCCGAAAGCCAGCGGTGAGCGATCACCTCTCGTGATGCTTCAAGGCCTTCTCGCTGAAAACGAACAAACTCGTGGACGAGATCGGGGTCAAATTGTTTTCCGGCAAAATGGTAAAGCTCGGCGATCGCCCGCTCGTCGCTCATGGCCGGTCGGTAAAGGTGATCCGTGGTCATGGCGTCGTAGGCTTCAACCACGGCAATCATGCGGGCGGCCTCGGGAATGGCCCGGCCTGAAAGGACATGCCCGGACCGGCTGCCGTCGAACCAAGCCGAGACATTCTCCACAATCTGCAGAAGGGCCTGATCGTCTGTGACGTGCCTGAGGATTTCAAGCGTCATGAACCGGGCACGATCGACGTAAACCATCTCTTCGGGGGTCAGGGGGCCAGGTTTGAGAAGGATCTGGTCTGGCAGCCCGATCATTCCGACGTCATGGAGGAGCGCGGCGACCTCGAGCCTGTCCTGCTTTTCCCTTTCCATTTTCAGGAAACTGGCCCAGGCTGAGGAAACAAGAGCCACACGCAGCGAGTGAATCGCCGTAGGCGCATGTCGCACCTTGAGAGCGCTGAACAGACCTGCGGAGACTCCCAACCGCGAGAGGATCAACTGATCGAACACTGGATCAGAAGTCTGAGAGATGACTTCTTCCGCCAGTGAAAGGGAAGTCATTCCCGACGTCTTCTGCCCCCTGTTCTTGCCCTGATAATCCTCCACGCGGATGCTACCAGTCAACGGCGACTGGACTTCCAATAAGGTCTGCGTTTCTGTTGCCGATGATGTTGAATCCATGTTGCTCATCAATAGCCCCCGATTGTGTTTTTCGCAGAAGCATCGTCTTCGACCCAACCAACCTAAGCATCGCTCCAGCCGGTGTTATATGTCGCCACTGATGTCGGATGCTGGCTCATGCCTGTCACCGATCCTTGCAAAACATCATGACTTTACTGTCTTTGCGGATTCCCGCTGAGACTGTCAACGTATTTTGCAGATATCAATGAGCATCTGCGGAACAGTGTACGAAATGACACGTGAACACCTTGTCCGATTCAACGACCGATAAGGATGTCGGAACATTGACAAGCCATGGGCGAATACCCTATTAAAGGCTAGGTCAAAATCGACGGGTGGTCAAATGAGAAGGGGACATTCGGATTCTCAATGGGAGTGGGAATCCGCGGATGGCAATAGCCTTTGTTCCTGCCACAAGCGAAACGAGCACCGGAGGAGTCGAGCTTTGATTAAGTACACCAATAGTTGAGGTTCCTATCTCGTTCCCCGCATCGAAGGGGATGTAAACAGTTGCCGACCAGCCAGGATAAATGGGAATTGTCAGACTTACCGACTGTAACGAGCGAACATGGGGCGATCAAGGCAATCGCCACGACTATCAGCGCGCAAAAAACCCGCACTTTTTTGTGCGGGTCAAGAACATGATTCAGACATACCTGATCGGCAGCTATGACTGTGCCGATGATGCTCAGCGTGTGCTGGCGTTAGCGAGCCTTGTAGTCGCCAACGTTGGGGACACTGGGGTGAACGTCGGGTCCGAAATACCGCAGGCTAACGAGCGGTTCGGTGCCGGTATTCTCTACCACAACACCGGCCTTGGCGGCCTCGTACGTGATGAAAACTTCGTCGTCGGGTTCTTCCCCGAAACGAATCATCACGGGTGTTTGCAGCCAGAGGCTCCCGATCTTCCCGCAGCCCTGAACCGTGATCCAACCGCTGGCGCCTGGATCGCGCAGTACGCACTTGGCGCCGGGCATCACCGTAAGTTCTTTTGCGGAGAAAAGCTGCCTTCCGTCAACTAAACCATAAACAATCCAGCGATCGGTGTAACCGTCGCCAGAATTCTCCTCATCCACGATCGGTTCGAGGTAATTGTGTTCTTTGAAGTACGGATCGACGTTCTTCTCCCAATCAAGCTGGCTCACGATGAAATCCAAATCCTGGTGCTTATCCTTGGGAACATCCTTGACAAGCAGGTCCCAGGGGACATAGCGGCCTTCCACAATGGATTGGAACATCCCAAACACATCGGATCCCCATTGCGGTTCGTAGGTGCAACGAGAGCCTGGGGCATGAAGGACGCCGGCGGGGATGAGCCAGCCCGTGCCCGGTTTGAGCCGGTAGGCCCGAGACAGATCGAGGATTCCGTTATCACCTTTGTTCCAGTTTTCCAGACATCGCCGGACATCCTGCTTGGTCGTGCCCGGTTCCAGACCCATGAACGTGTAATCGAAATGATTTTCAGCAGCGTTGAGTTGCGGCGGGAAATAGTAAGCCTCGGGCTTGCCTTCCTGGCCGGTCAGCTTTGCGAATTCATGTGTCTGATGCATGTGATGAGGGATTGGCCCGGCGTTGTCGAAGAACTTGGAGTAAACGGGCCAGCGGTGATATTTCTCCCAGATGGCAGGGCCAACGACTCTTCCTTGTCCCTCTTCGACGGCATCCCGCAGCAGGAACCGCTCGCCGTTAAAACGAACCCAGCTCAGCCCTTCATCCCAGTTACGACCCTCATTGGCGGCCTCAGTTGTGCTGGCGAACCAACGTTCGTCAATACCTCCACGGTTTGCCCCGTAAGCATAAAGGTCCTCGTTTGCGAGCTTGATACGACGGCCCGGATGAAGAAAACTTCGGGGAACCCAGTTCGGTGTTAACCGTAGGATTCCACCCCCAGCATCCATGGCCCGATCAAGAACCTTCGCGACATTGTCTTTCTTGACGATCTTCGACTGGGACATCGCAGGCGCGCTCCTCCAACAAAATCCAGGATTGGCGCTGAGAACAACGCCTTCATGAAAACCATACTAAACGGCGCAGACCACCTGTGCCGTCCTTGTGTGGCAATCTCGTATCGCCCATTTTTACCGATCCTCGTATGGTAAAGCAAGTTGCCGAAGCCTGTGCAGAATTGATTTAGTTGGCAGAAATGGTTGACTGCCTGGCAAAACCCGTTAACCTTTGTCCGCAAGGCAGCTTCCGAACACCATTTGCATGTCAGACTCTGGCGACATATATCCCAAATCGGTAGGCTGAAGAAAAAGGGAGAGATACTAAGGACTTATGGGCGATGTGTGGGTGTGCCAGCACTGTGGTTGCCGTATCATCATCCGGTCTGCAAAACCGGCGGCGATCAAGGTTTGCCCTCGCTGCGGCCAGTCCGGTGAATCGCCGAAGGTCCCATCACCCGCAGAGCAGTTGGCGGAATCATTTCCTCCCCTCGTTACGGAGTCATTTCCAGGGCGCGACCGCCGGGGCCAAAAAGGCCGCCCCTGGTCTGTCTTTTTGACAGCGCGTTCGCTTGGTTTTTTAATGGCGGGCGCGGGAGTTGCTATCGGGCTGGTGTTGCTCGGCGTGTTTTTCGCTGCCTGGTTTCTTCAAAGCGATCGAAATGTTAGCCCACGCGCGCCTTCGCAGTCCAAAAAACCGGGGGAGTTAAGACCGCCTCCGTTGGAATGGGCTTCACGACAGGTGTTTGTGGCCAAGACACTCGATCAGGTCAAAGAGGCTGTCGTCAAGATTGAGATTCCCTTGGAAGGCGGGGCCGCCATTGAAACGGGGACCGCCTTCCTCATTGATCAGCGGGGCTGGATCGCGACCAACTACCATTTGGCTCAGCACATGAACGATAGGGCTTACGTCAGGTCTGCGGATGGCCAAACCTACCGGATTGCGGGAATTGTGACGGAAGCTCCGGCCATGGACCTTGCCATTCTCGCCCTGGCGGAAAGACCGGTGCGAATGATGATCCTTGATCTTTCCTATGACGATACCCCGCGTCTTGGGACTGAGGTTTATGCCTTCGGGCATCCCTACAACGTGGACTTCTCTCTGTCTCGAGGCGTTGTGAGCCGTGTTCTCACGACGGCCGAATTGATACAGAATTTCCCCGATCACATCGTGACGAAAATCAAATCGCCCCCGGCCATGATCTGGATTCAGCATGATGCCAAGATCTCACCGGGGAACAGTGGGGGGCCGCTCCTGGATGGAACAGGTCGCGTGATTGGCGTCAACACGTTCGTTCACAAGCTTGCGCAATATGGTTTTGCCAGCCATATTCGCTATCTCCGGGAACTGGCTCAGGGAGCCTCAGGGACGATTCGACCTTTGCCCCAACCATCGGCACCAAGCCTCGAAGGAGTCACGTCAGAATCCATCGTGGATTTGCGGCAGATCACGCCGCTTTGGCGATTCGGCGAGTCGATCTCGTGGACCCCGCAGGACATGGAGGAGTATCAGAAACTCGCAGAGTGGGCACGGATTGCCAACATCGTAAGGATTCTCGAAATACAAGGGAAAATGCCCGTGGGCGTTCCACCCTCGGTCATCGATCAGGCGGCCACCGAGGCTGATGGCCTCTTTAAGACATTAACACCAGATCGTATTGGCGAAGAATCACGGAAGTACCTCAATCGGTGGGCCAAACAGGCAGGTTTTCAACCCCAGAGTGGGATCCTCTTCGTGGGACGGTTCGTTGCGGAACCTGCCCCCGGCGTCGTTCTGCTGGAATTCGGGGAAGACAAAGATCACATCCTCCTTCGACTTCGACCCGATCGGCCTGACTTGCAAACCAATGATCTGATTTTCGTGGCCGGGCTTGTCTCACCGCAAGCCGCGGAAATCCGGATTGGGGCCGATGCTCAGCAAGAGCGCGTCCCACTTGTTTGGGGAATGTTTGTGATGAGTCTCGGAAAACCGCAAGAGGTTGCTCCGACTGGAACATCGCCTTAGGTCTTGCCTAGAAGGCGGTCCACCGCTTGACCGATGTCGGCCTCCCGCATGAGGCTTTCCCCGACCAAAATGGCATTCACACCCGCACGCGCCAGACGCTTCACTTCTTCGTGAGTCTGAATGCCGCTTTCTCCCACGACGATTCGATCAGGGGGGATTCTCGCGCGGAGCCGGATGGTATGGTCCAAGTCCACTTCAAACGTGCGAAGATTTCGGTTGTTGATCCCGATCAGCTTGGCCCCAAGTTCGACCACACGCTGGAGGTTCTCTGGCTCATAAATCTCCACAAGCGGCGTCATTCCCCAGGCTAGGACCTCGTGATACAGCCGCGGCAGTTCGTCGCCGGGCAAACATTCGGCGATGAGGAGCACCGCATCAGCTCCATAAGCTCTGGCTTCCAGGACCTGATAAGGGTCGAGAATGAAATCTTTTCGTAACACGGGGATTTGTACGGCTTCCTTCACCCAGCGCAGGAACTCGATATGCCCCTGGAAGAACGGCTCATCGGTCAAAACGCTGATGCAAGCGGCACCGTGTTCTTCGTAAGCTCGGGCAATGGCCACCGGATCGAATGACTTTCGAATCACGCCCTTGGAAGGACTGGCTTTTTTCACTTCCGCGATAAGCGCGATACTAGGCGCATTGCGGAGAGCGGCTAGGAAATCTCGCGGTGGGGACTGCCGGTCCACCATGCGGCGGAGGTGCTCTTCAGTCGCGAACACTTTTGCCCGCTCCACCTCATCTCGCTTGGTGGCCATAATGCGTTCGAGAATTGAAGCCATATCAGAGTGTTCCACAAGTCTGTCTGTTACACGTCGTTTCAAGCGCAAAACACCAAGCCCGGAAACCCTGAACCAACCGGCAGGCTTCCCGGAGAACTTGATATCCAGATTCTATCCGTTCCCGCAACGGGGGATGAGGTATCAGATTTGCGAGACGGGGCTGGGCCGGAGCAAAATGTTCGTGATATTCGACACCGTTTGGGCGTATTCGGGCTTGTCTTTCAGTTCAAGCCACTGGGGATCTTTCATGAACGCTGCCCAGGCCTGCTTCTGGGCTTCAATGTCGTCAAAGCCCAGCATGTAGGTCATATTGGGTAACTTGGTACCGATCAGGGCCTGGCCAAAGAAGACGGGATTCATCTTGCATCGGCGAAAGATTTCCAGTTCGCCACCTGTGTTGAACATCTCAACTTTCTTGACGTGCTTGGTCAAGTTGTGGCTTTCGTAAATGCGTAGTTGGAAAATCCTGGACTCTGCCGTGGTCGGAACCTGAATTTTGGGGACCCCGTCGAAAGCCAGAAGCAGGCTGCTTTCGACTCGCTGGTATGTGGGGTCTTCAAACGGGTCTTGAAGAACGTCCTTCCCCGCAGCCTGTGCCTTGGGGTCGGCCAGCAACGCGGCCATTTCGCCGATGACAGTGTTACAAGTATTGTGCGGCAAGAGCACAAAAAGGCTGGGGTCTTCACCCTCCAGGTAACGAAACACACCAACTGGGTTAATGCCCAGACCGTTCCACACGGGGATAGCCACTTCGCCCAGAAACTTCTCCAAACGATCGCGCTTTTCGGCGGATGCGACCTGATACCGGCGAAGCTCCAGGATCTGTTTTCGACCACCGCTGCCTTCAATGGCGTGGGTCAATTCGCTCATGGCCATGACGATTCCTGCTCCCCCGATCATAGATGACGCCAAGAATTCTCGCCGTTGCATGTCATCGCTCCTGGTCTCAAAACGAATGCTGATCAATTGACCGACTTGCGGGATTGCCCATGGGGCGAATCGTGTTCCCCCTAGTTTACCTTGAGCTTAAGGGCAACGGTAGCCAAACGGATGAGAACGAGCTTCTATGAGTCGCAGTGTCTTGCCTTGAAGATCGTTGACATCCAAAATAGGGCGGCCAGGGGATCCTAACAACTGCCAACGGCGGAGGACGCACCATGAACGCCATTTCACAGAACCAGCGAGAAGTTTTTTGCAATCTCACGTTGGCCGGGATGGTCGTGACAGCCCATTTGCTGATGCTCTTAGCTGTCTATTCAGACCCGGCAGTTGCGGGGCAGCCAGAAGGGAAACAAAGCCACCCGGCGGTGATTGTTGTGGCCGAGTCGGCTTCGCGGCTTGAAAGGCTTGCCGCTCTGGAGATACGTCGTTACCTGTACCTTCGCACAGGTCAGCTCCTGCCTATCGAGCACCGTTTTCCCGACGGTGATTTGGACGCCATCGTGGTGGCACAAGCCGAGCGATTACTGACTTCGGCCTTAATCCCTTCGAGCCTTGTCGAGGTGCACACCAAAGGGATTCAGGACCGGCTTTCGCAGGCCGGGACACTGGGTTACATCCTCTGGACCGTTCCGGACGAAAAGCAGCATGTGCTGTATATCACGGGATTCGAAGACCGCGCGGTCCTTTATGCGGCATATCGGCTGGCCGAGGTTTATGGTGTTCGTTTCTACTTGGAAGGTGACGTGATTCCCGATCAGCGCATGGCGTGGTCGCTCGCGCAGCTTGACGAGGTCCGTCGGCCGTTGTTTGAGCACCGGGGTATCCAGCCGTTCCATGATTTTCCCGAGGGACCGGATTGGTGGAGCCTCGAGGATTACAAAGCAATCCTTGCGCAATTGCCCAAGTTGGGGATGAATTTCATCGCTTTCCACTGCTACCCGGAAGGCGGCGTAGGTCCAGAACCTTTGGTATGGATAGGTCAAAAGGAGGACATCGGCGAAGGCCCGGAGGTCCGTTTCAGTTATCCGGCCCGGCATTTTCTGACGAGCAACGTCACGGGTGCATGGGGTTATCGCCCGATGAAAACAAGCGACTATGTATTTGGCGCTGATCAGCTCTTTGAGACAGATGACTTCGGCGCCGACTACATGCAGGGGTGTTCTCCCTGGACGGAGATGAGCGTCGAGCAGTCAAATGATCTCTTCAAAAGGATGGGCCAAGTCCTAAATGATGCTTTTACCTTCGCGCGACAACTCGGCATCGTCACCACCATCGGAACAGAAACACCGCTCACGATTCCCAAAGCGGTCCGCGAGCGCTTGCAGGCGGCAGGCAAGGATCCCAAAGACCCCCAGGTGGTGAAGGAGGTTTACGCCGGCATGTTCAAGCGGATCATGCAAACCCATCCTCTGGATTATTATTGGTTCTGGACGCCGGAGGACTGGACGTGGTCAGGGACTAAGCCTGAACAGGTGGAAGCCACTCTCACAGACCTGAAGATGGCCTACGAAGCGGCCAAGGAGGTGAATGCTCCCTTCACGCTCGCCACATGTGGTTGGGTGCTTGGCCCGAGCCAGGATCGGGCGCTGTTCGATAAGGTGCTTCCCGAGGAAATGCCCGTCAGTTGCATCAACCGGCAGGTTGGCCATGATCCCGTCGAGCCGGGTTTCGCGGCTGTCCAGGGCCGTCCCAAATGGGCGATCCCCTGGCTGGAAGATGATTCCGCCTTGATCAGTCCGCAGCTCTGGGTTGGCCGGATGCGTAAAGATGCGGCAGATGCGCTCAAATACGGGTGCACTGGCCTGATGGGAATTCACTGGCGGACACGACAGTTGGGGCCAAACGTTTCTGCCCTGGCAGCGGCCGCCTGGGATCAGCAGGATTGGAATCCGGAGTGGGGCAAATCGCCCGCACCGCCGCCACCACCTCCGGAAGGCCCGCAGGGTGGGCAGTTCGCCGCTTTTCCTGGAGTGGATTTTGCCGACACAGAAGAGGATACGGTGTATCAAACCGTCCGATATGACGTGGATGCCTATCGGTTCGATGTGCCCAACGGGCCATATCGGGTCACGCTGAAGTTCTGCGAGCCTCATTACGACGCAGCAGGAAAGCGCGTCTTTGGCGTAAGAATTCAGGGAAAAACGGTCATCGAGACCCTGGATATCCTTGCCAAAGTTGGGAAAAATCGTGCCCTGGATTTCACATTTGATGGCATCGAGGTCAAGGATGGGAGATTGACGATTGAATTTGTCCGCCAGGTGGAATACCCCTGCATTGCCGCGATTGTGGTCACGGGACCGGTGACGCGAAAAATCAATTGCGGCGGTCCCGCGTGGCAGGACTATCAGGCGGATTGGCCTCCGGCGCAGAAAACGGCGGATCGTTATCTCATGTCCGTGGACTTCTATCTGGATTGGGCATCGGCTCAGTTCGGACCGGAGGTCGCTTCAGAAATTGCAGCCGTTTTTGCAGAAATTGACGGTCATCTCCCGCGTCCGAGCAACTGGGTCAATGGCCCCGGCGGCATCGTGCCCGATGCACGACCCTGGGCAACGGTCCAGAAGGAATATGCCTTTGTGGAACAGTTGGAGACCCTCCGAGACCGGATCCGTGGACCGGGGAATCTCGACCGTTTCGACTACTGGCTTAATCTTTTCCGTTACATGCGGGCCAACGCAAAAGTGAACTGTGCCCTCCATACTTATAAGACAACGGTTGCAGAAGTCGAAAAGACCCCGGAGGCCGCACGTCGTCAAATTGCAGAGACAAAGGCCCTCCCCGCGCGACAGGAGTTGGTCAATGCACTGGCTGAGGTGCACACCCATTTGCTGGCCCACGTCTCCACCTACGGATGCCTTGGAAATGTGACCAACTGGCAACAACATGTCATCCCGATGGTGTTGGGGGAAACGGATGCTCAGCTCACTAAGCTCGTGGGTCAAGATGTTCTTGGTAATCCTGGTTTGCCAAGGACATACCTTGGTCCGCGGAGGATTATCGTGCCCACCGTGCGCAGTTTATTAAATCGGGGTGAACCGTTCCGCGTGAAAGTGATTTTGTTAGGTTGGGAAAAGCCCCAGGCGACGCTGTTCTGGCGCCCCGCTGGGGAAGCGACATATCGGGCGGTGGCGTTATCACATGTGGCACGGGCTGTTTATCGGGCAGAAGTCCCGGGAGAACAGTTGCCTGATATCGCCGAATACTATATTGAAAGCAAAGAAGGTGACGATACGATTCGTTGGCCTGCCGCGGCCCCAACGATGGGGATGACCACTGTCGTTGCCCCTTAATTCACCGGATTAGAGGGAAGGACAAGCGGTTTCGGTTTCCGTGACGAAAAATGCCCCTTTTGGGTGTCGTCTAAACCACGCGGTGCCATCGTTAGTCTCATGCCTCGTGGTGGCAAGTAAAGGTGCGCGCAGCGCAGGCTCGGGAATGCGGACCTTCGGCCTCGCTTTGTCGCGGTCATCGTTGGGAAACCACTGAGGTGCCCGCAACGGACCACATGTTCGGGGCATAATACAACCGATTGGTAGGGGCAATTCGTGAATTGCCCCTACCGGTGGCGGGAAAAAACATCGCGAGAAAGCACGATGCATCGCCGCGCTTTGAATCGCCGCTATCACCTGCATGGGGCAGGGTGCATTTCACACTTTGTAACGTTCACTGGGCATGGGAGTAGGTGTTCACCCCCGTTTGGCGGGCCTGGTGGCGGAGCCAAAATGATCTCATCGGGGCTGAGTCGCTCAGGTAATCGGCCCGCAGCTG
>Ga0067045_1027624_pt1 | contig 79335 bp, 78 predicted proteins | sample TerdegcTABiofilm_FD_59184 | JGI IMG/M metagenome (GOLD analysis project Ga0067045, IMG submission 59184) | Combined Assembly of (Gp0054472, Gp0054536) Wastewater bioreactor microbial communities from Singapore -Terephthalate degrading... | reverse complement strand
TTTTGAGATTCCCGCCGATGACTTAGGCGCTCTGAAGGGATTCTACAGTGACGTGTTCGGCTGGTCTTTCGAGCACATTCCCGAACCGTTCGATTACGATGTCATCAAAACATCCGGGGAAACTCTGGGTGGTGGCATGATCCTGCGCCAGGATCCCCGTCAAGGAACTGTGAATTATATCTGCGTCGACTCCATTGACGAGACGCTCGAACAAGCGACAATGCGCGGGGCCAAGATCATCGTCCCAAAGTCTGCGGTCGCTGGGCTAGGATGGTACGCAATTCTGCATGATCCCCAGAGAAACTCTTTTGGTCTCTGGCAAGATGACAAGAATGCGTGCTGATTGAGTACGGGAGCGTACTGGAAACTAGGCCGACACCCAAAGTTTCCTCAACGATGGGTACGCCGGCATTGCTGGCTCCGGGCGCTCCACGGTAGTTTCGTATCCTGGAACGGATGGACTCTCGAGAAGTGCGATTTCGTTCCAGGATTCATTCCGTGTATCGCACTAGGCTCCTGCCTAACGCAAGCCATGTAAGATGAGAAGGATCCGTAACGACCTCTAGGCGACACGTTGCTGACCTGAGACCGAAAAACGCAGGGGGCTAGTTTCCAGTTCCACTGGCATCCCGCATGGGAGGGTAAGATTCGGCAAAGCGTGCCCGTGGGGATAACCGGAAACCAGAGGAATGGAGGTGTCCGAGGTGAGCTCCAAAGCTCGGCGCTCCACAGAGGAACGGATGCTCCGATCGCCGGAACCAAGAAAATGTCCCAGAATCATACCATTGAGGGCGTCCAACACCCCAGCCAGCTTCAAATGGGTCATCATGCGGTCGATCCGATAGGGAGCCTCGTGGACATCCTCCACCAGCAGGATCGTTCCGTCGAAATTCGGGCAGTGCGGAGTGCCGATCAGTGCGGTGATAAGTGACAGACAGCCCACTAGGAGCGGTCCGGAAGCAGACCCGCGTCTCAACACCTTTAGGACTGACTGATTCTTCGGTAAGAGATCTCGACCTGCCAGATGAGTGAGCAAGGATTCTACCACCGATGCTTCGGAGTGAGCGTCCAACCCTTGGGCGATTTGCCCTGCGACCATGGGGCCCGAAAAGGTCACGAGACCACACCGGGCATACAGAGAAAGCTGTAACGCGGTAATGTCGCTCATTCCAATGAGAGGCTTAGGATCCCGTTCCACCGCATCTCCGTCTATGCATTCGAGAATCCGCATTATCCCATAGCCTCCCCGAGCAAAAGCTATGGCCCGGACCTCCGTCGCTCGGAGCATCGCATTAACGTCAGAACTTCGCTCTTCATCACTGCCCGCCAAATAGCCTACCCGTTGAGCCGCATTTCGTCCCACTACGACACGAAATCCCCATTGGTGAAGGTACCGAAGTCCTGCATTCAGATCGTTGGTGTCCACCGGTCCTGAGGGGGCAACTACGCCGATGGTGTCCCCCCTGCCGAGGGGGCTTGGTACAAGAGGACGCCGCGTTGTGTCCGTGCTGCAGATGTCGACCATTCTTGCTGCTCCCCATTATCCTGATGTACCTGTTTGCCTGTACCCGAAGTCAATGTTAGAATCAAGGCCGGAGGTGCGGATGCCAGTAATCCTTCACGTCGAAGATGAAAGCTCTGTAAGATTGCTCTACAAAGAAGTTTTCGAAGAGCTGGGATACGAGGTTATCCAGGCGACGACGGGAGAGGAGGCTTTGCGCGTATTGAGGGGTAGACGCCCTGACGTGATTATCCTGGACCTGAAGATGCCAGGCATGGGAGGCAGGGCATTTCTCGACAAATTCCAGAAGCTCAAGTTCAAGGCCAAGATCCCCGTGGTGGTGAGCACCGCCTACCCCTATCTGGAGGGCGATTCAGCGGCGAATCAGGCCGACGCCTTTGTAGTTAAATCGGGGGATATGGCCGAGTTGGTTGAAAAGGTCAGAAGTCTCGTGGGAAAATACTCTTCGCGGACGTCCTAGCTCTCATCCCGCTCGAACGCGGCGGTATCTCTCAGGGGTGAGCCGGTAAGCCACCGATCTGCCTGAGAGCCTCGTAAACGACAATCCCTGCACACGTCGCGAGATTCAAGCTTCGTACGGCCCCCTGAAGGATGGGAACCCGTGCGATGCGTGCGGGAAATCGCTGAAACATTTCTTCGGACAGTCCTGTGGTCTCCGGACCGAACAGGATGTGATCATCCGGCCTGAAGGGGACCTTAAAATAGATCTGACCTCGCTTGCTGCTGGTCAGAACAACTTGCTCTGCTTGCACGCTTGCCAAATAGGATTCCAGGCTGTCCCAGACTCTGAGGTCCACGTGCTTCCAGTAATCGAGACCTGCTCTCTTGAGCGACCGGTCATCGATCTTGAAGCCGAGGGGCCTGATCAAGTGCAGCGGAACCCCCACTGCGCAACATAGCCGACCGATATTCCCGGTGTTCGGCGGAATTTCCGGATTCACCAGAACCACGTTCAGCATAGCGCTCTGGCTGGCAGCGAAGCTCGAGCACACTCCGAGACCCTCAGATTTCAATAGCTTTCAGATTCTCCCGTATCAGGCCAGCCACGTCTGCGATGTGCGGTCTCGACAGCCGATGGGCCAATGCAGGATCGTTTCCGATGAGGAACGCATCATCATGGGTGTGCATCCCCGTGAAAATGTCTTTAGACGAAGCTCCTGGGGCCGGAATCGAGGCCTTGGGATCGTAACCGGGGACGGGAATTATCACGAGGTCGGGAGCACTTTCGATACAGTCTTCCCCGTACAGCTCTTCACGGGTGAGGATTGCTTTGAAGAGCTTCCTGTCGGCGTCGCCTTCGCCGTTTCTTCCGCCGATTCCCACATCTCTAAGTCTCAGGTTTTCCAGATCGCTCTTCAGCTTCTCCCGCACTTCGATCGCCTCTCGATGGAGAAGGAGACCGCCTTTGAATCTGTCTCTCGTGTTAAGATAAATGCGTGTAGGATCCATGGCGAGGGCAAGAGAGGAGGGAGCAATATCTCCAATGGATTGTGGGTTTGGCCGCACAAAGGACAGGTAACCCGCAACGTGAAGAATGTGGTTGACATAGACCTGACGGCGAAGGCTGGTGAACCCGTGATCGGAAAGGACAAGGAGTTTCGTATGACCGGCAAGACGCTCGGTGAATCGCCCAACGAACTGGTCCACCCGGCGATAGTATGTGATGCAGTCTTCATGAAAGGGGTGCTCTGGATCGTCGAGAGCATCGAAGAAGAAATGATGGAGACGATCCGTCCCGGTGATCACCCCGATAAACAAGTCCCAGGGCAAGGATTCCATAAGAGCAAAGATCACTTCTTCCCGCACCCGCAACGTTTCAAAGAGGTCCTCGATGAGGCCTTTCCTGTTGTGGCGGCCTCTTACTGCGTCGACGTCGATGCGATAATTTCTCGATCTCAGCCAAGAAACGAGATCCGCAGGATAGACCGACCGATCGAGAACAGGGGCGACAAATCCGGAAATGAGAACACCGTTGATCTCTCGGGCCGGGTATGTGAACGGCAGATTGACCACAACGTGTTTTTTTTCCGGGAAATCTTGCCAAATCGCGGGACAGCGAATGTCGTCAAAGGAGGGCAGGTGCAACTCCAATGCTCCCGGCTTCAAATCAGTGAACCCGAAGATGCCGTGCCGGCCGGGGTTTTCCCCTGTCATAAAGGATGTCCAGGCCACGCTCGATACTGCTGGCAAGGTGCTATCCATCTGAAGAAACGCCCCGCGCCATGCAATATCTGCAAGGTTAGGCATGACCCCCGACGCGAACAGACGGTTCAAGAGCGTGAAGGGAACGCCATCGAGGCCCAAGACAGCTACATTTCTGGACGGGATCGTCATCTCAGGGAGTCTCTCGTGGCCTTTCAGCGCGAATCTCTGCGTTCATCCCAATAGGTTTCATCGAGACAGTTCCCGTTGCCTTGCGAGAAGACTTTCCAGCAGAGAATATGGGAGCGGATGGCTTTCGGGAACACAGCCAAGCTTGATCGACGGCTTGTTGCCCCCGTGGAAATCCGTGCCCCCGGTAACCACAAGATCCAACTCATCTGCAAGTCGTCCATACAAGTCCGTCTGAGCCCTGCTATGCTCGGGATAATAGACCTCAATGCCCTGTAATCCAAGTGCCTTGAGATGACGAACAGTACGTTCGAGATCCCGGGGATCGTTTAACTGGAGGGAGTATGGATGGGCCAACACGGGCACACCACCAGCTTCAAGAATGATTCCAATGGCCTGCTGAGGTGGGAGCTTCACCTTTGGAACGTATGCCGGCGCGCCCTTCTTCAGAAAGCGGTCGAATGCCTCTTGAATGTCCTTGACCAAGCCACGTCGTACCAGGGCATTGGCAACGTGAGGCCTGCCTGGAACTCCTTCTTTTCGTACGGAGTCCACTTCTTCGCTACTAAGGTGAACATTGTGAGCTTTCAATTTCTCGAGGATCTGAGGAATGCGCTCGACTCTCGAACGCACGAGGGACTCCAGGGCCTGTAGTAGGGCTCTATCACGGATGCGAAGGCCGTAGCCAAGGATGTGAAGGATGCCGTGATCCCATTCCGTACTGATTTCAACACCGGAAATGACCTCCAACTCCGTCCCTTCACTATGCTCCTGAGCTGGCAACACTCCTGCCACAGTGTCGTGATCCGTTATGGCGATTGCGGACAACCTTGCTTCAATTGCCAGGTTTACCACTTCTCGAGGGGTGAGCGTTCCGTCCGACATGCTCGTGTGAATGTGAAGGTCAATCATGCTCGCCACGTGTCATCTCATTTACTGTTCCACGGTGCGTCTTACCATGCTGGGAGAAATCCTGCAATGAGCACGTTGGTGGGGATCGATTCGTTCAGAGCTCAAGGGGTTCCTGACGATTTCGCTACCGGCAGGGATTCGTGGCAGAGGAGGAGTCTATAGTGATGCCGAGCTGTGCGATTGCTTTGGGAGGGCTGTTGTTGCGACGGTGGTCGCCGGACATCTTTTCCCGGAGAAAAACGGAAAAGAGTTGTGGGGAGGCATAGAACGTGGTAGATTTCCTTTTTTAGGTTTCTCGGAGCAAGAAGGGGACATGATTCTGCACAACCCCTTCAAATTTAACCTGCGAGTCGACTGAGCGATCATGTCCAGGAAGCTCTTCGGTACCGACGGAGTGCGGGGTGTCGCCAACTTAGAACCGATGACCGCCGAAACGGCCCTCAAATTAGGCAGGGCACTTGCTCACGTTTCTTCTCCCCGACACGATAAACGCCACCGTATTCTCGTTGGAAAGGATACCCGGGCCTCGGGTTATATGCTCGAGACAGCCCTGTGCGCGGGAATCTGCTCGGCAGGAGCCGACGTGCTTCTCGTCGGGCCGATGCCGACTCCCGGAATAGCCTTCCTCACGGCGGATATGCGATGTGATGCCGGGGCAGTAATATCGGCCTCCCATAACCCCTTCGAGGATAATGGCATCAAGTTCTTTTCTCGAGATGGTTTCAAGCTCTCGGATGAGGATGAGAATCAGATCGAGGAGTTCTTTTTCTCCAATGGCTCAGGACACCCTGCTCCCACCGCCGATAACATAGGGCGCGCCATACGGATCGACGATGCGTTGGGACGCTACGTGGTCTTCCTCAAGAGTGCGGTGCCTAAGGAAACGTCCTTCGAGGGGATTCGTGTTGTCCTGGATTGTGCCAACGGCGCCGCGTACAAGGCCGCTCCGCTCGTGTTTGAAGAACTGGGATCCGATGTACACGCCCGAGCGGTCAATCCTGACGGAACCAACATCAATGAGAACTGCGGATCGTTGCATCCGGAGGCCATGTGCAAGGAAGTTCGCAATGTCGGAGCTCACGTAGGAATTGCTCTCGATGGTGACGCTGACAGGGCCATCTTCGCGGACGAGAGAGGCCGGGAAGTGGACGGTGACCAGATCATGGGGTTGATTGCCAGGGATATGATAAAACGCGGTACGTTGCGAAGGAATACGCTTGTAGCGACAGTAATGAGCAACATGGGGCTGGAAGTGGCCATGAAGGAAATGGGTGGCGCGCTGGTAAGAACACCTGTTGGAGATCGCTACGTAGTAGAGCGCATGCGTGCAGATGGATACAATTTTGGAGGAGAACAGTCCGGTCACCTCATCTTCCTCGATCGGAATACTTCTGGGGATGGCATCCTCTCCGCACTCCAAGTCCTTGACGTCATGGTTCGCACTGGCAAACCACTCTCTGAGCTGGCATCCGCTGTCACGAAGTTTCCGCAAGTGCTGAGGAATGTCGAAGTGCAGCAGAGGAAAGACCTGAGCGATGTGCCGGAGGTTGACCGGATTATTCGGGAGAGCGAGAATCGGCTTGGCCCCAAAGGACGACTGTTGGTCCGCTACTCTGGGACGCAACCTCTCTGCCGAGTCATGGCCGAAGGAGAAGACGAGACAGAAGTAAGGGCGGTCGTTGAAACGGTGTGCGATGCAATTGCCCGATACATTTAGAGTGACCGGCCGCGCTGCCGAGATTGCTCAGCAGGTCCTGGAAATCGAAATCCAGGGAATTCAGTCTGTGTTGGACAACCTGAACGAGCGCTTTGACGAGTGCGTCGACCTCCTCTACACATTGCGCGGAAGAATTATCATTACCGGCGTCGGGAAATCGGGTCTCATTGCCCGAAAAATAGCCGCCACCCTCACCAGCACCGGATCCCCTGCAATATTCGTTCACCCGGTCGAAGGACTTCATGGGGATCTTGGCATTGTGAGTCGCGATGACGCGTTCCTGGCGATTTCCAACAGTGGCGAAACTACGGAAATAACGTCGCTCACTGCAACGGTGAAAAGGAGGGGCACGCTCATAATTGCGCTAACAGGGGGGGCCTCCTCCACCCTCGCGCGAATGGCTGATCTCGTGTTGCACTGTCGCGTCCCAAGGGAAGCATGTCCTCTCAATATGGCTCCAACCGCCAGCACAACTGCGACCCTTGCCTTGGGGGACGCTCTGGCCGTGGCTCTCATGGTCCGTCGCGGGTTCGGAAAGGAAGATTTTCTGCGTCATCATCCCGCGGGGACACTCGGAGAACGATTGAGCCTGAAAGTCAGGGACATCATGCTGGATAATAATGCTATACCCCGCGTTGAGGAGCAAGCGAATCTCTCCGAGGTCATACGCAGTATCAGTAGACAGAATCTTGGATTTACGCTCGTCGTGACCGGGGATGTTCTTCTCGGAATCATCACGGACGGAGACCTGAGGAGAGCCCTTGAAAAGGGGACGAGCATCCACTCGTGCCAGGCCAAGGACCTTATGACGCGGACGCCCCTGACAATAACAGAGGATAGGACTGCAGCGGAGGCACTTGAAGTGATGGAGAGCAAGCTCATCACTGCTCTGGCAGTGGTGGATAGGGCACACAGGTTGGTCGGCATTGTTCACCTTCATGACCTGCTCGGCAGAGGACAGATTCGATTTACGCCTTGAAGCTCTGCTGGAGCCGCCGCGCGACGTCAGGGATACTTGTCATCGGCGTAAATGGAAACCGTCGGGTTCTTCTTCGCATCTATAGTGCATAGCCGACGGTTTCGCCACGTGGACGTTGCGGTCGGCCCAAATTACGGAGGACAGCGATGAAGCTGAAGAAGGAAGATCTGGATTATTTCCAGGGAATTCTCCAGAGACAACTAGACGAGCTCGTTCGAGGTGCTGGCAAGACAGTCGATGACATGACCGGCTCAGAGGGAAGGGCTGCTTTTCCCGACCCTACTGACCGGGCGTCCATGGAGTCGGATCGGAATTTTGAGCTCCGCATACGTGATCGAGAGCGCAAACTCATCAACAAGATCAGAAAGGCGCTTGAAAAGATTGAGGATGGCTCTTTCGGCCTGTGCGAGGTATGTGGGGAGCCCATCGATTTTAAACGCCTCGAGGCCCGCCCCGTCACAACACATTGCATTGAGTGCAAGACTTCGGCCGAAGAAGAGGAGAAGATTCGCAAGATTTAAGGCCGTAGGATGGTGGGCACTGTGTCTCGATGTCCGAGAATTCTGGCGGGAACAACTACCTGGTAGCATCCAATCAGGGAAATTCTAGGACGGTATCGTTTGTGACTGGAAAATGTTGGTGGCTGGGCTAACGGCCCGTTGAAACCTTTGCGTCACTTGGATATAATCAAACGCGGTGTGACACGTGGTATGGTGGGAGATTTTCAGAAGGACACATCACAGTACGATGAAAAGAATTAGTGTGCAATCAATTCGAGTCAAACCGTTTCAGATCAGCTTCGTCGGCACCGTCCGCGTTGTGAACGCCGTGCGGATTGTGAGCCCCCTCGCGGTGAAACGCCCGTTGTCACTAAGCCTGAAGTTAGGATCATCGAGATTTCTTGGCGCCGAAAACGGCTCCGATGGTGACAGTACCGGCAAGCACGGAGGAAGCGAAGGACAAAAGCCGAGAAAGAGAGTCACGGAAAAGGTTCCTCGCCTGGAAGGCAAGAGTCCGATGGTCCAGGGAACCGTCAAACCTCTTTCTCATGCAACGATCCGAACACCCCAGTCAGGAGAGCAGCCAGTAATGGATCAGCGGCCGGTTGAGTCTTCGCTGCCCGCCGAGGTTTCGGCGATATCGCGGCCGCATCGGCCCGAGCTCAAGCCCATCGTTGATGTTTTCGTCGTGGAAGCCCCTGTAACCCCCGAGGCTCCCGCAGTTACCGAGACACCTGAGGTTCTCAGGGCTCCCGCTGCTCCTGTTGCTCCCGCGGCTCCTGTTGCTCCCGCTGCTCCTCTTGCTCCTTCTGCTCCCGCGGCTCCTGTTGCTCCTTCTGCTCCCGCGGCTCCTGTTGCTCCGCAGGGTGGTGTTGCTGCCGAAGCTCCCAGGGAAAAGCGATCCCCCAGGATCAGAAACGTTGTCAAGAAAGAGGCAGAGCAGCCTCCCCCGTCACTACCGCCTGCAACTCGTCTGAAAGTTATGAGACGACGGCGAACGGAGGCCCCCAAGGTGTTCGAAACCGTCACGCGGGCATTCCCTTCCGCAATGCTCCATGGAGTCAAGATGGAAAGGGAGGAAGGAGAGACTCCGTAGAATCGATGTCGCTGTGATTGCAGGGTATTCTCGGAATCGACCACGCCTGAAGGTGCGGTCCTTTGCCATGTTGCCAATGGCAAGGTGTCCTACTAGCTCATCGAATCGCCATGACCGCAATTGCGGAGGCCATACCTTAAACCTCCGAATTGCCACCGGGTTTTTCCCCTTCCTCTGCCGGAGGTCGGGGTGAGCATCCCACGAATTCCTCTCCCAGCGCAGGTGGTCGTCAGCGTTCTGACGAGCAGGGAGGAATTTCTACCGATCATCCGGCCGCGGCTTCGGGAAAGAATGGGTGTGATAGAGGAAGAAATAGGTCCGATCGACTTTCCGTTCACTTCCTATTACGACAAGGAGCTCGGTACAGGGATACGGCGATGGATTTGGTCTTTTGGAGAACTGATTGACAGAGCCGAGCTAGCAGGTTTGAAACTTCTGACCAATGCGCTCGAGCAGGCGCATCTCGAGGATGGAAAGAGAAAATTCAATCTGGATCCGGGTCTGTTGACGCTCAGTAGCTTTGTGCTGGCCACTGGGAAAGAGAACGCCCACCGGATATATCTGGGAAGCGGAATCTTTGCAGATCTGACGTTGATCTTTCGAGGCGGTTCGTACAGACCTCTCGAGTGGACCTATCCCGACTACGCCGGTTCAGAGATGACTGAAATCTTGAAGCGGCTGAGAGAAGCGTACAAATGCAAGTTGAGACAAATGGGCTTGTTGTGCCACCCATAAAGAGCATGACCGGATTCGGTCGTGGGCGAGCCATGTCAGGCGAAGTAGAAGTGGTGACAGAGGTTAGGACCGTAAATCACCGTTTCCTGGACATCTCGGTTAGGCTGCCGAAGCAATATGCCTCCTTTGAGCCGGAGATCCGCCGCGTGGTGGCCAATGTGGTGAAACGGGGAAAGGTGGACGTGACGATCACCAGAACAGGCGGGAAAGGGAACCTCGTTGATATAACTCTGGACGTTGGTCTCGCATCCAGCTATTTTTCCTGTCTTCGACAGCTCCAGGAGGAATTTGGCCTTGAAGGTCCCGTCACCGTCTCGGACATGCTCACTCTCAAGGATATCGTGATTCCAGTCGAGAGGGAGGACCATATCGAAGGTGAGTGGTCGCTGGTGGAAAGCAGTCTTGAAAGGGCCGTCAAAGCGCTGGATGACATGAGGCAGGCGGAAGGAGCCGCACTCTGGAGGGACATAGAAGCACTCTTGCAGGGGGTTCAGAAGACAGTGGCCCGAATTCACCCCCTCGCCCAGCAGGTTACCGCTTCTGCAAAGCAGAGGTTGGAAAAACGGGTTCAAGAGCTAACAGGAGGAATGGAGCTGGATCCGGATCGACTGTTGCAGGAAGTAGCTCTCATAGCGGATCGATCCGATGTAACAGAAGAGATCACACGCTTGGAGAGCCACGTGGATCAGTTTCTCGCGTTCGGACGCCAGGGGTCCCCATTGGGCAGAAAGTTGGATTTCTTGTTGCAAGAGTTGCATAGAGAAGTTAATACAGTGGGAGCAAAGTCTGCTTCTACCGACATCGCATCGCACGTCGTCAATATCAAGGCAGATGTAGAGCGAATTCGAGAACAAACTCAAAATCTTGAGTGATAAAGAGATAATGGCATGGCAAGAGTAACAGTGGAAGATTGTCTGGAAAAGGTCGAGAATCGTTTTGCACTAGTGATCCTCGCTTCCAAGCGCACCAAAGAGCTCAAGAGAGGAGCCCCTGTAATGGTTCACGACAGGGACAACCGAGAGGTGGTCATGGCCCTCAGGGAGATAGCTCGGGGGTTCGTAAAAGCGAAGGAACCGGAGAACCGCGAAAAGAAGGCTCCAGTGATCGAGGAGTCGAGGTCAAGTCAGGTTGCCGAAGAAAGCGCCCCTTCCGCGTGAGCGCAGCACGATAATTTACGGTGTCCACCCGGTAGTAGAGACTCTTCGAACTGGCAAGAGGGAGATTCAACAACTCTATCTTGCCCGGGATCTCACCGGGGTCTTCGGTGTCGAGGGGCTGCTGGACGAGATCCGCTTTCCCATAGTTCGCTTGTCCCGTGATGAGATAGCCGGAGTTGCTCGATCGCCTCATCATCAGGGGATAGCTGCCCGAGTCGGTCCGTTCCCCTATGCGGATTTGGATGATCTCGTGAGGGCGGCGCCAGACCAATATGGGCTACTGGTAATGCTGGACGGCGTCCAGGACCCGGCCAATGTAGGATCGATTCTGCGAAGCGCAGAATGTCTGGGTGCGTACGCTGTGGTATTGACGAGAGACAGGTCGGCACCCGTCACGCCTGCGGTAGAAAAGACCGCTTCAGGAGCTTCTGCTCATGTTCCGGTTGCTCGGGTGGTCAATCTTGTCAGAGCGGTCGAAATCGTGAAGCGTGCTGGGTACTGGGTCTATGCAACTGCTTCCGGAGCCGGAGCTTCGTGCTACCGGATTGATCTGACCGGAAAGGTTGCTCTTGTTCTGGGATCGGAAGGAAAGGGCGTCAGAAGGTTAGTAAAGGAGAGGACCGACGGCGTCGTCTCGATACCGATGCGAGGCAGAATCGAGTCTCTCAGTGTCTCCCAAGCTGCCACTGTTCTCCTTTCGGAATCTCTCCGTCAGAGGTTGGAAAAGGACCGACTCTAGCGTTTGGTAACCCGTTTCCGTGGTTGACGCCTGAGATTCTGAGCGCCTGAAGTTTCATCTCGGAATGAGCCACATGCACATTCGGCTGAAAGAGAATCCCTCAGTTCTTCGGTCAACTGCCCGAGAGAGCACGACGGATTTCTTGCCGATGATGGCTTTTCGACTCATGCCAGAGTACAGCCATGACGTGTGCGAGCCCCCGCTGATGAGACCCATCTGTCCATCCGGAACGCGCTACCAGGGATGCTTTGCCGAGGGCGGAGCGCTCGTTTCTTCCGTGCGTCACTGTCGCCGATGAGAGTCCATATGAGAATCACGACAGACCCTCCTACGTTGTTGCCTGTCTTTTCAGAGGATCTCTATCTCGTCATTGCAGCGAGGGACGGGACAATTCCGGAAGTCAGCGTAGCCGAAGGAGCCCCCACCCCCGACCGCCATTTTCTCCTGGGACTGGCCCAAAGCGCTGTTTTGGCCATCGAGGAACGTGATCCCGAGACCGTTGTCTGCAAAGAATATCGGTCGATTCTGTTGCACCGATCAGGAGAGACCAAGGAACTGGTGCAGGGGCTTGTAATGGGCAAGTCGCGGGACAGTTCGTTCGGAGTGCTGGCCTCATGCGATTGGAAGGAGGCCAGACACTTGGCGCGGAAGACGTTGAGATGGTTCACGGGAACCGTGCGCCTGGACATCCCGTAGAACAGGCCGTTGTACCCCGAAGGTGGGGAAAAGTCAGAAGGGGGTGTCGTTGATGAAGAGAGTTCTCGGTTTGGTGGCTATCGTTGCTTCCTTGTCTGTGGCATCGGTGGCTGTGGCCAGTTGGAATATGTCAGGAAAGTGGGTGGCCCACGTGATGGGTGCGAAGGTAGTGGTTCGCGTAGATCAGAAAGGTTCCGCCATCAGTGGAGTAGCCTACGTATATAGCCCGCTTGGGAAGAAAGACACGTACCACTTCCAGGGGCAAATAGCAGGGAGCAATGTGCAGGCAGTCCACCATAGTGGGCATATGTTCACCGGTCGGATTGAGGACGATGGCGGCGTCTCGGGGGTACTCCGAACCAAGAAGGGGCATCGCATACCCGTCCATGCATCCAGACGACAATGAGGGAGCCCGAACGTGAAGAACTGGTCTGAAATTGCTCCTGCGATTCGCACTATCTGGAGTATCGTAGCGATGATTCCTCTGCTGGCGCTCGCTCTCGGCGTTGGGATTCTCTCCGTCTTGATCTGTGTGCCATTGATCGTGTACGCGGGAATTCGTGGGAAGCACCTGAAAGACCCTTTCAAGGGGTCTCTTGTGTCGCGATAGAGCTCTTACGGTTGTAGGTCAAAAGGCGAAGACTGCGGTGATAAGTTGCCGATATTATAATGTGCACGGAGAGAAATGGGAGGCTTGTTTTTTTCGAAAGGGAGATGTGTTTCCCGATACCGAGGAGGTTACGGTGCCGAAGCAAGGAGTGTGGGCTAGGAACATGAGCTTGGGGTGGGATCGCTCTGTCTTCGTCGGGGAATCCTGGCGTCATGTGAACATGGAAGCCGCAGTCCTTTACCTGCCCGATAGGCAGCGACCATGAGAACATATTTTCCCCATCGGCTTCTCACCATTTCGAGCTGCGCCATTACTTCTTACGATTGCTAGAAGATGTAATCGAGTGGTCGGCACGTCTCCGTGAAGGATGTCTTGCCTCCGAGGGACTGCTGCGAAACGGTCTGCAATTTCCGGTTCAGGAGGTCTATCTCGGGACCCTGAGAATCCAGGACCGCCCACGATTTGAAGACGGTTCGGTCTACATTCCCGTCCTTGTACTCCACGGTGACCTTGCGGATTTCTCCGAACTGGGAGAAACTGAGAAGTACGCGGTCGGTCTTCTCAAAACCGTGCTCGTTTTCCGGGCGAATCTCCACTGAGAGCACGTCGTCGTGTTTCTCCGTGCTCACTACCAAGGAATTGCGTAACCTGCCCCGCGCAATGTTGTCGATGAGGAGCATGAGCGGATCCGACACCTGAACCAAGTCTCGATCTCCCCGGATCGGATAGATCTCCTCGTGAGTCCCGTCATGGATCACTTTCACGTACTCTCCATCCGACAAGAGCTCGACGCGTAGGTCACCGGTCAAAGTCATCCAGAAACGCCGCGGCTTCTGGAATATAAGTCTTCCCTCAACCGTCAGTTCCTGGTTGAAACACCATAGGCGCCGGGTCTTGACAAAATCGGCCTGGAATTGGTTCACCAGACGTCCCTTCTTTTCCGCATCTTGAATGGTCGCCTCCAGGTCCAGAGAGGTGATGGGGACGGTGGAGGCACAGGCCCCCAGTGTCATGATCGCCGCAAGACAAGGGCACAGGATCTTGAGCCATTTTACAGACGATTGAGCCATAGGCACACCGAAACGACTAGATGTGTCAAAAATACCAATTAGAAGCGATGATCGCAACCCGGCAAAATGGGCGGCCTCATCAGGATTCCCCGAGCTGATCTCCCATGTGCGCCCGGAGCCCCGGTCGAGGCTCTACGAATCTTCTTTTCGTCTCAAGCATCTAAGTACCACAGATCGAGTATGGAATCCGGTTGAAGGGTTTAGTTGTGTCTGGTATGGTTTGCAGCGTGGCAACGAGAATTTTTGAGCGAGGTTTTCCATGTGGGAATACAGCGACAAACTGAAGGAGCATTTCTTTCATCCGAGAAATGTGGGGGAAATAGAGAATTATGATGCTGTAGGGGAGGTTGGGTCTCTGGCGTGTGGGGACGCTCTGAAGCTGTACCTCAAGATCGATCCCGAAACCGAAGTGATCTCAGATGCACGGTTCCAGACCTTTGGCTGCGGAAGCGCGATTGCATCCAGCAGCGCTCTGACTGAAATGATCAAGGGAAAGACGATCGAAGAGGCTCTCAAGATTACCAACAAGGATATTGCCGAGTATCTGGGTGGATTACCCGAACAGAAGATGCATTGCTCTGTGATGGGCAGAGATGCTTTTCACGCTGCAGTCGCATGTTATCGGGGCCAGCCCGCTCCGCGAGAGCTGATCGAGGGTAACCTCGTGTGTGAATGTTTTGGAGTGACTGATGAGCAAATCCGCAAAGAAGTGCGAGAAAATAACCTGACTACGGTCGAACAAGTGACCAACTTCACCAAGGCCGGAGGTGGGTGCGGACTGTGCCACGAGAGAATCGAAGAGCTGATCGCAGAGGTGCGGGGTGAGCTTAAAGAGATCCAAAAAAAGGCTGCTGCTCCGAAACCGATGACCAATATCCGGAAGATCGCCAAAGTGCAGGAGGTTATAGAAAAGGAAATTCGCCCCACGCTCCAGCAGGACGGCGGCGATCTGGAGCTAGTAGACGTGGACGGCAACCGGGTGTTCATCGCGCTGAGAGGCTTGTGTACCTCCTGTCCGAGCGCGGGATTGACCAAGTCGGGGATAGAATCGAAGTTGAGGGAACTGGTCCATCCTGATCTTGTGGTAGAGGAGGTCTCTGCATGAACACCGTATACCTGGACAATAACGCGACTACCATGGTGGCTCCAGAAGTGTTTGAAGCCATGCGTCCTTACTTCGTCGAGCGGTACGGGAACCCTTCGAGCATGCATTCGTTCGGTGGCAAACTGGCTTCTCAGGTCGCTGTCGGCCGTGAACAGCTTGCCTCGCTTCTCGGTGCTTCCCTCTCGGAAATAGTGTTCACATCCGGCGGAACCGAGTCAGATTCCACCGCCATCTGGAGTGCCTTGTCAACGATGCCGGAGCGCCGGGAGATCGTGACCACCAGGGTTGAGCATCCAGCGGTCCTAAACCTTTGCAAGCACCTCGCGAGATTCAAAGGATATACGGTGCGGTGGCTTTCCGTCGACAAAGAGGGCTTGCTTGACCTAGATGAAGTTCGCGAGAAGGTCACTGACAACACCGCTATTGTTTCGGTCATGTGGGCGAACAACGAAACGGGAGTCATCTTCCCGATAGCCGAGATAGCAGAGATAGCGGCGGAGCACGGAGCGCTTATGCACACGGACGCGGTCCAGGTCATAGGAAAGATTCCGGTGGATCTGTCTGAAACGCAAATTAACTTCCTTTCCCTTTCTGGCCACAAGCTCCACGGACCTAAAGGAATAGGGGCACTCTACGTCAAGAAGGGGACTCGATTTGCTCCTTTTATCATCGGGGGACACCAGGAATCCGATAGACGAGGAGGAACTGAGAATGTTCCCGGCATAGTCGGCCTAGGAGAGGCTGCTAGGCTCGCAGGGCTACACATCAGGGAGGAGAATGAACGGGTCAAGCGCATGCGGGACCGTCTTGAGAAAGGACTCCTCGATAGAATCCCTATGGCCAGGCGAAACGGTCACAAGGATCACCGTCTCCCCAACACTCTCAACATCGGCTTCGAGTTTGTGGAAGGCGAAGCGATTCTCATGCGCATGGACGACAAGGGTATCTGTGCATCTTCCGGTTCAGCGTGCACATCGGGATCTCTGGAGCCATCTCACGTCCTCAGAGCCATGGGAGTGCCGTTCACCTGCGTGCACGGATCCATACGCTTTTCTCTCTCGCGTTACAACACGGATGAGGAGATAGACTACGTCTTGGAAGAGCTTCCCGGCATCATTCAATTTCTCAGAGAAATGTCTCCCTTTGGACGGGAATATTTGAACGCTGCCTGCAAAGCTCAGTAGGGGTGAAATCCTTTCCGATGGGTGTGGCTGTGCTGTCGCCCCTAGTCCCTCTCAGAGGCGACAGCTCGTGACCTGCGGTCAATACTGCATCTGCCTGAGCTTGAGGGTGAAGAATCGGCACAAATTGATACCAATCTGAGGATACACGCGCATGATTTCCTGGAATTGATGATGCCGCAAGACGTAAGCCACAGTGTTCTCTGCCGCCACACAGGTTGCGTTTGGGGGAAGTCTCGTGAACAGGCTCAGCTCTCCCAGGAACGATCCTTCTCCAATGGTGACCTTCTCTTTCTGTTGATCAGTTTCATATCCTTCCAGTATTTTCACCTTACCGCTGACAACCAAATAGATGGAGGAGTTCTCTTCGCCCTCCCGAATCATCACGTCTCCGGGTTTAAAGTGTTCCTCCGTCACCACGGAGGCAATGGCGTGAAGCTCCCTGATTCCCATTCCCTCGAATATATTAAATGTCTTGAGAGTATTGATCTTTTCGATGACAATCGGCATCTGGGCCTCCTTCTTCAGGGCGCGATTCATTGCGTACTGGGCAGATTCGCGAACATAGGGAACCGGATCGCTGAGACGCTGCTCCACAATGGGAATGAAGGATTCGGCGTTGTCGTTGTGCCCGATCACGAAAAGAGCCAGCATGCGCACGAGGGGATCTTCCGCGTCAGCGAGCAAGGTCAAGATCCGTTCGTCCGTTTCGTTTCGTATAAGAGGAAAAACGATTTTCCCTTTCTCAATCTTCTCGTCCAGCGGGATCTCTTCAATGAGGGGGATAAGGTAGGGAGCCATTTCTCTCGAAATTGAATTCTCGACGAGCTCCACTGCAATTGATGCTGTTTCTGACTTAAGTGCCTGATACATGAGTCTCATATCCGCTACCGACACCCACAGGGCATAGAAAATCAAGCTTAAGGTCTCCTCATTCAGCTCTCGAAGATGCCTGCATAACATCTCGACGCTCTCCGAGTCCTTCCTCGAATCCAGCCACCTGATCGCAACAAGATTCGAGTACGCCAAAGCAAGCTCCTTGCCCAGGAACGGCACCATTTCGAAGGACTTCAGCCCTGCCAGACGTATGACTTCCAGAATGCCCTGCTTGGCCCGAGGCGATGCCCCAATGAGCGATACCTCGAGAAACGGCAAAATCCTCTCCCCAAACCCCATGAGCGCTTCCATCGCGGCTTGCCGCACGTAGTCGTCGGTGTCGTCGAGGCACTCCACTAGCTTGGCAACTCCCCGAATGTCCTGGGAGACAGCAAATGATGCCGCTGCATCGGCTCGCGTCGAGGGATTCGGGTCATTGAGTAATTTCAGTGCCACATCAGGATCGATCTCAGGAATCTTCTTCGCCAGGACCGGCACCTTCCTGTCTTCCCGATCCTCAACAGAGACCGGCCCCATCTCCATGGCCGCGCCGCCACTGTCAAAGGTCCGGACCGATTCCACCTGGTCGAAATCAATCTCTCTCTCTACAATGACCTGCTTGAGAATGCGCTTGTAGTGCTTGCGGAAAATCAGCGTTTCAGAAACCCAGTACACGGCGATTGCGAGCGCGATGTAGGAGAAATGTTGAGCGGTCATCACCGGCTTGAGGACGATCATCATGACCGACCCCGCCAACATTCCCACCTTCAAGACCGTCCCGCGAACGAATGTTCGACTCCACGCCATCAGCTCGGAAGGAATGATGTTGAACAAAACCTTGTTTACCGGCCCCGCTATCGCCCTTTGAATGAGAATCACCGTGAACTGGCCATAGCAGGCCGCGTAGATGTTAAAGAAGCCAATCAATGACGCAAAGATGACAGAAAAGTTTACGGGATGCACGAGGGAAGAGTTCGTCAGCCCGAGCGTCTGGTACATACGTCCAACAAAAAACAGCAGAATGAATGTGGTGAGAGTCGTTGCGCCCCTGAATATGCTCAAGAAGGAGATAAGTGCGGATTCAGACGTAAACGTGTTGTTGGCTATTATACTGAATTGATAAAAGAATATGGGCAACAAGAAATTCGGGGCTATGCCGGTGACAATGAGGTACCGTATTATCGGATACTTGGCCATGAGCCCCGGAACTTCTCTCAGCTTCTTCGTCGCTGCCTTGGCTGTTGTTCCCTTGGGGATTTCGCGTTTGACGAATTGAGGACCCGTCTTCCCCAAGAAAATCGCGCTGCCGAGGCAAACCGCAGCAAACAGCAGAAGGGTTGGATCATCGCCCAGTATCGAGGTGACTGGCTTTGTGGAGAAGCTTCCTATGGTCGTCCCGAGCACCTGGCTCGACGTGATCAGGGGAAACACTCTTTTTCCCTGCCGAGCATCAAAGAGATCACCGGCAATGTTCCAGAGATATACGAGAAGAATGGAGTCAAGGAGATACAGGAGCTGATAGAGAATTGGATACGCCAGTGAAACGTTTGCCTTGACCAGAAAGAACGAGATGGTTACCGAAGCAGCGTAAAAGAACAGGAAGCCGGTGAGAATGAAATGATCGAGGAAGCGACGGCCGAGCCTTTCCGCGATGGCGAAGACCACGAAAGTCAACACCGAGTTGATTACAAGCATCCACGGGATATACTGGGGACCGTAACGCTTGAGAAAGGCTGCGTCAACGTAGTTCCTGAAAACAGCGGTAACCAGGAAAATCACGAAGAAGAGCGAGGCCATCCACAGGAACGGTCCCGCCTCGTGTACATAAATCTTCAGGTATTTTTCGAGAAATCGCTTCATTCCGGTGTCTGGGGCAAACAAAGACGTAGAATGGCGCGGCCCACTATACAAGATCCGGGTCGGTCCTTCAAGGAAGGAATTCTCGGCAGCCGGATCATAGTTAGACCAAGAAGGCGAATGGTTTCTTCGTCTTCTCCCCCTCGCCTGTACGGACTCTATTTGACACTCAGTATCATTTTTTTTCGGAGGCGATCGAAGTACTCCGACTCATCAGGAGCAGCTATCACCTTGCCGTCTTCGGAGCTTGTCAGCAAGCTCTTTCCCCACACGTGCAACGCGTACGCGTTGAAAGCCTCTCTTCCCCTTGCCTTGTCCCAGTGGGGCTCGACGAACAGTATCACGTCCTTGTCGACTGTCAATCCTTGGCCATCTTGATAGGGACCTCTAACAGGCCCCACGGAGTAGTACCTTCCGTGAGATTGAAAGAACTTCTCTTGGGATACGACTGCATTTCGGAGTGTTTGTCCGGCCAATGCATCTTTCTCGGCGACTTTTGTTGTAAGAAAATAATCGAACGCAAGATGGATGACGAAGTATGCCAATAGCGCGTTTATGCAAAAGGTTGTGACCGCAATTCTTAACGCTCCCGCCCTCCGAATCTTGACTCTTCTACTCACGATGTAAAGCCAGACTGCATAAATCGAAGGTGAGAAGATGACGATTAGCAAACAGAAATACACGAGAGCCAGCACGCAGTAAATCACGATTTCCTGAAGCACGTTTCCGCTCCGTGATTATCTTCGACGGGAACTTTCTCCCTCCTGGGAGTCATCGAAATCCTTGAAGGCCCTTTCCATGTCGGTTATAGTGGAGCGCATTGAGATCGGGTCGGAACTTGATTCGCAAATCGAGTTCTTAACGACAGCGTCAAGGCAACGGCCGCGCTCCACTATCGTGTTGGCCATAAGCCAGGAGCATTTTAAGCACTGACGGGAATTCTCGACATCCATTATGACCACATGTAGACGGAAGGCTCATTGGCATTCAACTGCAATGACTGCCCCGCATATCCAATGCGTGGCAGTGTAGTAGCCGACAAAGGCCCTCCCAGGATCATCGTTCACTCCAGATGATACTCGCTATCCAATCCCGGTGATTTCTTCATTAGCAGTTTTTGCGCCTCGCAGCGAACTGTTTCGCTCACCTCCGCCAGAGTGCAGAGCAATTCCAGATCCTGCACGTTCAAGTAGGTCAAGAGCCGCAAAGCGAGCGAGAGAGGCGCGTAGGGGTTGAAGACAATGGTCTTCTTCACCCTGTAACGGCTTACCCACCGAGGGTGTCGCGAGATGACTTCCAGGACCTTGGGGGAGGTAGGCCTGGTTGCGCCAATCTTGATGACCTCATTCTCTGTCATTCTAGGATTATCCAGCAGATGCTCGATCACGCGATGATCCTGGTCCTTGGCTATGCGCTGCAAGAGCTTGAAGTCGGGTCTGCGGGCCAAGGCCTTTCTTACTCCGAGAGGCGTCTCTCTCAGTGTGCCATCGAGGAAAGGCTGCAGAAAGCAATCGTGCCGCGCTGCAGCGGGCAGGTCCTCGAGAATGGCTACCGTTTGGTGATCTCCTCTTAATCGGGCAGCGTTGACGACATCGCTCAACTTCTCGGCTCCCAGTGTCTCTCGAAGGGGACCGTACACCACCAAGGCATTGTAGAGGCGCAAGAAATTGACCTCTCCCTTGAGAGATCTCTCACAAATCATCTTGATGGCATCGACAATGAGATCGGCATCAAGGTCATTAAGACGTTCAGCGAGAGCATAGGCGCGCTGTCTGGCGTCCGCAATCCTGGAGAGGGTAACGAAAAGATCGAGAAATGGCTGTCCTAGGCTCTCTTCGACCATGGAAGTCTATCTCCGGTGCCCTACAAGTGCCTTACCGTCGGCCCTTATCACATCTTCGGGTTATCACACTTCTACCTGCACGAAGATGCACCTTCGCTCAGCGCTCCAGATACCCTTCCTGGACCAGCAGAGAGCGGACTTTTCCAGCCGTACCCTTTGGAACTCGCAAGGGGTACCCGGAGGGGTTTCTCTTGTCGGTCTTCGGGAGCAGGCCGGCAGAAGGGTCCACCCCTGGGTTCAGTTCCCAGATTGCCCTCGGGTTAGTTCCGCACCACTTTGCCACTACGTGGAGTGGAAGGTCTTTCGTGAGCTTAAGCTGGTGGAAGTAGTCATAGGCTAGCGGAGGAAGCGGCGGAACGTCGACGGCATAAAAGTCGCGGTGCGTGTCGATGAGCTTGAGCGCAATCAGTCGCGGGATCGCCACATCCGAATAGGGGGGCATGGCTATGGCCCAATAGGAGAACCCCTCGGCCTGCCGGCTCAAAGTCTCGATCGGCTCCGGCCCTTCCAGGAAGGCCGCGATAGCCATGAGCCAATCGCCCTTTTTTCCGCGCGCCAAGTCCTTGAGGATCTTGGCAGCAATCTCGGTGGAAATCACTGGGTCCCGACGATCATCCCACTCATTGGTAGATAGCCAACTGTGCGAGGAGTTACTCTTGTGCTTCACTGTTCCCAACGCCCACCAGCCCACGCCTCCGGACCGGGTTGTCGCGTTGGGCAGCAAATCGCTCACAAGGGCAGCGAGATACAAGAGATCCTCGGGGGCATCCTGACTGGCAAGCACTCTTCGAATTATGGGACCGGACACTGCCATACGGTCCAGCCATTCCATCAGAACTGCCCGGCGATCCATCAATAGGAAGTTGATTTGATCGACAATTCTCTCTGCCACTTCAGTGCGATCTGCCGGTATTTTGATACCAGCAAAGGAAATTCCATTCTGTTTCACGTCTGGAGGAAAGACGTACCCGGCCCGGGAATAGCCACCTGTCTTTCCGTCCACACCGGAGGCCGTGCCAACAACAGCCAACAGAAGGCAAAGTGACAGGACCGGTACGGAAGCCCATTGACAATTCAGGTGTTTCAGTTTGCCCAAACGATTCTTCACCATCTTCTCATGGATTATAGCCCGAGTATTCTTGAGGACGCCGAGGACGAGTCCCTCTATACTGGAGGTACGCCTCGTCCAGTAGGAGGTCGTCCAGCCTCACAAGAAGCTGTTGACGCTGCCCTGCAACCACTCGCGGATCCACTGACCCAGAAACAGCCTTGCGCAAACCGCTGCTCGCATGGCAAGCACTCCAGCTTCGAAATGCCCTCTCCTCAGCATCTGCCAGAGCACGAACCTCGCGCTCTACCGCGTCCACTCTGCGTTTCCTCTCCAGGAGAGCCGACTGCACCGCCTTTGCGATACTCACTGGCGGGGAGCTTGTTTCCAGTTGCCTGTAGATGCTTGGTGCAACGGAATCTTCTTTCTCACGGCGAAGGTTTTCTATCCCGGCTTGAAGTGAAGAAAGCGCCGCGGCCCATTGCTCGCGGAGAGAATCACACGTCCCATCCTGCGCTTCTGTTTCTATCCCGGGCCCAAAGAGCACGACCACTGCCGCTGCCAGTATCACTCTGCCGATCACGATGCCCCCCCTCTGGCATTTCTGAGGAAGAACGCAAAAAAATCACTCGCGTAGCTACTTCCCACGTATCGGGTCAGCGTGTGATTATTCTGATCGGGCGACAACTTGGCTTTCTTGTAGAGGTTGCCTCCTTGGTCGACGTAATACAAATTGCCAAGAACATTGAAGGGATTGGCATCCCCGTGGATTCCTCTGACGCATCCAGCGAGGACGAGCGCCTTTGCCAGATCCTTGGTACTGATATGATGCCCGACCGCAAAGACCAGGTTGCCGTCCGGCCGTATTCCGAACGCACTCCTGGTGGCAAGGAACCATTCAGCGCCTGACGTGTGCACAGGCCCTGGGTTGCCGTACCCTCCCCAATATCCCCAATACCCGCCCCACTGACCCCCGCGGTCACTGGGCTGCTGTTCTACGAGCAGATAACCCAACCCAATTTCGGAGTCGGTAGTCTGACCGCCTTGGACCACAGATCCCACCACCTGACCGTCCTTTACTATCAGGTGTCTCAGTTGCTTGGCATGATTCACCAAGGATACCGGTATGGTATTGTTCCACTCCAAAATGTCCACTGACCCGTCTTTGTACGCTACCAGTGTTGCCACACCCTGCGCCAATTCACGAATTACTTTGCCACGGTAAATGCTGCCGGCGTTCCCGGAGTGACGATGTTTCCAGAGGGCATTTGTTATGGCCACGAGATCGGCCTTTCTGTCAGGCTCGATTTTTGCCGTGCTTTCGGAGCCGCCTGGTTCTGTTGATCCCACGTACAATTCCAGGGTCAGATGTTTCATATCCAAGAGGAGCATGTGGACCGTCGCATTGGGATATTCGGCGCTCGGTCTGTATGTGGTCCGATACAGGATCGGCCAACCGTCTCGCCCTGTCGGCATGTCTTTCCATTCCCACACGCCTTCACCGGGAATCACCGGGCTTGTGTAGAGAGGGGGAATGTTTCTCAGGGAGAGCACTCTATAGGGCAGTCTTTGAAAGACATCCTCGTGCTCGACGGCCAGAGTGGGGACGGTCCATCGTGGTGGAGGAGGAGAAAACTGTGGAGCACTCGGCCGAGAGGCCCGTTCGAGGCGGTCGCCAATATCGTCTTGAACCTGCGGTGGCTGGGCTTGCAGATCGACGGTTGTTCGTCTCGGTTCGGAGGCGATGGCTCCACCCCACAACAGAGGTTCCCACAGAGGCGGAGATTCAGCAAAGATGTCGGCCGACGCCGGCCGAATCAGGAAGAAAGACAGGATCAGGAAAGCTACGCATGTTGCCCGGGTCCGTCCGAAACGGGTAGCCTTCCGGTCCTCAAGAAACCTATTCTGCCGGCCAACCGTTTCACGGCAAGCAGTGCCAATTCCACAGCACCCTCGCGTGCGGTAACCTTCAAAGAACGTCTTTTCATGCCCTTCCGTGACAGTTGACAACCACGTGCTCATCAGTTATTGATACCCCCGATTTTCGGCAAAGAATGAGCATTATCTCTCATAAAAGCACTCCCGTGGAGCCTCGGTGTCAAAGCCTTTGCGCCCGCGGGTAATTGATCTAACTAGGAGCTTTAGCAATTCTCTACCACCTCGTCAAGGTTGGTCGCATGTGTAATTGAGGAAGAGGAAAACGGAGCATGCACAGCCACAGGACTCGACGTGGGCACTTCTCAGGAACATGGCTTCATGTTGCTAACGGGGGAACACTCATGAGATGGTGCGCGCTACTCGTTATCTGCATTGTTTACACGCTTATGGCACAGCCATTGGTATGGGGCGAGCATGCAGAGACTCTGTTCATGAGAGCCGTGGAGGCTGAGAGGGCAGGGGATCTGAACAGGGCAATCGATTTGTTCAACGAGGTTGCAGGCCTCGATCCGCAGAGCGCGGCAACACTCAACAATCGAGGGGTCGTGTACGCGAAGATGAATGAATTGGACCGAGCCATCGAAGACTTTACGTCCGCGTTGCACCTCGACCCGGACAATATCAGTGTCCTGTCCAACCGAGCATCTGCTTACCTGAAAAAAGGAGAGCCCGATCAGGCTCTGAAAGATTTGAACACCATGCTTAAGATCGACAGTGGCAGCGATTCTGTCCTGTTGAATCGAGCCCAAGTGTGGCTGAAGATGGGCTATCCGGAAAAAGCTGAGGACGACATCAAGACGATTCTCAGGCACGAAGAGCGGCACACGGGCGCTCTGGTCCTTCTTGGACAATGCCTGATCGCCCAAGGCCGCATGGATGAAGCCGCCAAGACGTTCCTTCGCGCGCTCCGGATCGATCCGGATTCGGAAGCCGCTTCTCGCGGGCTGGGAGATGCCTATTTTGCGGGCCGCAAGCTGGACAAGGCTCTGGAGGTGTACACCAAAGCTCTCCAGAAGGACCCACAAAACCCCACCTTGCTTCTCAAACGGTGCACTGCTCACCTCTGGACCCAGAATTACAAACAAGCCGTCATTGATTGCCAAGCTTCCCTGCGCCTCGAAGCCACGAATCCCGATGCCCATTTTGCATTGGGCAATGCAATGGCCGGACAGGGGATGCTGACAGAGGCGGTCGACGCCTTCAGCAAGGCTATAGAGCTCAGTCCGAACAACGGAGCGTACTTCTATAATCGCGGCCTTGCTCTCCACCAGACGCACGAAACGACTAGAGCGCTTGATGATTTCAACCGAGCCATAGAAATTGACCCCGGTCACGTCGATGCTCTTATCGCTCGAGGAAGGATCTATTGGTCCCTCGGGCAAACAGAAAAGGCTTTGGCACATTTTTCCCGTGCCTACCAGTTGGATGGCAATAACGTCGGAGCCCTCAAGAATCTTGGCAGTGCGCTCCTGGCCCTCGAGAAGCAGGAGGAAGGAATCCGGGCTCTCGAGGAAGCGAGGAAGATCGCTCCCGAAGATTCTCACGTGCTGGCTGCCCTGGGCGACGCGTTTCTTTCCAAAAGAGAGATGGATTCTGCTATCGCCTACTACAAGCAGGCATTCAGGCACGAACCCGACGAAATCGAGAAGACCCGTGTTCTTATTCGGCTTGGACTTGCTTACGAAGGCGCGGGTAAACAGTCGCAGGCACTCAAGACCTACGAAAAGGCTGTGGGCTCCTTGAGGAACCCGGATATGAAGCAGCCCCTCGTGGAGAAGATTCAGGAGCTCAGAGGCGGGAAAAGGTAAGATTAGGAGGGAGAGAGTGATTTACTTCGCAGACCTTCACGTCCACTCCAGGTTTTCCATTGCCACGTCTAAGGACTGCAATTTGCCCGAGTTAGCTCGGTGGGCAGCTTTGAAGGGCATCAAGGTCCTGGCCACCGGAGATTTTACCCACCCCGGCTGGAGCGCTGAGATTCACGAAATGCTCCAGGAGGCTGAAGAAGGTCTGTACAAGCTCAAGGCCGAGTACGTGCCGCCAAGCGTCGATCTCCCCGGCGGGTTCGGCCCCGCGGATGTCAGGTTTGTCCTCAACGTGGAAATCAGCTCCATATACAAGAGGGACGGAGCGGTGAGAAAGGTGCACAACCTTGTGTTCATGCCGGACTTTGACTCTATGGATCGATTCAATGCCCGCTTGGACAAAATCGGCAATATCCGCTCAGACGGACGACCGATTCTGGGGCTGGATGCTCGGTACTTGCTCGAGATCGCCCTCGAAACCGCAGCCGATTCTTATGTGATCCCAGCCCATGTTTGGACACCGTGGTTTTCCATTCTGGGATCCCGATCCGGCTTCGATTCCGTTGAGGAATGCTTTGGGGATCTGGCATCTCACATCTTCGCCCTGGAGACAGGACTGTCTTCCGATCCCGAGATGAATTTCCGAATTCGCTCTCTGGACCGATTTGCTCTCGTGTCCAACTCGGACATTCATTCTCCCTCCAAATTGGGGAGAGAAGCCAACATCCTGACGGGAACCCCGGGTTACCTCCGGATTCGCGACGCAATTCGAAGGGGCGGCTCCTCTGTCCGAGGGCGCAGCCACGGAGTACTAGGTGCCGGATCTCCTGAATTCCCCGGAATCCTGGACGACGGATCGGACGCATTCGTAGGAACGATAGAGTTTTTTCCGGAAGAGGGCAAATACCACTTAGACGGCCACCGGAAATGCGCTGCAAGATTGTGGCCGCAGGAGACGGCGGAGCTGAATGGAAAATGCCCCGTGTGTGGCAGTCTCGTCACCGTTGGAGTCATGAATCGGGTAAACGAGCTGGCAGACCGCGCCCCTGGGATAGTCCCCGACGGCGCTGCTCTTTTCTGGCGACTGGTTCCGCTAGTCGAGATCATCGCTCAAGCAAGAGGAACAGGCCCCCAGTCCAAGAAGGTCGGAGCCGAGTATTTGGAGTTGCTCAAGAGGCTCGGTCCCGAGCTGAAGATACTCTGGAGCATCCCGCTCGACGAGATTCGCCCTCACGTTCATCCAGTCCTTCACGAGGCGATCCGAAGAGCTCGAATGGGGGAGCTCTCCATTGAGGCCGGATTCGATGGTCAATATGGGAAGGTCGCGCTCTTCGGGCCCGGCGAGCGTGATCACTTCGAAGGGCAGAGCTCTCTGGTCTCTCCTGCGGCACCCGTCAGAAAACGAGTCGCCGCAAAGACTCCCCACGCCTCCAAGACCGAAAGGGGACCGAAGACTTCAAGAAACGACAGCTCGGCAGGGAGCACAACACTGTTCAACGAAGAGCAAGAGCTCGCCGCCAGAACTTTCGATGCCCCGGTGCTTGTTCAGGCCGGACCAGGTACGGGAAAGACTCGCACTCTCACTCACCGAATTGGGCTCCTGATGCGTAAAGTCGGGGTTCCGCCCGAGAAAATACTTGCGGTCACCTTCACGCGCAAGGCTGCAGCGGAGATGCAAGAGCGCGTTCGGCATCTCCTGGGTGAAGGAAGTGGGAGCGAATGCTGGGTGGGAACTTTTCACCAATTGGGGAGGCGGATTCTCGATCTGGCGGGAGAGGATCGACGAACCCTGATCCAGGAAGCTGAATCTCGCGAAAGGGTTCGAGTCGCGGCCCTGGAGTCCTCCGGATCGGCGGGAAGGAGCTCTTCGTTTGCAGAGCAAATAAGCCTGCTGAAACAAAATCTCATTTTACCGACAGACACTATTCACGATGCGGAGCTGGCGCGTGTCTATGCGGCCTACGAGGATGGGCTGGAGAGAGATCGTGTGATGGATTTGGATGATCTCATCGCACGTCCTGTCAGGCTCCTCCGTCGGGATTCTCAATTTGCCGAGACCATCCGATCATCCTGGGCGAGCCACCTGCTTGTGGACGAGTTTCAGGACGTCAATGCAGCTCAGTATGAGCTTGTACGCCTCCTCTCTTCTTCTGACGGATCGAATCTTTTTGTTATTGGTGACCCGGATCAGGCCATCTACGGATTCAGGGGCTCTGACAGGAAATTCTTTTTCCAGTTCATGCGGGATTATCCTTCAGTCAGCCATGTTCGGCTCAAGAAAAACTACCGATCCCAACCGCACGTTCTCTCGGCCTCCGCTCAAGTCCTCGAAGGCAAGACAGATGCGACCCCTCTGATCGGGGGAACAGGGACCGCCAGTCCGGTCAAAATAGTCTCTCTACCGAACCCGGCACTGGAAGGCAAGTTCATTGTGAGGACCATAGAGCAACTTCTGGGTGGGGCATCTTTTTTTGCTCTGGATTCGGGAAAGGTGTCCGGGAGGTCTGAACCTCTCGGACTCGGAGATTTTGCAGTCTTGTACCGGCTCAATGCCCTGGGAGATGTGATCGAGCAAGAATTTGCCGCTTCCGGCCTGCCGTACCAGAGATCCAAGAAGCGAAAGCCTGACGAGGAAACCGATGACCTGGACCCCCGTGCTCAGGCAGTAACCCTGTTAACGATGCATGCGGCGAAGGGGCTGGAGTTCCCTGTTGTCTTTGTTGCTGGCTGCGAGGATGGCGTGATCCCGTACGATTTACTGCTCGAAGCTCAGAACCGATCCTGCGACCTTGAGGAAGAGCGCCGGCTCCTGTACGTGGCCTTGACTCGATCGTGCCGGGAGCTTTTCATAACCCATTGCAAGCAAAGATCTCTGTTCGGCCGAAACATGCAGATGTCTGCTTCCCGCTTCTTGGAGAGCCTGAGCCCATCGCTCTGCTCGTTTATGGATCCTTTTTCCGGAAGGGGCAGCAGTGCTGAGGTGTCTCCCGTTCAGGTGGAGCTCTTTTCCTGAGAAAAGGGGTGCTGACAGAGTGGTAGGTGCGAGCGTTGGACAAATGCTATTGACAACAACGCAATATTCAGATATTCAGATATTGACACCGAATGGAGGTTGCGCCCCACGTGACTCGGAAATCCTTCAAGTGCGTTCTTGCTGCTCTCACGTTCTGGCTCAGCACGATTCCTTCCTCAGCTAGCATGGGGGGAACCCAGTTTCACGTGTTTTCCCCTCCCCCCCCGGCGAGCGATTTCCCGATGCGGACTCTCGACGGGAAAGTCTTCGCTCTTTCCCATCTGAAAGGGAAAGTCGTCTTGCTGAATTTCTGGAGGCAGAACTGCCCTTACTGCGTCCTGGAGAAGAAGGGATTAAAGACGATGCTGCGCGGAGTGGGTAGGGCAGATCTCGAGGCAATTTGCGTCAACCTCTGGGACAACCCTTCCTGGGTTTCAAAGCGATACGGAGGGGAAAATGGCGAGGAAGTGGTGTACGCGGTCCGATCTGACGAGCGATCACCTGTGGTGGAGAACTCCGTCAGAGGCCGATTGATGGGGTACTACATCGTCAACGATCAAAACGAGGCAATTTACGAGGTAAAGGGCTTTCCTTCTACCTATGTCATAGACAAGCAGGGGAGGGTGGTGGCTTCCCACATGGGTATGGTCGATTGGACGGACCGATCCGTCCGGGGATGGCTGCTGAGCCTGCTCGGACCCCAAGGCGAGACTGAATCTGTGGAATTGGAGAAGGGCATTGAGTACGTTTTGCCGGAATGGATGGAGCGTCTGCTCACAAATCCGGTGTCGATCGCGCGTCCGCGTTTTTCAGGAAGCCAATTTGGGGCTCGAGTTGTCCCTCCTCATTAGTGCTGGGTGATGCTCTACTCAGCAGAGGGAGGCTGGTCGGTCCATTGCACGAAAGAACACGCGAAGATCGTTCCAAGGAGTGAAAAATACGATGGAAGTCATAATTCTGATCGGCATAGTTGTTGGGTGGTTCGCTCTGAACCGATGGATCCTCCCGCGGTACGGGGTGTCCACGTGAATGTCACCGGCTTGCGCTCTCCTGGATCGGGGAGGGAAAGAGTCGTCCAAGGAATCGACACGCACACACGATCAAAGGTGAGAAGATGAAAACGCAGCCCCAATTCAACGAAGACGATCCTCAGGATCTCGACAAGATCTTTGATATGATAAAGAAGAAGGATTTCACGCGACAAGCGGAAATATTCAAGGCCCTTGGTCACCCTATTCGCATGAAAATCGTCTATGGTCTTCTCCGGGTAGGGGGGTGTAACGTGAAAAACATGCAGGAGTGTCTCGGGCTTCATCAGGCCACGGTGTCTCAGCACCTGATCCACCTCAAGAGTCGGGGAGTCATCGCCTCGAACCGTCAAGGGCTGGAGATGATCTACCATGTGACGGAACCGTGGGCGAAACGTATCGTGGACATGATCGATGCCACGGAAGAAGCTCAGTAGGCCGAGGAGCGAGTCGCCGGCACTTCTTGTACGTCTTGCGGGCCTGGTCCTGCTCATTCCTGTAGCACTCTCTTGTAACCCGTACCCCAAGAACCTCCTTGTTCCGAATCCCTCGTGTTTGCTTTTCGCTTGATTTTCTTGCGCCAGCCATGCAATTGTTTTTTCGTCACAGATGTCCATGGTGGAGCGCAGCAAGGACAGGTCCAAGACCAATTCGTTATCCGAGTCACAGACGACCGCGCGAATGCACTGTCCGGGCTCCACTGTTGATTTGGCCATAAGTCAGGAGTTCCGCAGGCACTGTTCGGAAATCTCGCCCCCCGTTCTTACCACATGTCCATCGTAGGGGCTCACTGGCTTCCAACTGTGATGAATGCCACGCATGATCAACGTGTGGCAGGATAACCGCATGAGAGGAAGGATACAGAAATGGCCGATCTCTTACGGTTCGGAGTCTCGATTCCGGAAGACCTCCTCGAAAGGTTCGATCACCTTATAGCCCAGAAAGGCTACACAAACCGATCGGAGGCGATTCGGGATTTGATTCGGGACCGTCTGGTAGAAAGCCAGTGGGCCGAGTCCGAACACGAGGTGGTTGGGACGGTAACCGTAGTGTATGACCATGAACGAAGTGAGCTTGCCCAGAAGCTGACGGAGATCCAGCACAAACAACACCATCTCATCATATCAGCAGTCCACGTGCACCTGGATGCACACAATTGTCTGGAGGTGCTCATCGTGAGGGGCAGCTCGGAGGACGTGAGGAGAGCAGGAGAGGCGCTCATAGCTACCCGGGGCGTCAAGCACGGAAAGATTACGATGACTACTACCGGCAGTGAAATCCCCTGAGCATCTTCGGCCTCTGGTGAGGCTTCAGGGGACTGACTATTTTGTGGTGCGGTGGGAGATGAGGTCAGGCATAGACCTTTGATAGCGGAATCGGCCGTACGTCCCCGCTGGAAGGGGGGGGCACAAGGAGTTGCAGGTCGACATTCAGCCACTGATAATCGGGATTGAGCTCCCTGAGCTTTCCGTCAGGGGGGGGAAGGGAATGCTCGTTGCGCGCGTAGGTTACGAGGAAAATTCCTACTCCATATTCGGCAGTGCGGTCGATCAGGTAGGACTTGACGAAATCCGATTCACTCATCTCCCTACTTTGGGCGATCTCTTCAATTTCTTTGTTTCCGAGCCGAATAAGCACGTACTTGGCGATACCTTGCTCGGAGAGACGGACCAGAGTACGCGCCTCGCATGATGCGACGTAAACTGTTGATATGAAGCCAAAACGGGCGGCGTACCGAGCAGCGACAAGGCCTGCTGTTCGTCGTCCTCCCACCATGTGATGGAATCCATAGTATTCGTAAAGCTTTTGCTGCAAGATCTCGCCGACCTTCTCTCCTCGTTCGTACAGATCTTTTGAAATGTATCGGAGATAACGACCCAAGTCTTCCGCCGCGTGCGCTATAGGCCAGTCTATCCGCACATGGAAGTGGGAGATTCCGTACCTGTACTTCGAGCGTATCGTCGGATCCCGCTGGATCAGAACCGCGTAATCAGCTTTGCCTAATGCTCTTAACAGGTTAGGAAAATTTGAGTCCTCGAAATAGCGCATGCGGTGCCGGAACAGCTCTTTAATGTCAAACACTGCCAGAGAGCTCAAATTTTCCTTTGTCACCTTGTTCGAGTCAAAGAATCGAATGTGGATTTTTGCTTCGGGAGGGAGGACGTCTTCACTGAAAATGACTATGAAATGGCGGTGCTCGCTGTATTCCGGGCCGAGAATTTTCGCCCTGGGCTTGAGTAGCTTGGTCTCGACGAACGGATACTCCCAGCCGTTTTCCTTGAAGTGGAAATACGATTCTATTAGCCCTTCGTTGATGAGAACGCAGTCGAGCTCGTCCCTCACGTAGAAGTAGATGCAGCGCCGAAAGCGTTCATTCCATCCAATTTCGTTGCGTTTAAGATGGGTCATGATGCGCAGAGGTCCCGAATATCAATACGAATTAGAATATCTGAATTTCATTTTTACATCAACATCTGACTTGCTCCTGAAAGTACTTAGCCCCGGCGGCTTTGTCTTGTCCCACTTTCGTGTTCCGGCATGCATCGCGGTATCGTGCCACGCTCGGGTTCCCTTGCAACAATGGAGAAAAAAAGGTAACAAGAGACTGATCATGATTCGAGAAGGTACGCGTGATGGATAATCATATATTTGATGAAAACGGGGTCAGGGAAACAGAAGGGAACGAAGAAGATTTTGCTGCATTGCTCCAAAGCAGTGAGGTGCCTCGTGAAGCGCAGATACGTCGCGATGCGAAGGTCGAGGGCACTGTTGTTTCCGTGAGCCAGGACTGGATTTTTGTGGACATCGGCGGCAAGAGCGAGGGTGCCATAGCCCGTGATGAGCTGTTGGATCACGAGGGTAACACCGCCGTAAAGGTTGGCGACAAGCTCAGCGCATACGTGGTATCTGCACGGCCCGGGGAAATTCACCTCAGCGTGAAAATGACCAGCGCCGCATCGGAAGAAGCGGTTCGGGGAGCCTTCCAGAGCGGAGTGCCCGTGGAAGGGTTGGTACAGGCGGAACGAAAAGGTGGGTACACTGTGGCCGTGTTCGGGAAACCTGCTTTCTGTCCCCATTCGCAGATTGACTTGCCTCCGGCCGCTGCTCCGGAGAATTACGTGGGAAAACGCTTCACTTTCCGGATCGTCGAATACTCCGATCGCGGTCGCAACATAGTGATCTCGCGGCGCGAAATCTTGGAAGAAGAGCGCTTGAAGAAGCGCGAAGATCTGAAGCGAACTCTGAAACCGGGCGACGTTGTTACCGGTACTGTACAGAAGACAGCTCCTTTCGGAGCCTTTGTGGAGCTTGGGGGAGTCGACGGGTTGATTCCTATGTCGGAGCTCGCGTGGTACCGGGTTAGTGACGCCGCAGACGTGGTCAGCCCTGGCCAGCAAGTCTCCGTGCGCGTCCTGGATTTGGATTGGGCCAACAACAGGATTTCTCTGAGTCTCAAGCAGACGGGTGAAGATCCGTGGGTGTCGGCGGTGAGCCGCTTTCCGGAGCAATCCATTGTCTCCGGGACGGTCACAAAGCTCATGCAGTACGGAGCATTCGTGGAGCTGGAGCCGGGGATCGAGGGACTCATTCATGTATCTAATCTCGGCACAGGCAGGCGGATAAGTCATCCGAGAGAACTAGTGTCGGTCGGAGATTCAGTTCACGTTCGGGTTCTCTCTGTCGATAGCTCGGCGCGACGAATCGGGCTCGAGCTCCTGTCCTCGGAGGCCGAGGAGGGAGCTCCTGAGCTTAATGAGGGGCAGGTCGTTTCGGGAGTTGTGGATTCCGTCAAGGATTACGGAGTGTTCGTGAGTCTACCCGGCGGGAAATCCGGACTGCTCCACCTATCGGAAATCGCCGGAGCGAAAGCAGGAGGCGATCTTCGTCAACGATTCGCACCAGGCGGGACTATCGATGTCGAAATCATTGCAATTGACCCGGAATCAAAAAAGATTTCGCTCAGCACGAAGCGATTGAGCAGGAAGATCGAGGATTCTCACTTCAAGAGCTATTCCGAGTCAGCCACGCAACGCAGCTCGTTCGGCACGCTGGGTGACCTGTTGAAGGACAAATTAAGCAAATAGGCTGTCCGGTTCACTCGTGCGGCAGATGTCTTTCGAGGGCTATGCGTGAGGAAGTGGAGCTATCCATCATTGTTAACGACGTGACGCGATCGCGAAGAGCCCCCGTGTGAGTAATCCGACAGCTTGGTCGACCGGTTTCCCTTTGATGGATGATCGCGAGAGGGGTCTCCCATCTGTTCCCTGTGCCGGCGTGATAGCGTCGAACATGAACGTGCCGACAAATGTCCATTTCCTTGACTACTCAAGACACCGCCACCATTGCCGTGAGAAGCCTGTCCAAGGATTTCGGAAGGATCAAAGCCTTGGCCGACGTCAGTCTCGTCATAGGCAAGGGCGAGCTCTTCGGACTCCTGGGACCGAACGGAGCTGGCAAAACAACGCTAATATCCATACTCTCCACGATCCTTCCTCCATCTCGGGGAGAAGCCCTGGTCTGTGGATGGAACGTGGCAACACAACAAGAGGCGGTTCGCCGGTCAATCGGTGTCGTGTTTCAAGATCCGAGTCTCGATACCGAGCTCACGGGAGAGGAGAATCTGGATTTTCATGGAAGGTTGTACGGGCTCGACACCCTGACTCGTCGCAACCGCGTGAATGAAGTGCTTGCGCTAGTGGATCTGGAAGAACGACGACATGACTTGGTGAATACCTATTCTGGGGGAATGCGCAGAAGACTCGAGATCGCCCGGGGTCTGATGCACCAGCCTCAAGTCCTTTTCCTTGACGAGCCTACTCTGGGGCTTGACCCACAGACGAGGAGACGCATCTGGAATTACATCAGGTCCCTCAAGGACTCGTTCGGCATGACAATCATTCTCACGACCCATTATATGGAGGAAGCGGATCAATTGTGCTCCCGCATTGCAATCATCGACAGTGGGGTTATCGTTGGGTTGGGAAGTCCGGATGAGCTCAAGTCTACTCTTGGAGGAGATGTCCTGGAATTGGCAGTGACTCGTCCGACGGAGGAGTTTGTTCAAAGCCTTCGGAGCCACCCGAGCGTGCGAAGCGTCCTCCTTCAGAACGGGAGCCTCATGCTCACGGTCGATGACGGCGAGTCATTTCTCCCGAGGACCTTCGATTTGGCCCACGATATGGGCATCAGGATATCTGGCGTTTCCGTACGCAAACCAAACCTTGAGGATGTTTTCATCAAGATGACCGGTCGAGAGATCCGTGACGAGGGGATAAAGGAGCCAAGGGAGCGGATGCGTATCTACCGCTGGGGAATGCGCAAGTGAATCTGTTCTTCGGCACGGTGTACACACTCTGGCTCCGAGAAGTGAAACGCTTTATGCGCAACAAGAGCAGGCTCATAGGTTCCATGGCAATGCCCGCCCTGTTCCTTGTCGTCCTTGGCAGTGGCTTCTCAGGGGTCTTTCGATATCAGAGCGACGTCTCTTATGTTGAGTTCATCGGCCCAGGGATCGTGGCTATGTCCCTCTTGTTCTCGTCTATGTTCGGGGGGCTAAACGTCTTATGGGACAAGCAGTTCGGATTTTTGAAGGAGATCTTGGTAGCACCGGTGAGCAGGACCGGTATCATGGCCGGAAAGACGCTTGGGACCGTAACGACATCAATGGTCAAGGCGGGCGTTTTTCTGGTGGCACTCCTGGCTCTGAGACTTGTGCGACCGGATCCCGCCGGGGTGTTGATGTCCCTGATTTTCATGTTTCTCATTTCCGCTTCGTTTACGAGTCTCGGCATTGCGTTTGCCTCCCAGATGAAGGATCCGCACGGCTTTCAGTTGATCATGAACTTTCTCATCATGCCTGTATTCTTTCTCTCCGGAGCCCTCTTCCCCTTGGATGGGCAGCCACAGTGGTTGACACTTCTCACGCACCTGAACCCGCTCACCTATGGGGTCGATGGAATGCGGTACGCCCTCGGTGCCTCCCACGCATTCTCTCCCACCTTGAGCATGGGGGCCCTAGTGCTCTTCTGGGCGTGCGCTACGGTTGTTGGGACAGTACTCTTCGGAAGAATGGCCGCATAAAAGAACAAATCTAAGGAAGGCCAGCTCTGTACGGAAAAGGTTCGGCCCCGTTCTCGTCGCTTTTGCGCGGAACGATGTGAAGGTAGTCTGCTATGGGCTGGCGGATAAATTTGAGATCCTGATGGGTGACCTCGACCGGAATGGCTTGGCGTTTATCTGCCTCTGAAAGGACCAACTCTCCGCTCTCGCTCGGCAGAACAATCCTGTACGGTACATCCAGCTCTTTTTCCACCCGAGCTGGAATACCGAATCCGTAATTGATATGCCCGGTTCCAGCCACGACCACGACCGAGCGATCCCGTCCCCGGTCTGAAGTGAGAAACCGAAGGAGCGCTCGCGCCATGGTTTGGTCTCGGACTGCCTGAGCGATCACGATGTTGTCGAGGCTCTTGCCCTGGAAAGCCTTGTGAACGTGGAGTCTTAGCCTGAGCAGTCGCTCGTACTGCGGGTCGACAGGCAATATCCCTGAGGGAAGCCGTTCCTTCTCTGCAGCGGAGAGCGCATCTAGCCCCTTGCGGGCCACCAAGCGAACAAGATGATCGTCCGCATTGAGGCAGAGGATGGGTACCTCTCTCTCTCGGGCTGCCAGAAGCAGCGCTTCGTAATCGAGTAGGTTTGTCCAATGCCCGCTCCCCAAATTCTTGATGAGGTCAGCGACACTCTCAGTCCCGCTTTGCCACTGATCCAAAATCGCCTGCTGGTGCTCGCCGAACATTTCCATGCCGAGGGCGAGCTTCATACCTCGCTGAGCCAGTTTCTCCAGGATTTCAGCCTGCACGGAGTGATGCCGGGCTATGGTGTGGACCTCTCCCAGGTATACGATTCTTGCAGTGAAGAGGTCGTCGATCATCATTTCCATGGAAATTGGTTCCCCGAAAAGCACGTCAACAATCAACGGACCGCACCTTTCCCTAGACTGACCCTCCGCAGAAATCGTCAAACAGAAAAGAATGGCAAGGATTCGCAAAAAACTTGCACCAAGGTCAAGAAATCTCGTCACCAGAAGCTCCCCCGTGAGAATGCGATCTCGAAGCCGTCAAACTCCCCTGTCGGCTGCTCCTCGCGAATTTGGACATCGTCGACCCGGCCAGAAGGCGGTCCTTTTTTTAGCCACTCGACCATGCGAGCCACCCGGACGGGGTCCCCCTCGACCAGAGCCTCCACCCGTCCGTCAGGGAGATTCTTGACCCAGCCACTCACTCCAATTCTCCGCGCTGCGTCTCTGGCCGAGTAGCGGAATGCCACACCTTGAACCAGCCCTGACACAACTACTCTGCGACGAATTGCGTTGCCCATTCTGCACTCTCCCTCAAGCTCGTTTACAATGCCCCCCGTGCAGGACTCCCTATCATGCAATCCCCGCCAGGGCTCGGAACTCCTCTTCGGTCAACACACGGACCCCCAGTTGCCTCGCCTTATCCAGTTTCGAGCCGGGCTGGTCCCCGGCCACCACGTAGTCAGTTTTTCGGCTTACGGAGCCACTTACGGAGCCACCCCCCTGTTCTACGATCTTCTTGGCTTCATTTCGAGGCATAGAAATGGTACCGGTGAAGACAACCGTCTTTCCCGTAAACGGGGTTTCGATTTCTTGCCGCGGCAGTTGCAGAGGCACGGGCGTGACATTCGCATCCAAAAGCCGCCTGAGGATTTCACGGTTGTGGGGCTCCGCGAAGAAAGCGGTAACACTCTGAGCAACTTCCGGGCCTATGCCATGGACCCGTTGAATCTCATCCGCAGTTCGGGATGCAAGAGTCTCCACATCCCCGAACTCCATCATGAGCAATCGTGCGACATGCTCGCCCACCAGAGGAATTCCCAAGGCAAAGAGGAATCGATCGGCAGGCACTCTCTTGGAGCGGGCCAATGCATCGAGAATGTTCGAAGCTGATTTCTCTGCCATGCGATCCAGGGAGATAAGGTCTTGCAAGCTGAGGAAGTAGAGATCGGCCGGGTTGGAAACAAGTCCGCGGTCGACCAATTGATCAATGAGTTTCGTGCCCAATCCCTCAATGTCCATCGCTCCACGCGACGCGAAATGCCGGATGGTTTCCTTGAGTCGGGCAGGGCACGAGACGTTAACACATCGTTTAGCGGCCTGACCCTGCAGTCGAATTGCTTCCGAATCGCAGACGGGGCACCTGTCGGGGATCCTGTACGGCTTGCTTTCTCGCGGCCGGTCGTCCAGCAGAACTCTTACCACTTCCGGAATCACATCCCCAGCACGTTGAATGACAACCGTGTCACCTTCCCTCACATCTTTGCGGTCAATTTCGTCCTGGTTATGGAGAGTGGCCCTGCTGACGGTCACGCCCCCCACTGTCACGGGCTCCATGATTGCTACCGGGGTCAGTGTGCCGGTGCGTCCCACACCGACTTCGATTCGAAGAATACGTGTGGTTGCCTGAACTGGCTCGAATTTGAAGGCTACCGCCCAGCGGGGAGACCGCATCTTAAGACCCAAAGCCTCTTGCTGGGCAAGGGAATTGACTTTGACCACAGCTCCATCAATTTCGTACGGCAACGTGTGCCGAATCTTTGCCAGGTGTTCATAATGCTTGAGCACCGCGTCCACATCGTGGCACACAGTCGTATGGGCGAGATTAGCTGGTAGGCCCAGCTCTTGGAGTCCGAAGAGGAGTTCTTGTTGGCTATCCACTGAGGCACCAACAATCCGGCCCACTCCATGAGCGGCGAATCTCAGGGGTCTGCTGGCAGTGATCTGAGGATCGAGCTGTCTGATCGAGCCTGCGGCGGCATTGCGGGGATTGGCAAACGCGCTTTCCCCCTGCTCGTCCCGGACGCGGTTGAGGCGGTCGAACTCGGCTCTTTCCATGAAGATCTCGCCTCTGACATCGATCAGAGACGCTGAACCGAGAGCACCCCGCGGAAGAAGTCTCAAGGGAATGGCTCGTATCGTCCGTACGTTGGCAGTGACGTCCTCCCCCACGAATCCATCTCCTCGCGTGGATGCCGACGCGAGGAACCCGCCGTCGTATGTGAGCTCGATTGCTACGCCATCCAGCTTAGGCTCGACCACGTACGAAACACCCGACCAAACGCCGAGCGTCCGCTTCACTCGCAGGTCAAATTCACGAACTTCCGATGCCTCGAACACGTTGGAGAGCGAGAGCATGGGCACGGCGTGCTCCACCTGCCCGAACTTTTCCAGGGGCTCTCCGCCAACTCGTTGCGTTGGGGAGTCAGGGGTTACCAGTTGCGGATATGCCTGCTCGAGCTCCGCCAGTCGCCTGAATAGGGCGTCATATTCGGCGTCGGAGATCTCAGGACTGTCGAGAACATAATAGAGATGGTCATGGTGACGGATCTGTTCGCGCAATCGCCCGATCTCGTTGACGACATCGAAAGGAACTGCATCAGGTGCTGCCATGCTCAGCCTCGAACGCGATATGGTCTACGCTTAAGGCAAGAGAGAAGTCTCCATTGCCGTGCAATCACGGTCTCCAACGGTGAGTTTATGATTCATCATGCTACAGGAGCATACGATTGGCAAGGGATAGTGGGGGACGGGTCGTGGAGGGGTCCGTGGGTGCGGAAGAAATCCGGAACCGGCTCACTGTGTCTAGGGAGCAGGGGCAGCCTCGATGCTGCCCCTGAAATGGATGGCTGGCTGAAAATCATCTGCCAACCACGGGTCGCTGGTAAGCTCCTTTGGAAGCAGGAATGTTTCTTAGAGCCATCCCTGTACTATTTCTCTTTCTTTTCAGCGGGCTTCTCTTCCGCCGCCGCTTCCTGCTTCTTTTGCCAGGTGGCCGTAAAGGTGCTCCTTATTTCCTTCCCTTTTTCATCCTTGAAGAGAGCTGTGCCATTTGTGATTCCGATGGGGAAGGCAAAATCGGAGATGGTCTCGAACCACTTCTTCACCAATCCCCCCGCGTTGGCTTTCATCTCTTGCATACGCGCAACATTGCCAGCCCCTACGCTGAGACTCACTATGGTGGGAAATGCTTCGTTTGAGGTGATCACCCTGAGCTGATTCGTCTTTCCTCCAGGGATCCAGGAATCTTCGTAGGCAAGGGCAGTATTGACCTCGAAGCCCTCGAACTCTGCCGTGAACTGGATCTCATCAAGCATCACTGGGGCCTTATTCGGGTTCTTTATGTTGAAAATGTAGGCAAGATTGAGCGTGCTGCTGTACCCGTAGGTCATCTCCTTGCCAGGATCCTTTTCGTCCTTGTATCCGATCCTGGGTTTTACGAAGAAGGGTTGAATACTGGCCACCTCAATTCGTTCCAGCGTGACTATTGGAGCCTCCAAGGCCAACGCGGGGAGAACGGTGAATGCAAATATCGCGAGGAGTGTTGCGATCATCGTTACCGGCTTCTTCATTTTCCCTCCTTTACCCGAACGGGTATTTTAGGTCAGCCACCGTTTGCGCCGCTTGTAATGCTTGACTTCCCGAAAGCTTTTGCGGCCTCCCACATCGGTCAGCCCGAGGTAGAAGTCCCGAATATCAGGGTTTTCCTTGAGCTTCTCCGACGTGTCATCCATCACAATGCGGCCATTCTCCATGACATACGCGTACGGTGCTACGGTGAGAGCGAGCTTCACGTTTTGTTCCACCAGGAGAATGGGAATCTTCTCTTCTCGGTTGAGCCGCTGAATTATCTCGAAGATCTCCTTGATCAGTAGCGGTGCCAGGCCCATAGAAGGTTCGTCCAGAAGCATGAGCTTCGGAAGAGCCATCATAGCCCTGCCGATTACGCACATCTGCTGTTCCCCTCCACTGACGAATCCTGCCAACACTGACCGCCGCTCCTTCAGGCGCGGAAAGTAGTGGTACACCATGTCAAGCCGCTCCTTGAGACCGGAGGGCCTTAGATGTCCACCGACCGTGAGATTCTCCTCCACGGTGAGGTGCTCAAAGACACGCCTCCCCTCGATAATCTGAAAGATTCCCTTCTTGGAAATACTTTCCGCGGGGAGTCGGTGGATCTGCTCGCCCAAGAACTCGATGCTGCCGTCTGTGACCTGACCATCTTCGTGATTGAGCAGGCCGGAGACTGCCTTGAGCGTCGTGCTCTTGCCGGCCCCGTTGGCGCCGAGCAGTGCGACTATTCCCCCCTCGGAAACCTCGATGGAGACGCCCTTGAGGACAAGGATTACCTCATGGTACCTGACCTCTATGTTATTGATCTTTAAGATGCTGTTATTCGCGGCCACAACCTTCTCCCCTTTTGCCTGGATTCATCCGAGAAAGATTGACAGGAGCAAGGACGACCAAGGTTGGTCGCCCCTGACACCACGCCTACCAACCGAGCCAGGTCGGCCACTCCTTCGGAAACGCTTCCTTCATGTTTATCGTCTTGAGCAAGACGATCTTGCCGTCTTTGATCGTGTAGAGCAGAGCGTCCGGAGTAGGCCTATGGTCCGTAGCAGTGATCGTGTACGGACCTCTTCCCAGGGCGTTCTTGGTGTTGAAGGGATACCAGTCCTGGAGAGATTCAAGGGCTGCTTTGATGGTGGGTCCGTCAAGCTTGCCCTGTTTGAGAGCTCCTTCCAGACCTGCCTTAGCCAATGAGACTTTCAACCATGCCTGGACCGTTCGGATATCGCGCTTCTCCAGAGGCACCCCCGGGTTTACTTTCTTGCAATACTCGAGGACCTTGTCCATGTATGGAACCTTGTCCCCAAGGAACGCGCACGCCGCAGCGCCAATGACACCTTCCCCGGCTGCTCCGGTCATCCTCACCAGGTTCAGGTCAAACCCCCAGTTGTTGACTATGTGGTCAGCTTCCAGTTTGAGAGCATACGCGTCTTTGACGGCTGTGGCAACCGACATCGTCGTGTTGCCGTGCCATATGACTGTCGGGTTTTCCCCCTTGGCTCCCAAGACCTGGCTTTTGGCATCCAGAGCTGTCAGGGAGACGTCCTGGTCGTCTCCAACTTCTATGCCCAGGAGCTTTGCCTGATCCTTGATCGCTTTGATTGGGGCACTGCTGTAGGGTGAAGCAAACATGTAGAAGCAAACCAGTTTCGGTTTTTTGCCTTCTTCCCGGGCTTTCTTCCACTTATCGCTCTTCTTCCACACTTCCTCGAACCAGACAGTCAGTGCTGCCCGCGCGTTGGTCGAGTAGTCCGTACTATAGATGAAATTGTACGGGGTTTTCTTCGGATCGCAGAGATGGCCGGACAAGGAATCCGATATCGTAACCATCTTGTCCCTGTTTACCGTTGGAGACAAAGCCTCAGTGTCTCCGGTCCCCCACTGCAACAAGATATTGATCTTGTCATAGTCGCGGAACCGTTTGTAGATGGTGATCGCCTCCGGAACTCTGTACCCGTAGTCGTACAGAAACAATTTGATCTTCTTGCCGTTGATTCCCCCGCTATCATTGATATAGGTGACGGCCTCCCTGATACCTAAGGCGGCATCCTTGCCCACGTCAGACGTGGCACCGGTCAAGTCGTTGATTGAGCCGACACGAATTTCCTCTGCGGCGAACGCTGTAGCACCGACCAAAAGGAGTGCCAACCCGAGCAGCAGAATTCTTTTACGCATATGATACCTCCCTGGTGTAACGCTTTAGAATGGTTGATCGTCCTCCGGTCTCCCTCGTTTTTCCGTCACCCCCTTTCGCTCGTCGAGGGACCTGTTTGACATCACTTACCGGTGTACGAAAACGGCCAGAGGTTGAAGTAGTTCTTCAACTGCCAGTATCGATAGCTCAACCCGTTCGGCTCGTAAATGAGGAAGAAAATGATAGCGAGACCGAATGCTGCTTCTTTAAAGAATATTATCTTGGTGGTCATCCATCCCAGTTGAGGATAGGAAGCCATCAGGAGGTCGCTACTGCCCATAACCGCTATTTCTAGCAGCTTGAAAACCATGACTACGAATATCGAACCGAAGACCAGCCCTTGAATGCTGCCAACTCCTCCGATCAGGATGATGCCCACCCACAGGAGGGAGAAGAACCACTCGTAGTGCTCAGGACTCACAAAAAACAGGGCACTGATGTAGAACGCTCCTGCTATTCCGGCGAAAAAGCCCGCAACGAAGAATGCGAGGAGCTTGTATCCCACGATATTGACCCCCATGGTTTCCGCGGCAATATCGTTGTCCCTGATCGCTATCCAGGCTCGACCCAGCTTGGACCTGACCATGTTCCCCATTGCGACGAGACAGACCGCAACCAGGATCACGGAGAAGTAGTAGATCTTGGTGTCCGAGTCTATGCTGAACGGGCCTATCTTTATCATTTCCGTCGGAATCGAAAACGCCTGACCGCGGCCACCGATTTGCGCTACGTACTGGGTGATGACCAGTGGCACGGTGATCCACTGCGCGGCCATAGTCGTCATGATCAGATAGAACCCTTTGACCCGAGCCGAAGGGAGCCCAAAGAGCACAGACCATATGGCAGCCAGAAACCCTGCACAAATGATGCAGATCGGATAAACAAGCCCACCGTCGATCATGGACTGCGGCCACGGAACATTCAGCATCATCAGTGCAGTGGTATATCCGCCCACCGCGACGAAGGCCGCATGCCCCAGAGTGATCTGCCCGCAGTAGCCGATGAGCAGTTGGACGCCCAAAGCAGCGAGGATGTAATAGTTGATTGTGTACGCTACGCTTAACCACTGGGAATCCACCAGAAGGGGAAGAATCGCCAGCAGCACGACCATGAGGATCATCTTGCCTTTGATGAAGCGAGTCCGCCACCATTTCTGATCGTCAGCGTAGTCCTCGAAATAATAACCGCACGGCAGGTAGCTCATGGATCACACCCTTTCTATCCGTTCCCAGCCCCACAAACCATAGGGTTTGAACAGCAGGAAGATGACCATGAAGACGAATGGAGCTATCTCTTTGATCCCTCCCGGGAAAAACCTGTCCAGATAGCCTCCGGACAAATTCTGGAGGATGCCTATCGTTATTCCGCCTACAATGGCCCCGGGAATCGAATTAAGACCTCCGAACACTACCACGGGGAGGACCAAAAGTCCCAACAGGCTGACAGAGTAATTCAGTCCGTTAATGTTTCCCAGGAGCGTCCCTCCGACTCCGGCTGCCATGAATGCGATTGCCCACGCAAGAGCATAGACGAACTTGGCGCTCACCCCCAGGGAAAGTGCTGCCATTTCGTCATCAGCACACGCCTGCATGGATAGGCCCCAGCGCGTGTACTTGAAAAAGCTGACAAAGATGACCATGAGGATCAGTGCAGCTACAAAGCTCCAGATATAGACCTGCCCTATCGCTACTCCCGCAATGACCGCCGGCTCAATAGGGAAGACTCTGGGGAGGAAAACCTGGGTATCCGTGTCCCAGATGATGAACACCATGCCTTTGAAGAAGAAAGACAGTCCCACGGTGACCATAATGACCGCAAGGATGGGCTCGCCGATCATCTTCCTCAGGAATATGCGCTCGGTCAGCAGTCCGAGAAACAGACCCACAAAAATCGTCCCGATCAACGCGAGCAGAAATGCATACTCGATGGGCATGGTGGTGACGAAGCGCTGGTAGAGCCCCAAACACACATAGCCCCCGATCATGGTGAGCTCGCCCATCGCCAGATTGAGCACGCCAGAGCACTTGTAGATCAGCACCCAACCGAGAGCAACGAGGGCAAATATCGATCCAAGCATGATTCCCGTGATGAATAGTTGCAGGAAGAGGTCCATTCTTTACTTCCTCCCTCCGTCTTTGACATCCTGGAGCCGAATGTCCGCCTTGATCTTCGCCACCCGACCATCTTCGTATGTGATGCTCGTGTCCATATGGAGCATGTCTTTGTCCGCGTACATGAAATCAATGATGTCCTTGTAGCGATTTTCCACGAAGGCCCTTCGGATTTTCCTCGTTCGGGTCAGCTCGTCGTCGTCTGCATCGAATTCCTTGTAAAGATTGGCGAATTTGCGAATCTTGGCCACATCCGGCAGGCCACGGTTCACCTCCGTGATCTGGCTCTCCACGAGATCGTACACTTGGGGTATTTGTGAAAGCTCCGTATAGCTCGTATAGTTGATTCCGTGATCCTCAGCCCATTTTCCGACGGTGTTATAATCAATGCAGATGATGGACGTCACGTAGGGTCTTTTGTCACCCACCACGAGCGCGTCCTTCACATAGGGGCTGAATTTGAGTCTGGCCTCCAGGAATTGCGGAGAGAATTTCCGGCCGTCGCTGAGAATCATAATGTCTTTCGAGCGATCGAACACCACTAGGTGCCCGTCTTCGTCGATGAACCCTGTGTCGCCGGAGTGGAGCCAACCGTCCTTCAACGTTTTCGCTGTCTCCTCTGGCATCTTGTAGTAGCCGACGAAAACCGAAGGGCTCTTGGACAGAATCTCGTCATTCTCTCCGATCTTGACTTCCGTCTCTGGAATAGGCTTGCCCACAGTATCGAATTTGATGTCGTCGTCTCGGTGAACCACCGATATCCCCGCTATCTCGGTCTGTCCGTAAATCTGTTTGAGGTTTACGCCGATAGCGTGGAAGAAACGAAAATGGTCAGGTCCCATCGCAGCGCCTCCCGTATAGGCATGGCGCACTCTGGACAGTCCTAAATGATCGCGGATCTTCGAGAAAAGAAAAAGCTCCGCGAACCATCGCAGGATCTTCCAATGAATCGGTATTGGCTCCTTGGCGAATTTCAGGTCAGCGGTGTGGTACCCGATTTTCATTCCCAACCTGTATAGCACTCGCTTGAGCCAAGTCGCATCCAGGTGCTTGACCTGCACGGACCTCGTGTATTGCTCGTAGAGCCGCGGAGGAGCAAACATGACGTGCGGGCCGATTTCCCGCACATTGTGCTGGGCTGTCTCTGGTTCTTCGGGGAAATTGATGGTGTACCCTATCTGGAGTCCGCAGGATATTGACATCATCTGCTCGCCGATCCATGCGAAGGGAAGGTAGGAGACGAAATCGTCCGATGGCTTGCATGGGTCCACCCTCATGAGATTCCGACCCATCGTAAGCATGTTGTAGTGGGTCAACAGGGCACCCTTGGGCAAGGAGGTGGTTCCAGAGGTATAGAACAGAAGGCAAATGTCTTTTCCTTGACCGCGATTGACGAGATTATCGAACAGATCCGGCTCCTTCTGAATTCTTTCTCGCCCAATCCTCATGACCTCGTCGAGGCTGATGAGCATCGGGTCCTCGTAGTGCCGCATTCCTTTCGGATCATCCCAAATGATCTTCTTGAGCTTCGGGCACCTGTCCCGAATCGCCAGAGCCTTGTCCACTTCTTCTTGGCCCTCAGCCACATAGAATTTCGCGTCCGAGTGATCGACGATATATTGCACCTCATCCATGAGGCAATCCTGAAACAGCCATACACCGATTCCTCCGGCGCACATTGCCGCCATCTCAGACCATAGTGCCTCGGGGCGGTTGTCTCCGATCATGATCACCTTGTCCCCAGGCTCGAGGCCAAGTTCGACAAAACCAAGAGTGATTTCTTTGACGTATTGAAGGTACTGCGCCCAGGTGACGGGACGCCAAATCCCGTATTCCTTCTCCCGCATGGCAACCCTCTGCTCGCCAAATGTGGTGCACTGTCTGACCAGGAGCTTGGGCAGAGTCAAATCCTCGGTAATCTCTATTTCTCCGATGCGTCGTTCATCTGCGGCTGACATACAGATCCTCCACCTCACCGAGATAAGCCTTGATCACTTCCGGATTCTCTTGAATTTCCGACGGAGTTCCATCTGCAATCTTGACGCCGAAGTTGAGAACCATGACTCGATCGGAAAGATCCATCACAACCCCCATGTCGTGCTCAACTAGGACGCATGTGACCTTCCAGCGCTCATCCTCATTGATATCCACGATGAAGCGTGCCATGTCTTCCACTTCTTCCAGGTTGAGGCCGGCCAGAGGTTCGTCCAGCAGGATAACTTCCGGCTGGACTGCCAGCGCGCGGGCGAGCTCGATGCGCTTTTGCATGCCGTACGGGAGCATTCCCGTCACTTCGTTGCGTACGGCTTCGATCTCGAGGAGGTCAATTATCTCTTCTTCAATGAATTTCCGGGCTTCGATTTCCTCCCTGGAGGTCTTCCCCCAGTAAATCGCGGAGCCCAGTATGCCGGAACGCAGATGCAGGTGTCGTCCAAGACGGATATTGTCCAGCACGGTCATGCCGCTGAACAGCTCGATCTTCTGAAAAGTGCGAGACAATCCCAAGGCGGCCCTGCGGTGTGGGGTCAAGCCGGTGATCTCTGTCCCGTTGAAGAACAGGTTGCCTCGTTGCGGATGGTAGAGCCCGTTGATGCAGTTCATCATACAGGTTTTTCCCGCTCCGTTCGGGCCAATAATCGAGAAGATCTCTCCCTTCCTAACCTCGAAGCTCACGTTCGTGAGAGCTGCCACCCCGTGGAACGAGAGAAAGATCCCCTTCGCCTCCAGTATGACTTGTGACATTCGGCATCCCCTTTTGCGTGATCAGCGGCCGAAATACCCCTGTCGGCCATTATACAGCCGTATGAGAGCTTGGACGGTCGTAAGACCTTCGTTACAGATGAGTGATCTTCAGGAAATACCCGCCTATCGAGAGGAGGACCAACCATAGCAAATGCCCAGACCAAGGTCAAGCTTTACTCCGTGGCTGAACGGGCCCTCTGGTCGCACCGGAAGATGGGCACTCAGGAGCGGAATAACAACATCCGTTCTTCAAGAGATTGGTCCTCAACCGGTTGCGCTCACCGACAGGGTAAGGCTCGTGATTGCTGCGCGGTCCATGTTCCGATCCGCGGCCTGCTCCTTCCTCAATGGAACCGTACAATGAGGGACTAAGCTGGTAAGGATCTCTGCGCTGCACGCGCAGACGCGTTTGGCGCACATAATGCTCAGTCCCGTTCGTGCCACCTGTATCCAAAGTCCAATCTCTGGGTGTGGGCTTTCGCACCATTTTCCGCCAGTTGAGGCCCCTGGGGTCCGCGAGTTTGATAAGAGGATGCGAGAGACGTGATTCACTTCGATATCTTAAGATCATAAGGGATTGCCGGATAACCCTCCCGTGAATGGACTTATCATGAAGAAACTCGTGTTGAAAAGTCAAGACGAAAAATGGTATAGAAGATCCGTTCGCGAACTGCACTCGTACTCCACGCACATGACATCGTCATACGGGAAGCACACCCCGGATGACACTTAGCTGAGCGATCTTGAGATCTTCCTGCAGGTGTCCTAACCGGCGCGAGAGGGCCCGGTCCCCCGGAGGCCTCTGACGAAGACGAGCGAATCCTTGTGCGTTTGGGAGATATGGGAGGTGCTCAACATGAGCAATGAGACTTTGCTGAAAGAGATGCGCGACGGGATCATGGTACTTACCATCAATCGACCGGAAGCGCTCAACTGCTTTGATATGCCTCTCCTGAAGGCATTTGGGGACGCCCTTGCGGAGATAGCGTTCGACCGCGAAATTCATGTCGTGATTGTCACGGGATCTCGAGAAGGCAAGAACGCGTTTAGTACTGGCGCAGACCTGAAGGAACGCGCCGGAATGACACCCGATCAGGTGAAGAGGTACATTCAAACCATTCGTAACCTCTTCACTGCGGTGGAGGAGCTCCCCCAACCGGTTATCGCCGCGGTGAACGGGTACGCCTTTGGGGGGGGGCTTGAGCTCGCATTGGCGTGCGACATCCGAATAGCCGCGAAGACCGCTGTGGTGGGGCTCACCGAGACGAGCCTCGCTGTTATCCCTGGCGCGGGCGGGACTCAGCGCCTCCCCCGCATAGTGGGGATTGCACGAGCCAAAGAAATGATATTTCGCTCCAGGAGGATCAGCGCTGACGAAGGGGTTCAGTATGGTCTCTTTCTCGAGGCGGTGGATCCTGATGAGCTCATGGACCGGGCGCGGCAGATAGCTTCCGAGGTAGCTGCGAATGGCCCCGTGGCCCTGGCACAGGCCAAGTACGCTATCAACAAAGGAATAGAAGTAAGCTTGCCAGTCGGGCTGGCAATCGAATCCAACGCCTACGCCGTGACCATACCGACAAAGGACCGAATTGAAGGGCTTACGGCTTTTCGTGAGAAACGAAAACCAGTATACATTGGCGAGTGACCCAGGGAAGGAGACGTGCATGGTCAATCACCTGCTCAGTTACCCCAAGAAAGTCCAGATCAACGACATTACCGTTCGGGACGGATTTCAGCATGAGGAAATATGGATTCCTACGGACGCAAAGCTCTTCTACCTCGAGGAGTTGATTTTGTGTGGGATAAAACACCTGGAAGTTACGAATTTCGGGAATCCCCAGCTCATGCCTCAATTCAAAGACGCGGACGAGCTCTTGAAAAGACTGAGGGATTCCAAGAAGCTCTCGCGCGCCGGGGTTAACTGGGATGACATTACCCTGACCGTGATCACCATCCGCGAGAAATCCGTAGACCGTGCCATCGCGGCGAAAAAGGATGGCTATGGTCCCGATCGAGTCCTCATGATGGTCTCGACGGACGAGGAGCATCATTTCGCCAATTCCGGGACGACGCTCCCCGATTATTGGGCAGAGGCAAAGCGCTGTATCGAAAAGACGACGGCAGCAGGAATTAAGATGTGCGGAACGGTTTCCACCATCTGGGGGTCCCCGATATCGGGTCCGACTCGACTGGAAGAAGCTGTCGAATTTACGAAACGGTGGCTCGAAATTGGCGCATCGGATATCGAGCACGCCGACCATGATGGCAGTGCGCCTCCTGACCAGGTCTACAAGTACTTCTCCATGATTCTCGATGAAATCCCGGACAGAAAGCTGCACATAGCGCACTTCCACGTCACCCGAGGATGGGGAACAGCCAATTGTTTGGCAGCCCTTTTGGCTGGTATTGAGATCTTTGAAGGAACCCTCGGCGGCCTGGGCGGCCAGCCGGCAAATTTTATGGACCGAGTGCCGGTGGGCGGGACCGGAGCATATTATTACCGAGATCCTAATGTCGTAGGGTTGCAGTCAATCGAAGACATGGTAGTCATGATGGACGAGATGGGAATCGAGACAGGCATAGACGTCGATCGTCTGCTCGATCTCGGCAGCATGATGGAGAAAACAATCGGACGCCGGCTGAGGTCCGAATCGATACTGAACAGACGCATCCCCAAAGTTCCTCGAGAAGAATTCAAGCGAAAGGGCCTGGAAAAACTGAAAGAGAAGTTGGGAGAGAAGCCGGGCCAGAAGCTTCCCGCTGATTGGAGTGAAGTCTCCACGTACAAGCACGCGCCACGTTGAGCCAACCGTTGCTGAGTGTCGCGCGGCAGTCTCGTGCTGAAATCACCGTCCTAAGTACCGGCTGCCCGCGCTGAGAGACGAGACGAGAAAAACCAAGAGCCAGGAGTTGGGCATGAAACCGTTATGGGTACCGTCGGAAGAACGCAGGCGTAACGCAAACATCACGAGATTTATCGATACGATCAATGGGAAGTTCTCTCTTGACATATCGGACTATCACGGGCTCTGGAGATGGTCTATCGAAAATCGCGAGGATTTCTGGGCGTCTGTCTGGGATTTCGGTAACATTATCGCATCCCAGCCATACAGCAAGGTGCTGGAGGATTCGCCCACTATGATCGGTGCAAAATGGTTTGAGGGGGCCCGGCTCAATTTTGCCGAAAATCTGTTGCGATTTCGTGACGACCGAACGGCACTTGTGTTCAAAGGCGAGGGCCAAGTTCCCGTCCGCATGACCTATGCCCAACTCTATGACGAAGTCTCGCAAGTGGCAAATGCACTGAGAGATGCGGGAGTCGTGACCGGAGACCGAGTGGCCGGATACGTTCCAAACATGATACAGAGCGTTGTCGCCATGCTTGCCGCGACCAGCATCGGAGCCATATGGTCGTCCTGCTCCCCGGATTTTGGGATAAAGGGCGTGCTGGACCGCTTCGGTCAGATCGAGCCGAAAATTCTCTTCACAGCCAACGGATACCGGTACAACGGGAAGGCTCACGATTCCCTCGAGAGAATAGCCGGAATCATCAGGGAGCTGCCGAGCATAAACCAGATAGTCGTCATTCCCTATACAGAAGAGCGGGCAGACCTGAAGGGCCTTCCCAAGGCAATCCACTACCAGGATTTTATCTCAAAGGCACCTGCTGGAGAGATCCGGTTTGAGCAACTCCCCTTCAACCACCCTGTGTACATCATGTACTCGTCAGGAACAACGGGATTGCCCAAATGCATGGTTCACGGTGCCGGAGGGACGCTCATCCAGCACCTTAAGGAGCTCGTCCTTCACTGCGATCTGAAGCGAGAAGACAACATCTACTATTTCACCACCTGTGGATGGATGATGTGGAACTGGCTGGTAAGCTCACTGGCCGTGGGGGCTACTATACTCCTGTACGACGGTTCCCCCTTTTACCCCGAAGCGGGAGCAATGTTTCAATTCGCTGAGGACGAGAAGATGACTATCTTCGGGACCAGTGCCCGCTACATAGCCGCGGTAGAAAAGGAAGGGCTTCGTCCCAAAGAGCAGTTCGATCTGTCGAGCCTCAAGACCATGTGCTCTACGGGATCTCCGCTCTCGGAGGAGAGCTTCCGGTTTGTTTACCGCGAGATAAAGGAGGACATAGATCTCGCCTCTATTTCTGGTGGTACCGACATCATATCCTGCTTTGCTCTCGGCTGTCCGATCCTCCCCGTTTACGAGGGCGAGCTGCAGTGCCGCGGCCTGGGGATGGCAGTGGAGTCCTTCGGGCCGGATGGCAAGCCGGTAAGGGGAGAGCAGGGCGAGCTCGTCTGCGTCAAGACCTTTCCCTCTCAACCCATCTATTTCTGGAACGACCCCGACAACTCGAAGTACAAGGCTGCCTACTTCTCGGTGTTCGAGAACGTCTGGCACCATGGAGACTATATCGAGATCACCGAGCACGAAGGAGTCAAAATCTTCGGGCGTTCCGACGCCACGCTGAACCCATCGGGGGTCCGTATCGGAACCGCTGAAATCTACCGGGTCGTGGAAGCAATGGATGAGATTTCGGACAGCATCGTAGTTGGCCAAGACTGGGAGGGAGATGTTCGAGTTATTCTCTTCGTCAAGCTGGCTGCAGGGGCAGAATTGTCCGACGATCTCGTCAAGAAGATCAAGAGGAATATCCGAGAAAACACCACTCCGAGGCATGTGCCTGCCAAGATTCTCCCCATAGCGGACATTCCTGTCACGCTTAACGGGAAAAAGGTGGAGCTGGCGGTGCGCAACGTGATCGAAGGGCGGCCGGTCACGAACAAAGACGCATTGGCTAATCCGGAGGCCCTGGACCTGTATGCTAATTTGCCTGAGTTACAGTCCTGAACCTCGCGACAGGTCTCGGAAACGGCCTATGCTGCCACGCATTGACTATGCGTGGCATTCAGTGCAGTTGAAAGCCAATGAGCCTTCGGTCGACATGTGGTCATAATTGAGGTCGAGATATCCCATCAGTGGCTGGAGAGCTCCTAGCTCATGGCCATCACGATAGTGCAGCGTTGCCGTTGCTTTCACGCTGTCGTCAATGAGTCGGTTTGCTAATCGGCTTCCGACCTGTTCTTAATGCGCTCCACTATCGCACCTCAGCAGAAACACCACTTTGTTTTCACGAAGAGAATGCTCCACCCGAAGCATCCGAAAAACAAACCCCTCGATTTCCTCTTCGTACGGAGGAGGTAAATCGAGGGCTTGTCAAGTCTCGGTGAGTCTGGTCACGCCACTGGCTTCGATGGGCTGGTTGAGACGCAGGTCGTGCCTCTACGCGGCCGGGCCGGGACATATTTCTCGACGACCGCAGTGGGTGCAGTGAGCTCCCATCCACACCGAGTCGAAATACTCCGCGAACGGACGGACTTCCTGCTCCCCTTCGACAAAGAAAGCGAGCTCGAAATTGCGGTTTTGCTGCCCTTTGGCACCAATTCCTGCACCTGTCAAGTTGGCACTTCCGATGAGCGCCACCTTCCCGTCCACTATAAAGATCTTGGCGTGCATCCGTATACAGTGCAGAAACTCGACGCCCGCGCTCAGCGAGCCACGAGAGTCGAGTGCTTCGTACCGCTGCCGAAAGGGTCCCGAAGGTAGCTCAGCATGAATGATGCGGAATGACACTCCTCGGTTGACAAGAATAGCAACGAGATCGACGAAGGAAATGAAGCGGCGCTGAAACCGCAGGCCCGTGCTCTTGATGTTTGCCGTAGCAATCCAGACGTACCGATGCGCCTTGGTGAGGTAGCTCTCCGTGAATTCCTCATAGATTTCCCTATCTCGCAAGAGCTTCATTCTTCAGGCTGAATCCTCACTGCTTCGGCCCAAGCTCCCCTTTCTTCAAGATCTTTGTCCAATTCCAGGTCGGGTCTCGCTGCAGCGAGAAGCTCTTCACCCTTGTCTCTTATGATGAGCTTCCAAAGCAAGAGCTTTCCTTCTCGTGCGAGCTTTTTCATGACTGCTTCGACCTGGCGGTGCTCTTCGGTATCCAATTTTCCTGCGGGGTCTAGAAGAATTCCTCGCGTAGAAACCCAGCCGGGTCGCTCGATCCGTTCCATAATGAGCTCTTCGATGCTCTTTTCCATTGATTGCAACTCCTCCCACGATAAGTCGGCACCAATTGTCTCACACTTTGTTGTATCTGATAAAGTTGAATTGTCCGGTGAGCCATGCCAATTTCTGGAAGACTGGCATGCCCCGCGACCCGTCGGTGCGCCTGAAGAGGAGTTCAGTGAGATGAATCTCGTGTCAAGATCTTCTTGACACCTCATTCTCATAGTATTATGGTACATGATCTTTGACGTGATACTTTGAAATCTGAGCGGACCGCCCTCCGGTGCGGGTGTAGCCCCTTACATCTCGACCACAGTGAGTTGATACCAAGGTTCTTTAGCAACTCGTCACCAGTTGCGGATGTAGCGTTGCGATTGGGGCGTGGGAAGCTGGACCTTCGAAGTCTATAGCAGTGAGAAGAGGAATCATGGCCCAACCAACTTTTCCCAAAGGCGGGATTCATCCCGCAGAACACAAGGAACTGACCGAACATCTGGCGATTGAGGAGATGCCGGCGCCTTCGCTGGTGGTGCTGCCTCTTTCGATGCACTTCGGCGCTATTGCCCAGCCGGTCGTGAAGAAGAAACAGGAAATTCAGGAAGGCGACGTCATCGCGACTGTAGAGAAGGCCCTTGGAGCCACAATTCATAGCAGTGTAACTGGAACGGTCAAATCGATCGAGGCAAGACCTCACCCCACGATGGTACGATGTGACGCCGTTGTGATCGAAACCACCCCAGATGCGCCGCGGCGCACCTACGAGAAGGAAGACTGGCGAAAGCTCTCCAGGGAGCAGCTTCTTGCTCGAGTCAAGGATGCAGGGATTGTCGGACTCGGAGGAGCTGGCTTTCCGACTCATGTCAAGCTGTCGCCGCCTCCCACTGCGAAGGTGGACACCCTCATACTCAACGGCGCAGAGTGTGAGCCGTATTTGACAACCGACCACCGGATTATGCTGGAGAGCTCGGATGAATTGGTGGAAGGTATCAAGATTATTCTCAAGATACTCGGCATCAAACGGGCCATAGTGGGGATAGAGCTCAACAAGCCCGACGCGATCAACGCAATGAGCAAGGCGGCGGAGCGCTCTGCCGGCGCTGACGACGTGAGTGTGAACGTTCAGGGACTTCGCGTGAAGTATCCGCAGGGATCCGAAAAACAACTCATCCAGTCCCTGACTGGTCGAGCAGTCCCGGGCGGCGGGCTTCCTTTCGATGTTGGTGTCATTGTTCAGAATGTCTCCACCACATTAGCAATTTTCGAAGCTGCCACAATGCGCAAGCCGCTTTACGAGAAGGTTGTAACGGTCTCAGGACGTGCCATTAACCGCCCAGCGAACCTCAGAGTCCGGGTCGGCACGCTCGTGTCGGACATTGTGGACTACCTTGGAGGGACCAGGGATCTGCTCAAGATTGTTTCCGGAGGTCCTATGATGGGATTCGCCATGTCCACACTGGACGTGCCCATCACGAAGACATCTTCCGGTGTGCTATTTCTCAACAGTAGTGAGACCGACACAGGCCTCCATGGTCCCTGTATCCATTGCGGTTGGTGCTTGGAGGCGTGCCCTATGGGCCTGCTGCCAAAAGAAGTGGGAATATATGTCGAGGCGGGCAAAGGGCATTTGACCGAGAAATTCGGTGTATTTGATTGCTTTGAGTGTGGGAGCTGCGCGTACGTCTGTCCCGCGAAGCGCCCCTTGGTCCAGTTCGTTAGACTGGCCAAGATCCAGATCAAGAAACGCGGGTAGCTATTCTGTCCCTCGGGACCACGGCAGCGGTCGAGAAGGGTCAAGCCCGTGAAACGGTTTCTTCTCCGCCTAACCGCTGCACGATATGGGTCTCAGAGTGAAGAAAGCGAAAAAAACTATGGTCTTGGGGAGGATGGAACCATCGAAACGCTAGACAAGAAACAATCGAGCTCAGAGCCGACCTGGTCGGTGTCGGTTTCTCCCCATATTCGGATGGGGAAAACGACCGCGGGTATTATGTGGACGGTCTCTGCGTCGCTTATTCCGGCGATGCTCCTGTCCATTTATGTTTTTGGATTCAGAGGTCTCATCATCACGCTTGTGAGCGTGATATCGTGCGTAGTTGTCGAGGCTATCTCCCAAAAAGCGTTGGGACGACCGATATCGGTGACGGACGGCAGCGCTGTCATCACCGGTATCCTCATGGCCTTTGTCATTCCACCCGGTGTACCGTACTGGTTGCCAATGATCGGAGCGGTAGGTGCAATCTTCATCAACAAGGAGCTCATGGGTGGTCTTGGTTTCAACGTGTGGAACCCTGCCTTGGTAGGAAGAGCTCTTCTCATGGCTGCTTTCCCCGTGTATATGACCGCGGCATGGATACCTCCGGTGGACTGGAGCCAATCGCCGCTGGGGGTCTTTCTTGGCGCGGGAGCCGTGGACACGGTCTCTACAGCCACACCCCTTTATGTGCTGAAGCATTATGGGCTCGGAGCCCTTACGAAGCAGTTCGGCGAATTAAACACCATCTATAGGAATTTTTTCATAGGGATTCGTCCAGGATGCATAGGAGAGACCTCTGCGGTTCTTATTCTTCTGGGGGGCCTCTTCTTGATGGTCAGGGGTATCATCACCTGGCACATTCCTGTCTCAACAATCGCTTCGGTTGCGATTCTCTCCTGGATTTTCGGAGGAGAAACTTGGTTCGGCGGTCAACCGCTGGTCCATGTCCTATCCGGAGGCGTGATGCTCGGGGCCTTCTACATGGCCACGGATTACGCGACGTCTCCCTCTGTCAAGAGCGCCCAGATCATTTTCGGCGTAGGCGTTGGGGCGCTGACTGTGATCATCCGGCTCAAGGGAGGCTATCCGGAGGGGGTTTGCTATGCAATTCTCTTGATGAATTGCTTGACGCCCGCGCTTGACGAGTGGTTCCAACCAAAGAGATTCGCACCGCCGAAGCAGGCCCCCGTGGCTTCCGCCAAGTAGGGACCGAATTCGGGTTGAGAGGGATACATGAAAGAAATCTTTAAGATAACCATAAGCTTGACGGCCGTATGTATCGGCGCTGCGATAATATTGGGGGCCGTTTTCACTCAAACCGAGCACATCCGCAAGGAACAGGAGGAAAAGACCAAAAAGCAGACGATCGAGGCGCTCCTTGGGTACGGACCTGGGAAACAGGCTCCTCCCAGTCTCCACGTCTTTTCCGTGTATCGGTACGTGATAGCCACTCCCAACAAGGAGCGCATGCTCGCTTACGTCCTTCCTGTGAAGGATGGCGGTCACGTGATATTGGAAATCGATCTGACGGGTGAGCCCCGCAGGGTTATTCCACTCAAAGCGAAAGAAGCAGATTTGGCGGAAGAGGGGCTTCGAGACCGTGTCGTGAAAGAAGCGATCGGGAAGGATTACCAGGTGACGTTTGCCCAAGCACTCTACATCGCTGACGAGGAAGGCAAGAGGCTCGGGTATGTGATACCTTCCGTAACCCAAGGGTTCAAGACCTTCATCCATATGATGGTTTCACTCAATCCCCAACTGACGCTCAACGGCATTGCCATAACGGAATCGGAAGAAGATCCAGGTCTCGGCGCCGAAATAGAGCAACCATATTTCAAGAATCAGTTCGAAGGTAAGACCCTGGAGCAGTTGAAAAACTTGAAAGTGGTCAAGGAGCCCCTTCCCCAGGAGTACTTCACTGTTCTCGAACCTGAGAAGGCAAAGTTGGCGGGCCTCAGTGCTGCCCAGGTTAAAGAAATCAGGGACAAATTCAAGGACGCGGACATTTTTGCTCTGACCGGCGCGACCATTTCCAGTCGCGCGGTCCTCAACGGAGTTCAGGACGCAGTGAGGAAGTTCGCATACCGCTTGGGAGTCCTTCAGGCGGCCATTCAGAAAAAGAACATCCAAACTGCATTCTAGCGGAGGTATATTTTGAACAGGAATCTGCAACTTCTCTGGAACGGGTTTATCCCCGAGAATCCCATATTCCGTCTTGCGCTGAGCTTGTGTCCGGCTGTGGCGGTTACCACCTCCGTGAAAAACGGCCTCATGCTTGGCCTGGCGGTCGTATTCGTTCAGGTGTTTTCTAGTTGCACCGTCGCGATCTTCCGGTCATTCATTCATCCCCGCATTCGAATTCCGGCCTACGTCATCGTGATCGCCTTATGGGTGTCTGTGATAGACATGGTCCTGCCGGTGATTTCTCCCGAAGTGTATAGGCAAGTCGCTCTATTCGTGAAGTTGATCGTGGTGTTCGCCATCATCATTTCTCGACTGGAGCTTTTCGCATCGAAGGAGCCTCTCGTGCCGTCATTCTTTGATGGCCTCGGCATGGGGATCGGGTTTCTTTTTGGCTTGTGCCTCATTGGCGCGATCCGGGAGTTTTTTGGCGCGGGACAACTATTCGGACTCGATGTTTTGGGCTTCAAGCCCCTACTCGTCATGATACTTCCGGCTGGCGGTTTCTTCGTGATCGGGTTCATCATGGCAACCTTCAATTACATCGAATACAAGCTCACCGGTAAAATACCCGCGTCAGGAGGAGGTCACTGATATGAGGGCTTGCAAGCACGCGTTGGCGACTATCCTGACGGCGCTGGTATGTTTTGCTGTTGCCGCGCCGGTGTGGGCACAGGACTCGGGCTCTTTCAAGAAGGACAAGGCAATCGAGATATCCTTCGGTCTGCCCGTGGATGAGTCCTGGGGAAAAAATCCATCAAACTACACCGTGTTCGAGAGACCCGATCCTGACATCAGGATTCCGGTGGAATCCGTTGAGCTCAACCCCGCGAAAACGGCAGCCACCCTGAATTTCAAGGACGCTTTGAATACCGGTGGTGAGTACATCGTCGAAGCAAAAGATGTCACTTCAGACGGCAAGGTGATCGGGAGCCGAACGTACTTCGTGAAGAAGAGCGAATTTCAGGTTCTCATGGCCATTATCTTGGGGGCGATGCTCATCAACAACTTCGTCTTCACCAAGTACCTGGGGTTGTGCATCTTCTTCGGGGTCTCTCAGAAGAAGGAGACGGCAATCGGTATGGGAATCACGTTCACTATCGTGATGGTGCTCACTGCCATCTTTGCCTGGCTCCTGTACACTTATGTTCTCGAGGTTCTCCATTTGGACTTCCTCAAAATCATTGTTTTCATTGGCACAACAGCGATTTTCGTCCAGTTTGTGGACACAATTCTCAGGAAAGTGAACCCGTACCTGTTCAAAAAGCTCGGGGTCTACCTCGTGCTCATAGTGACCAACTGCATCATCCTGGCTGTTCCCCTGATCAATGCCGACAGCGGACACGGTCCGTTTGAGAGCATCAGTCTCGGTGTAGGAGCCGGAGTCGGGTTCGCGATAGCTCTCTTTCTCATGGCATGTGTGAGAGAAAAGCTTGAAGTATGCCGGGTCCCCCCAACGTTCGCGGGGTTGCCCATAGCGTTTATCGTAACCGGATTATTCGCGCTGGCTTTCCTCGGTTTTTCGGGGCTTTCGATCTTCTAGATTGGGAACCGGCTGGAGGGCTCGATGGTCCAAGTAAGAGATACTTTTGGGCGGCATCGTGAGCTCGCTCTGCTCTCTTGATCCTGATCCCCGAAACGATTATCATTACGGAACGGTTGGCTGCGGCGGATACCCCCAGTTTTTGTGTAGAGGCGGGAGGGGACCGCGACCGGCCACAGACGATAGAGGTGTTAACGATGGAAGATGTTTGGACAACTGCCGTGTACGGGTTGCTATTCTTCGTCGCGTTTGGCGTTGTCTGCGGAGTGGCCCTTGCCTACGCAGCCAAGCGCTTCGCTGTGAAGGTCGATCCGAAGATAGAGGCGGTCAGGGCATGTCTACCAGGTGCCAACTGCGGCGCTTGCGGGTTTGCCGGTTGTGAGTCTTATGCCGAAGCTGTGGTTACCGATCCCAGCGTTCCTCCCAGCAAATGCGCTCCCGGAAAGCAGGCGGTCGCAGAACAGGTCGCAGCGATTACCGGCAAATCGGCCGGAGCGGCGAGCGAGGTTGTGGCATTCCTTCGATGTTCTCGAAACGAGGGAGAGGTAAAGAAGAAGCATTCCTACGTGGGCTTCGACTCCTGTCAGGCAGCGACCATTGCCTTTGGTGGACCGTATGAATGCAATTTTGCGTGCATCGGGTACGGCGATTGTGAAGCAGCTTGTCCGTTCCACGCGATTCATATGGAAGACGGAATGCCGGTAATAGATCGCGATGCGTGCACCGGTTGCGGCGTATGCGTCAACACCTGCCCAAAGAACGTGCTTCAGCTCTTGCCCAAGGATGCTCCTTGCTACGTCCCATGCAGCAGCAAAGACTCCGGAAAGGCCGTGACCAGCGTGTGCAAAGCAGGATGCATACACTGTCTTGCGTGCACGAGAAAGGCCAAGGATTCGGTAAGCCTGGTGAATGACCGGATCGAGATCGACTATGAGAAATGTGACGAAGAACAGGCCAAGGCAGGGGTTTGGGCCTGCAATCGCCAGTTTATCTTTCGCTATACAGACCCGGCAAGACAAGCAGAAGCTGTTCGCCAGATAAAGGCGGAGCAGGAAGCGAAGAAGGCGGCCGCTGCCGCAAAGAAAGCGAAGGAAGTCGACCAAGCCGCTGAAGCCTGAGAGAGCTCGCTCGCTTTGACCCACAAAGCAGAAGCTTCGACTCCAGAACCACTCGTGTGTGCGTGAGAGCCTGGGACCCGCGTACCGTTCGGCCATGACTCGAATGGAGGGGACTCGGGTTCTCGCTCGTCAGTTCTGGTACCAGCACGTCATATTACCCATTGTTGACAGATCTCTAACCCAGGTGCTAATCTGCAAACGGGTACTCTAGGGGAGGATGGGCCACCTTCGACGCGAGTTCTTGGTCAAGTCGTGTTGCCGGTCATTGAAATGTCGGAGGGAGGATAAACGGTAAGGGTCTAACCTAGCATGCTTGTGTGCCTTTCCACGCGGTTGCATGCGAAAGAAACTTCAGAGGTTATTATGAAACGCGACAAGAAGTTCAAAGAGATGACGATCCTCGGTATTGCTTCCGACAGCCGAAACATGCAACCAGTGGTAATACTCAAAGAGAAGACTGGCGAGCGAGAGCTCTACATCTGGATCGGACCGGTGGAGGCCATGGCCCTCCAAAGAGCCATGAACAAGGAAGTGTTTCAGCGGCCTCTTACCCATGAATTAATGCGCAATATTATTGATAAAACCGGAGTGTCCATCGAGCATATCGAGATCGACGATTTGCGGGACCACACGTACTTCGCCACGCTCTACCTCAAGAGCGCGGATGCAAAGCTCGTAACCGTTGACGCGAGACCCTCAGACTCACTCGTACTGGCCACGTGGACGGGAGTTCCTATCTTCGTGAGTGAAAAGGTAATTGAGGGGATGACGCAGACCGAGGGTGAGGAGACTGCCGGGATCAAGATGATACTCACTCAGGAAGATGTGGAACGAACGGACGAAGAGCTGACCAAAATCCTCGAGAGAATGAATCCCGACGACCTTGGGAATGCCTGACAGTTATAGTGGAGCGCATTAAGAACATGTCGGAACCTGATTAGCAAACCGAGTCATTGACGACAGGGTGAAGGCAACGGCCGCGCTCCACTCGTGTTGACCATAAGCCAGGAGGTCCCCAGGCACGGAGAGGAAATCTCAACCTCTCCTGTGACCACATGTCGAGCGAAGGCTTCTTGGCCTTCACCTGCAACGAATGCCACGCATATTCAATGCGTGACAGTACAGGGTTCTCATCACCGAGTGTTGTTTGGTCGTCGCAGGAGCCGCACCCCCCCTCCGACGGCGAGGGACCGCCCAACGGACTCCCGTTCGGTGAGGCAGCTTGCAGCGCGGGACTGTGCACCTCCGTGCTGTCTTGTTTCATTTAGGCTGCCGCTCCCTTGTCAGAGAGGAATTGCTCCTTGGGCTGTCTGACAGGCAGGAGCCCCCAGCCGCGGAGGGCTTTCCCTTTACCTTCTGATCTCTGAATGCTAGAGTCTTGCGAGAGAGATTCGAGTGTGCTGGGGAACCTCTTGATGTACTGGAAACGGCGCTCCAACGGGTCGCGTGGCGGACCCTTCAGGCTTTTCAAATACTTTATCATCTCAGGGTGCGTGGTTATCGTAGCTGTCACATTCTTGCTGGCCGCGTTCCTCTATTCTACCAGCGTCAATACCCTTCTCAGAAGCGCTGAGAATTATGGACGGCTCCTGGCGGAAAATCTGAATTACAACATTTTTGTGGGATTCTACGGACCCCTTAAGGCACGCGGGCTCTCCATGGACTTGAAGAAATGGGATCAGTTCGGGGCGCTCGACTCGCTCATCAAGGACTTCACGTACGGGCTGAAGATCCCCAGGATCAAGGTCCTCGACCGGCAAGGCAAAATCGTCTACAGCACGAATTACGACCTCATCGGGCAGTATGAGCCTCAGAATCCTTACGTCGAGAGGGCTGTCAACGGAGAGGATCGCACCGCTATCCGGAAGGATCAAGGCCCCTCAGGGCGGTGGCATTCTGTGTGGTTGGCCGACACTTACTACCCTTTACGGGAAGGCGCGGGAAACTACTGGATGCTGGGTAATATATGGGGAGTCATTCAGATCACGCAGGATGTGACGGACCAGTACGTGACGGTCCAGCGGTCCATCATGGTGGTCATGTCGGTGGCCGCCGGGTTGATGGCTTTTCTTTTCGTGATGTTGGCCCTCATCGTCCGCCGAGGGGAACGAATCCTTTTGGAGCGTGCCCAGGAGCAGAAGAAGCTCGAGGAACAGCTTCAGCAGTCTGAGAAACTCGCTTCTATTGGGCAGATGGTGGCCACGATTGCACATGAGATTCGAAACCCGCTGGGAATAATACGGTCATCTGCGGAGGTGCTGTCCAAGAAGACTCATCCCGATCCCGCCCGTCTTCAGAAGCTGTCCGGGGTGATCATGGAGGAGGCAACGAGATTAAGCAATATTCTGAAGGATTTTTTGGACTTCGCCCGTCCAAAGCCTCCGCTGCTTAGTTTGATAGATGTTCGCGATGTGATAACGAGAGTCAGGAACAATATGGAACAGGAGATACAGCGCCGTGGCATCCGCTGGACAGACGTCCCAACCAACGGGAGCGAACCGTTGGTCCTCGGCGATGCAGACCTGCTCTACCAGGCGTTCCTGAACATGACTATCAATGCCTTTGAAGCTATGAACGCTGGTGGATCCGTTACCGTATCCATTTGCGAAGAGGATTCCATGGTTCGCATTGACTTCGCGGATACGGGCTGCGGAATCAGCGAGCAGAATTTGCAGAAGATTTTTGCCCCCTTCTTTACCACCCACCAGATGGGTACTGGCTTGGGACTTTCTGTTGTGCACAATATCATCACTGCACACAAAGGGGATGTCACGGCGCTGAGTAGTGAAGGACAGGGAACTGTGTTTTCCGTGCGGTTACCTCGCGGCGATCGACCGGACACTTGGGAGGCTGATAAGGCGAATGGCTAGAGTGTTGGTAGTGGACGATGAGAAAAACTATCTGGTCGTTCTCGAGGATCTTCTTATGGAAGATGGCTACGAGGTCGTGACCGCATCGTCCGGCGATGAGGCATTGGAAATACTCAGGGAAAACATTGTGGATGCAGTCTTGTCGGACATCAAGATGCCGGGTATGAACGGGATTGAGCTCTTGGAAAAGATCTCGGAGTTCGATCCGGACCTTCCTGTGATTCTCATGACTGCATTCGCAGAGGTTGATCAAGCGGTCGACGCGATGAAGAAGGGTGCCCTGGATCATATCCAGAAGCCTTTTGACAACGCAGACGTGAAGCGGGCCCTGGCGAGAGGAGTGGAGAAACGTCATCTAATCAAGAATATCAGACACCTGGAGACCGAGCTAGGCAGTCTGTGGGGAAACATAATCGGCACGTCGAAGGCCATGGAAAAGGTCTTCAGCATGATGAAACGGGTGGCTGATACTCCGACCACGGTGCTGGTAGTTGGGGAATCGGGTACCGGCAAGGAACTTATTGCTCGAGGTCTCCACAAAGGCTCGTCCCGCCAGAATGCACCTTTCGTATCCATAAACTGCGGAGCGATTCCGGAGTCTTTGCTGGAATCCGAACTGTTCGGCTATGAAAAGGGGGCATTTACCGGGGCAACGAGCGTGAAGCAAGGGCGATTCGAGTTCGCAAATGGAGGGACTGTATTTCTGGATGAAGTGGGAGAGATGGCCCTAGGACTTCAAGTGAAGTTGCTTCGAGTTCTCCAAGAGCAGGAGTTTCAGCGGGTGGGCGGCAACAAAGACATCAAGGTTGACGTGAGAATTATTGCGGCCACGAACAAGGACCTGAAGGAAGAAGTCGAAGCCGGTCGGTTCCGGGAGGACCTATATTTCAGACTCAATGTGGTGCGTGTCGATGTGCCTCCGTTGCGAGAAAGGCGTTCCGACATACCGTTTCTCGTCGCCCATTTCCTGAAGAAATTCGCCGAAAAGCTGGGCCGTCACGTGCCGGAAGTCGATCCCGAGGTCACCCGCGCTCTTTACTCCTATTCGTGGCCTGGCAATGTGCGAGAGCTGGAAAACGTGGTGGAACGGGCGATGGTGTTGAGCAGTGGGCGCATTATTACAGCAGAGGATCTGCCTCCGGAAATCCGGGAGCTCCAGGGCACCGAAGGGGATCTGGGAAACCTGATTTCCTGGGAGAAAGGACTCGCCGAAACGCTTGAGGCCATTGAAGAGCGGCTGATTCGCCACGCTTTGCAGCGAACGGACAACGTTCAGGCTCAGGCAGCCAAGATACTGGGAGTCTCTCGAAGCAATCTGCAATACAAGATGAAAAAATACGGTCTCTTGTAGCACGTGATGGTACTAGCACGGAAGATGTGCGTTGGAAGAGGAGAAGAGGGCAGGAAGTTCGGGAGATTGCGTGCCAAAAGGAGTTCCAGTCCAAAAAACGTTTTGTCCCGGAGGCTGGCGGTTGACAGGGAAAGGGTTTTACACTATAGATGGATGCAATTTCAGCCCAATGAGGGTTTTTTTCTCAGCTTTTTGAGAGAATAAGGGCATAAGCATGCGCAATATAACACAGAGTCTGCTAGGTGTGCTCCTGGCCGGGGCAGTGTGTTTTTCCGCTAACGCACAATACTATCCGGAAGGGTACTATTCCCCGTACCAGTATGGAACATGGGATAATGTTTCGCCTCAAGGTCAAGGGCAGTGGAGGCAGCCCAGCGGTGCGCATCCGATGGCCAATCTGCAATACGATCAACGGGATGCAGAACGTATTCTCCGGGATCAGGTGGCTCGGACACAAGGGCAGGGCAGGGAGTACAACTCGCCACAGACCGCTCAGCAGTCCATGTACGAGAACTATTATGGGCATCGCATTCAGGACGAGGGACAGGTGCACAACGTCATGGCGGAAGCCCGCAACATAGCTCATCTGGTGACCAAGAGAAATGGAAAAGCCTTTGTAGTCATCGACAAGCGCAACTTCCAGTTCTATCTGTATGACAGAAACGGAAAGCTCCTGCGCATAGGACCGGTGGCTGTAGGAAAGGGCCGTACCAGCGTGGGAGCATTCGAAACCCCAGTGGGAGTCTTTCCAATTCAAAGGAAAGTGCCTGTCGATGATTGGATTCGGCCGGATTGGTATTTTGTGGAAGAGGGGGAGCCGATACCGCAGAGATGGGAGGACCGCCGCGTCCCGGGTTTTTTCCGGTACAAGCTGGTGGTTGACGGAACTCGCTACATCCATTATGCTGAAGCGACGGGCGGTCGCCTTACGCATGGCTGCCTTGGATTGGATTGGGAGGATGCCGAGGCTGTGTATCACACGCTGGAAGTCGGCTCATATTGCATCGTAGTTGACGGCCCCTTCCTGTCGAGGCTTGCAAGGGGAGAATTTCCAATCAGAACCGCATCGAAGCCCAAGAGTCCGGAGGGAGTGGCCGTTGCGGCAAACGAGCCCGGCGGCGAAAGAAGCGGGGAATCTCCATCGCAAGGCTCTCGATCTCAGGAGCGGGTCTTCCAGAGCTTATGGTAAGACATAAGGGAATTCGCCCGCCAGAGGGCGAGAAATCTGGTGCAACAATGAATGCGGTGAAGGGAATTGCGAAAGGATTAGTATGGGTCATGGTCTGCGTGGCTCCCTTCCTTTGTGCGTCCTGCCTCAGCATGTCTCTGCCCAAGAGTGCGAAGGTCCAGTCGCCGACCGATGCTTCCGAGACCGCTTCCAACCACGGACCAGGACCCACGGTGGACAAAGGTCTGGTGGACACGTGGGAGCTCTTGTACCAGAAAAATGACGAAGGCATGGAACAACGCCCCAGAGAATCTACGAGAACACTGATCGAATTCACCGAACGAGGTCACGTAATATTTAACAGTATGGACAGAGACAATTCGGACAAGGTGAAGAGTCGTTCCGGAAAATACTCGGTCAATGGGGAGCGGATCAACATCACCGATGACGTGGGGAACACGGTGTCTTGGCCGTATCAGTTGGCCGGCGATACTCTCGTTCTCGTCATGCCCGAAGAGAAGAAGAAATTCTATTGGAGGCGATTTCGTTGACCGTGGGGCGCTCGGTCGAACTGCTCGACGCGAAGTCTCCCCAATTCTCAGCTCGGCGGTCGGGGCGCTGGCGCTTTCAGGGTGTTTCCTGCTGCAAAGCGAGCATTGTGTAGGGGAAGGGTCATGAGGAGGGGGTTATTTTTCTTCGCTATACCGATATGTTTATGCTGGCTGGCCGTCCCGGCTACGGAGGGGCTGGCCCAGGAACGGCCCGAAATCCTTCGGTTCGAGGTGACGTGGAACGGCAGCAAAGCCGGCCATGGAGACATAACCACCAAGAGGGGACCTCAGCATATCGAGGTCGTGGCCCAAGCCGTATCTGATGGTGTGCTCAAGGCCCTGTGCGAGATTTGGAGCCAAGTTCACGCCACCTTTGCGTCGCGCTCTTACGAGCCCAGAGCCTACAGGTTTTCGCTCAAGTCGAATCTGTTACGTCGGGAGGTCGTTGACGTTAAGTTCGACCACCAGACGAGGACTGTCCAAATAGACAAGTTGCTAGGGGACGAACGGGAAGTTCATTCCGAAAAGCTGGGCAACGGGGCAGTGTACGATCCTATCACTGCCGCATTCTTGCTCAGAAGCCAGAAAGATTTCACTCGACCGATGTTCGTGGACATCTTTGATGGCAAGGACAAGGCGAGGCTTTTGGTGACCCCGCTTGGTCATGAGCAACTCAAGATTCGAACCGGAGTTCATCCGGCTGTCAGGCTCAATCTGAAGCTGATAAAACTGAGCGGAAACGAAGAGCTTGCCACAGGTCAACTATGGATTTCCAATGATCAGTACCGCTTACCCCTCCTCCTCACGTCTTCTCACGTAGTCGGCACCGTGCGATTCGAGCTTGTGCAAGCGCAGCTCTGAACCAGATTAGAGCGCATAAGAATCAGGTCCGAACCGTATGCGTAGACTGAGTCATGGGCCACGGCGCGAAAGCACAGCCCCGCTCCACTATCGCGTCGGCCACAAGTCAGGAGATTCGCAGGCACTGCGGCTAAATGTCGATCTCTGGTATGGGCACCCGTTCGGCGAAGGCTCATTGGCTTTCAAGGGCGATGACTGACACGCATATGCAATGCGAGGCAGCATAGGTGCTCCCTGATTCTGCCCTCGTTGGACGGAGGAGAGCCTCATAGCGATGTCGTCTTACGTACACCGGCCCGAACGCGTTGAGCACGATCCAAGGTTGAAAAGAGTGATCGAAATCCTCGACGCTCGCAGTGAGGAATCGTACGTCGTGGGGGGCATTCTTCGGAGTCGTTTGTGCGGCTTGCCCGATGCAGCAGATCTGGATGTGGCAGTTCGGGGGGACGGACTCCGGATAGCCCAGGAGATTGCGGAAGCATTGGGAAAGGGCGCCACCTTTGTGCCGCTTGATAGGGGCAGGGGGACCGGCCGCGTCGTCTTGACGGCTCAACCGAGAATGTCCGTTGATATCTCGTCCTTTAGAGGCAATTCAATCGAGGAGGACCTGCGCCACAGAGATTTCACGATAAACGCCTTGGCCCTTGATGTTTCGAGCTTCCGCAATGGGGAGATGACTCACATTTTGGATCCCACCGGCGGCCGCCAGGACCTGCGGGACGGTGTCGTGAGGGCGTGCTCTTCCTCCGCTTTTCTCGAAGACCCCCTGAGAATTCTGAGAGCATTTCGATTTGGAGCCTGTCTGGGGCTTTCAATTTGCGAAGAGACCAAATCAGCCATTGCCAATCATGTGGAGCTGCTGCCATCGGTGGCTGCCGAGCGAATTCGCGACGAGCTCTTCGACATTCTGGGACGTCCATGCGCTGCGTCAGCGCTCGGAGAAATGGAGGAGCTCGGCGTTGTAACCGCTGTGTTCCCGGAGCTCGAGCCGATGAAGGAGTGCAGCCAGAATTGGTATCATCACCTTGGAGTCTGGGAGCACACGGTGGACGCCATTCGGAATGTTGAGAGGATCGTCAGCGAGGCTGAAGACATATTTGGCTCTCTGGGAGAAACTGTGCGAGCATACCTGGGGGAGGAAATCGTGGTGGGTAGACCACGAGCAGCTCTCGTAAAGCTGGCAATGTTATTTCATGATTCCGGCAAGCCCGCGACCCGAACCGTCGACCCGGACGGACGCATTCGGTTCTTTGGCCATGAGAGAATTTCCACGGAGATAGCAGAAAACGCATGGAGACAGTTGCACTTAGCGACGCGTGAAATCCGTATCGCGCTGGGGTGGATCGCTGGACACATGAGACCGGGAATACTTCTCCATCCGGATGTGACTCGCCGAGCAATCTACCGACTCTGTCACCACTTTGGCAAAGAAGTGATCGGCTTGTTCGTGCTGTTTCTTGCTGACCTCGCAGCGTCGCAGGGACCCGAGCGGCGTCCCGGGGAGGACAAACAGGCGGAACAGGGCGTGAAACGGGCTCTGGACTACTGCTTCACGGAGAATGCCCAGACTCCCCGCCTGCTTGGCGGTCGGGATCTCATAACAATTTTCGGACTCCAAGAGGGACCCGAGATCGGTTATATTCTCAGAAGACTCGCGGAATTGCAGGGCTCGGGTGAAATCACTACGCGAGATGAAGCTTTGGCCGCCGTCCGCCATCTCTTGAGCGACCGGACTCAAGACGATCGAGTCAGAGTTCTGCCCAGAGGGGCCTCCACAGATCGGCAATAAGCGCTACTCTTTCCCAAAAGAGCTCCCCAGGTTCTCTTTGAGCAGATCCCCGAGATTGGAAGCGACCACCTCCTGGCTATGCATGTAGCTCTTCACCTGGTCGTAATCACCGGCCTTCTCAAGGCTCTTGATCGACAAGGCGATCTTCTTGTCCTTCTTGTTGACCTTGAGAACCATGGCCGTCAGCTCTTCACCCTCACGTGTGAAATCCGCTGGAGAGCTGACCCGCTCCTTTGACAACTCTGATACGTGAATCATTCCCTCGATGCCTTCCTCGATCTCGAGAAACACGCCGAAGTCGGTCACCGAGGTCACCTTTCCCGTAACCTTGGTTCCAGACGGATACCTCTCGGGAATGGATTCCCACGGATCTGCATGGATTTGCTTGATCCCGAGGGAGAAGCGCTCATTCTCCTTGTCGATATTGAGAACCACTGCCTGGACGGTCTGCCCTTTCTTGTAGAGCTCGCCCGGATGCTTGATCCGTTGAGTCCAGGAAATGTCTGAGATGTGAACTAGTCCGTCGATCCCCTCGTCAATTCCCACAAAGATTCCGAAGTCGGTGACGTTTCTGATCTTGCCTTCGATTTTCGTGCCTTCCGGATAGCGCTCAGCAATCACATCCCACGGATTAGGCTTAAGCTGCTTCATCCCAAGTGAGATTCTCTTCTGACCCTTGTCCACATTCAGCACCACCACATCCACTTCTTCGCCGACCTGGACGATCTTGGAAGGATGACGCGGCTTCTTGGTCCATGCCATTTCCGACACATGGACAAGTCCTTCGACACCCTTTTCCAGCTCCACGAAGACACCGTAGTCAGTGATGCTCACGATCGTGCCCACGCACTTGGCACCGATTGGGTAGGTCTCTTCCACCCGTTCCCAAGGATCCGGCTGAATCTGCTTGAGGCCAAGGGATACTCGTTCTTTGTCTTGATCGAACTTGAGAATCTTAACTTCCAGCTCGTCGCCGACCTTCAAAATGTCCGAAGGATGGTTGATCCTGCCCCATGACATGTCGGTGATGTGAAGGAGACCGTCGATTCCGCCCAAATCTATGAACGCTCCGTAATCCGTGATGTTCTTTACTACACCCTTGCAGAGGCCCGACCCTTCCATGGCGCTCAGAATAAAATTCTTCTTCTCCTCTTTGGTCTTTTCCAGCACGGGTTTCCTGGAGAGGACAATGTTTCCTCGTTTGCGATTGTATTTCAGGACACTGAAATCGAAAGTTTCCCCGATGTACTTCTCGAAATTTCGGACTGGTCTGAGGTCGACCTGCGATCCCGGAAGAAACGCAGGCACTCCGATATCGACCTGGAGGCCTCCCTTCACCCGGGAGACAACCCTGCCTGGGATAGTCTTTTCGCTATCGCAAATCTGCGCGATGTGTTCCCAGATTCGGATCTTGTCGGCTTTTGCTTTGGAGAGTCTCACTTGACCGGAGGTCTCTTCGGTGTCTTCCAGGTAAACTCTCACCTCGTCGCCCACTCTAACGGAGAGCTCACCCTCCTCAGTGGTAAACTCTTCGACAGGGATCTGACCTTCGGATTTCGATCCCACGTCGACCATGACAAAATCCGGGGTGATCTGAACCACTACGCCGGTTACCACCTCCCCTTCTTGTACCTTGTGGAAGCTGCTTTCAACTAGTTCGGCAAAATCTTCTTCCTTTGTAATTTCCTGTCCTTCTTCATCGACAGGAGGATTGTTGTTGGTTTGGGTTTCCAAGTTTTCCATCCAGTTGCCACCCCCAGACTCTTTTGTCCCGCGTCAGGCTTTTCACCACCAGGATAATTCTCTATATATAATCAGTTTTCACTCTTATGACAAGCAAAAGTTTCCTCTCCACCTTTGATTTTACCATCTCCTGGCCCAGTTGACAAATCTCCGTGTCTCCCATAACGTCTCTTTTTCACGTGTTCAATCAACATCTCTACCACTGACTCAGCGTCAAGCGACGATGTATCAATGATAATGGAGTCATCAGCCGGCTTGAGCGGAGCTTCCGCACGTCGTTCATCCCGTGCGTCCCGCTCAACCATGTCGTTCAGGACAGTTCCGAAGTCTGTATTATCGCCTCGATTTCTCAATTCGTCGTAACGACGGCGGGCTCGAACTTCCAGTGTAGCTGTGAGGAAGAACTTTATTGAGGCGTCAGGAAACACTACAGTGCCCATGTCCCGCCCTTCTGCGACGAGATCCCATTTCGCGGCCGCAGCTCGTTGGACCCCGATGAGGGCCTTTCGCACTTCAGGTTTGGCCGAAAACCGTGAGGCAAGATCCCCGATGCGCTCTGTCCTGATTTCCTTGGTAACCTCGCGATCACGAAGGAACAGCCGCATAGAGCCTATTCCCGGCTCAAGCTGCACAGCCAGCCTATCAAGGGCCTCAGCCGGAACATGGTCGCATTCACCAGATATCCCCGACTGCACCAAGTGCAGAGCCACGACGCGGTACAAGGCTCCGCTGTCCAACAGGAAATATCCGAGACGCCCTGCCAACATCCTCGCTGCAGTGGATTTTCCCGCACCGGCAGGACCATCTATGGTTATAACGTGCGCGCTTGAAACCATGTGACAAACTCCGACTCAGTCAGATATCGGCACGAATTCTCATTTCCTCGGGCGAAAGATCAAGTTCGACAACCGTTACGACGAAGAGCACACTTTGAGGAAATTGTCTCAGTACCTGTCTCGCATGGGGGCATATCTGAAGGAACGTCTCGAGAAACAGCCTGATCTTGGGCCGTTCACAATCCGTCCCCCCAGTGGTGCCTCTCGATCCAGGCCTACCGCTCAATTGTGAGACAGTTTCTCAGCTTGTCTCAGACCCCTCTGTGACCGACGGACATTTCTCCAGGGCTGGCGTTGCTCTCCTATTGCGAAGAACACCGGGGCGCCGAAACGCTAGTCGCCGCCGACTTCCTCAACGACCGCTCGCAGAGCGTTCAGGAAGCGCAAATTCTGAGCCTCGGTCCCAACGGTGACCCGAATGCAGCGGTCCATTCCGAACGAAGCAAGATGCCGCACAATAACTCCGTATCTCAAGAGGCCCTCGTAAACGGATCGCGCGTTCCCGGCAAGACAGAAAGTGACAAAATTCGCCTGTGAACGGATGACCCGCAAACCGAGAGCTTCCAGGCTCGTTGTGAGAAAGTCGATACCCTCCCTCGTCATTCTTACAGAGCGCTGAACGTGTTCCGTGTCGTTCAATGCCGCCATGGCCGCCTTCTGTGCCATGGAGTTCACATTAAAAGGAGGCCGAACCCGATTGAGTAGGTCTATCAGCCACGGACTTGCCATGCCATATCCTACGCGAAGTCCAGCAAGCCCGTAAACCTTCGAGAAAGTGCGCAATACCAGGATCGGAAGATCGGAACTCAGAAATTCCAGTCCGTTAGGGCAATCGGAATCCACCACGTACTCCCGATATGCTTCATCTATGACGAGAATCATCTTGCGGCCTGCAACACCCCGCAGAAAATGCTCGAATTCAGCCCGAGATACAATTGTGCCTGTAGGGCTGTTTGGAATTGCAAGAAAGGCGAGCCTCGTCCGATCCGAAATGGCACGTGACATGGCAGGAAGATCGAACCGGTAATCCTCGGTCAAGGGAATTCTTATCGCTTCTCCGCCAAAAGCCTCCGTGACTATCCGGTACATGGAAAAGCAATGGGCCCCCATAACAGCATCCTGGCCGGGCCCCATGAAAACATGCGCAACCAGAGCCATAATCTCATCGGATCCGTTTCCCAGGATCACCATATCGGGAGAGATCCCATTGCGCTCCGCTATGGCCTCCCTCAGCTCCGGTGCCGAAGATTCAGGATAAATGTGCACGTTTTGAGCATGCTGTTTCATCGCCTTCACCGCAAGAGGCGAGGGGCCAAGCGGGTTTTCGTTGGAGGCCATTTTCGTAGCCTCGTGAATTCCCGATTCCCTTTGAAGCTCCTCCACAGGCTTGCCGGGGACGTAAGGGGGTATTGAGAAAACGTGTCGAGGAATTACCGTCTCAATCCAGGGGGGCATGTTGCGTTCCATAGGTTACCAGGCCTCTACACCTTCCGACTCTCGAATAAGGGACATGTGGGCACTCGATCCCGAGCCCACGGCGCCTCAATATAACTTTGCCGAATGACCCAGTCAACTCGGCTCCCTCAACACGCGCGGACGTAAAGGCCAGAATCGCGGGTAAGTCCATTGAAAGCTCTTGACAGGGGGACCAAAAGATTATAGCGTCTAAATAGCTTTTAGATCCGAGATATTATGAAGAAAACCTCATGTAAAATATCAATATTTCTCTCCCCCACGCTCTTGGCCATCTTGTCCTTGGGGGGGCTCTGCCTTTTTCTCCCCCTGACCATCCATGGCCAGCCCTCACTCCCGGGTATTTTCCAACCGGAATACAACTCCGCTGTGCAAGAAATTCTCTGGCCCGAGCAGTACCTTGATCCCACGGTGAAATACGGACTGAACTTCGTTCTGCCGGATACGATTCGAGAAAAGCTCGTTGTTGATACCGGATATGATCGATGGTCACGGGTACCGACCCTGAAATTGGATTATTTCGTGCCTATCAAGGCCTGGCCTGACAGGACCCTGTTCGTAAGCCCCCGCGTCTCTTTGAGCGGGAACAGAGAGAGTTATTCCGTGGGGGCTGGCATGAGAAAAATGCTAGGGTCTGATACCCTTGTGGGAGTACACGCGTTTCATGACTGGGTTCGCGCGAGAGGCACGAAGGGCGGCTTTCTTCAAGAAATTGGCATGGGCCTGGAATTATCCACCCTCCCGGGAAAGCATTCGGACCTTAGTCTGAGTGTCAACGGCTATCTTCCGATCAACGAGCAGCAGGAAGTCGTGAGAGAGGGAAGGGCGCTCGCAAAAGAACGGCTGCCCTACGGAGCCGATGGCCAGGTTAGTTTTCTCTTTCCAGCCATCTCTGATGCGGTCGACATGCGTCTGGACGCTAAGATCCACGCCTATGGCGGGCAGACCAGCAATTGGTGGGGACACTCAGCGGGACTGACGGTGAGCTCTCGAAACGGGATGCTGACTGCATCGGTCGAGAGGAGTACTGACAGTCAAACAGGGGACAACTTTCATGTGCGCGCAGGGCTGAGCCTTGCGTTCGATTGGACCGACATGGTTGCAGGGAAAAACCCATTTTCCTCACCGTACGAGGCATCTCCTCATCGTTTCGATAGGAAGATTCGCAACAGCATGTACGCACGGCCCGTACGCCAACATGAGCTTCCTATGGAGCGCTCCGAGCGATTGATCACTCTTGTGTCTGCCGTGCACGAGGACACGGTTGCCTTCCGCGGTGCGTTTCCGGATCACCCTAACTCACGGGTCACTGTGCAGGTTGCCCAGAGTCCATGGCGTGACATCATGGAGCTAAACACGGACTCAAAAGGTGCGTTCTCCGGCAAGGTAAAGCTCCCGGCAGGCGAATACCGAGTAAGGCTTATTCACAAGCCGAGTGGCCTCGTCACCACCGGTGCGCGAATCGTGGTCGAGGACAGTCGTTCCCCAGATTGGAGCACTGACGCCGCGCAAGGCAATCATAGAGGGGACCACTAAGAAATTACATATTTCTCCTGTACTGCCCTCCCGCTCTGAACAGGGTTTCCGATATCTGGCCCAGAGAACAGTATTTGACCGTTTCCATCAGTTCCTCGAAGATGTTTCCTCCTGATTGTGCTGTGCTGAAAAGCCTGTCCAGCGCCTGCGGAGCCTTGTCCTTATTCCGCTCTTTGAATTCGGCCAACCTGGAAAGCTGAGATTGCTTTTCTTCCTCCGTGCCGCGTGCAAGCTCCACGGCACACTGTTCCGAATAGTCGGCGTGCGGGTTCAGGAATGTATTGACTCCAACGATAGGGAGCTCTCCCAGGGACTTTAGAGTCTCGTAATGGATCGATTCGTCTTGGATCTTGGTCCGCTGATACCCGGTTTCCATGGCTCCGAGCACGCCCCCTCTTTTGGAAAGGCTATCGAATTCAGCGAGCACTGCTTCTTCCACGAGATCCGTCAATTGCTCCAGAATGAAGCTTCCCTGATTGACGTTGTCGATTTTGCTCATTCCCCATTCTTTGTTTATGATCAACTGGATGGCGAGCGCTCTTCGCACGGATTCCTCGCTTGGCGTGGTGATGGCCTCATCATAAGAATTGGTGTGGAGGGAGTTGCAGTTGTCATAGATAGCAATAAGTGCCTGCAAGGTGGTGCGTATGTCGTTGAACTGAATCTCCTGAGCATGGAGCGATCGTCCGCTGGTTTGAATGTGATATTTCAGCTTCTGGGAACGCTCGTTGGCGCCGTATCTTTCCCTCATCGCTATGGCCCAGATTTTCCTGGCTACACGGCCTATTACGCTGTACTCGGCTTCCAATCCGTTGGAGAAGAAGAAGGAGAGGTTGGGGGCAAAGTCGTCGATATGCATCCCCCTGGACAGATAGTATTCCACGTAGGTGAAGCCGTTGGCCAGAGTAAACGCGAGTTGCGTGATGGGGTTGGCACCCGCCTCTGCGATGTGATAGCCCGAAATAGAGACGGAATAGAAATTCCGTACCTTATGCCGAATGAAGTACTCCTGAACATCGCCCATCATTTTCAGGGCGAAGTCTGTAGAGAAGATGCACGTGTTCTGACCTTGATCCTCCTTCAAGATGTCTGCCTGAATGGTGCCGCGGACGTTGCTCAATACGTGAGCCTTTATTCTGGCAGCCTGTTCGGGGGAAGGTGGGCCTCCGTGCTCCTCTCGGTATTTTTCCATCTGTTGCTCGATCGCAGCGTTGAAGAACATAGCGAGCATAATGGGTGCAGGTCCGTTGATCGTCATGGATACCGAAGTGTTGGGAGCACACAGGTCGAATCCGGAGTAAAGCTCCTTCACATCGTCCACTGTGCAGATCGAGACACCGGAGGTTCCTATCTTTCCGTAGATGTCAGGGCGCTCTTCGGGGTCTCTCCCGTACAAGGTGACGGAATCGAAAGCGGTTGAGAGGCGCTTGGCTGGATAGCCCTCAGAGAGATACTTGAATCTTCGGTTTGTCCTGAACGGGTCTCCCTCGCCGGCAAACATCCGAGTCGGATCCTCATCCGTCCTCTTGAAGGGGAAAACTCCCGCGGTATAGGGAAACATACCGGGCAGGTTTTCATGGAGTCTCCAGCGCAATATTTCTCCAGGGTCGCAATACGGGGGAAGAGCAATTTTGGGAAGCATGCTTCCGCTAAGTGTTTTCACTTTCAAAGGTGTCCGAAACTCTTTGTCTCGGACTGTGTACACATATTCTTGGCCCGAATAGGCCTCTTTCATCTCCTCCCATTCCCCCACGAGTCGAAGAGCACGCGGGTCGAGGCTGTGCTCGATTTCCTCCTGGAGATGCTTGATCGCCTTGATTGGCTCAGACTCCTCAGAAAATCCCTGCCGTCGCAGTGCCTGGGCAGTGGAATCAAGATGCCAGAGGTTTCGGACCAGCTCGATTTGTCCTTCTCCCCAGGCACGGTAGCGCCGTATTGTATCAGCAATCTCCGACAGGTACCCCGACCTTTCTGGAGGAATGATAATTGTCTTTGAAGACGGCTTCTTCTCGGGATTCCCCTTGAGGGAAGTCTTCCACTGAATCCCGGTCTTCTCATTGATTTTTTCGAGGATTCCCCCGTACAGGGCGGTCACACCATCATCGTTAAAGCGAGAGGCTATGGTCCCGTACACGGGAAAGTCTTCGAGTCTCATGTGGAACGCAGCCCAGTTCCGCTGCATCTGCTTGCGAACATCGTGGATGGCGTCTTCGGATCCTTTGCGGTCGTACTTGTTGATGACCACCAGGTCCGCAAAGTCCAGCATGTCTATCTTTTCGAGCTGGCTCTGGGCTCCAAAATCGGAGGTCATCACGTATAGCGAGATATCGCAGAGGGGAACGATTGCGGCATCGCCCTGTCCGATTCCGGCAGTTTCCACGATTATGAGGTCGAAACCGGCGGCCTTCAGTATTTCGATAGCCTCTTCCAGATGATGGGGGATTTCCATGCCATGGCTTCTTGTGGCCATGGATCTGTAAAACACCCGGTCAGAATGAATCGAGTTCATCCGGATGCGGTCGCCGAGAAGGGCGCCCCCGGTTTTCCGCCTCGTCGGGTCTACAGAGATGATACCAACGGTCTTGTCCCTCTGATCGTTGAGAAATCTGAGAACCAACTCGTCGGTGAGCGACGATTTTCCCGCGCCTCCGGTTCCGGTAATGCCCAACACAGGAACCTTTCGATCCCCGATCTTTTCGCGCAAGAGCGAGCGCATCATCGGCAAATCGCCATTTCCGCATTCCTTGGCAACTTCTGCCGCGGTGATCGTCTGAGCGATGAGTCGCCAGTTCTTGGGATTGAGCTGTGAAAGATCTCCGTTGAGCTTGCCATCCGAGGTGGGGAAGTCAGATTCTTTGACGAAGTGGTTAATGATACCCTGAAGGCCCATCTTCTGACCATCCGCGGGGCTGAAGATCTTCGTCACTCCGTAAGCTTCCAGTTCTCGGATCTCTTCGGGGACGATTACTCCGCCCCCCCCTCCGAAGATTTTCACATGGTCGGCTCCGTACTCTCTGATCAAATCCACCATGTACTTGAAGAATTCCATGTGTCCGCCCTGGTAGCAGCTCACTCCAATGGCTTGGGCATCCTCCTGAACCGCTGCTATGACGATTTCCGAGACTGAGCGGTCGTGCCCCAGGTGTATGACTTCCGCACCGGAAGCCTGCAGAATTCTTCTCATGATATTAATCGCCGCATCGTGTCCATCAAAGAGAGAAGCCGCTGTGACAACCCGTACGTGATGCATAGGCCGGTACGGCTGGCTTGCCGAAGTCATGAGGACCTCCTCGTGTGCTGCTATGGCGCAAGCGCCCCAGACTGTCGGGAACCTCAGATGGGAGCAGTGCACGGTCCGCGCGTGCCACCCTTCGTCTGAGTCGTCCCACAGGTAGTACTCCAGAGTGATGATCAACCATTGGTTGTAAGAGAGGCCCATTTGGGGGCAGGGTGGTTGAACCAACAATCAATGAGCGCGTGCGTGCTCGCCCCTCCCTGAGGCTCAGGGGGAAGCGGCTTGATGCCGCTCTTCCAGGAGCTCTTTCAGATATCGAGCAGGCGCGTCGATGTCCGACCCGCCGGGAAAGACTTCTGCGACGCCCATTTCCTTCAGTACCGGGATGTCTTTGCCAGGAATTACCCCTCCTACCAACACCAGGATATCGGAAAGCCCCTTTGCTGCGAGAAGGTTCAAGAGTTTCCGGCAGATGGGAATGTGGGCTCCTGACATAATGGAAAGCCCGATCGCGTCCACATCCTCTTGCATGGCCGCCTGAACGATCATCTCCACCGTCTGATGAAGCCCTGTGTAGATGACCTCGAATCCGGCATCCTTGAGGGCATGGGCTATCACTTTGGCTCCTCGGTCGTGCCCGTCGAGCCCTGGCTTGGCCAAGAGAATTCTGGGAGCTCTCGCGTACGCCAAGTCCACCTCCCTGATGTTGTGAAAGCATGCGAGATGAAACGCTACTTTTCCACCATAATATAATAATTTCCCTGGTTCAACACAATTGGCGCGAGCAAATGGAGGTTTGCAGGACGACTAAATCCTTGACACTGCAAGCGAATATGCTGTATATTCGACTGAAATCTAATGTCGTTCCGGGGGCTTGGCTATGCCGGGCCGGTTGAGAGGTATGGTTTGAAAAGAAAATTCCGCGTCTGGGCTGCGGTAATCCCGCTCCTGCTCTGGGGTCTCATGGTTTCCCCGGCGGCGGACGCTCAGGGTATCTCTTCGTGGATCGGTACCTCGCCGTGGTGGGATTGGTCCGACTTCAGAGGTACTGCCGGGTACCGAATCTTCATGCCAACCGTCTCGGGACAAGTGGAAGGAGGAGGTCAAACCCGCGATTTCTCTGACTTCTACGGCATCTCCGGCGACCCCCAGCTCTTCAAATCCCTGTACGCCATCTTCTATATTGATCGACTCGGCATACGCGTTGAAGTGGAGGAGGACCACAAGTTTCTCGGGAGGAGGAAGAACACCGATAATGACTTCTACACGGTTTCGCAATTGAACATGAGCGGCAACAAAATCGGCTTGGATTTGGACATCATCCGAACCCCCTTTACGAGAGCCGGAATCAACTACACATTCTACACGGAAGATGTGGAATTCGAGATTAGACGAGGAGTTCAAAAAAGCAAGCCAGCCCCCCCGACCACAAAGTCGTGGACACCAGACGACGAATGGACAAAGTACGCTGGTGACAACGCCATGACCATCGGTGTCCACGGCCGGGTGATTCCATTTCGGATCCGAGAGGTTCCGTTCACAATACAGGGACGCTTTCGGTTCCCGATCCCGTTCTACAAACAGGATGAAGAGACAAGAGTCACAGAGTGGGAGGCTTCCGCAGGACTGCGCCCCGCGGTTTGGGAAACGAGCGTGTTGGCCCATTCTACCTTTTCGTTAGCCATAGAGGCGGGATTTCGCCAGACCTATCTTCGTATGCATGCAGATCGCCGCTCAAACCGACAGAACCCCTCGCTCTTCAACGAGCCCATTCCAACGGAGGCCACAATATCAGCCAAGTGGAGCGGTGCATTCATTCAAGTGAACGTAGTCTATTAAAGCCGGCCCCCAAGCGTGTATGTGAAGTTATCCAAACCCACCCTTGATTGGGCATATGCGTTAACGTCGTGGATGGCATCACGTGATTTCAGTCAGTTGACTTAACAAGGACCCCGTCACCCCGGCGAAAGCCGGGGTCCATAAGATATTGGAAAGACTGGATTCCGGCTTTCGCCGGA
>Ga0067045_1002795_pt1 | contig 79579 bp, 51 predicted proteins | sample TerdegcTABiofilm_FD_59184 | JGI IMG/M metagenome (GOLD analysis project Ga0067045, IMG submission 59184) | Combined Assembly of (Gp0054472, Gp0054536) Wastewater bioreactor microbial communities from Singapore -Terephthalate degrading... | reverse complement strand
AAAGGCAAGAAACCGTGCCCCGATCCCACAATTCTGAATGGAAACCCTCTCCTTTTCTTCCCCATTTTTCCCTGCTTTTTCCTTTTCCCTTCTCCTCTTCCTGCAACTTCATACGGCTGAAGTGTTACGGATTTGGAGGTTGGAGGTTGGGGGTCGAAGCAGGTGCTCTGGGTTTCCTTCTGCGTGTGGCCCTCTGTCCTCTGCCCTCTGTCCTCTGCGTACTGCCTACTCACTTGACTATGCCGGCCAGCGCGCCGGGCACCGTCAAGTCGCCGGCCGCGGAGCCGGCCGACGACGTTTCGCCGCCCACAGTGCCAGGCATCGTCGATGCGCCGGACGCAGCTCCCGCGGAGGGGGATTGACCGGCGTTCGCGCCCGTCGTGTAGACATGTCCAACGTCCAGAAAATAGGTCGGGCCGCTGCCTCGCCGCGCCAGCCACTTCCGCCGCGGCATCCAGAGATCGAAACGGCTGGCCGGATCGCTGAGCAGCCGGACTTCCGACGCGGACAAGGCGCGGGCATACACCCGCGCGTCGCGAAGAAATCCCTTCCAGTAGTAGGTCGGGCCGAAGTTCAGGCTCCCGATGCGTCCGGTGTTGGTTTTGGTATCGGTCGGCATGGGCTTGGCGTTTTCCAACTCGCCGTCGACGTACAGCGACCAGACTGCACCGTCGAAGGTTGCCGCAAGGTGGTGCCACGCGCCGTCGTTGTAGGCCCGGGGCGTCACCAACTCCTGGCCCCACTGGCTCACGCCGAGGCAGCCCGGGGGCTGCCAGCGGCTCGTATAGCCTGTGCCGATCGCCATGCCGTGATCATCGGTGGTCGATCCGTAGAACAGGGCCCCCCAGGTCCTTCCGGCGATGGGAAGCTCGCTGAAGTGGACCCACACACAGAGGCTCCGCGGCGACGCCCCGGCAGGGAGATGCCGGTCGGAGAAGACGACCTCGCGGCTTCCGTTGAACCATGGCGTGGTGCCGAACGTTCCATCGGCATGCCACTCCAGTTGCGCGGCCGTGCCATGCCCAGCTTTGAACACTTCCGGGGCGACGTTGCCCGTACACCAACTCAACGGCCACCATGCCGCCAGTCCCCGCGATTGCGGTGAGGCCCAGTTGACCCGCGGCACGGCGTCGAGGGGCCACGTGCGGTTCGGCCTGCTGCGGCGAAGGACGTGGATCATGGCACTTCATCGACCAGCGGCACAAGGGTAATGCGGTGCGAGTCGTCGTCGCCCTCCAGGGCCTGGTCGGACTTGTTGATGACGACCGGGCATCCGTATCGGGCGGGCGGCCAGAACTCGAAGACCTGGGTCTGGACCACGCCGTCGGCGTCTGCGGTCAGGACCAGGCAGCCGACCAGGAGGAGTTGTTTCTTCCATTCATCCTCCTCGCCCGGCTTGTACGGGCCGTCGCCGCCGGTTGCGCCGCCGGGAAACGACGTGTTGTCGCGGCTCGGCGCCCAGTAGATCTCGATCACGCTGCCGGCCGTCGGCGCGACGTCCATGTTCAGTTCAACCGTCAGCGACCAGCGGGAAGCGAAACGCCCTGCGGCGTCGGACAGATCGGCCTTCTCGCCCATCCGGCCCGCCTGGCTGGCCAGGCCGGCCAGGGTGATCGCGTGATCGCCTCCAGCGGCCTTCCAGACCTTCGCGGTCCCTTGCTTGACGAGGACTTGCGTGGACATGGGAGTGAGTAGGGATCGGGGTCAGGGGGCAGGGGGCGGGGGTCGGAAGACGCGGAGACGCGGAGACACGGAGAGGGGAGAGGGGAGACGGGAGAGGCGGCACGTGTTCCGTCGCGATCGTTTCTCCGCGTCTCCCCATCTCCGCTTCTCCGCGTCTTTCCCTCATCCGGTACACTTGACGACGTAGCGGGGGTTGATCACGGCGGCCGCTCCGCGTTCGCTGGCCTTGAAGCGGACGACGATGTCCTGGTTGAAATCGGCGTCGCTCCCCAGCGGTGATTGGGTCACGGTGATCGGCCAGTTCTCCATGTAGGCGAAGGCCCGCTTGAAGTCGCCCAGGAACCACCACTTCTTGGCGTCGTCGGCAGCCACGCCGGAGGCGACGATCCGGCGATAGATCAGCCGGCTGTCGGCCACACGGTAGTTGCTGAGCGGGTTGCGCGAGTAGGTGGTCGTCGGTTGGCCGCTGGCGGTGTAGTGGATTTCGGCGGCGTGGATCACCCGGGCCGCCGCGTGACGGGACGCCGGCATGACGAGGACCGTGTCGGGCTGGACGAGGACCGGCTCGCCGGTGTTGGGATCGAGGATGTCGGCGAAGAGTTGCTCGGCGGCGTCGACGTCGGTCCAATCGACCAGCTCGTTGCCGGCAAGCTCATTGACCCACGGCCCGCCGTCGCCCGAGGCGTAGTACGTGTTGTAGGTCGTCCCTTTCCACTTGTAGTTGTTCGTCACCCCGATCGCGAGGTCGACCAGGCGTTTCTCCTTGTTGAGGCCGAGCACTTCCCCGACCTCGGCGGCCCGGCTCAGGACCAGGTTGGTCCGGTCGAAAAAGATCGCCTCGCGCGTGACCGCCACGATCAGCCCGTGCTTCGTGGTCGAGGGCGTCTCGATGTAGTCCTCGCTGAAGCCGACGTGGGGATAAGGCATTCCGGGCGGGACTTCCGTGGCCTCGTCCTTGATCGGCCCGACGCCGGGGATCTTCTCGCCGTCGAGCCGCGTGGGGATCGTGCTGACGAGCTTCGAGACGACGAACGCCTCCTGGGTGTACGCCTCGAGGATCTTCGAGTAGATCACCTGGCCGGTGACGTTGAGGAACGCGGTCACATCGACCGCTTCGCCGGCCTCCAGCAAACTCACGCCGCCGGGGTTTCGGGGGTCCATCGTGCGGACCCATTCGTGCCCGTCGGGCACCAGCCCTTCGGCGAGGTCGCGGATGCTGAAGTCGTCGGGCTTCAGGTCGCCCTTGGCGAGGGCCTCGCTGAGGTGCCGGACCGTCTTCTCCGGGCCGTCCAACTGGTACCGGCGCCGAAGCTCTCGATAGCGAATCGTTGTCACGGAGTATTCTCCTTGATGAGAAAGTGGTCGGTGGTTGGTGGTCAGTGGTTAGTGGTCAGTGGTCAGTGGTTGGTGGTTGGTGGTTGGTGACGGGAGACCGGTGGTCGTGGTGTGTGGTCGGTGGCTTTCGGTCTGGAGACGGATGGTCGCCATCCTTGCCGACCACTGACCACTGACCACTGACCACCGATCACTGATCTCTGACCACTGACCACTGATCTCTGACCACCGACCACCCTCTCCCTCACACGCCGCTCGGGCTGGAGCCCTCGACGCCGCCGGTCATGACGGTCGAGCGGATGTCGACCAGCACGGCGGTGGCGGCCGAGGCAGTCCGTTTGGCCACGCGCCCGACCGCGTACTTGCTCGCCGAGACCTTGTCCAACTGTTGACTCAGGAGGGCGTCGCCGGCCGTGTTTTCGTCGGCGCCGAGGAAGTCGCCCAGCTCGAACGTGCCGCTGGGGCATTCGAACTCGAACACGCCCGTCGTCGCCACGCGAATCGGGGCGGTGTCGCCGGTTCGGCTCCGCTGCATGGCCACCCCGAGGAACTTGTCGGCAAACAGCTCCTGGTTGGCGGTCTCCGAGCCTTGATCGGCCTGGGAGGAGGCGGGCTTCGCGTCGTCGGTGTCCTGGTAGATGAGGTCGCCGATCTCGATCACCGTGGCCGAATCGACGGCGGCAACCACGGGGTTCGTGTCGCCGTACCTCCAACGCATCTTGTCGCTCATGGATTTCTACTCCGAATCAGGGGATAGGGGACAGGGGTCGGGGATCGGGGATCAGGTCTTGAACGTACTCCCGCGTAGCGGGCGGGCTTGCCCGCCGTTCGGTCGCGCCCGCCCCTCCTCTCACGTAATCGCTGCCACAAAGGCCTTGGCGTCCCGGGGGCCTGCGAGGTCGAGCGCGAGTTGATCGCGGGAGAGTGGCCGGGCCTCGGCGAATCGTTCCGGCGGGGCGAGCGCGGCCATGCTGCGGGCCAACGCCGCCCGGTCCTCGACAATCTGCCGCATGGCTTCCTCGTCGGGCGACTCCAGGAGGGTCTGGAAGAACCGCGGGCTGACCAGCACCTTGGCCCAGCCTTGTGCCCGATCGGGATCGGGCAGGTGGAATTCCTTGAGCAGTTGCCTTGCCCGAGCCTGCTTGTGCCGGAGGGCCTCGACCGCCTCGTAGCGGCTCACGTCCTCCCGGAGCCGGGCCACCTCGTCGGCGGTCTCCCGGCCGATCGCTTCCACCAGGTCGGGGCGACGCTGCCGGAGCGACTCCAATGTCAGCTCGGCAATCGGGTCGGCTTCGGGCGACGCAGTCGATGCTCCCGCGGCCTGGGGGCTACCCAACGAAGCAGCACAGCCGGGGGCGGCTGTGCCACAGGGGCCTCCGGCGGATTCAAAGAGCCCGCGCGTCGTCGCCGGGTCGGCCACCAGATCGACGCTCTCGACGCGGAGGATCGCCTCCACCGCCACCTGGTCGCCGCTGCGTCCGATCCGCGCCTCCACGTTGTGCGATAGGCCCACGTTTTCCGGGCTGTGCTCGGCGTCCCAGATCAACTGCTCCGCCATGGCGTGCTTGGGATTGAAGTGCAGGTCGCCGAAGAGTCCCTCGCCCGGCCTCGCCCCGACGTTGCGGAGGACGCCGAGGCGGTCCTGGTAGTCGCGTGGGGCGTGCGGGCCGCCCTTGGGGTGATTCACGTTCACCTTGGCGTTCTCGTAGAGCGGGGCTGCCTCGACCAAGGCGTCGGGCCGATACGTCCGGCCGTTGCGCGACTGGAGGCCGAGGATCTTGACCCCGCGAATGACGCCCGCCGCACGATCGACCCGGACGGCAACTCCGCGCGAGTCGACATACTCTTGAAGCATCTCCGGCATCATTTTGTCCTCAATTCCAGGAACAACAAACAAAGAGGCCCACCGGGAACCGACTCGGTTCTCGATGGGCCCTTCCCGATACCCGCCGCAAGGCAGGCTCGTCGGATACCCGGCAGGAGACACGGAGACGCGGAGAGGGGAGACGCGGAGATTCGGCTAGTCTCCGTGTCTCCGCGTCTCCCCATCTCCGCGTCTGGTCACCGCTCGATCCTCTCCACCTTCCGGCGGATGTGCTGGATGGTTCCGTCCTGGACGCTCAGTTCGATCGCCGCCGTGCCGTGGAAGCCCCGCCGCAGCACTTCGGCGAGGATTTCGCCGAGGGCCGCTTGGAGCAGGGCCGTCTTCTCCCGGTTGCTCGGCGTGTGAGTGAGCGTGGTCGTCATGGGGCCCACGATACGGAAACGGTGGCCCATTTTTCAAGAGAGAATTCCGGCCGTTTGCATGGCAACCGGAGACGCGGTATGCTGATCGTCCGGCCAAGCGGGCTTGCCCTGGATTCGTGGGAGGACTGTCGATGACCGTGAGCGACAACGAAGCGGACCGGCCGGGCGGCGGTGCGTCGCGGCGGAAGTTCCTGAGAAATTCCGCCGGCGCCTTCGCGGCTGGCGTGGCGGCGAGCAACACGATCGCACGGAGCGCCCATGTCTCCGGCGAGGAGACGATCAAGGTGGCCCTGATCGGCTGCGGCTTCCGCGGCACGGGAGCGACTTCCCAAGCGCTCCTCACCAAGGGCCCGGTGAAACTCTGGGCCATGGCCGACCTTTTTGCCGATCGCCTGGAGACGAGCTACAAGAGCCTCGTCGGGGGATTCAAGGCCGAGTACGAGCGGGAGGCATCGTCGGGACTGTCGAACCGGATCGACGTGCCGCCCGAGCGGCGCTTCGTCGGGTTCGACGCCTACCAGAAAGCGATCGATAGCGGCGTGGACCTGGTCATCCTGGCCACGCACCAGCATTTCCGGCCGATGCACTTCGCCTACGCCGTGAAGCAGGGCAAGCACGTGTTCATGGAAAAGCCCTTGGGCGTCGACGCGCCCGGCGTGCGGCGACTGCTGGCGGCCAACGAGGAGGCGAAACGCAAGAACCTGAAGGTGGGCGTGGGGCTCTACATGCGTTACAGCCGCCGCGTGCAAGAGACGATGGCGAGGGTGAGGGACGGGGCGATCGGCCCGACGTCGCTGATGTCGTGCTACTTCAACATGCCGGCCCTGCGCGACACGCCGCCGCGCCCGCCCGACATGACCGAGATGACCTACCAGCTCCGCAACCCGTATCATTTCGTCTGGCTCAGCGGCGACTACCTCGTGGATGCGGTGGTCCACTACTTCGACCTCTGCCTGTGGCTTCACGGCGGCCACCCGGCCACCGCCCAGGGACAGGGCGGCAAGCAGGTCTACCTTCCCACGCAGCACGGCGACACGTTCGACCACCAGGTCGTCGAGTACGCCTTCGCCGACGGCGTGAGGATGTTCGCGCAGACGCGGCAGATCTCCGGCTGTTGGACCCGCTCGACGGCCGAAATCTACGGTCCGAAGGGCCGCGCCGATCTCTACGGGGGAAAGATCGAGGGCGCGTCGCCTTGGCGCATGCGGGGAACCATGCGCAACCCGTACCAACTGGAGCACGACGCCCTCATGGACGCCATCCGAAACAACAAACCGCACAACGAGGTGGATCACGCCGCCACGGCGACCCTGGTGGGGATCATGGGACGCATGGCCGCCTGCTCCGGCCAGGAAGTGACTTGGGAGCAGGTGATCGGCTCCCAAAAGGCCCTGGTGCCCGAGAGGTACGCCTTCGACGCCGTCCCGCCCGTGGTGGCCGACGCGACCGGCCGCTACCCCGTGGCCGTCCCGGGCGTCACGAAAGTCTTTTGATCTTCATCGAGGCCAGCCGGACCTACCTGCTCAAGGCCCTCACCCCCTGAAGACCCGTTCCGAGTCAGAGGACCTTCGTGAGGCCGGGTCTTGCGGTCGGCGGCGTCTCGATCTTCGTGCTCCAGTCGAGTTTCTCGGGCACGAGCGACTGCTGCGAGTTCAGCGCCTGCTCCCAAGTCACTTCCTGGCCGGTGTAGGCGGCCATGCGCCCCAGGATGGCCATCAGCGTGGTATGGGCCATGCGCGTGCCGTCGTTGATCGGCTTGCCGGCGCGAATCGAGGCGAAGAGTTCGTCGTGCTCCGTTTGATACATGTTGCACTTGGGACCCGAGTAACGCCAGGAGTTCTCGCCCCGGATGATCGGCGGCCGGCCGTGGTGGATGGTGCAAATGCCCTTCGCGCCGACGATGTGGTCGGCGTTTTCCGTGTAGCAGCCGGGCTGCGAGCGGCAGGCGAGGAAGCCCCGAATGCCGCTGGCGTACTCGTAGGCCACGAAGCAGTTATCGAACGTGTTTCCGTCGCCGGGGTAGACCCGGCTCCCGGTGGCCACGGCCTTGATCGGCATCACGTCGCCCAGCCACCACGACATCTTATCCACGCTGTGGCCGCCGGAGCACACGATGGTCGTGTCGCCGGAGAGCCAGAGATAGTCGTACCAGTCGCGGAGTTGCCACTCCAGGTCGCTCGTGCCCGGCTTGCGCGGTCCGGAGTACTTGTGCGACAGGTCGCCGCGGAGATACGTGGCATAGAGGGCGCGGATCTCGCCGATCGCCCCCTTGCGGATCTGCTCGCACGCCGCGCGGAGCGACCGGTCGTAGCGCCAGCAGAAGCCGGACACGATGGCGAGGTTTTTCTGGCGAGCCACCTCGGCCGATCGCAGCACGCTTCGCACGCCGGGGGCATCGACCGCGGCGGTGATTTCGGCGAACACGTGGCTGCCGGCCGCCACGGCCGCCGCCAGATGCTGGGGGCGGAAGGCCGGCGGCGTGGCGAGGAGCACGACGTCGACGCCTCTTTGAAGGACCTTCTGGCACGCGTCGAAGCCCAGGAAACAGCGGCCCCGCTCCACCTTGACCTTGCCGGGGGCTTCCTTTCGGAGCAGGGCCAGGCTCGACTCGATCCGCCCTTCAAAGAGGTCTCCCATGGCCGCCAGTTCCACGTTCCGGTCGGCCGCAAGGGCCTGGGCGGCGGCGCCGGTCCCGCGTCCGCCGCAGCCGATCAGTCCGACCCGAAGGGTTTGGGTGTGGACCGGCCCCGCGACGACCGCCGGCCCCCCGATCCGCGAGGCGAGGGCCCCGCCCATGGCCGCGGAGGCCGAACGCCACAGCAACGTGCGACGCGAACTCGTTTTGTTCGGGGAATCGTTCATGATACACCTGGTTCCGAAGACTGTAGGGTGGGACCAGCGAAGCGCAGGCCCACCAGCGCCTCGGCTTCTCGAAGCGTCTTGCTGGGCCTGCGCTTCGCTGGTCCCACCCTACCTCGGTCTCTCCGGCTCCGCAAGGAATGCCCGATAGAGCGCCAACGGCAGCAACGGATCACCGCCGAGCGGCACCACGGCCAGGCGGATTCTCGCCGTCCGCTCGTCGCCCGGCAGCAGGTCTTCGCCGAACAGGGAGAAGTCGAACGCGCTGTAGTTGGTGAGACGCTGTTTCTCCTCCTCGGCGTGGTATCGCGTGCTGATCGCGTAGCAGCGTCGCGGGTCGGACATCAGAACGACGCCCAGCCGGTTGTCCGGATCGCTCAGCAGCGCCAGACAATGCGCATAGCGGCGCACGGGACACATCTGCACGGTCGGCGTCTTCCCTTCGCTGCGGTCCCACCGGCCATCCAGGCACCGCCGGGCGGCGTGCGCGTCGCGGGGAAACACCAGCACCGTGCCGCGAAACACGTCGCTGAGCCCCGGTGCCACAAGCTCGCAGTCCGGGGCCGCCGGCCCGCGCACGCTCGGCTGAAGGTAGACGCTCGGACGCAGTGTCTTGTCGAAATAGCTGGAGACGAATACCTCGTAGCCCGGGTAGGTCCCCAGCGATCGGACCGTTACCGTAAGATCCACGGCGTCCGGCGGGCGGACTTCGTAACGCGCGGAAACCACGCCTTGGTGAGCGTCGGTCGGGGCCCACGTCACTTCCAGCGACTCCGCGGAGACCCGGGTCTTGCGCTCCATGGTGCGCGGCATGCCCATGGCCTGGTCGACCGCCATGAGCTTGAAGAGATTGAGCGCGGAGTACCTCGGGTCGATGAGTTGCCTGCCGGTGCGACGATCCATCAGGCGAGTCACCCCGTGGTAGGCGCCGTCGAGGCAGATCGTCCCTTGAATCGTTTCGGTCTGAAACTCGAAGGCGCCCGGCGGGTCCTTGGCCGCGACAAAGATCCTGCCCGCGGACGGTTTGCCCGCCTCGGCCGCAGGAGTCGTCAGCGCGGCCTGGGCCAGGGCAATCTCGGCGGCGCCCTCGCACAGCAGGGCGAGAAGGAGCCGCGTAAGCATCGGCCAGGCAACCATTGTCGTGATTGGGTGGCATGCTCTCACGACGCGAAGCGTCGGGTGAGCATGGAAGCCGCCCTCACGGCTTCCATGCCGACCCTCGGCTGCGCCGAGTGACGGCATGCCACCCGAGCTGCCGAAGTCGCCAGTGATTCCCTGCCCGATCCCAAGCGGAACGCCTCGGAAGGATGAACCCATCGCGGTTGCCCTTTCGTGACTATTGTTCTGGTCAGAAGAGCGGGAGTTGTCGGACGACCTCGTCTGACGCCTGGGGAACAGGAAGTCGGGCCGCAAGCCAGCGTTCGAGGATGCGGAGCACGTAATCGACTTGCTCCTCGGAAAGCGGCCGGCCCTTGGCAATCCGGTGCCACTTGGCCAGGCAGGAGCGGCAGCAGGTGGCGGTGGCGTGCTGGGCTACGAACACAGGATGGCCTCGCATGGGCGTCTGCCGGCCGTCGTTGGCGGGCTGGGCCGGGGCTAGCCGCTCGGCAAGGAACCGACGCCCGTGCTCCAACACGACCGGAAGCGTCTTCTCCCGCACGTATGCCCGTTCCTTGGGCCCAAGCCGGAAGCGACTCCGAAACGGGCTATCTGCGAGCGCGGCAAACAACTCGTCAAGATCACGCATGGCGCCTGAAGGTTAGCCGATCCACGCGGAGACGTCAAACGTGGAGGTCGGAGGTCGGAGATCGGGGGTCGGAGGTTGGAGATCAGGGCCGACTCTTCGGCCCCAGACCCGCGTAGCGGGCGGGCTCGCCCGCCGGTCCGTTGCCGCTTGCGCGTCCCCTCCGCCCCCATTGCGTGCCCCCTGCTTCCCGACCCCGATCTCCAATCTCCGCCCTCCGCCCCCGCCCACTGGAACGGCGCCGACCGAAGTGATACACTCGATCGGGTTGGTTCCCCCGCGTGGAATGTCCTTCTTGTAGCTTTGCCGAGGAGAATCGTATGGCCGCATCGAGAATCACCCGACGGGAGTTTGCCAAGGCCGGGGCCGCAGCGACGATGGCGATGGGAGTCCTGAAGCCGGAGCGGGTGCTGGGGGCCAACGAACGGATTCGGCTTGGGTTCATCGGCGTCGCAAACCGGGGAGGGCAGCTCCTCGACGCCTTCCGCCCACACGCCGACGCAGAGATCGCGGCCCTTTGCGACGTCTCGCGTTCGACCCTGGATCGTGCCCAGCAACGCGTCGGCGGCAAGGCGGCCACCTACGGCGACTTCCGCAGGCTGCTCGATCAGAAGGACCTCGACGCCGTCGTGATCGCCACGCCGGACCACTGGCACGCCCTTCAGACCATCGCCGCCTGCAACGCGGGCAAAGACGTCTACGTCGAAAAGCCCCTTTCGATCACCGTCCATGAAGGCCGGCGCATGGTCGAGTGCGCCCGACGGACCAAGCGGGTCGTGCAGGTGGGCATCCATCGGCGGTCGTCCCAGGTCTATGCCCGGGCCGCGGACTTGATCCAACACGACGGGCTCGGCAAGGTGACCGTGAGCCGCTGCTACCACCTGAGCAACATGTACCCGGCGGGGATCGGCAAGGCGGCGCCCGGGGAACCGCCCGCGGACCTCGACTGGGACCTGTGGCTCGGTCCGCGTCCCGAACGTCCGTTCCAGGCGACCATCGCCCCGTACAAGTTCCGCTGGTGGGACTTGTACTCGTCGCAGGTGGCGAACCAAGGGGTCCATTTCCTCGACGCCATCCGCTGGATGACCGGCGATCTGGCCCCGGCTTCGATCTGCGCGATGGGCGGGCGGTTCGCCGTCGACGACGACCGGATCATCCCCGACACCATGGAAGTGACCTACCAGTGCCCCTCCGGCCGGCTGGTGATCTTCGGGCAGTACGAGGCCAACGGCAACCCCGCCCTGGCCCAGAGCGGCTACTGCGAACTCCGCGGCACCCAGGGGACGGCCTACGTGGGCGAGGAGATCGTCAATATCCTTCCCGAGCGCGGCGGGCAGTTCCAGGACCACGCCCCGCGTATGAAGCCCTCGCAAATCAAGCCCGAGTCGGCCGACCCCAAGGGCCACCGGGCCGCAAACCTCTCCATCACCGCCCAACACGCCCGAAACTTCTTGGACTGCATGCGTTCGCGAAAGCTCCCCAGTTGCGACGTGGAGATCGGCCACCGCTCGACCACCTACAGCCTGCTGGCCAACATCTCCCTGGCCACCAAGATGCGCCTGGAATGGGACGCCCAGCAGGAGAAGATCACCAACTTCCCGGACGCCAACCAACTGCTCCACTACGAGTACCGCAAGCCGTGGAAGCTGGAGTAACTCGCGCCGAGGCCGGCCGCGCGTGGGGAGTTGAAACCGGGAGGGAGTTCAAACCGGGACGCAGCTAGTTTCCAGTAGCCCAAATTGCCAATACTAGCTGCGTCCCCGTTGCGACTCCGCGGGGTGATGGGGGACCGGAGCATCCGGACTCCGGCTTCAAGGGAGGCTCCGTCAGCAACGCTCGGGTGCCACTGCCGGCTTGCCAGCAGTGCCGGCGCCGGAGAGGATCAGACGCGTCGTGCAGGTCTTCTCGCAGGGCCACACTGCTGGCAAGCCGGCAGTGGCACCCGAGCGCCGGCAGGACTCGCCGCGGGTTGTGTCTTCTCGGTAGAACTCCCCGAGACGACCGGCACTTGGGGTGCCCCGGCGAACTCGGTCCAGAGTCGGTCGGCGGCAGTCGCATCGAGCTTCCCGAGGTGGATGCAGTAGCGATAGGCCGAGACAAAGGGTTTGCCGGGCTCGATCGTGAACTCGCCGAGCACCATCGGCGCCCAGCAGAAGTAAGGCTTATCGGGGTGCAATCGCACGGGCTGCGGGAACCGGAAGTTCCCGGGATGACAGAAGACGGTGACGCCGCTCGTGTGGCCGCCCAAGGGGCCGACCATCTGGCACCATCGGGCGCGGGTATGGTTGCCGTCGGCCCGCGTCTTTCCTTCGCTGGTGAGGAATTCGCACTTGCCTTTGCCGAACCAGTCGCGCGCCCCGCGGATCGCCATGCCGCCGTAGTCGAACCGGTTGATCTTCAGGGGGCTGGTGCCGGCGCACGTCTGCGTGGAGACCATGTCGAAGAGGAACGCGTCGCTGCGGGAGTGGATCCGCACGTGCCAGGTCTCGTGGAGCGCGACTTTCGGTCCGCCGGGGGCCGTCAGGTCCACGTGGTCCAGCCTGGCCGTGAAGGAGCCGAACGCCGGGCCGCTGTGCAGGTCGGCGAGTCCGACGTGCCGGACCTCGCCCTGCTCCTTCTTGCTGTTCCAGAAATCGACGGAGCGGCCCTCGAAGAGTGTATTGACCCAGGGAAACATGATGCCGTGCTGGTGCCGATGGTCGGGCGGCATGCCGTCGGTGACCACGCAGCCCGCCGGATCGAACACCGGATGGAGGAACCCGCTGCGGCGATAGTAGGGCTCGCCGGGACTGTCGGACGGGACGACGGCGTCGTTGTAGTGCAGGACCGGCTTTCCGTCGACCTCGACGCGCAGGCAACGGTCCGCCCTCTTGACGACGACCTCGGCGACGCCGCGTTCACAGGCGGGACCGAATCCGGCCAGGAACGCCGCCACCGCGGATGCCGCAAACAGCCGGCCGAACATGGGCCCTTCCTTTCAATACGGGAACCGATCGTCCAATTCCGCCGCGGAAAGCTCGACGAGGAACCCGGCCAGGCGCTGGACGAGGACTTCCATGAGCCGCCGGCCCTTTTCGGCCGTGGCTGCGTGCGGGTTGCCGGCCCCGGCGCTGGTGGTCAGGAGGTGCCAGGGGCGGGTGATCGACACCCAGCCGCGCTCGAGCGCCTCGAATCGGGGCTGCGCTTTGCGTCCCTCGTCGGCCGCGAGCGTGCCGTCCGGGTTCTTCGCCACCAGTTCCGGCCAGTAGGCCAGGGCGAGCGAGGTCTCCATCTCGCCGGCGTGGTCGTCGGGCTCCTGGAAGATCTCGCGGTACACGTCCTCGTAAATCTGGTACCAATTGCACAAGAACAGCTTCGCAGGAGTCTTGCCAAACAGTTCCCGCAGGAGCCACTTGAGGTCGTTGCCGCCATGGCTGTTGAGGAGCACGATCTTCAGGATGCCCTGCCCGGTGAGGCTCTCGACCAGGTCGGTCACCAGGGCGCCGAGCGTCGAGGGATTGACGTTCATGGCAAAAGGAAACGCCCGCTGGTTCGTCTGCGTGCCGTAAGGGACGGTGGGCAGCAGCATCACTTTGGCCCCGCGCTGCCAGGCCGCCTCGCAGATCCTCTCTCCGACCAGGTCCCCCTCGAAGGTGTCTGCCCCGTAGGGCAGGTGGAGATTATGGGGCTCCGTAGCCCCGAGAGGCAGCACCGCCACCTCGTAACGCTCTCCCTTGGTCACGCCGTAGTTGGTTTCCGCGAGCTTCCAGGGACGCACGATCCGCTTCCTCCAAAGAAACCAATGAGCTTCCGTCTTGGACCCGATGATACTCCCCGGCCGTCGAAGGGACCAGGGGTGAGGAGGTGGGCCGACGAGCGGTCCGAGCCTTGCGGAAGACGGGCGGGGCAGCAAGAATGACCCGTGCGAGCGTACTCCAATAGGACCCGAGCCCCTGCCATGACTCCCCGCGAGCGTGTGTTGGCCGCCCTGCGGCACGAGGAAGTCGATCAGATCCCTTGGATCGAAGGGATCGTCGGCAACGGCATTGCCNGCGCGGTGTGCGGCGAGCCGATCCGCGTCGANTGGTCGGTCGCGCCGGACGGCTTCCCCACCATGCCCGGCGACNAACTGGCCGAGGAGCAGAAGAAGGTCAACCGCGTCCTGGACAANGCGAACCTNCAGTTCTGCGCGTTTGCGCCGATCTTTTGCGAAAGGATGCGCAAGGCCGACGACGGCTCGCCCGTGCTGGTCGGCGACGGCTTGATCCGCAGCCGGCGGGATTTCGAGACCCGGTTCCGGCTGCCTTCGCCCCGCGAGGCCGCATTCGTCGAGAATGCCCGCCGGTTCATCGCCCACAAGGGCCCGTACTGTGCCTGCGCCTGCGTGCGTCTGGGCATCGGGGCCACGCTGCTGAGTATGGGCATCGAGTCCTTTTCCTACGCGATGGCGGACGACCCGCAGTTGATCGCCGATGTCCACGACGCCTACGCCGATTGGACAGCGGCCGTCGTGCCCATGCTCGAAGAGATCGGCTTTGACGTGGTCTGGGCGTTTGACGACGTGGCCTTCAATTCCGGGCCGATGTTCAGTCCGGCGTTCTATCGCAGCCGCATCCTTCCCAAGGAGAAAGCGGTGGCCGCCACGTTCACCCGGCCGCTCATCACCCACAGCGACGGCGACATGACACCACTGGTGGACGACTGGCTCCAACTCGGCCAGCAGGCGATCCACCCGATCCAGCCCGACGTGATGGACATCCGGGCGGTCAAGGAGCAGTACGGCCGCCGCGTGGCCCTGGTGGGGAACATCTTCATGAGCGACCTGGTACACAAGACGCCCGGGGAGATCGAGGCCCAGGTCCGCGATCGTATCCAGACGATAGGTTCGGGCGGAGGCTACGTCATCTCGTCGAGCAACAGCCTGACCGATGACATGAAGCCGGAGAACGTGCTGGCCATGCGCGACGCGATCCGCAAATACGGCCGGTTCCCAGAATGCGACTGAGGGAGTGGCACGATGGAAAGTCATAGTCTCGTTCCCACGCTCCGCGTGGGAACGCAATCTCCGCCGCTCTGCGGCAGAGACGTAGGGCGGACGGCGCGGAGCGACGCCCGCCAAGTCCCCTGGCCGTCCTCCGGCGGGCCTCACTCCGTTCGGTCCGCCCTACGGGCCGCACGGGCGCTGGCCCTCGTGGCAATCCTCGCGGCAACTGCGGCGGCCGAGAGTCTTCCCGGCACCCAGCCGTTGGTGCTGCCGCAAAATATGGCCGAGATCGTCCAGATCCAGTTAAGGCAAGTCCTCGGCTATTTCCGGCATCGGATCGCCGAGGCGGAGGCGGGCTGCCGCCGGCAATGGCAGATCGACTTTTCTTCGCCGGCCGCTTGCGAGCGATCTGCAACCGACCACCGGACGCAGTGCCGGGCCATGCTGGGGATCGAGGACCTATCGCATAACGTGGCACAGCCGCCCCCAGCGGTGCGAAACAGCCCAGCACAGCCGGGGGCGGCTGTGCCACATGGCGTGGAGACGGTCGCCCGTGGCAAAGGATGCCGAGTCGATCGCGTGAGCCTGCCGTGGGCGGCCGGGGTCTCGGCACGGGGGCTGTTGATCGTACCGGAGTCGGCCGGCCGGCATCCGGCGATGATCCTTTGCCCCGACGCCGACACGTGGCCCGAGCGTTTCGCCGGTCTGGTCGAAGGCATCGCTCCGCCGCCTTGGCTGAGCCGGCTTGTCGGCCGGGGCGTGGCGGTCTATGTGCCGCAATCGGTGGAGCGACTGGCCGATCATCCCTATTGCGCCCTGACCCGCGGCAAAGACCGTCGCATGGTGCTCTACCGTCTTGGGTACCCCGTCGGCCGGACCGTGCCCGGGCTCGACGTGCAGGATGCCCTCGCGGCGATCGAGTATCTCAGCCGGCGTCCGGATATCGACCCGGACCGGATCGGGCTGGCCGGGATCGGTCAAGGCGGCATGACGGCCCTGTACACGGCCGCCCTGGAGCCCCGGGTGCGGGCCGCGGTCGTGGCCGACTACTTCGACCGCCGCGACCGCTGCTGGCAGGAGCCGGTGGACCGCCGGCTGCCGGGACAACTCCTCGTGTGCGGCGACGCGGAACTCGCCACCCTGATAGCCCCGCGACCCCTCGCGATTCTCACGTCCAAGGGCTTGGCAATTCCCGCGGATCGCGTGGCCGGCGAAGTCCGACGTGCCCTCAGGTTCTACGAGACGCTCAAGACCCCGGACTATCTAACCTCCATGGCCGACGTGCCTTCGTCGGAACTGGCCGATCGCGTCGCATCGCTGCTTGCGGATCGGCTCCTCTCAGTGGACTCTGCCCGATTCGGAAACGGCACGCCACGGAGGGCGTTCCCTACAGGGGATCCTCCCGAAATCGCCTGTCCGGCAGCGTGCGTGACAGCCCCGCAGGCCGAGGCGTGGCGGAACGAGCACTTTGAAGAGCGGCTCCGCTACCTGCGGACCTTGATCGCGGCCAGCGAGGCCAAGCGGGAGGCCCGGTGGCGTCTTGCCACGACTCCCCCTGCCGACTTCCCCAAGATCAAGGCGGCCATGCTCGCGGAATACCGCCGCCTGGTGGGCGAGGTGCCGGACGACGGAAGGCCGCTCCGCCCGCGCACAGAACTTGTGCTGTCGACCGAGAAGTACCGGGCCTACCGCGTGCTCCTCGATGTGACCGAGGGCGTCGAGGTCTACGGCAATTTGCTCGTGCCCGAGGGGACCCGGGGTCGGGCCGCGGCCGTGGTGTGCCAGCACGGGCTGAGCGGCACGCCGGAGATGATTACCGGACTGGGCCAGACCAAGGACACAGCCTACCACGAGTTCGGCCGCCGCCTGGCCGAGCGGGGCTACGTGGTCTTCGCGCCCATGATTCTCCATCGTCATCCCGTGGAGTGGACGAACGACCAGGCCCGCATGGCCGACGCGGCGGGCATGATGCGCGTGGCGTTGGCCGTGGCAAAGACGCGGCGCGCGGTCGACTTCCTCGCGGGGCTTCCTTTTGTCGATCCGAAGCGGATCGGCTACTACGGGCTCTCCTACGGGGGCTATTCCGCCATCTGGATCTCGCCGCTGGAGGAGCGGTTGGCCGCCGTGGTGGTTTCCGGGCATTTCAACGACTGGCGATCCAAGATCACCGCCGATTCGACGCCCACCAGCTATCTCCTCCACCCCGACGAGGATTTTTATAACTGGGACGTGCTGAACCGCTTTTCGCATGTGGAGATCCTCTCCACGGTCGCGCCCCGGGCGGTGTGCATCGAATACGGGACCCGCGACGGCATCACCACCCCGCAGTGGACGGCCTATGCCTGGAGGCAACTCGCCGCCATCCGCGATCACTTCGGACTCGGAGATCGCATCGTGCTGGCCCAATTCGGGGGCGTCCACGAGGTCCGCTGCGAGGGCTCGTTCGCCTTCCTGGATCGGGTGCTCCGCGAGCGTCGCTGAGCGTGAGGCATTCCAGAGGCTTGCAGCGTGGGTACAGGGTGGCTACCTTGAAGGCACCGCGGAATGCCTTCCCATCGCCTTTCGCTCTCCACTTAGCCAAGGAGTCCAGCCATGAGTCGTCGCTCCAGCCGCAGGGAACTCTTGAGGAACAGCGCGTTTGCCGGGATCGGGTTCTGGGTCGCGTCGGCCGGCACGTCGGCCGGCACGTCGGCTGAGAGCGGTTCGCCGAACGAGAAACTCAACATCGGCATCCTCGGGGCTGGCGGCCGCGGGGCGGCCAACACCAACGGGGTCAAGAGCCAGAACATCGTCGCCCTGGCCGACGTCAACGAGCAGAAGCTCGACGCCGCCAGCAAGAACTTCCCCAAGGCCAAACGCTACTCGGATTGGCGAAAGCTCCTCGACCAAAAGGACCTCGACGCCGTCGTGGTGAGCACCCCCGACCATCACCATGCCCTGGCGAGCGTGGCCGCGATGAAATGCGGCAAGCACGTCTACTGCGAGAAGCCGGTGGCCCATTCGGTCTTCGAGGCCCGGGTCGTGCAGGAGACCTGCAAGAAAGCCAAGGTGGCGACCCAGATGGGCACGCAGATCCACGCCACGGACAACTACCGCCGCGTCGTGGAGTTGATCCAGGGCGGGGCGATCGGACCGGTGCGCGAGGTTCACGTCTGGTGCAGTCGGGTGGGCTTCGCCCCCGGAACCACGCGGCCGAACGACTGCCCGCCCGTGCCCGGACATCTCAACTGGGACCTCTGGCTCGGGCCGGCCCCCGAGCGTCCGTATCATCCCAGCTACCTGGGCGGATGCACGGTGTGGGAACAATGGTGGGACTTCGGCAACGGCTGCCTCGGCGACATGGGGAGCCATCTGATCGACCTGCCCTTCTGGGCCCTGAAGCTCCGCGACCCGATTTCCGCCGAGGCCGAAGGCTGCAACCGCAGCGACGAGATCTATCCACAATGGCTTGTCTGCCGCTGGGAGCATCCGGCCACTGCGGAGCGGCCGGCGGTGAAGCTCACGTGGTACGACGGCGGCAAGCGGCCCCCATCGCCGCCGGGCCAGGACTTGACGACATGGGGCATCGGCGTCCTTTTCGTCGGCGACCGGGGGCAACTCGTGGCCGATTACAGCCGCCGGATCCTCCTTCCCGAAGAGAAGTTCAAAGACTACCAGCCACCCAAGGAATCGATTCCTCGCTCGCTCGGTCACTACGAGGAATGGATCCACGGCTGCAAGACCGGCGCCCCCACGCTCTGCAATTTCGATTACTCGGGCAAGCTCATCGAGCACAACCTGCTTGGCGCCATGGCCTTCCGCGTGGGCAAGAAGCTCCAATGGGATTGCGCCCAGGGGAAGGCCGTCAATTGCCCTGAGGCGGACCGTTACCTACGCCGGGCGTATCGTCCGGGGTGGGGGATTTAGCAATCTGAGGAATCGCAAGGGGACGATCTGACCGCTGCCCAAGCCCACGGGTTGCAACCCGTGGGCTTCCCGAAGCTCCACGCCGTCACAGCCCGAGGCTGCGGCGGTAGGCCTCGCGCTGGCGGTCGAGGCCGAGACGGCTCGTGATCTCGATCCAGCGGGTCTTCACCTGGCGCAGGGCTTCTTGGGGCTTCTGCTTGCCGCGGATCACTTGCTGCACCGCCTCGTCGAGGACGGCAACGTATTCCGCCCGGCCGGGAATCCGCAGATCGAAGAGCCATTGCTGGCGGCCCAGCGCCTGCTGGGTGAGCATGGCGTATTGGGCGGCCGTGGCAGGCGGGATCTCGGGCTCGGTCCATGCCTGGGGCATTCGCATGTCCGACTGCCGAAAGAGCGTGGTCGCGGGGCTGGCCGCGCTGACCTGGCGATTCCGCTGTGGAGCGGAAAGCCACAAGAGGAGGCGAAACGCCGCATCGGGTGCCGGGCAACGGGGCGTCACCATCCCGAGCCTGCCCGCGACGCCCAAGAGCGGCACGTGCGGATCCTCGCCGGCGCGGCGGGTTTCCCATGCCTGCGGGGCGATGTTGTAGACGTCTTTCGAGCCGGGAAGCTCGACCAATCCGAGGCGGATCGGGCGGCCCGAGGACGCCGTCCCCTTGTCCGTCGCCGAGGGCCACGTGACCGCCATCCCGCACCGTCCGGCCCAGAATGCACGGCGGACCGCGTCCGGATCGGAGCGGATCTGCTCGCCGGCATGGGCGCCCAGCGCGGCAGCCTGCTCCTCCAACGCCCGGACGAAGGGCGGGCCGTCGATGAGCGGCTCCATGGTGTCGATCTGGAACAGCGCGGAGTAGTTGGCGCGATGGGTCACGTAGGGTGCGGCGCGGGCCAGCAGCATCGTGCCCGCCCAACCCGGTCCGAGCGGCTCCATCGCCCCGCACCACGGCGTGCCCGAGGGTGGGGCGAGTTCGCCGAGCTTCGTGCGGTCCTCGAAGAGTCTGGCCAGCTTCTCATACTCGGACCAGGTCCGGGGCGGTCGTGCCCCGAGCTTCTCCAGCAGGTCGGCCCGGTAGTACAACGTGAGGACCGGCGAGCCGAACGGCACGGCGACCGTGTCGCTGCCCCAAACGGCCTCCCGGGCCCGCAACAGAGGGAAGACCTCCGACCAAGATCCTTGCGACGAACTCATCCCGGCTGCACCCGCGGCGACTTCGTCGCGCTGTCGGATCACCTCGGGCGACATCGCGACGACCCAGGATCGAGCGGCCAGTTCGGCGAGTTGATCGGAGGCCACGACGAGGGCGTCGGCGTCGGGCGGGGCGGTTGCGGCCGGATCGAGCCGCGCCGCCCGGTCCACTTGGAGCGTCGAGCCGGTCTGCGCGGCCCACTCGCCCTTGAGCCGGTCGATGGCATCGGCCATCGAAGAGTCGCCTACCACCAAAAGGCGGAGGGGAATCGTCGTCGCCGACGGCGCCTTGACGCCCGGCTCGTCGCTTTGCTCGGGCCGTGGACATCCGCTCGCCGCAAACAAGGCCACCAGCACCAGAAGCAGCCGCGGCAACCGCAGGGCGGACGGAGCGCAGCGACTTCCGACGATCCAAGGTGCCGTAGGAAACCGCGGCTCACGGCGGGCCTCGCTTTGTTCGGTCCGCCCTACAGACTGTTTCGAGGGGCTTATCGACATGGATAGGGGTACGCGGAAGACAAGGGCAGGGTTCGAGAGATCGTAAACGCTCACGCCTTCTTCTTTTTTTCTAGCCCAGGCGTTCACGCCTGGGCCGCTCGGGGGGATGCGGATCTTCAGCCCCTTCAAGGGCTTCTTGGAGGGAAGCCCCTGAAGGGGCTGAAAACCGGGCCCGCCGCCTCCATATCCCAGGCGTAAACGCCTGGACAAAGGAAAAAGACTTGCAGGCTCGGCAGGAGCCTCGTTCTCCCGGAATCGCAAAACCCCACTTGGTCATTTCCGCAGGCAACAGACGCTTCCCGGGAACCTCTGCTCCCGCTACAATCCGGCGACGGGCACCATGGGTCGAGTTGCCACAGTCTCTATTCTATCCTAGCAGGGTGGGAGGGAACCAGATGAGCGTTTGCCTCGGGATCGACATCGGCACCTCCGGGACCAAGACGCTGGCTGTCCGTGCCGACGGGACCATCCTGGCCAGCGCCACGGAAACCTACCCCTGCTACGTCCCAAAACCCCTTTGGAGCGAGCAGGACCCGGAGGACTGGTGGCAGGCTACGATCCGCTCCGTGCGCCGTGTTGTGAAGCAGGCTAGGCTGAAGGCCGGCGACGTGAAGGCGATCGGCTTGTCGGGCCAGATGCACGGCTCCGTGTTTCTCGACAAGCGGAGCCGGGTCGTGCGCCGCGCGATCCTCTGGAACGACCAGCGGACCTCGGCGGAGTGCCGGGAGATGGAGGAGCGGGTCGGGGGACGAGCGAACCTCATCCGGCTCGTGGCCAACCCGGCGATGACCGGCTTCACCGCGCCCAAAATCCTCTGGCTCCGCAACCACGAGCCGAAGCATTTTGAGAAGACGGTGAAGGTCCTGTTGCCCAAGGATGAGATCCGCCGCCGCATGACCGGCGAGTTCGCCACCGACGTGAGCGACGCCAGCGGCATGCTCCTGTTGGACGTGGCCCGCCGCACCTGGTCCAAGGAACTCCTCTCCGCCCTGGAGTTGGACGAAAGCCTCCTGGCCCGGTGCTACGAATCGGAACAAGCAACCGGCAACCTGACCCGGGAGGCGGCCGAACTGCTGGGGCTCTCGACCGATTGCGTGGTGGTGGGCGGGGCGGGCGACTGCGCGGCCGGGGCCGTCGGGAACGGCATCGTCGAGCGCGGCGTGCTCTCCACCTCGATCGGCACGTCCGGCGTCATGTTCGTCCACTGCGACGAGGTGAAGATCGATCCCGAGGGACGCGTCCACACCTTCTGCCACGCGGTCCACGGCAAGTGGCACATCATGGGCGTGAACCTCTCGGCCGGCGGCTCGCTCCAGTGGTTCCGCAACGAGCTGTGCAAGGCCGACGTGGCCCAGGCCAAGAAGGCCAAGAAAGAGGTCTACGACCTCCTCACCCGCGAGGCCGAAACGGCCGCTCCCGGCAGCGACGGGCTCTTCTTCCTGCCGTATCTCTCCGGCGAGCGGACCCCGCATGCCGATCCCGACGCCCGCGGCTGCTTCGTCGGCCTCACGCTGGCCCACACCCGCGGCCACCTCCTCCGCGCCATCATGGAGGGCGTCACGTACTCGATGCGCGACAGCCTTGCGATCATCGAGGGTCTGGGCGTGCCGGTGCGTCAGATCCGGGCGTCGGGCGGCGGGTCGCGGAGCCCGTTCTGGCGGCAGATCCAGGCCGACGTGTTCGGACGCAAGGTCGTCACGATCAACAGCGAGGAGGGCGCGGCCTACGGCGTGGCCCTGCTCGCCGCGGTGGGCGCGGGGGCCTTCAAGAACGTCGCCGAGGCGTGCTCGGCCGCGATCCGCGTGGTAAAACAGACGGACGTGAACCGTGCGGCCAAGGCCGTCTACGACCGCGCCTTCCCCGAGTACCAGCAACTCTACCGGTCCCTGAAAGATGACTTCAAGCGGATTGCAGCCCTGGAAGCGTAGCCTGGCGGAGATCGCCCTGATCTTTGCCGTCTTCTCCCTCCAGGGCGCGTGGCCGGTGCCGGACGTCAATGAGGCCCATTACCTCGGCAAGGCGATCCACACCTGGGACCCGCTCTGGATCGAGAACGACTTCTTCCTCGACTCGCCCGACACGCACCGGGTCTTCTGCTTCGCGTTCGGCTGGCTCTCGTTCTGCCTGTCGCCGACGGCAATGGCCTGGACCGGGCGGATCGTGACCTGGCTCCTCTTGGCCTGGTCCTGGCGAAGGCTGAGCGTCGCCGTCGTCCCCAGGGCGTGGTTCTCCGTGCTCTCTGCCGCCCTGTTCGGCTATCTCGTGGAGCGCGGGCACATGGCCGGCGAGTGGGTCATCGGCGGCGTGGAGGCGAAGGGATTTGCCTACGTATTGGTCTTCCTCGGACTGGAGGCCCTAGTGCGCGATCGCTGGAACCGCACCTGGCTTTGCCTCGGGGCAGCCTCGTGCTTTCACGTTCTGGTGGGCGGATGGGCGGTGGTGGCCGCAGGGCTCGCCTGGCTTTCGCTCGGACGCGAGCGCCCGCCGTTCCGCTCGATGGGACCCGGACTCCTGGGTGGCTTCCTCCTTTCGCTCCCGGCCCTGGTTCCCTCGCTGCTCTTGGACTGGGGGACCGACGCCTCGATCCTGCGCGAGGCGCACGAGATCTACGTCTACAAGCGGCTCGCTCACCATCTCGTCTTCGGCCGGTTTCCGCTGCTGCTTGTCGGCCGCTTCCTGGCCCTCGTCGTGGCGTTCTTCCTCCTGGCCCGAATCGTCGGCCGGGAGGGAGGCCTTCTCCGGCTCCGGGCCTTTGTGGTCGGGAGCATGGGCATCGCCCTGGTTGGCATGGTGCTCGGGCTGGTTGGGGAGTTCGACCCGGACGCGGTCGCAGGGCTTCTGCGGTACTATTGGTTCCGGCTCGTCGACGCCTCGGTGCCGATCGGCGTCGCCCTGCTGGCCGCCTTGTGGATAAGCCGGCTGCGGGACGCGCGATCGCCGCAGGCCCGCCGGATTGCGGCCGCGTTGGTGGTGATCTGCGGCCTTCACTTGGCAGGCTATGCCCTGGAACGCCCGCCGGGAACCACGCCGCGGGGCGACAAGCGGATGCGGCACCCTGCGTGGCAACAGGCCTGCGAGTGGATCGCCCAGTCGTCGGCGATCCCGCGTGATACCGTCTTCCTGGTGCCGATGGAATCCCAGACCTTCAAGTGGCGGACCCGGCGGGCCGAAGTCGTCACGCGCAAGGATATCCCTCAGGACGCCCGAACGATCGTCGCGTGGTGGTACCGGCTTCGGGACATCTACGGCACGAAGCCCGGCGATCCGGAGCACCAGTGGCACGCCTCGCTGACAGAACTGGGCCCCGAGCGGCTCAGAGAACTGGGAGCCAAGTACGGCGCCGGCTATCTCCTCACCGAGGCCAATCCTCGGCTGCCGCTGGAGCGGCTCTACGCGAACCGCGGGTATGCGGTGTACCGATTGGGGCGGTGAGTGGCAACCAAAGGATCGGGACAACGGCTGAAGGCCTCGTGGAGGCTGCTGACTTTGCTTGGAAGCGGAAGTAGTAGGACGCAATGCAAATCCCCGAGGCACGGCGACATCGAGCCCCGAAGGGGCGGAATACGACAGCCCAGGGCAACGCCCTGGGGACCGATCCCACGGCGAAACCGGTAGCCCTGAAAGGGCGGAATAGTGATCCGACGCAACCCAAATGCCGCCCCTTCAGGGCTTCGTCGTGGTCGCCACCTCCCTTCCCCAGGGCGTTGCCCTGGGCTTTCCTATTTCGCCCCCTCGGGGCTGAGCAGGGCCGGCAGCGTCGAGACGTCGGAGACAACACGGGGAGACGCTCGGTGTCGCACAAGGGCCGACCCTTGGACACCCGATTCCCGTTCCCATCCCCTCGCCTTCTCCCCGAAGGGCCGCAGCAATGAACCCCGGGCTTCCGGAATGGCTGGCCGAGCGTCTGGCGCGACCGCTCCCCGGTCGGGCGGAGGCGGCCCGGTTCGGAATGTGTCCACCGCTGCCCCGGCACGATGAAGACCCGCCGCCGGACGCCCGGCATGCCGCCGTCCTGATCCTGCTCTACCCACGCGGCGACCTCTGGCACGTCCCTCTCACCTTGCGGCCCGAGCACTTGCCGGCGCACGCGGGGCAGGTGAGCCTGCCGGGCGGGGCGATCGCCCCAGGTGAGACGAGCCGGGAGGCCGCACTCCGGGAGTTCCGCGAAGAACTTGGCGGGGCCGAGGAGCCGATCCGAATCCTCGGACCGCTCTCGCCGGTCTACGTGCGGGCGAGCCATTTCCGCATCGAGCCCTGGGTCGGCGCCGCCGATCGCCGGCCGGCCATGACCCCGAATCCGGCCGAGGTGGCCGAACTGTTTGAAATCCCCCTCCAACACTTCCTCGATCCGGCGAACCTTGGGCATCACGTGCGCGAATTCGAGGGAGTATCCTACGAAGCGCCCCACTTCCTCTGGCCGCCCCATCGCATCTGGGGCGCGACCTGCCGCATCCTCGGCCAGTTCGTCACAATCTTGGAGGAGCTGGTAGTGCTCACCGCAAAGGAACCGTCGCCGAGAGCCGGGTTCCGCGGGCATCTTCCAGATGTGTCTGGAAAGGGCCGTGCTCCGGGCGGAAATCGGTGACGAACCCTTGCAGGGTCCCCCGGGTCTGGAGCCGCACGGGCTGCTTCGTCGCGGCCCCTTGGGAACGCTCGATCACCCAGAAGTACTGGGCATTGGCCGCGGGCTGCCCCTGGGTGAACTGATAGTCGACGCTGAAGCCCATGGCTGTGCCGTCGGGCAGGGTCTGTGGCAGGGCCGTGCCAGCGGAGAGCTGGATGGGTTGCGACGCTCCGGCCGACGGGGACGCGATCGGCGCGGACGGTTGGGTCGAAGGGGCCACCGGGCCCGGCCGGGCTGCATCGCCCGACACAGACGGTGCCGCCGCTGCAGGCTTCTGGGCCGCCTGCGGGGCTGGCGGATTCTTGGCCGGCGGCGGAGCGCTCGGCTCGTACGCCGAGCACCCGACCCAAGGCCATACGGCGATCAGCATCAGGAACCGTAAGAGACGTCTCATGGGTCTTCTCCTGGTTTTGCCCAACGACCATCATACCGCATTCTCGGCAAGCGTGTCCGGCTTGCCGGACGGGGCGAAGACCACCATAATGACTGGAGATCATCCACCCATTCTTTGCACCGGGGTACCCCGGAGGGGATTATGGCTGCCAAGGATCCGCAATCTCCCAGCAACGAGCCGGAAGGCGGGCAGGGCCGACCGGCCAAGGCCGATTGGCGGCGTCCCTCGCCCCATGCCGCGCCGGCCGCTGCGGCGCGAAAGAAGGGGGGCGGGGCGTGGCGGGCGAAGCCCGATCGGGCTTACGAGGACGCGCGACGGTGGTATCGCATCCGCGTCGCCAGTTGGATCCTCTTCGTGGTCGCGCTGTTCGTCGTCTTCATTGTCGCCATCATCTACTGGCCGAGACGCACCCCGCTGGTGGCCATGGCAGTCACCGAGTATGAGGACTACACCTCGCGCGCGGTCCCGCCCAACGCCTGGGCCCGGGAAGATGTCGAGAGTTTCCGCGACCTCGACACCCAAGGAGAGATCATCGATTACTCGAACCCCTATTTCGCGCCTGCGAAGACCGGGGAGGCCGCCTTCGAGGGCCTTCGGGAAGAGATCCGGAAGCGGTCGGGATGGCGGAACCGGACGATCCTCGTGTACCTGAGCGTCCACGGGGTGGTCAACCAGGACGGAAAACCGTGCTTGCTCCTCCCCGGCGATTCGCCCTTGGAAAGCGACAAGTGGCTCACCTTGGAGTCGCTCCTGGCCTACCTCTTCCCCGCCGACGCGCAGGGGCCCCTCCCGGGCAAGAAGCTGCTCATCCTCGACTGCAATCGCATGGACGCCAACTGGCGATTGGGCCTCCTCTACAACAGCTTCGCCGATGGACTGAAAGACGTCATCCAGAAAGTCCCCGGGCTGGCGATCCTCAATTCCACGGGTTCCGGGCAGATCGGCTGGACTTCGCCCGAGCAACTCCACGGGTCGGTCTTCGCGTACTTCGTCCGGCAGGGGCTTCAGGGTGCGGCCGATGCCAGAGATGAGGGGGGCAACCACAACGGCGACGTCTCGTTGCAGGAACTCGCGGGTTACGTCCGGAAACGAGTGCGGCAATGGGTCCTGGAGCACCGTGCCGACATCCAGGAGCCGAAGCTCTTCACCGAGGAGAAGGACTTCTTCCTGGTCCACGCCAAACGCGGGGCACGCAGCGAAATCCCCACGGTGAAGACCGACTTCCGCACCCGCTGGACCACCGATATCGAACCCCTCTGGTCGCGGCACGAAGATCTCCGCGCCAAGAAGCCCTGGCGGATCCATCCGCTGGGCTGGGAAGGATTTCAGCAGGGGTTGCTGCGGTTGGAGCAACTCGCGGTGGCCGGCCCGAGTTACGATGAGCAGTATGCAAGGCTCAAGGACGAACTGAACGCCGAAGCGGAGGGCCTCACCGACCAGGGGCTCCCCAAGGAACTGACCGTCTCCAGCATCCCCTTGCGCCTAAGACTTGCCGGCGACGCGGAGGCGCGGAAGATCGAAGAGGAGCGAAAGACGCTGCGTGCCCAGTGGAACCAGACCCAGCAACGATTCGCCGCAGAGGCGGCGAGGGAAACCTCCTACCTGGCAGCGGCGGCGGAAGCGTGGCGGCAATGCCTCCTGGGGGTCGATCCCGCGCACTGGCCAGGCCTTCTCCAGTTCGTCGATGCCGAGGGCCGGCGGGCCCGGCCCGCCGGCGACGTCGTCGAGATGCACTTCCTGCGGAGCCTGAACGCTTATCTTGATCCGCCGACACTCAAAGACCACCGCAACGCGGTCGAGCGTGCCATGCTCGTCCGCGATCGGGCGGAAGAGGCCGCCACGCCCGAGGACGAACGCGTCCACTACTGGATCCAAGCAGCGGTCGACAAGGCCGACGACCAGCGCCGCTGGGCCGAAGATCTGATCTTCGTCGGAGACCCGGACTCGATCCGCGGGGCGGAGCGGGCGCTGGACGCCCTTGCCTCTTCCGACGGCCGGGCCGGGGCGTATCCCGACGCGATCCGCCAGTCCGAAGAACTCGCCAAGGCCTTCGCCTTGCGCGACCGGGCCTGGGCGGAAATCCCCGACGATGCCCGCTGGCTCATGGCGAGGCTACACCCCCAGAACGACCGCCAGGTCCAACTCCTCGAATCGCTCATTCAGAATACCCATACGCTTGGGTACGAGTTGGATCGGGCGATCGCGAAGCGGGACTTCTCCTCGGCGGAGTGGAAGAAGGCGTACCAGGCCGCGGAGACGGCCCGCAATGCCCTTGCCAACGAGTTCCTGGAAGAGTGCACGCGGCTGTGGGAGCGGGCCCCGCTCAATCGGGAGACGCTGCGGGAGATTACCGTCGTGCTCTCCGTCCCGCTGGTCAGCGGGAAGCAGCGCAACGGGCTCTGGGGGAACTACTGGGAGATCGCCGCCGGCAAGCGCGAGGGGGAGGAAGGATCGCCGGCCAAGCCCGACGAGAAGGGCAAGACGGAAGACGCCAAGGCCGGCCCGGCAACCGAGGACTTCCGCGTGGCGGGCACTGCCGATCAAGAGGCCACGGCAGCCTACCTGAAGCGTCTGCCGGCCCGACATCCGGCCCTCACGATTCTCGACCGCTCCCGATTGGGAGTGGACGAGCCGCCCTGTTTGAGGGCGGCTACAACGCCGGCCATTTCCTCCGGGTCGTCGGACGACTTGAGCGCGCGGCTCGCGCGGCTTGCCGTCCAGGGGCAGTGCGTTCGGGAGTTGCTTGCCGTGGGCAGCGAGTCCGTGTCGAAGCAGTGTGCCACGTGGCTGAAGGACTCCGAAGCACGACTCGACCTGGGCGACCGCCCGCTGGTCGAGAGCCGCGAGGGCCGCGCCAAGGCCGACCGGTTGGTTCGGGCCGCGGCCTCCCTGATGGACCTCGGGCGGGCTGCTTGGGACAAGCCCCAGAGCGACCCTCCGCATCAACTCCGGCGGCTCGACCTCCACGGCCTGCTTGTGTGGCAAGCGTACCGGACGCTCGACGATTTCTGGGGAAGACCGCCCGCCCGGCCTCAAGCCCCGCCGTTCTTCGTGACGGCCGCGGAGGAGTACCTCCGGTCGGCGTCGGCCCTCTGTCCGAGCGTCAAACGGCTTCGCTACGAGGGGTCCGAGTTGAAGGAACCTGTGAACTTGCAGGACCGCCTGGACCTTCGTAAGAAGGCCGCCGAGGACGCTCTGACGCCGAAGGCGGCCGACTTGTCGATCAAGAAGGCGGATCCCGGAGCCAGCAAGGCCCAGGAGGCCACGACTCCCGGCGAAGTCGACGCAGGAATTGGGGAGAACCTGCCTGCGGGGACCGCCGCCCTTTTCATCCGCGACCCCGCCACTCAAAATCGGGAAGAGCAAACGATCCCCATGCTTATCCAAGGGGACCAGGGCAGGAGCGAGTGGCGACGGATCGGCCGGGCCGTGAAGCCGAGCCAGCGGGAGTTGCCGCAGCGATACAGCGTGCGGAGCGACGACCCGAGGCTCCAGCACGCACGGCTGGAGGCCGTCGGACTCTACCGCGGCCACGAATACAACTACGAATTCACCGCCACTCCGCCCGACTACGAACTCGTTTACACCCCGCCCAAGTATCCTCCGCCGGTGGTCAGCGTGTTCGGGGAGGCGGTCCAGGAGCCCTGCCCGGTCGTGTTCGTTCTCGATTGTTCCGCGTCGATGGAGGAGAACATCCGCGGCATCCGGGAGTTGCGGAGGAAGCCCGGCCAGACCGCCGCGGCGGCAGCGCCCAAGGTGGCGCGGTTCCTCATTGCCCGTGATGCCCTCAAGCAAATCCTCGATCGCGTGGCGAAATCGGAGGTCCCCTACGACGTGGGCACGATCGCCTACGGGCACCGCGTCGGCTGGGAACTGGACGTGACCCAGAACAAGAACGTCCTGGTGGTTTGGGACCCAAAGAGCCCGGGCCGGACGGTCTTGAAACCGGAAGACAGTCCCCTCCTGCCCGCCGAAGACGTCGAAGTGCTCCGGCCCCTCGGGCCGTTTGGGACGGCCGAACTCGCCAGCCTCACCCGGGACCTCGACGCCCTGCGTCCCCTCGGGGAGACGCCTCTCTACCTGGCGATCCGGACGGCCCTGGAGGAATTACGGAGCAAGCAGCCGTCGATGGACGTGCGCCGGACCGCGCGGCGGCACGTCCTGGTCATCACCGACGGAATGAACGAAGTCTCCGGCGAGGGGAAACGCGTCCTCAAGTCCGACCTCTTGGAGATGTTGCGGAGGTCCGAGTACCGCGACGTGAGCCTCGACGTGGTAGGCTTCAATCTCTCCGACTGGGACCTCTTGTGGCAGTGCGTCGACCGGGACGAGAACAAGAGCAAGCTCGCCGCCGCGCTGGCGCCCCTGGAGCAACAGGGGATGTCCGCGACCGACGCGGCCGTCAGGGTCGACCCGGCGCTGATCGGCCGGCTTGAGGAGTTCCAGCGGAAGCGGCTCGAGTTGCAGGAACTCGTGGCGGAGACCAAGTATCCCGGCGAAGGCCCGGATGCGGCGGCCTCGGCCTCCAAGGGGTTCTACCACGTCGACGAAGACTCGGGAATCTCGCAAGTTGTGGAGGCCCTGCGCCAGTCGCTCGACCTGCGCAGGGCAAAATTCACCGTCGAGCGGGCGAGCGACGCGGCAACCGTCGGCAGCGCCGAACTCGGCCAGGCCCTCCCGATCGAGAAGCACGTGGGGGTGAAACCCTACGTCGTCAAGGTCGGCGAGGCCGACCGCGTGGCCTCGGCCCAGATCGTCCTCGAAGGCGGCGAGTACGAAATGCTCTATCTCAGCAAGGACGGCATGCGGCTGGAACACCGCCGCTACGACAAGAATCTCCGCGTGCAGAACGAGAACCTGCCCGACCCGGCCGATCCCGAAAACGCCGCGCGCCGCTTCTTCGTCGGGGCCCACATTCCCGACTGGAAGGGCTCGGCGGTGCAGTTCTGGCTCTCGATCCAGAACCAGAATGCGGCCCGGTTCAGCCCGCGGCCCGAGGAAGCATGGATCCAGGTCCGGCCGCTTGTGCCGGAAACCGAGACCGTTTCCTATATCTGTTACGACCTGGCGTTCGAGCCGCGGCTTCCGGTGCCGATGCTCACCTTCCTGGCCCCTGACTGGCCGCCGAAGGCCGAGGAGGCGGAAGTCCAACTCTGGTTCAAGCTCGCCAAGACGCAGCCCGACCCGCAGCACGTGCTCTCCGTCGACGACCTCCGCAAGCGCGGCGGATTCCAACTTCCCGACGTCCCCGGCGCGGTCTTCACGGTCGACACGCGGCCCGGCGTGCAGGGGTCAGCCTTCCAGGTGGTCGTCACGGAGCGGAGCGCGCCGGCGAAGCCGATCCCCGGGGTCCGCGTCGAGATGGACCCGGCGTCCGAACGCATTTCCCGCCAGTACAACCAGAAGGCGGGCACGGTGCACAACACGTTCACTTACGACGCTGCCGTAGCCGCCCAGGCCGGGGCCTTCCGCATCCTCCTGACGCCCCACAGCCGGCTGAGCGAGCGGGCCGTCACGCTTTCCGCCCCGCTCAAAGTCGGCATCGCCCGACGCAGCCGGTGACGCCTGCAAGACAGGCGACTTGTCAGCCGTCGGAGCTCCCGGCACGTCCAGGAAGGGGAAAGAGGAAAAAGGGAAAAATGGGAAACAAGGAAGGTAAATGCTTCTCGATGTCCACACTCGCCGGCGAGGGATCTGCTCTTCCTTTCCCTTTTTTCCCTTTTCCCATTTTTCCTTTTCCTACACGCTGCTCGGTCTGCTAAACAGGCTAAGGATCACCCGCCCGCAACCTGCATGCGTGCGGCCGCCAGCGTGTTGTGCAGCAGCATGGCGATGGTCAGGGGGCCGACACCTCCGGGCACCGGGGTGATCCGGCCGGCCACCTCGCGCACGGCCTCGAAATCGACGTCGCCGACCAGGCCGGCTTCCGTGCGGTTGATCCCCACGTCGATGACCGTCGCCCCCGGCTTCACCATGTCCGCCGTGACGAACTTCGCCCGGCCGATGGCCACGATGAGAATGTCGGCCTGGCGCGTGACCTCGGGCAGGTTCTTGGTGCGGCTGTGGCAGACCGTCACGGTGGCGTCGCCGCCGGATCCCCGTTGCATGAGCATGATCGCCACCGGTTTGCCCACAATGTCGCTCCGTCCGAGCACGACCACATGGCTCCCGGCGATCGTGATCCCCCGCCGGATCAACAGTTGCTGAACCCCGTTCGGAGTGCAAGGGAGGAACCGCGGCCGGCCTTGGACGATCCGGCCGACATTCTCCGGGTGGAAGGCGTCCACGTCCTTCAGGGGATTCACGGCGTGCAGCACCCGGGTCTCGTCCATTCCCTTGGACAACGGCAGTTGCACGAGGATGCCGTGAACCTTGGGGTCACGGTTCAACTTGTCGACGAGGGCGAGAAGCGCTTCCGTAGAACTCTCCGCCGCGAGGCGGTGCAACTGGCTCTCGATCCCGGCCTTCTCGCACGCCTTGCGCTTGTTGCGGACGTAGACCTCGCTCCCGGCATTCTCGCCGACCAACACCGCGGCTAGGCACGGCACCACCCCTTTTGAGGCAACAAACTCAGAAACCTGCTGGGCCGCCTCCGCACGGATTTCTTCGGCCAATGCCTTGCCGTCCAGAATGGTCGCACTCACAGTCACGCCTCCCAAGGGGCCAAGGGGCTGATTAACCAGAAACGCCCATTCTAAATCACCTCGCGCGATTCTGGGAGGGCGAGGCTCCTGCCGAGCCGTCGCACACACGTCAAAGCATGCGATTGTCGCAGGCTCGGTAGGAGCCTCGCCCTCCCAGAACCACGGAACCCCGTCTCACCGACGGATTCCTCCTGTCAGTATCTCGCGTGGTGAGGTTCGCCGGGGACGTTATACTCAAGGAGACCGGCCCTCGGAGTTGTTGACCAAGAGAGCGAATCCTGTATAATACTACTTTGTTTGTTACTATAGTAAACATTCGTTCGGGAGGAACCGCATGACCGAACCTGCCGACATCAGTGCCCTGGAAAAGCTGAAGGCCTCCAGCAACTACCTGCGGGGAAGCGTTGCCGCCGAGTTGGCCGACCCGGGCGACACCTTCCGGGAGGAGACGGTTCAGATTCTCAAGCATCATGGGATGTACCAGCAGGACAATCGGGACCTGCGGGGCGCCAAGGACGCCCGGGGAAACAAGCTGGGCAAGGCCTATTCCTTGATGGTCCGCGTCAAGCTCCCCGGCGGAAAACTCACGGCGGAACAACTCCTCGCGCAACTCGATCTGTGCGACGACCTCGGCAGCGGCACGGCGCGGATCACCGATCGTCAGGACATCCAGTTGCATGGGGTCCTGAAGCGCAACGTCCGCGAGATGATCCGCCGCATCCACGAGGTCGAGTTGACCACGCTGGGCGCATGCGGCGACGTGGAGCGGAACGTCCTCTGCTGCCCGGCCCCGTTCCGGCGGGACCCGATCCGCGCGCTGATGCAGGAATTGGCCTGCCGGGTGTCGGACCATCTCCTGCCGAGAACCACCGCGTATCACGAGATATGGCTCACCGATCCCGATTCCGGCGAGAAGGAGCGAATTGCGGGCGGGGCTGAGGGGCAGGAAGTCGAGCCGTTCTACGGTCCCACGTATTTGCCAAGGAAGTTCAAGACGGCCTTTGCCCTGGCGGAGGACAACTGCGTCGATGTCTACGCGAACGATCTGGGATTCCTGGCGGTAAGCGAGAACGGGAAACTGGCGGGTTTCAACGTGCTGGTGGGCGGCGGTTTCGGCGTCACCCCGAGCAATGCTCGGACCTTTCCGGCGGTTGCCAAGCGCATGGCCCTGGTGAGCCCGGACGACGTGTTGGAGGTGGCCACCGCCGTGATCAAGGTACATCGCGATTTCGGCAACCGTTCGGACCGCAAGCGGGCACGGATCAAGTATTTGGTGGCCGACTGGGGACTGGAACGTTTCAAGGCCAAGGTGGAGGAGTATTTCGGCCGGCCGCTGCCGCCCCCTCACCCGCAGGACGTTTCCGGTGTGGAGGACCACCTCGGCTGGCACGAGCAGGGCGACGGGCGGTGGTTCTACGGCCTGAACGTGGAGAACGGCCGGATCGCCGACCGCGACGGATGGCAGCTCAAATCGGCGTTGCGCGAGGTGTGCCGAACCTATCGGCCCGGGATCGGGCTTACGGCGCACCAGAGCATCCTGTTCGCCGACGTGCGGCCGGAGGATCGTGCAGGAATCGAGGGGATTCTCGTGCGGCACGGCGTGAGACTCTCCGAGGAGGTCTCTTGCGTCCGGCGCTGGTCCATGGCGTGCGTGGCCTTGCCCACCTGCCCTCTCGCCATCACGGAGAGCGAACGGGCCTTGCCCGGCGTCCTCAACCGGCTGGAAGGGGAGTTGGCCCGTCTGGGTCTGGACAATGAGCGATTTACCGTCCGGATGATCGGCTGCCCAAACGGCTGCGCGCGTCCCTACAACGCCGACATCGGGCTGGTCGGCAAGACCGTCGGGAAGTACACCCTCTATCTTGGCGGCCGGCTGCTGGGAGACCGGCTCGCCTTCCTCTACAAGGACCTGGTCCGGCTGGAGGAGATCGTCCCGACCCTGGTTCCGGTGCTCACTCGGTTCAAGAACGACCGGAACCCAGGAGAAACCCTTGGGGACTTCTGCCACAGGATCGGATCGGGCGGGCTGAGCTAACCGGGTCTTGTGCAATCCCGGGAGGGCGAGGCTCCTGCCGAGCCTGCGAGGATCACATGTCTCCGCGCATGGATGACGACTCGACAAAAGCCTTGCTCTCTCGGAACCGCGCAGCGCAAGGATCGCCGCAGCGCATTCCCTCCCACCAATGTGACGGTCGTCCCCCAGATGGCATGGGTATTTACATCCTCGGGGGCGAACCTCTATACTTCAATGCCGCCTACTTGTCCGAGGGAACAGAGACTCCTCACGAAGGGCGATCTGGATTCTCGGGGGTGTGAAGTCGGGAGGCTTCGAGGAGGACACCCTGCCGAGCAGGGAAGGGACCGTCCTTGTGGGGGGATCACGTTGGAGCGTCGAGGAAGGCTTCTTGGCGACGCGATGGGCCCTCCTGAAAGCCACATTGGTATTTCCTGAGACTGCCTGCTCGGCCACTGGCACACGGGCGCCAGGAGGACCCGGATGTCGATCACGGTGAAATGCCCGGAGTGCAGCGCGATTCTGCTGATCTCCGAGCAGGCAGAAGGAGAACGGATTCGCTGTCCGCATTGCCAAGCGGCCCTGCGATTTCCCGGGCAGTCGGATGCTGGCTCGTTGATCAACACGGCCGGATCGAATCCTCCAGCCGCTCCCCCGTCTGCCCATTCGGCCCCGTACCCGGCCGACGTCCGCACTCCCCAGGAAGTCGCCAAGACCCGGGCCGACAATCTGAACAACCAGGCGGTGGTCCTGCTCAACCTGGGGAAACCGCCTGGGGCCGAGCAGCTCTTTGAGAAGGTGCTTCGGATCGCCCCCAACCATCCGCAGGCAACGTACAACCGCGGCCTGCTCCACTGGCGCACCGGTCGGCTCACCGACCTCGGACTGGTACGCCAGTTGGAGGAACTTCGTGGGGCGATTCCCGACAACTGGCACGCGGCCTACTGTCTCGGCCTGGTGCATGTCGAGCGGGGCGACATCCCGGCCGCGGTGGAGCAGTTGACCGAGGCATCGAAACGAGGCGGAGGCAAGGATGCAGAGGCCCTCATGCAGCGGGTGACGCCTCTGGCAGATCGGGGCGCACGGTGTACGGGGGTTCTCGAAGGGCACGTCGGAGCGGTCCGCGCGGTTTGTGTGAGCGACGATGGCTCCCGAGCCCTTTCCGGGAGTGTTGACGGCACTCTGCGGTTGTGGGACCTGGCCGACCGGACGTGTCTCCAAGCCATCCCCACCGGCAGCGAGCCGATCGCCGGCGTGGCGCTCGCACCCGACGGCCGTTGGGCGATTTCCGCCGGCCAGTCCGTCGCGCTGTGGGACCTGGCCGACGGCCGTTGCCTGCGCTCATTCGCCGGGCACACCGGGCGCGTCACGTCGTTGTCGCTCCGCGGCGACGGAACACAAGCTCTGACCGGGAGCGACGATCGGACCGTACGTCTCTGGGACACCGGAACTGGCGACTGTCTTCGCGTGTTTGAGGGACACACGGCGCCGATCACGTGCGTGTGCCTGAGCTTCGACGGGCGTTTTGTGATTTCCGGATCGGCGGCCCAGGAGTTGTGGACGTGGGACACGGCGTCGGGCAACCGCATTCGCGCCTTCGAGATCCAGGAGTTCGGCCCGGAGTGCGTCAGCGTGAGCCGCGATGCCCGCTGGGTCCTTTCCGGCGACGCCGATGCGAAACTCCACCTGTGGAGCACCAAGAACGGCATGCGCGTGCGCACGTTGCGAGGCCACACGCGGAAAGTGACCTCGGCCGGCCTCAGCGCCAACGGCCAGTGGGCCCTGTCGTCCAGCCTGGACGGCACGCTCCGCGTCTGGGATGTCACGACCGGATGCTGTGTTCGCACCCTGGAGGGGCACCGGACGGGCGTGGTCTCGGTCGGGATGAGCGCCGACGGGGCCCGCGCGGTCTCCGCCGACGGCGGGTCGGATTCCAGCCCCAGCACGCTGCGACTGTGGAACCTGGCGATCTTCCATCGTCCCGAGGGGCGATTCAAGGCGCCTCCCGCACGTTGCGTCATCGCGGGAAAGGAAGAGGCGAAACCCGGGCAGGCGCGGTTCCAGGGCATGCTGGCCCAGGCCCAGAGCCTCGCCGATGCCGAGCGTTTCGAGGAATCGCTCTACCTGATCGAGCAGGCCCGCAAGATTCCAAGCTTCGGACTGAACGCCCAGGCCATCGACCTGCGAAGCCGCGTGGGGCAACACGGCAGCCGGGATCGGTTCCGCGACGGGCGCTGCACGCAGATGATTCGCTGCCCGGGTTCGGGCGTCGGAGCGGTTGCCCTGAGCCCCGATGCCTCGCATGCGCTCTCCGTCGGCCCGGACAAGATGGTGCGATTGTGGAATCTGGCCAAGGGAGAGTCGGGAGGTGTCTTGGCAGGCCATACGGCGCCGGTCAACGACGTCTGTTATCTCCCGGACGGCCGCCGCGCCTTGTCGGCCAGCGAAGACGGCACACTTCGCCTCTGGGACCTCGCTTCGGCGACGTGCCTTCGGACTTTCGAGGGGCATGCCAGTTGGGTGAGCGGCGTGGCGGCGTCGCCCGACGGCCGCTGGGCCCTCTCCGGAAGCCGTGATAAGACCCTCCGCCTCTGGGACATCGGCACCGGGGCCTGCCTCCGCACGTTCGCCGAGCACACCAACCTGGTCCGCGCCGTCGGCTTCAGCGCGTGCGGCCGCTTCGTCCTCTCCGGGAGCTTCGACAAGACGCTGCGCCTGTGGGACGTGGCGACGGGCCAATGCCTTCGCGTGTTCGAGGGCCATGCCGACATCATCCATTCCGTTTGCTTGAGCTGGGACCGACGCTGGGCCCTTTCCGCCTCGAATGACAAGACCTTCCGGGTGTGGGACGTAGCCAGCGGCCGGTGCGTGCGAGCGTTTCAGGACCATTTCGAGCGAGTCCTGTCGGTGGCGGTGACCGGCGATGGCGGCTGGGCCCTCTCCGCAAGCGGCGACAAGATGCTCCGCCTGTGGCATCTGACGACCGGGCAATGTGCCCAGGTCCTTTCCGGGCATACCGGCGTGGTGACGTCCCTGGCCATCAGTGCCGACGGCCGTTGGGCCGTCTCCGGGAGCCACGACCGGACGCTCCGGGTCTGGGAGATTGAATGGGATTACGACTTCCCGGCCCCCGCCGACTGGGACGACGCGGCGCTTCCCTACCTGGAGAACTTCTTGATTCTCCATACGCCCTATCAGGCCGATCCGCCTTCTGCCAACGAAACGAGCGACGAGACCGTCACCCAGGCCTTGACTCACCGCGGAATCCCCTCCTGGAGTGAGGGGGATTTCCAGGGCCTCCTTGCCACGTTCCGTGCCATCGGGTTTGGCTGGCTCCGCCCGGAGGGCGTGCGTCGCAAGCTTCAGGCTCTGGCCTCCTCTTGGCAAGAGTCGGGGTCGTAGTGTATCTGGTTGTGCGACAACCACTTGGGTGGCCCGGGACGCTGTGGCATGCCGCCTGGAGTCCGTTACCTCGCTGCAGGCCTTTCTCGAGTTGACATGTCGTCGTAACCTGTTTAGAGTACATGGGTTTGCGATTCCGAAAATCCTTTGGACCGTGCAGGAGGCGGTGTGACCGAGAAGGCCTGGGGTGGTGTGTTTTCTGAGGCGACCGATCGCCGCGTGGAGGAGTTCACCGAAAGTGTGAGCTTCGACCGCCGGTTGTACGCGCACGACATTGCCGGCTCAATCGCCCATGCGCGGATGCTCGCCAAGGTCGGTCTTCTGAGCGACGAACAGTGCCTCCAGATTGTGCAAGGGCTGACCGAGATCGGCCACGATATTGAGCAGGGGGTCTTCCGGTTCTCGATCGGGCTGGAAGACATCCACATGCACATCGAGCGGGCGCTGATCGAGCGGATCGGCGACGTGGGCCGCAAACTCCACACGGCCCGCAGCCGTAACGACCAGGTATCGACCGACCTGCGGCTCTGGGTCCGAGAGGCGATCGACCAGATCGATGGCCGCCTGGTGGCCTTGCAGCAGGCGTTTGTGGGCCGTTGCGACGCCGACTTCGAGGTCATCCTGCCCGGCTACACGCACCTCCAGCGGGCGCAGCCCGTGCTGGCCCCGCACTACTGGCTGGCCTACTGCGAAAAGCTCCAGCGGGATCGCCAGCGGTTGGCCGATTGCCGCCGTCGTGCCAACGTGTTGCCGTTGGGAGCGGCGGCCTTGGCGGGAACGAGCCTGCCGATCGACCGCGAGGAAGTCGCCCGCCTGCTCGGGTTCGAGGGCGTGGCGGCCAACAGCCTCGACGCCAGCAGCGACCGCGATTTCGTCCTGGAGTTCGTCTTCGATCTGGCCCTGATCGCGGAGCACTTGAGCACCTGGGCCGAGGAGTGGGTCCTCTGGTCCACCGCTGAGTTCGGGTTCCTCCGGCTGCCGCAGGCCTTCTGCACCGGGTCGTCGATCATGCCGCAGAAAGTGAACCCGGACGTGCTGGAGTTGATCCGCGGTAAGACGGCCCGGGTCGTGGGCAGTTTGCAGACACTGCTGGTCCTGGTCAAGGGATTGCCCTTGGCTTACAACCGCGACCTCCAGGAAGACAAGCCGCCGCTGTTCGACGCCCTGGACACGGTCAAGGCCTCGCTGGATCTGGCCGCTCCTCTCGTGGCCGGGGCCACGCTCAACCGCGAAGCCATCGCGGAGCGGCTCGACCGGGGCCATCTCGATGCGACGGCCCTGATGGAGTTCTTGATCCGTCGCGGCATCCCCCAGCGCACGGCCCACGGCCTGGTCGGCGGGCTCGTGCGCACGGCCATGGATCGCGGCTGCCGCCTGGCGGACCTCACGCTTCGCGATTTCCGCGAGGCCCATCCGGACCTCGATGAGCACGTCTTCGAGGTCCTCGGGCCGATTCGCGCCGTCGAGGCCATGCGGAGCTACGGTTCCACCGGACCGGAGCAGGTCCGGACACAAATCGAACGATGGAAGCAGACGCTCGAAAGCAAGGATGAGAGATGAGGGATGAGGAATGAGAGACCAGAAGAAGACGCGGAGACGCGGAGACGCGGAGAATAGGGAGGTATCTACCTCTTTCCCTCTCCGCGTCTCCGCGTCTCGGCTCCACGCGGAGGCAAGTCATGCGTGACCGCCGTCGATTCTCCGTCTGGTTCCCGGTGACGCTGAGCTTGTTGGCGTTGGTGGCTGTGGCTTGGGCGGCACAAGGCCCCAAGGGGAGGGCAAACGCCGCCGAAGCGTCGGCGGCAGCCGGAGCTGGCCAAGGCGCGAAAAAGGACGCGGCAGCGACGGACGCGTTGCCTTTGGTGACGGTCCCCGATCCGGCCGTCGAGGCCATCCTGGAGACGAAGCCGAGCACGCCGTCGGAGCTGGTCCGGGCGGGCAATGCGCTGGCCGGGTTCCGGCGACCCGACCTCGCCCGTCAGCATTTCAAGAGAGTGCTCGACGCCGGGCTCGATCCGAAGGCGCTGGCAGCTTTGTGCGACGAATTCGGACAGGCCACGTTTTCCGGGATTGCCTCGCGTCGGGACCTGGCCCCGGAAGGCAAGCAATTGGCGGATGCGATCCTCACCGCCAAGACCCGGCAACTTCAGGACCCGCAACGCCTTGCCGGGCTGATCGAGAAACTCAAGGATCCTTCCCCGGCGCTCCGCGAGCAGGCCGTTGCGGGACTTCAGGAGGCGGGCGCGGCCGCCGTCGGGCCGCTGATGGCGGTATTGGCCGATCCGCAGCGGGCGGCGGAGCATGCCGCCGTGCGTGTGGCGCTGGCCTCGCTGGGGCCCGACGCCCACGGTCCTATGGTGGCCATGCTCGACGCCTCCGATCCGAAGGTTGCGGCCCAGGCGATCCGCGTGGTCGGGGCGATCCGCGATTACGGCCCGAGCTTCTTCCTCCTTGCTCCCTGCTGCCAGGAAAAAGCCAATCCCGAGGTGCGTGCCGCGGCCCAGAACGCGGCGAAGCAGGTTTGGCGCTACGTTCCCGGCCGGCAGGAGGCGGCGCAGATGCTGGCCGATCTGGCGCGACGTCATCTGAAGCGTATGGAGCCGCTCGCGGAGGACCCGTCCGGAAAGGTGATTCTCTGGTCGTGGGACGACGCGAAGAAGGAAGCGACGCCCAAGCCGTACTCGCCCGACGACGCGGCCCGACGGCTCGCCGCCCGGTTCGCCCGCGACGCCTACGCCATCCTGCCCGAGCGACGGGAAATCCTCCTGCTCCACCTGATGGCGCTGCTGGAGCAGGCGGCCTACGAGAACGGGCTGGACAAGCCGCTGAGCACGGACAAGGACGCGCCTGCCGGCAAGGTGTCGGCGTTCGGGACGGGTACCGTGGAAGACGTGCTGGCCTTCGCGATGCAAGAGGGCCGGGCCGCGGCGGCCACGGCGGCGGCGCGGCTCCTCGGCCAGTCGCCCGGCGCCGAGCAGCTCCTCTATCGGGCGTCGCAACCGTGTCCCCTCGTGGTCGCCGTCCGCCATTCCGACCGGCGACTCCGCCTGGCGGCGGTCGAGGCCATCATGGGCATGCAACCGCGCGTGCCGTTCCCCGGGGCGACCTACGTCTGCGACGCGCTCCGGTTCATGGCGTCGTCGGACGGCACGCGGCGGGTGCTGATCGGGGGCCCCCGCGTCGACGACGCGATGCGGCTGGGCGGGTACCTGGCCAAACTCGGTTACGAGTTCGATACGGCAACCACCGGCCGCGACCTGCTCCGAAAGGCCCTCGATTCGCCCGACTACGAGTTCATCCTCGTCGACGCCATCCTGAGTTATCCGACGGTCGACTCGCTCGTGCAATCGCTGCGGCGCGACGGCCGCACCGGGCTGCTGCCGGTGGGCGTCCTGGCGCGGTCGGGTGACTTGGAGCGGGCCAGCCGTCTGGTGCGGGACGACCGCCGGGCCAGGGCGTACCCACGCCCCCACGACCAGGAGACGGTTCGCTGGCAGGTCGAGGACCTCCTGACCCTCTCGGTCGACGGCGTGTCGGCCGCGGAGCGGAAGCAGCAGGCCGGCCTGGCCCTCGATTGGCTCGCGCGGTTGACCGGGCCGGACGCCGAGGGCGTCTACGACTTGAGCCGCGTGGAGAAGCCGGTATTCGCGGCGGCCGGGGTCCCCGGTCTGTCGGCCAAGGCGTGCGTCGTGCTGGGGAATCTGGGAACGCCGGAGGCCCAGCAGGTGTTGGTCGACCTGGGCAGCCGCAAGATGCTCCCGCTCGCCGAGCGCAAGGCAGCCGTGGAGGCCTTCGTCACGGCCGTCCAACGGCGCGGCCTCCTGCTGACCACACCCAAGATCCAGCTTCAGTACGATCGCTACAATCAAAGCGTTCAAGACGATTCCGCCACGCAGGCCGTGTTGGGAATGATCCTCGACTGCATCGAGGCGCCCACGAAGACGCTGTCCCAGAACCGCGGCGGCCAGCCGTAGTCACGATGAGCCCGAGTTACGCATCCTTCCGCCAGGACGACGACGGACCGCCGATCCCAGGCCTGATCGGTTCCGGGCCGGCAATGCGCGAAGTCTACCGCCTGACGCGCAAGGTGGCCCAGTCCAACGCTTCGGTCCTCTTGCTCGGCGAGACCGGGACCGGAAAGGAGCTGATCGCCAAGGCGATCCACCGCCTCAGCCCGCGGGGGAGCGGCCCGTTTGTCCGTGTCAATTGCGGGGCCCTGGCCGAGAATCTCCTGGAGAGCGAGTTGTTCGGCCACGTGCGCGGGGCGTTTACGGGGGCCATCGACAACCGCACCGGGCGGTTCGAGGCGGCCCACACCGGCACCGTCTTCCTCGACGAGATCAACTCCACCACGCCCAAGCTGCAAGTCAAGCTCTTGCGCGTGCTCCAGGAGCACGAGTTCGAGCGGGTGGGCGATACGCAGACCATCCGCGTTGATACCCGGGTCGTCGCCGCCAGCAACCGCGATTTGCTCGAAGAGGTCCAGTGCGGCCGGTTCCGCGAGGACCTCTACTACCGCCTGAACGTGATCACGATCTACCTGCCGCCGATCCGCGAGCGCCGCGAGGATATCCCCGAGCTGATCGGCCACTTCCTTCGCCTCTACAACGAGGCGAACAACCGGAACGTGCCCCATGTGGAGCGGGCGGCCATGGAGGTCCTCCAACGATACGACTGGCCGGGCAACGTGCGCGAGCTTCAGAACTACATCGAGCGGGCCATCGTCCTTGCCCCCGGCGACGAGATCACGCTCGACTTGCTCCCGGACTGCGTCGTCGGACGCAAGGGCCCCAGGTTCCACCGCCACGCCCTGGACGTTGAGTCGCTCGTCTTCAAACTGGTCGAGGAAGGGATCGTTTCCGGCGGGCCCGACGAGGGCAATCTCTACGCCAAGATCGTCAACCGCGTCGAACGGGAACTCATCGCCCAGGTCATGGCCGGCTGCGACAACGTGCAAGTCAAAGCCGCCGCCAAGCTCGGCATCAACCGTAACACGCTGCACAAGAAACTCGAGGAGTACGGGCTGGAGAAGTAGCGCCGCGGCGCGACGATGTGAAGACACGTGAAGAGACAAGTCCGGCGCGAACACTGCCGCAGACGAGGGAGTATCTGGCAATGAGACGTTCCTCGGAAGATTCGGACAGCGGCTTGCCTCGTCGCGGGTCCCTCCGCACTCACCAACGGATCATCATCGCCCACCACCTCGTTCTCCACGCCTACGGACACTGGCTCCCCAACGATCCCCGCGGTAGCGGATCCGTGGAGTTGCGCCAGGAGAAGTTCGCCGACCTGGGGCCGATCCACACCGGACGCAAGCCGGTGCAGCCCTCGCGAGCGGAACTGAAACGGTTCTGGAGCAAGGCGCGCCCCCGGCTGGAACATCCGCTGCTGTGGTTTGACGAGGCGAAGAGGCAAGCCCTTGGTGAGGCGTTTGCGGAGGTGATTCGGAGAGAACGCTACACGGTGTGGGCGTGCGCGGCTCTGTCGAACCATGCACACCTCTGCATCCGCCGCCACCGCGACGACGGTCGCACCATGTGGCAGAAATTCGCCGCGGAGTCGCAGCGAAGGCTCCGCCTCTTCGCGGACGTTCCCGAGAACCATCCGGTATGGTCGGATCGCCCCTACGTCGTCTTTCTCTACGTTCCCGACGAGGTACGCGCCGGGGTGCGATACATCGAAGGCAATCCCGCCAAAGAAAGCCTCCCCCCGCAACGCTTGCCGTTCGTCGCGCCCTACGACGGGTGGCCCCGTCCCGAGGCTATCACGCGATAACGTCCGAGCCCAGGTGGAGCATCTCAGCGAGGTGCTTGCCGATCTCGTAAGCCGAGACCGACGAGCCGGACGGGTCCGGAGAGAATGCCGCGCCGGGGTCGCCCGGCGTGTTGTGGGCCGTGACCGTCGTGCGGCGCGCTAAGGCGGTCTTCCCAAACACACCGGGCGATCCCGGCGATAGCTCATTCCAACGCGTGCCCGAACGACACGATCCCTCCCAAGAACCAGACCAGCCAGCCAATGATCCAAACACTCATCCGGAACACGCGGACCGAGACGCCGTCGGGGAGGCCGATGAACTGGAAGAGTATCCCAATCAGCAGAACCGGACCACAATAGAGCATCACCGAGAGCGAGGCGTCCAGACAGCATCGCTGAAACCCGCGGGAGATCGCTCCGGTCAGCGGGCCGGTGATCGTGCCGAGGGTGGCCTGCCAGACTCGCGTGTTGTGGTCCGGCCCTTGGTCGAGCCCCGCGTCGGTGGCCAGGTACGTGAGGACCATGAAGGGACCCAGCATCACCGCCAGCGTCAGAAAGTGCCATCGCGTCAGGCCGTTCGTGAGGTACTTCATTGCGTCACCTAGGGAATTGCAAACGCCCAGCCCGAGGCAAGGGCCTGTTCGGAAGAAACCGTTGAGTCTGTGGAGTCCCCGCCGACTGGGGCCTCGAAGTTAGCCATCGCGAGCGTCTGCTCCGTCGGGCCCCAAAGGAACGGGCGGCCCGGCTCAATGGCTTGCCCTCTCGCGTCGCGGAGCGAAAACTTCACGCCGCTGCGATAGTATCGGAACAACTCCCCTCGGAAGGGATCAACCGGCAGCCGGTCCGCGTATTTCCCCCGCAGTTCGTCCAGCGATTCCGGCAAGCGGCCGTGATCGAGTTTCCAGGCCTCCAGGGCCATGAGCGACCGCATGACGCGGCGATGGGTCTCCAGTCCGAAGAGACCGCGGATGAGGTCCGCCGGGTCGGCCTCGCCGCGGAAGAGCGGCGTCGTTTGCGCAACCCGGTCCCACCACGAGCCATCGAACGGAGCACTGGGGGCGAAGGCGATCCTCCCTCCCGCGGCCGCGCTCGTTTCGGCCCGCACGCACCGCGTCATCGCCTCCGACGTCCACAAGTCCAGCGCACGCAGCGACCTGGCCCGCTCCCACACCAGGCACCGGATCGTCGCCCGGGCAATCAGGCGGTCGCGTTCGTCGGGAACGAAATAGGCCAGGGCCTGAGGGTCCCCCTCCAGGTACGCCCGCAACAACAGATAGTGGGCCTTGATGCACCCGGACCGCGGTGGAGAGGCGGCGAGCACCTCGTCGGCGCGACGGACCGCCGCGAGCACGCGGTGGGGTGTTTGCCCTGGCTGCGACGCCCAGTAGGGGAGATACTCATCGATCCAGAGTTCTACGGCGTCGGCGTTTTCCGGCGTGGCGGCGCGGCGCCGCAAATGCCCGGCCACGCGGAGCACCGAAAGGTAGCGTTCCAAGGCCGCGTCGGCATTCCCCTCGGATTCGAGTTGCCGGCCGCTGAGGAACACCAGGCCGGCGAGGCGAACGATCTGTCGCGGCAGGTCGAACGGCGAAGGAGGGGTGAAGAAATCGCAGTCCGAGCGGCGGCTGGCTTCGACGACCATCGACACGACCTCGCGGTTCGCCTCGAGCCAGGCGATCTCCTCGCGGGTGAGCGGTCCGCCGGCCGAGATCCGTGGATCGGCCCCCGCGGCCAAACCCGGCGGCGGCCGCAGCAGTCCCACGGCACGCCGATAGGTCGCCAGGGCCGCCTCCGCTTCGGCCGTCACCGACCGGGCGGTTTCGTCGGGCGCCAACCCGGGGTTCACCTTGGGAATCTCCAAGACCCGGACGGCCGGCACCGCCGCAAGAATCGGAACCACCGCCAGCGCCAGCGGCCAGCATGCCCGTGCGTAGGCCCTCACGCCGGTCCGTTCCACAAGCCAGTCGGAGGTCCGCAGCCACGTGCAGGCGATCATGGCGAAGGGAACCGGCGCCACCGACCACCACCAGCTCATCTGGACCTGGTGCATCAGCATGGCCCATTGGCAGAGCCCGATGGTCGAGGCAATCCCGAATCCGGCCGCCAGGACCCCGCTACGGAAGAACATCGAGAAGAACTGCCCGCAAGCGTAGGCGAGAACCACGTACCCGAGCAGGATGCCGGTCCACTCCAACTCCTCCGCCCGAACGGGCCCCGCCACCGCCAGCGAGCCGACCGCCAACGGAACGAACCACACGATCTGCCGACTCAGCCAGACGCAGCCGGGCGCCGCGCCTCGCTCGGCGAGGAAACGGAACATCCCCCGGGACTGATCGGCCAGGAACACGCACGCCCCCATGAGCGGCGGGATCAGAAACACCGCCACGAAACACGAGGCCTCGACGGGCCAGAAGGTCTGGCCGAACCACTGGGTGAAGCCCTCAGGGTCAAATCGCATCGCCACCCTGGCCAGCGCCAAGGGGCACGCCAGCGCGATGAACGTTAACAGGAGCGGCGCCGACTGCCGGGCATGGTGCCAGAGCAGCCGGCCGAACACGGTGTTGGCAGGAATATCCACCCATGTGGCGCCGGCCAACTCGGCTTCGTTCACCTCTCGCCACGAACTCTCCGCCACTGGGTGGGAAGGTCCATGGGGCTCGCGGAACCACCGCCATCCGAGCCACAGGTCGACGACCGAGAGCAATCCCACGATCGCCGCCCGCCTTGGGATCGCCGCGACGTAGCTTTCCATTCCCCACGAGCCCGCGCCGCCGCTCCGCACCAGTTCGACCCCGAGCGAGGTGCACGCGACGGCCAGAATTACGGCCACCAGCGGCCGGGCCGACAAGAGCGAGAAGAAGACTCCCCAAGCCAGGAACTCGGCGGCCCCGACGCCCCAAATCCCCCACAACGCCCGATGCTCCTGCGGCGCCGGCAATCGCCAGCCGGAGAAGAGGGCGGCCGCCAGCCACACCGCCGCGAGCATCGCCGCGGTGCTGACGACCGCGTAGCCGATCTTGGCCGCAAAGAGCCGGATCGCCGGGACCGGCAGGGCCTGCTGGAATGGGTAGGTTTCTGCCTCGTGCTCCGCCGCGAACAAGGTCCCGCCGCAACCCACGGCATAGAAGGCCCCGAGGCCCAAAGCCGCCCAGAAGAAGGCGTCTGTCGACTCCACGAGCCGCCAGTGCATGCACCCCAGGATCGCCAGATCGGCCAGCACGACCCCCGCGAGCATAGCCAGCCAGAAGCCTCGCTGAAGGCGATACTCCTTCCACGCCAGTCGCCAGAATGCGGTGTGGTTCATCGCCGCTCGACCTCCACCTGCATGTAGGCCACGAAGATCTCTTCCAACGACGGGGTACGGGCCTCGACGGCCTGGATTCCAGGCTCGCCCTCCATGGCGGAAATCGCCTCGGGGCCCGCGTCGCGCACCACGGCCTGCCACTGCCGGCCGCGGCGACGCCCGGAGAGAATCGTTCCCGAGATCGCGGGAACGGGCGTCGTCTCGTCGGCCAGCGTCAACGTCACCTGGCGCACGCGGGCCTTCAACTCGTCGAGCCGTTCCACCAGGATCAGCCGGCCTCGGCAGAGAATCGCCACGATGTCGGCCACACGCTCGACTTCGCCGATCTGATGGCTCGACAAGAAGACGGTCTGCCCGGCCGCCGCCCGATCGACCATGCTCTCCAGAAACTCGCGTCGCACCAGGGCGTCGAGGCCGGAGGTCGGCTCGTCGAGGACGAGCACCGCGGGCTGGTGCGCCATGGCCAGCGACAGCGCCACCTTCGCCCGCATCCCTTTCGAGAGCCCTTTGATCTTCTTGGCCTCGGGCAATCGGAACTGGGTGACCAACCGCTGATATTCGGGCAGGAAGCCGTTGCCGTAGAACCCGGCCACGAACCAGCCGATCTCGCGCACGGTCATCCAGTCGTAGAGGCTCAAACGCTCCGGCACGTAGCCCACGCGGCGTCGGATCTCCAGACCTTTGACGGCACTCGGCAGGCCCAGCACCTCCGCGGACCCGGCGTCGGGCTCCGCCAGGCCGAGCAGGATGCGGATAGCGGTCGTCTTTCCCGCCCCGTTCTCCCCGAGCAGGGCGAAGACCACGCCGGGCGGGACCTCCAGCGAGACCTGGTCGAGGGCCACTTCGCGACCGAACCGCTTGGAGAGCTTGTCGAGCCGGATGACCGGTGCCATGCTCACGCCTCCCCTTGTTTCAGCCCCGCCAACTCCGACTCCACCAGGCTGCGAAGCTCCTCCGGCGCGAGCCGGCTCTGCCGGGCCTCGACCAAGACCTGCTGGAGCCTCGCCCGAAGAAGACTCACCCGCGCTTCGCAACACCGCGTCATCGCCCCGGCTGCAACCGCCAGCCCCGTTCCCCGCACCGACTCCAGAACGCCGTCGTCCTGCAACTGGCGATAGGCCCGAGAGACCGTGTTCGGATTGATCGCCAGTTCCCGGGCCAACTCACGGACCGAGGGCACGAGATCCCCGGCCTTGAGCGACCCGGCGGCCACGGCGTAGACCACTTGCCGGACCACTTGCTCGTAGATAGGCACGCCGTTGGATGGGTCGACGTCGAAGAACATGACGCGGTCTCTGTACTAGATGACTAGTACAGTAGACGAGACCACGATGTTTTGTCAAGAGGGGGCGCGAGGGAAAAAAGAAAAGGTGTAAGTGTTCAGCGGAATGAAGTGTGAATAGGGGAAGGGAAAAGGAAAAGCCCTGGAAAAATGGGAAAGGCAAGAAACCGTGCCCTGATCACACAATTCTGAATGGAAATCCTCTCCTCTTCTTTCCCCCTTTTCCCCCGTTTTTTCCTTTTCCCTTCTCCTATTCCTGCAACTTGCCACTTCATACGGCTGAAATGTTACGAAAATGTGGATAAGCACCCCACCCGGGGAACATCAGCTCGAAACGCAAGCGATGGTAACTTGTTACCAGTCCCTCGCTTGCGATTCGGGCTAGTGTTTGGCAAGCGGCTCGTCCGGGCGAGCGCGGTTGGGTGGCTGGGGAAGGCGAAGCGGCGGTCCCGGATGTTCCGTCACGGATTCCTCGCGGCCGCCATGCTGCCTTGGGCCCGAGGGAAGGGGTCCTTCTCCACGGCCGCACGCAGAGCCTTGTCGTCGTTCTTGATGCCCGGGAGGGAAACCCCCGACAGGGTCTTTCTGGCCGTCTTCCCCATCGAGCCGCAGCCGACCAGAGACAGGCCGACAAGGAAAGCGGCCGCAAGGCGCCAACGCCGAGAGACTCCCATCGCCCTAATCCTCCTCGTCAAAAGGCGGCGCGACCCGCGGCATGTTGACGAACTGTTTCACGTTCGTGATCCGCGGCCCTGAGGATGATGAAACGTCGTTACGCGTCGCTTGCCGGGTCGACGTGCATCCGCCCGCCAACGCGACCGTCAGCCCGAAGACCAGCAGGCAGCAGATACCGCAGACCCGCGGTGCGGGCCCTTCGCGGCGATCAGCGGCGTCGGCTGAAAAAGGCCCTTTCACGCTCGCGACTCCGGAGCTTCAACGAGGGGGTCAGTACTTTACCTGCTTGAGTTTCATCCATTCCCGTGTCGATTTTGGCGGCGGCGGCTCCTTCGGCTTGAACAAGGAGTCCCACCAGGAGGTCTTCTCCTTCTTGCCCTTCGCGGTGTAGGGGTTGGTGATCTTGTTCGTCGGCTGGGTCGAGGTCGACGGCTTCCCGAGGCCGAACAGCCCTCCAATCCCGCCCGACGACGAGTTGCTGGAACTCGGCGCCGGCTTCGCAGTCCCGATCGAGGTCCTGGAGGAACCGGGCGGAGACTTCGAGGTCTTGCTGGCGTTGCTCGAATCGCCCAATCCAAACCAGCCGCCGTGCGCTGCGCCGACGCACACGCCGGCTAGCCAGAACCCCGCCACCGTCATTGCCAGAATGCTTTTGAGCTTCATCGCTGCACCCCTCCCTGGTATGAAAACCCGGGACACACTCGATTTGAGGGAGAAGCCCCCTCTTCAGGAACCAGGAGACCGGAGGCGCGAAGTTTCGCAAAACTCGGGAGATGTGTCGAGACCGATTCCGAATAGAACACCACCGGGTGGACTTAAGTACATTGCGTGCGGGGTCGCACGATGTGGAACGGCCAATGCCCCATCGCACTGGGCTTTCCGCACATGCAGACGCAAGTGCCTGTCAGCGTTGGATTTGGCGTCGAAATCGGTTTTTCTCTGGCCCAGGCGTTTACGCCTGGGACGCGGAGCCAACCAACTCCGACATTAGCCCCTTCAGGGGCTTTCTGGAGAAAAGCCCCTGAAGGGGCTTGGAATTCAGGCCGCGGCGTCCAAGCCCCAGGCGTAAACGCCTGGACTAGAGAAACTTCCGACTCGTGATCGCGGTGCTCGTTCCGCATCCGACGAAGAATCCGCGGGTTGGCCGTCGCGCCTCTGGCAACCGTCCCGATTCTGGGGCACAATCAGGGCTCGGCGGGCTTGTGGAATTTCAGGAGGCGTCCCTCGCTGCCCATTGCCTCGCCCGCCAGGTGGGCCGCTTCTGCGAGGGGCGTTCGTAACGTCCTTGTCCAGACACGGGTACTTACTCGCGGTGAGGAGAGATGCCTTGAACACGGCGACGATCGAAAAAGCGTATGCGTTGGCCAAAGAGCAGTACGCCTCGTGGGGCGTCGACACGGACCAGGTCCTCGGGCAGCTTGCCCGCATCCCGATCTCGATGCACTGCTGGCAGGGAGACGACGTGGGCGGGTTCGAGAACGAGGCGGGCCTGACCGGCGGCGGGATCATGGCCACCGGCGGCTATCCCGGCAAGGCCCGCACCGCCGACCAGCTCCGGGCCGACGCCGAGAAGGCGTACAGCCTGATTCCCGGGAAGCACCGGTTCAATATCCACGCCATCTACCTGGAGCCGGGTGGGAAGCCGGTGGAGCGCGACCAGATCGAGCCGAAGCACTTTTCGCGCTGGATCGACTGGGCCAAGGGCCTGGGAATCGGCATGGACTTCAATCCCACCTACTTCTCCCATCCGAAGGCTGCCGACGGGCTGACCCTGGCCCATCCCGACGAGGGCATCCGCAAGTTCTGGGTCCGGCACGGGATCTGCTGCCGCAAGATCGGCGAGGCGATCGGCCACGCCCTGGGCACGCCCTGCGTGACCAACGTCTGGATCCCCGACGGCTTGAAGGACGTGACCATCGACCGCCTCGGCCCTCGCCAACGTCTGGTCAAGTCGCTCGACGAGATGTTCGCCCCGGCCATCGACCCCAAGGGCAATCTCGACGCCGTCGAGGCCAAGCTCTTTGGGATCGGCTCGGAGACCTACGTGGTGGGCTCTCACGAGTTCTATCTCGGCTACGCGGTGAAGAGCGGGAAGCTCTTGACGCTCGACGCCGGACACTTCCATCCCACCGAGACGATCGCCGACAAGATCTCGTCGGTGCTCCTCTACGTGCCGGAACTGCTGCTCCACGTGAGCCGCGGCATCCGCTGGGACAGCGATCACGTGGTGATCCTCAACGACGACCTCAAGGCGATCGCCGAGGAGTTGGTCCGGGGCGGGTTCCTCGGCCGGGTCCACATCGGGTTGGACTTCTTCGACGCGAGCATCAACCGGATTGCGGCGTGGGTGATCGGCATGCGGGCGATGATCAAGGCCCTCATGCTGGCCTTGCTGGAGCCGGCCGCCAAGCTCCGCGAGGTCGAAAACGCCTTCAACTTCTCGGCCCGGCTGGCCCTGCTCGAAGAAGTGAAGACCCTGCCCATGGGCGCCGTGTGGGACTACTACTGCCTCAAGCACGGCGTGCCGGTGGCGGGCGAGTGGTTCGACGAGGTGAAACGCTATGAGGCCGACGTGACCGGCAAACGGTGAGGAAGAGGATCACGAAAGAACGAAAGAACGAAAGAACGAAGACCGGAAAGAAGAGGCGACGACCGATCGGTTTGTCCGGAGGTATTTGCCCTTTTTTTCGTGTTTTCGCCTCTTCGTGCTTTCGTGATTCCCCAGTTCTGTTGCCACGGTATCCTGTTGACAGGGAATTCACTCAATGGATGCAACTCCGTTTCTCGGCGTGTTACTCTACGTGATCGGGGGCCTGGCCGGGGCCAGCTTCTATCTGCCGTTCAAGGGCGTGAAGAAGTGGGCCTGGGAAAGCTACTGGATGGTCTATGCCTTGGTCGGGCTGGTGATCGTCCCTTGGGGGCTGGCGTTTGGCTTCTCGCCGAACGTCGTCGAGGTCCTCCGCCAATCGCCCCCCAAGACGCTTCTCTGGTGCTTCCTCTTCGGCGCGATGTGGGGCGTCGGCGGACTGACGTGGGGGCTGATGATCCGGTACCTCGGCGTCGGCCTCGGGCTGGCGATTGGATGCGGCCTGTGCGCCGCGGTCGGAACGCTCGTGCCGCCGATCTTCGAGAGCAAGCTCGGTGCGTTGCTCGGTACTTCGTCGGGAATCGCGACGATCCTCGGGGTTCTGGTCGCCCTGGCGGGCATCGTGGTGACCGGGATGGCCGGGATGTCGAAAGAGCGCGAGCTATCCGAAGAACAGAAGAAGGCGGGCGTGGCGGAGTTCGCCTTCGTCAAGGGGCTCGTCATTGCGATCTTCTCCGGCGTGATGAGCGCCGGGATGTTCTTCGGGCTCAGCAGCGGCGGGCCGATCGAAAAGCTTGCCCTCGAGGTCACCCCCGTCACCCCGGCGCTCTGGAAGGGCCTGCCCGTGTTGGTGGTGGTCCTGGCCGGCGGGTGCGTGGTGAACGTCGTTTGGTGCGTGATCCTGAACGCCAAGAACCGCACGGCGGGCGACTACGCCAATGGCCAGACGCCGCTGGCATTGAACTACATTCTGTCGGCCGTCGCAGGGGCGATGTGGTACTCGCAGATGATGTTCCTCAAGATCGCCGAGAACTACATCGGCCCGTACAAGTTCTCGGGCTGGACCCTCCTCATGTCGAGCATGATCGTGTTCAGCACGGTGTGGGGGATCGTCCTGCGCGAATGGAAAGGCAGCAGCGGCCGGACCCGGCGCCTGCTCTCCGGCGGCCTGGCGATCCTGATCGCCTCGGTCGTCATCATCGGTTACGGCAACTACCTGGAGCAGGAAGGGAAGACGCCCGCGGCGAAAGCGGCCGTCTCGGCGGAGAGGTAGAAGATCGAGTGTCCCGTCGAGACGCCGGAGAGAATATCGCGCTGTGCGCGGGTCTCCCGACCCCGCACTTGAGGATGACCGAAGGTCTCCTGCTGCGAGAGGAGACCTTCGGTCGAACGTCTCGGCGGGGTCGGGAGACCCGCGCCGAGCGCCGTGCGTCATTCAGTGTTCATTGAGCCCGTTTTCTCATGCAAGGTCATCCTGTGACGGAGACTTCAGAAACCTCAACCGCGACGGGCGAGGGCCTTCTGGCCCGTCTCGACCGGCTCTATGAGTTTGAGCGGGAGCCGGTGACGCGCGACAAGCTCCAGCCCGGGACGTATTTCGCCGGGGTCTACTCGGGCGAGCACATCGCGGCCACGGAGTTCGTGATCGGGGCCTCGCTGGTGAGTTTCGGGGCAGGCGCCCGCGACGTCGTCCTGGGCCTGCTGCTGGGAAACCTGCTGGCGGTTCTTTCCTGGACGCTCGTTTGCGCGCCGATCGCCTATCAGACGCGGCTCACGCTCTACTGGTACCTGCGAAAGATCGCCGGCCCGGTGGTCACGGTCGCCTTCAACCTCCTCAACGCCGTGCTCCACTGCATCCTGGCCGGGGCGATGTTCACGGTCTCCGCCTCCGCGGTCCGGGTCTTCTTCGGCATCCCGCCGCAGACCGGATGGCTGCCGACCGATTACCGGTTCGTGTTGATCGTGCTCGGCGTGGGGGCGGTGGTGGTGACGCTGGCGATCCTGGGGTTCCGCCGCCTGGCCCAATTCGCCACGGTCTGCGCGCCGTGGATGGTGCTGATGTTCGTGGCCGGGGCGCTGGTGGCGCTGCCGGTGCTCGGGCACGTGAGCAGTTGGGCCTCGTTCTGGGACGTCGCGGAAACGCGGATTTGGAGCGGGCCTCAGCCCGGCCAGCTTCATCCGCTCGGGTTCTGGCACATCGTGGCCTTTGGGTGGATCTGCAACCTGGCCACGCACCTTGGCCTGTCGGACATGGCCTTGTTCCGGTTCGCCCGGCGGCCCTGGTATGGCGTCTACTCCGCGTTCGGGATGTACCTCGGGCACTACCTGGCCTGGATCTGCGCCGGGGTGATGGGAGCGGCCGCCGCCGCGCTCGCCAAGCAGCCGCTGACCGCGCTCGACTCCGGCGGGGTGGCCTATTCCGCGCTCGGGGCCATGGGAGCGGTTTGCGTGATGCTCGCGGGCTGGACCACCGCGAACCCCACGCTCTACCGCGCCGGCCTGGCCCTGCAAGTGGTCACGCCCAACTGGCCGCGGTGGCTTGTGACGCTGGTCGCCGGCGCGGCGACCACGGTCATCGCCTGCTCGCCTTTCGTGTTCCTGAGGCTGCTCGACTTCGTCGCGATCTACGGGATCCTGCTCTTCCCAGTCGGGGCCATCGTGATTGCCGAGCACTGGATCTTCCCTCGCCTGGGCCTGACGCAGTTCTGGAGTACCCGCAAAGGTCAGTCGCTGAACTGGCCCGCCCTCGTGAGTTGGACGGCCGGCCTCGGGCTTGCCGCGGCGGCGTGGACCGCAAAACACGCCTACGGACACGAGGTCGTCCACGAGTTCTTCCTGGCGATCCCGGTTTGGCTCGTGACCACGGTGCTCTACGTCGTCCTCGCAACGTTGGCCGGGGCAAGGCAACGCGTGCCGCTGCCCGCCGCCGATACCGAGACGGTCGTCGTTTGGACCGCTCCCCAACCGGAGAAGTCGCAGGGCGTGCGGGTCTCGACGGTCGAGACCGTGCTGGGCTACGCCTCGGGAATGGTCGGGATCGGTTTGCTCGCATGGTGGGTCGTGGCCGATCTGGTGAGCACGCTTTCGGCGGGCGGCGAAGCGCCGGCGGCGACGGCTCTCGCAGCGTCCCGCGCGTTCGGGCCGCTCCAAGTGGCCTTCTTCGCGTGTGCGGCGATCTGGTTCCACTTCCGCGAGAAGTCGATGGCTTGGGACGCCACCCTCGCCTTCGGCACCGGCGCGCTCGCCGTGGCGACCCTGCTGCTGTGCCTGGGCTATTCGGTCAGCGTGTTCCTGGGCTATACCACGGCACAGGCGTTCCGGACGCATTTGATCGTGCTCAGCATCGTGTACTTCATTTCCAGCGTCGTCTGGCTTCGTCAGTGGGAGAAGCGTCCCGGAAGTGCGGGGAGCGAGAGGCGGTAGTGGTTCAGGTAGATGAAATTGCTGATTTGTTTCGGTCGTGGAATGGGTAGCAAGGGTAGGGTGGGACAAGCGAAGCGCAGTCCCACCGGAGTTTTCGTGGTTTCTTGGTGGGACGGCGCTTCGCTTGTCCCACCCTACCCAGGTGTCGAAGACAACTCGAATTAGGAGGTACTGCCATGCGTCTGGGGCTCGCGGTGTGTTTCGGTCTGTCCATGGTTCAAGCGGTTCAGGCTGTGGAGAGTCCGGCCAAGGTCGAGTATCTGCGGTGCGAGTACCGCGTGGATCCGTTGGGGATCGACGTCTGCGAGCCGCGGCTCTCGTGGGAGATGCACGACGGGCGCCGCGGGGCGGCCCAGACCGCGTACCAGGTGCTCGTGGCCTCCAGCCCGGAGAAGCTGGCCGCCGATCAGGGCGACCTGTGGGACAGCGGGAAGGTGGCTTCCGATCAATCGTCCCAGGTGGTCTATGCCGGCAAGACGCTCGCCTCGCGCATGCGGTGCTGCTGGAAGGTCCGGATCTGGGACGCGCAGGGCAAGCCCACCGCGTTCAGCAAGCCGGCCCTCTGGACCATGGGACTCTTGCAGCCGGACGACCTCAAGGCCAAATGGATCGGCTTGCAGGGCCCGATGGTCTACCCTGGCAAGGGTTCGGCGTTGAGCTTCGAGGGCTGCAAGTGGATCTGGCACCCCGAGGCGGGCAAGAACGCCCGGCAGTCGGTGCCGAAGGGCACCCGGGTCTTCCGTCACACGGTGGCCGTCCCGGCCGACCGCGTGGTGGCCCGGGCCCGGTTCCTTATCACGGCCGACGACAAGTTCGAGCTGTTCGTCAACGGGAAGCCGGCGGGCCGCGGGGCGGGCTACGACCAGCCACAAGTGGCCGAGATCACCAACCGACTTATCCCAGGCAAGAACACCTTGGCGATCTCCGCCACGAACGGCTCCGACGGCCCGGCCGGACTCGTCGGCCGATTGGCAATCGAGTTCGACAACGGCCAGACGATGACCGAGAGCATCGACGCCACGTGGAAGTCGTTCAACAAGGCCGCCGCCAAATGGAACCAGCCGGAGTTCGACGACTCGGCGTGGCCGGGCGCGGTCGTCATCGGCGCGATGGGCGACCAGCCCTGGGGCGTGCAGGCGCCCAAGAACCTCGACGTGCTCGGCTGCCCCCTGCTCCGCAAGGAGTTCACGGCCCAGAAGCCCGTCCGCCGCGCGACGGTCTACGCCAGTGCGCTGGGCAACTTCATCCTGCACGTGAACGGCCAACGGGTCGGGTGCGACTACTTCGCCCCCGGCTGGACCGACTACAACAAGCGGGTCCACTATCAGACCTACGACGTGACCCCGCTGGTCCGCAAGCAAGGTCCCAACGCCGTCGGCGCCGTCCTGGCCGCCGGTTGGTACGCCGGCGCGATCGGCTGGAAGTCGGATCGGTTCAACTACGGCACCGATCCTCGCCTTTGGGTCCAGTTGGAATTGGAGGCGGAGGACGGCTCGATCCAAACGGTCGTCACCGATGGTTCGTGGAAGGCAGCTTGGGGGCCGTACGTCGAGGGCGAGTTCCTCGCCGGCGAGACCTACGACGCCCGCAAAGAGATCGACGGCTGGGACCAGCCCGGCCTCCGTGACGCCGCCTGGATGCCGGTGGCCGTGAGCGCAGCCGTTCCTGCGAAGCTCGAGGCCCAGCCGAGCGTGCTGATCGAGGCGACCGGCGAGTTGAAGCCGGTCAAGATCACCGAACAGCGGCCGGGCGTCTACATCTTCGACATGGGCCAGAACTACGCCGGGTTCGTGCGTCTGAAAGCCAAGGGGCCGGCCGGCACGAAGGTCGTGCTGCGTTTCGTCGAGATGCTCAATCCCGACGGCTCGATCTACACCACGAACCTCCGCGGCGCCCGGGCCACCGACACCTACGTCCTCAAGGGCAACGGCGAGGAAACCTGGCAGCCGAGCTTCACGTTCCACGGCTTTCGCTACGTGGAAGTGAGCGGCTATCCGGGCAAGCCGGGCAAGGACGCGATCACCGGGATCGCGATCAACTCGGCCACGCCGCTGGTAGGCGCGTTCGAGTGCTCCAGCCCGATGGTCAACCGGCTCTACAAGAACGTGGTCTGGACGCAGCGTGCCAACTTCATCTCGATCCCGACCGACTGTCCGCAGCGCGACGAGCGTCTCGGCTGGACGGGCGACGCGGAGGTCTTCGTCCGCGCGGCGACGTACAACGCCGACGTGGCCTCGTTCTTCACCAAGTGGCTCGTGGACCTGGAAGACGCCCAGCGCCCGGACGGCGGGGTGACGGACGTGGCCCCCTACGTGCTCGGCCTCGGGGCGGGCACGGCGGCGTGGGCCGACGCCGGGACGATCTGCCCGACGACCATCGCCCACGTCTACAACGACAAGCGGCTCCTGGCCAGGCATTACGGCATGATGACCCGGCTGGTCGAGTTCGACCGGACCCACAGCAAGGACCTCCTCCGGCCGGCGCAAGGCTACGGCGACTGGCTCTCGATCGGCGCCGACACGCCGAAGGACGTCATCGCCACGGCCTTCTTCGCCCATAGCACGAAGCTCACCGCGGAAGCGGCCCGGGCCCTCGGCAAGGACGATGATGCCCGTAAGTACGAAGCCCTCTTCGAGGACGTCAAGAAAGCGTTCAACAAGGCCTACGTGGCCGCCGACGGACGCATCAAAGGCAACACGCAGACCTGCTACGTGATGGCCCTCACTTTCGATCTGCTGCCGCCGGAGAAACGCCCCCTGGCGATCCGTTACCTGGTCGAGGACATCGAGTCGCGCAAGACGCATCTCTCGACAGGCTTCATCGGTACGGGCCTCTTGATGCCGATCCTCGCGCAAACCGGAAGCCAGGCGACCGCGTACCAATTGCTTCTGACCGAGAGTTATCCGTCGTGGGGCTACTCGATCAAGCACGGGGCCACGAGCATCTGGGAGCGGTGGGACGGCTGGACGGCGGAGAAGGGTTTTCAGGACCCGGGCATGAATTCCTTCGCCCACTACTCGTTCGGCGCGGTGGCCCGGTGGATGTTCCAGAGCGTGGCGGGGATCGACACCGACGGCCCCGGCTTCAAGCGGCTGCTCCTCCACCCGCAGCCCGGCAAGGGATTGACCTGGGTGAAAGCCGGCTACCGCTCGCTCCACGGGCGGATCGCCTCGGAGTGGAAGACCGAGGGCAACGCCTGGACCTGGCGATTGACGATCCCGGCGAACACCACGGCCACGGTGCGTGTCCCCGCAGGCCAATCGGCAAAGGTCACGGTCGACGGAAAGCCGCTGGCAGCGGCAAAAGACGTGAAGCTCCGCGCCCAAGGCCCGCGCGGCGTCGAGTGCGAAGTCCCCGCGGGGACCTACGAGTTCGTCGTCCGACACGACAGGGGCCCTGGCACGAGGATTCTGCCATGAAAAGTCCGTTTCCCGGAATGGATCCGTACCTGGAACAGCATTGGCGCGACGTACACCACCGTTTGATTACGTACGCTTGCGACCGAATGCAATCGGCCCTGCCCGGCGACTTGCGGGCCCGGATGGAGGAGCGGGTGTTTGTGGAGTCGGAGGCGGGGGAATATCGTCCGATCTACCCCGATGTCCACGTGGTCGAGTATCCAGAGCACCGTGGCGAGCCTCCCGTCGCCGAGGGCGGCGTCGCCGTTGCGGAGCCGCTCGTGCTCCATCTGGCGGACGAACCGGTCTCGCAGGGCTACCTGGAGATCATCGACGTGGGCTCCGGGAACCGCGTGGTGACGGTGATCGAGTTTGTCAGCCCGTCGAACAAGACCGCCGGGGCCGGCCAGGACCTGTACCTGGCGAAGCAGAAGGAGGTGCTCGCGGCCCGGGCGAGCCTCGTGGAAATCGACCTGACGCGGGACGGACGCCGCGAGCTGTCGGTCGCGCAGTACCGCATCCCCGCGTCGCACCGGACGACGTATCAAGTGTGCGTGCGGCGCGGCTGGAAACTGCCCGGCGCCGAAGTCTATCGGGCACCGCTGCAGGAGCGGCTGCCGATCATCCGCATTCCGTTGCGGGAAACGGACCAGGACGTGCTCCTCGACCTCCAGGCCCTCATCGACCAGTGCTACCACAACGGCCGCTACGACGACATCAACTACCGGATCGCCCCGAACCCGCCCCTCGATCCCGAAGACGCCGCCTGGGCCGATCAGTTTCTGCGGTCGCTTGGGCTGCGATCGTAGCGCGGGCCCCTTCGCTTCCTTCTGACCCGCCGCCCGGCTTCCCTCGCGATCTTGCCCAGTCCGTCTTGCCTTGGTACAACAGCATCGGGATCGGGTCCGGGAAAACGGAGGGCCAGAGATGACCGGGGTGTTGGCAGCGGCGTTGCTGGCGGGCGCGGCGGTCGGCCCGGCCGGCGCGGAGGTCGGCTTCCTCGCCCCGGGGCTCGCCGCCGATCGGCTGGACGTGGAATCGGGCATGGCTTGGGAAGCGGCGGAGCGGTTGACCGCGGCGACCGCGATCCTGCCGGGCGCTCCGGGACGGTTCGTCGACCGCCGGGGACACGAGGTCTCGCTCGACCGTTTCCGCGTCGTCTGGTGTCACGAGAGCGACTTGAACCAGTCCAAGGGCCCGCTCTTCGACCCGCGGACGATCGAGGCGCTGCGCCGGTTCGTCACGGGCGGCCGCGGGCTGTTGCTCTCCGGCGGGGCCGTGGCGTTGGTGGGACCGCTCGGGATCGACACGCTTCGCGCCAGGCCGGTTCCCACCGAACAGGATTGTGCCCAGGCCGGCCTCGTTCCGCTCGTTCCCCGGCATCCGGCATTTCGTGGGCTCGATCTCGATCAGGGCGTCCTCTGGATGTCCAATGCGGTCTTCCCCGCCTTCGCCGAGTTTCGGCTCCTGAGCCGTCCGGCCAAGGGGCTGGTCCTCGCCCGGTCTCCCGGCGGGCCGGATTGCCCGCTGGTCGAATACGAGGCGGGGCGGGGCCGCGTGATCGTGCTCGGATGGCGATTGGATCCGCTCTACGGCCATGCAACGGCCGGATACCGCCGCAACTTCGAGGCCCTGGCCGCGAACGTCGTCCGGTACCTTGGCGACGGGCGGGCATGGCAGCCGCTCACGAGGCAGGCCGATGGCCGTCCGCCCGAGGTCGCCGCCGAGCCGCGTGTATCCGATGCGGAATGGCGATCGCTGGAACTCGCCATTCGGGACCTGAGCGAGACGTTTCGGCAGAGATATCCGCGGGGCGCGGAGTTCCTTGGGCGGCTGGAGGCGTTGAAGCGTCGTCACGCGGCGGTCTTCGGCCCGGACCGCGACGAGTCGCCCCTCACCCCCGGCCCCTCTCCCCGGAGTACCGGGGCGAGGGGAGGTTCTTTGGCCGGCCCTCTCCCCGGTCTTCTCCCGGGCCCTCTCCCTGGCCCTCACGCTGGCCCTCTCTCGGTGGCAGAGGCGGCGGAGCTTGTCCGGCAGTTCCAGGCGTTGAAGACCGAGGCCCTGTTGGCCAATCCGTTGTTGGATTTCCCGCGTCTTCTTGTCGTGAAGCGGGGCGAGAAGAACCTGGGGCTCCCGGCCAACTACTTCGGCAATTCCAGCCTCCCGCCGACCGGTTACGACAATGAGATCGCGGTGCTCTCGCCGGTCCGGCCCGAGGGGAAACGGACCACGCTCTTCCGGCCGGCGCACGGCGAGTTCGTCGGCGACGTGCGACTGGCCTACGACGCCCGGCGGCTGATGTTCTCGATGCCGAACGCGGCCGGGCGGTGGCGGATCGTCGAGATGGGCGTCGACGGCTCCGAGCCCCGCGAGCTGCCGCTCATCAACGAGCCCGACGTCGACAACTACGACGCCTGCTACCTGCCCGACGGCCGGATCATCTTCAGCTCGACCGCCTGCTTCGCCGGAATCCCCTGCGTCAACGGCATCGGCCACGTGGCCAACCTCTATCTCCTGGAGACCGACGGCCGAATCCGCCAGCTCACGGTGGAACAGGACCACGACTGGTGCCCGACCGTGTTGAACAACGGCCGGGTCCTCTACCTCCGCTGGGAATACACCGACCTGCCGCACGCCTTCTCCCGCATCCTCTTCCACATGAACCCCGACGGCACGGAGCAGATGGAGTATTATGGGAGTAACTCCTACTGGCCGGCGGCGATGTTCTTTGCGCGTCCGATCCCGGACCATCCGACGAAGGTGGTGGCGATCGTCGGCGGACACCACGAGTCGCCTCGCATGGGAGCGATGGTGATCTTCGATCCGGCCCGAGGGCGTTATGAGGCGGAAGGGGCCGTGCAGCGGATCCCCGGCTACGGGCGCAAGGTCGAGCCCGTCGTGCTCGATTATCCCATCGGCCAGAGCTGGCCCAAGTTCCTTCATCCGTATCCGCTGAGCGACAAGCACTTCTTGGTTTCGTGCCAGCCGAGCGAGAAGGCGCTTTGGGGCATCTACCTGGTCGATACGTTCGACAACGCGGTGCTGCTGCACGAGGAGCCCGGCTACGCGATGCTCGAACCGGTGCCGCTGCGACCGACGCCCAAGCCGCCGTGCGTGCCCGACAAGGTGGACCTTCGCCGCAAGGATGCCGATGTGCTGATCGCCGACATCTACATGGGCGACGGGTTGAAAGGAGTGCCACGCGGCACGATCAAGTCGCTCCGCCTGGTCGGCTATCATTTTGCCTACCAGGAGATGGGCGCCGAGCCCTATGCCGTGGGACTCGACGGGCCGTGGGACCCAAAATGCGTCCTGGGCACCGTGCCGGTGCTCGAAGACGGTTCGGCCCGGTTCCGCGTGCCGGCGTACACGCCGATCTCCTTGCAGCCGCTCGACGCCGAAGGCAAGGCGGTGCAGCTCATGCGGAGCTGGTTCACGGCCATGCCCGGCGAGGCGGTGTCGTGCGTGGGCTGCCATGAGAAGCAGAACACGACCCCGCCGGCCCGCCAGTCGCTGGCCGCGCGCGGCCCGGCGAGCGACATCAAGGCCTGGTACGGCCCGGCGCGGGGATTCGCCTTCCGCCGCGAGGTCCAACCGGTGCTCGACCGGCACTGCACGCGGTGCCACGACGGCCAACCGCGGGCCGACGGACCCGCCCTCTGCAACCTCGCCGACGGGCCCATCGGCCCGGTCCGCGACAATCCCAATCGCCACAACCAGTCGGCCCGCTTCACGGCCTCGTACTATCACCTGCGGCGTCTCGTGCGCACGCCCTGCAAGGAAAGCGACATGCACCTGCTCCGCCCGTGGGAGCACCACGCCGACACGACCCGCCTGGTGCAAATGCTCCGCAAAGGGCACCACGACGTCCGTCTCGACGCCGAGGCGTGGGACCGGCTGATTACGTGGATCGACCTCAACGCCCCGTTCCACGGCAACTGGAGCGACCTGCGGGCCGACGAGATCGGCGAGCTGGTCCGGAACCAGGCCGAGCGGCGTGCTCGTATGCGGAAGCTCTACGCGGGGATCGACGAGACGCCTGAGGACCTGCTCTTGGGCCCGGTGGGCAAGGCGGAGTCGTCGGCGCTTCGCGGGGCCAAGCCCCTATTCCACTATGTGGCACAGCCGCCCTCGGCTGTGCGGACTTCCCCAGGGCAGCCGCGTTCGCCTGAACAGACTCTCCCGGCACAGCCGGGGGCGGCTGTGCCACAGGAGGGCTTGGCACCAGGCGATTTCCTTTCCGTCCCGCTTTCCGCCGGGGTCCATCTTGAAATGGTCCGCATTCCGGCGGGCGAGTTCTCGATGGGACAGGAGGACGGCTCTCCCGACGAGCGGCCCGTGGGCCGCGTCAGAATCGAAAAGGCCTTCTGGATGGGCCGCTACGAGGTGACCAACGAGCAGTTCGCCCAGTTCGATCCCGGGCACGACAGCCGCTGGGAGAACAACGACTTCATCAAGTTCGGCCCCGGCGAGCTCGGCTGGACCCTGGCCCGTCCCAAGCAGCCGGTGGTGCGCGTGCCCTGGACCCGGGCCATGGCCTTCTGCCGTTGGCTTTCGCAGAAGACCGGCCGGCCGTTCACGCTGCCGACCGAGGCGCAGTGGGAGTATGCGTGCCGGGCAGGCACGGCCACGCCGTTCTGGTACGGGGCAGTGGACAGCGATTTTTCGCGGGCGGCGAACCTCTCCGATCGCAGCCACCAGACCGTCGAGACGTTCGACTATGCGGGCCGGCCCGACGTGATTCCCCCATGGCGCCCGGCCGACACACGTTTCGACGACCACAGCCGCGTCTCCGCCCCGGTCGGGAGCTACCAACCCAATCCCTGGGGCCTGTGCGATATGCACGGCAACGTGGCCGAATGGACCCGTTCGGAATACCGTCCCTATCCCTTCCGGGAGGCCGGCAGCGAAGCCCCGGGCGCCAAGCGCGTCGTGCGTGGCGGCTCGTGGTACGATCCCCCGGAGCGATGCCGCGCCGCGTTCCGCCAGGTGTACCTGGCCGATCAGCCGGTGTACGACGTTGGGTTTCGGGTCCTCTGCGAGGAGTAGAACAAGGGCGACTGTCGAGCGGTTAGGAAGTGCGTTGCCGTGTTGCGAAGCGAGATCGACCAGCAGTGCCTGGCCTTTGAAAACGCCTGGAAGACGGGCGAGCCGCCGGCCATCGAGCGGTTCCTGGAAAAGGTTCCCGAGGCGGAGCGGGCCGCCCTGCTGCGAGAACTCCTCCTCATCGACGTGGCCTGCCGCCGGCAGCGCGGCGAGGAGCCGGCCGCGGCCGACTACCGGGCGCGATTCCCGGGCATGACGGGGGCCATCGCCGCGACGTTCGAGCAGCCCACCGTCGACCTGGTCGTGGACCCGGCCTCCGTGAAGACCAAAGGGGAAGACCTGGCGTCGGTCCCGATGCTGACCAGCACGGAGGACGAGAGGACGGCCCGGTTCGGCGACTACGATCTCCTGGGGCAGATCGCCCGCGGCGGGATGGGCGTGGTCTACAAGGCCCGGCAGAGGAGCCTCCGCCGCACCGTGGCCCTGAAGATGATCCTCGGCGGGCAACTGGCCTCGGAGCGCGAGGTCCAGCGGTTCCAGGCCGAGGCCCGGGCCGCCGCCCAGCTCGATCATTCCGGCATCGTGCCGATCTACGAGGTCGGCGAGCACGGAGGGCAGCACTACTTCACGATGGGCTACGTCGAAGGACAAAGCCTCGCCGACCGGTTGGCTTCCGGCCCGTTGGAGCCGTGTCCTGCGGCCGAGCTTCTCAAGGCGGTGGCCGAGGCGGTCCATTACGCCCATCAGCGCGGCGTGGTCCACCGGGATCTCAAGCCGGCCAACATCCTCCTGGACCGGGAGGGACGGCCTCGCGTGACCGACTTCGGCCTGGCCGTCCAGGCAAACGACGAGACCCATCTCACGGCCACCGGCCAGGTCCTCGGCACGCCCAGTTACATGCCGCCGGAGCAGGCGTGGGCACAATTCGAGCGGATCGGCCCGGCGTCGGATGTCTACTCGCTGGGAGCCGTGCTCTACCACCTCCTGACCGGCCGGCCGCCCTTCCAGGCCGCCAACCCGATGGAAACCTTGATGCAGGTCCGCTCCAAGGAGCCCGTCCCGCTCCGGCAACTGAACCCGGGCGTGCCACGCGACCTGGAGACAATCACCCTGAAGTGCCTCGACAAGCAGCCGGCCCGACGCTATGCCTCCGCCCAGGAACTGGCCGACGAATTGGGCCGCTTCCTGGACGGCGCGCCGATCCGTGCGAGACCGGTCGGCCGGATCGAGCGTCTGGCCCGCTGGTGCGGGCGCAATCGGCTCCTGGCGACGGCCGCGGGCGTGGCGGCCCTGACGCTTTTCGCCGCGGTGGTCGTCTCGATTACCTTCGCCGTGTACAAATCGTGGGCCGTCGAGCAACTCCGCGACGAGCGCGAACAGACCCAGCGCGCGCTGGACGAGGCCCGCAGGCAACACGCCCTGGCCGCCACGACGCTCGTGGACCTCCAGACGACCTCCGGGCTGACGTCCGACGAACGCGGCGAGCCCTCCGAATCGACGCTCTGGTTTGCCAATGCCGCCCGGCTTGCGGCGAACGACCCCGACCGCGAACACGACAACCGCACCCGCGTGCGGACCTGGCTCCGCCGCTGCTACGTGCCGCTCCGGGCCGTGGAGCATCCCAGCCCGATGCTCCGAAGCCTGGCGGTCCATCCCGGCGGCCGGTATGTTGCGACGGCCGGCACTGCGGGCGACTGCGTCGTCTGGGACGTCGAGCAAGAGAAACCCTTCGCATTGTCGGAGACCCCCGCCGAACCGAGCGCCGCGGCCTGGGACCCGGACGGAAAGCGCCTGGCCGTCGGCACCCGCGACGGGCAAGTGTGGATCCTGCCTTTCCCCGAGCGCGGGTGCCTCCAACGTCTCACGCATCACGGGACGATTGCCGCGCTGGCGTTTAGCCGTGACGGCCGTTACCTGGCCCTGGCCGGTGAAGGGGCGAGGGTCTGGGACAGCCGGACGGGCAAATTCGCCACCGTCGAACTGGCGCATCCACAGCCTGTGGCGGCCATCGCTTTCAATTCCACCGGTACCCGACTGGCCACGGCGTGCCGCGACGGCACCGCCCGCGTGTTCAGAATCCCCGACGGCGACCAGCCCGGCAAGCCGCTGTTCGCCCCGGTTCCGCACACCGTCTCCGACGAGGCCGACGCCTCCAACCCGCGGCCCGTGCCGCCGGAGTTCGTCAACGGCGATCGCGAGTTGCTCACGCTGACGCGGGAGGCCGACGGCGGCGTGGTCTGGCGCGATGCGGTCAGCGGGGCCCCGATCCACACGGCGCGGGATCCCGAGGTCCGGACGTTCGCCGTGAGTCCCGACGGGCGGTACCTGGCGGTAGGCTCGCGCGAGGACACCCGACTCTGGAGCGTCGCGGCCCGGAGTCCCGTCGGTTCCCCCTTGGACGATGACCACGAGGTGCTATGGGCCGCCTTCGCGCCGGAGGGAGGCGTGCTGGCGACGGCCGGCACCGACAACGTCGTGCGCCGCTGGTCCGTGCCCGACGGGCGGCCGCTCGGGGCGCCGCTGCCTCACCAGACGTTCGTCCAACAGGTCGATTTCGTTCCCGGCAGCGGCCTGTTGGTCACGGCCCAGGTGGGCGGCCTGGTCCGCGTCTGGCTGCCTCCCAGCGACCAGCTCCTCGAATGGCAGATCCCGCTCGAAGCCGGAGGATCGAGCCGGATCGGACTGAGCCCGGACGGGCACCATGTCATTCTGCGGAGCGTCAGTTGCCGCACGGGCCGGCTGCGGAGCACGCGGGTCTACGAGGCGGCCACCGGCCGGCCAGCCGGCCCGGCGCTCACGCCGCCCGGCCCCATCCTCGACGCCGCGATCGCGCCGGAGGGGGATTGCGCGGCCCTGATCGCCTCGCCCGACGTTGGCCGGCCCGGTTGGGTGCTGCTCTTCGACTGGCGCACCGGACGCCAGGCCGGCCGGCCGCTGGCCACGCCTTCCGAGCCGCGGAGCCTGGCCTACCGGCCCGACGGACGGGAACTAGCCGTCCTCTGCGCCGAAGGCCAGTTGCTGCTGATCGATCCGGCGGGGCCTCGGGTGACGGAGATGTTGGCCTACGGCCCCTGTCCCTATGGCCGGCAGCCGGACGAACACGTCAACAACGGCTCGGTCAAGTACAGCCCCGACGGCCGCGGCCTCGTCGCTTGGGGATTGGACAACGCGGTCCACGCATGGGACGACGCCACCGGCTCGCCACGCTACGCGCCCTTGCAGCACGAGGACCGGTGCCACGACGCGCAGTTCTCGCGCGACGGCAAGCTCCTGGCCACGGCGTCTTACGACCACACAGCGCGGGTCTGGGATTTCGAGACGGGCCAGCCGCTGGCGGCGCCGCTGGTGCATCCCGACCGCCTCTTCACCGCCGTCTTCAGTCCGGACGGCAACTCCCTGCTCACGGCCCGCCGGAGCGGCTCATGGCGCGTCTACGACTGGCGCAACGGGACCCTCCTCTGCCCGGCCTTCCCGCTCAACTCGGAGAACTACGCCGCCCTCTTCACGCCCGACGGCCATTGGGTCGTGACGGCCGACGGGGCGACGATGCGGGCGTGGGAATGGCATACCGGCAAATGGGTCACGCCGCCGGTCGCGCTGGGCGGCCTCGGCCTGAGCCTCGTGGTCACGCCCGACAGCAAGCACGCGATCGTCGCCGGCCTGGGCGGCACTGTCGACGCCTTCCCGCTCACCGATCTGGCGCGGCGCCAGGACCTCAGCACCGAGGATCTCTGCCTCCTGACCGAACTGGTCGCTGCCCAGCGAATCCACGAGAACAGCGGAGCGGTACGGCTCTCGGCCTCCGAATGGCTCCAGCGCTGGCACCGCTTCTGCCAAAAACACCCCGGCCTGCTCTCGCTCTCCCAGCGCCAGCAGCCGTAGGGTGCGTGCTCTGCACGCACGCGACCGCGTGCCCGCCGTTACTCGCCTCGCGCGTGCGTGCAGAGCACGCACCCTACGGGGCTCAATTCATCGAAAGCCGCGAGGTCACTTCGGTCGGGCTACGTACTCAACATGGGCTTCGTACTCGGGCTCACTGGCCGGATCACGCTTCCGCAATTCGTACTGTTCCAGCAGGTTTTGGAATTCCTTGTAGGCAGGATGCGAGAGGCATTCGTCGCGTGCGCCGGCGTTTTTGAACGTGAAGAGGAGACAATAGTCTCCATTTCGGTAGGCGGGGTCGATAGGCCCGGGCTTGGCTGGGTTAAAATTCGTCCGCGTCCCCCATTCGAGCCGTTCGATGGCTGGAATCTCCTTGGGCAATGCGGCAATGGCCGCTTCGAACTTGCGCATCTCCTCGAGCGTGGTCTTCGGCTTCAATCTAACCCAACCGACTCGGCGTAAGCGGCCATGCGCGGTGGTCCGCACATGCGGAGTCGCGTCGTGAAACAGGTACAGGGTGCTCGGCGCACCTACCGGAACGCGGATGTGGGGCCCATCCGGATTGCCGTGGCCCGCTAACTCGCGGAACGCTTGCTGATAGGCTGGGTCGAAAGCGGTCTGAGGGTCTTTGAAGGTCACCAGTAGGCAATGACTTACCTCCGGGTCGCCGCGTTCGATCCTCCCCCATTCAAAACGCTCCATGACAGGCGCTTTCGACGGGATGGCGCGAATGGCGTCTTCGACCATTTGAGGGGCCTCGGGCGGTTTCGTCAACGGTATACAGTCAACCACTTGCACGACCTTTCCCTCGCTGGAGATCTCTCTCCTGCACCCAATCGCGCACGCGCAACCCGTGACCGCGAGTACGGCGACAACCCACTTCATCGTGTTCGCCTCCCCGATTGCATGGAGTTCGAGCGAATGACATCCGAGGGCCGGAGTCTACCTGCCTCAGCGCGGCGCTTCGTCTGGGAAAGCTGAGCGCACGGGCTCTGAGCGTGCAAACTGTTCCCTCGGTGTTTTCGGCCGGTTGCAGGCGCCGTAGACCCACGGCGAGAACCCCCAGTCGCGGCGGCCGACGAAGTACGTGGCGTGCTCCTCGACGCGGACATTGTACACCGCGGACCTGCCCACGTTCACGATCGATTCTACCGGCAGCCAGCGATCATCGTGGCTGCGCAGAAGATCGCCTCGAGCCAAAGACGCCGCTGGGGTCCAGCCCTTCCCCTTAACGTAGAATGGGTGTTCGCGCGAGGCATGGACCACCTGGCCACTCACCGCGACGTCCACCAATCGCGCGCTGCTTCGGATGACTTCCTTGACGCGGCGGGCAACGACCGGTGACTCGGGTTCGTTCTCAGGCGACGACAGGATCCAATCCCCTGCCCTGAATCGCTCGATTGGCTTCGAGCCCTCCGGCGTCAGCAGCGGTGTCCCTGGGGCAAAACATGATCCTACTCTAACAAGATAGTACCAGTCTGTAGCAGCGCGGCAGTGCCAGTAGTACGTCTGGAACTGTGAAGACCAGTCCCAGGACCCCCACTCAAACCAAACTAAGACGCCCTGCAATTCGTAGCCTTCCTGATACTGTGGCACGTGCTCTACGGTCTCACTGCCGCTACTACTGGTGCCGGGTCCAGTCGCGCTTCCATCTGGAGAAAAATGCGTCTCCGGGCTTTGGTACCAATAGTCTGCCGCCCAGCACCCAACCACATCGTAGCCATACCCGGGTGGATCCCATGTTCCCGCCCAGGTAACTCTAAATCCAGGTGCGTTGCATGAGATGCTGCCCCCGGTGACTTGACCAGACCAGGCAGCCACATCGGTCGCCATGAAAGTGATCCCGATGAGCAAGCCACCAACCGACAAGACTAGGCTTCTCATGGCGAACCCCTTTCCCTTGAGTGAACGGTTGCCTTGTGACGGTGCGTTCTGGCGGAACGATGAGTGCCTGACAGATTGCCCTCCCCAATCGCGGACGCTTAGCAGGAACCAGTGGAAACAAGTCCACTCAACGCCACGAAACCTGACCGGGAGAGTATGGGGCCAAGACAGAGATGTCGGACTGCTCTTCGGGTCTTCGACGCCGCTCACGGCACGGCCATCCATCGTAATACGACTTCAAACGGGGTCAAGTCCCGAGTTTTCGGGACAGACGCTTGGCGGCGGCGTCTCCCTCCGCCAGAGGGTATAAGCGGCCCAGGCCAAGTTCGCCAACTCGATCCGGCTATGGATGCTGAGCTGCGTGTGCAATCGTTTCATGTGCGTTTGAACGGTTTCCCATGACAGGCCAAGGGACCGAGTGACCTCATCGTCGCTTTGGCCCGCCACAACGCAACGGGCAACCTGCGCTTGGCGACGCGGGAGTCCAAGCCTTTTGGCGAAGGCGGCCCACGCCTGGTTGCAGAATACTCCGTGCTTCAGGCAGCATTTGTCATCGCTTGGAGCCGGCTTTCCAGAATGTCCAGACCCATTCGACACCGGATGTCTCCTCCCCACACCGACGTTTGGCTCTCCTCGATCAACGAACCGGAGAAACGGGCACGCACCCTCCCCCTGCTGAAGAACTGAGATTTCGAGCGAAAAGCGCGTACGAAAAATGGAAAACTCGGCTGAGGGCCACTAGCGAGGGGCCCGTTGCTTAACCCGACCCCGAGTTTTGTGCCAAATCCGTTGAAACAAAACAGCACCCTAGCAAAGCGCCACCAAGGGTTACGGCTTTGCGTGCCTCACGCCCCGGACTTCACTGCCACCAACTCGATCCCCTTGCCGGTGCCGAGGTTCCGCGAATACTTCTTTTCTTCGGCGTTGTTCCAGTGTTCGTGGACGCCGAGGCTCGCCAGGCGCTTCGTGGGCGTGGCGTGGTCGGGGTCGTAGAAGGTGCCCGAGGGCGGATTGTCGGCCAGGGCGGCCTCGTGGAGATAGTCGTCCACCCCGGGCACGCGAGGGCAGTCCTTCCACTCGGTCCAGATGAAGTCGAACCCGACGGAGTCGATGGCCACCGGGTCCTGCGAGGCGAAGAGGCTCTTGGTCCAGTCGCCGTGGAACGGCGCCGAATGCCATTTCTGGGGCACCGGATCGGCCGGGTGCTTGCCGGAAAACGTCCCGTCGATCAGGTTGAGCACCGTCTTCCCGCCCAGGTGGGCGTGCCCGAAAAGGTCCACCTGCTCCCGGTAGATCTTCGTCTTCTTGGCGAACGAGGCGCGGTGCATGTCGTAGTATCCCTGTTGGACGGGCCAGCGCACCAGCGAGCCGAAGTGGTTCTTGCCGCAGAGCGTCACGCCCGTGCCGAGGTGCGCCTTGAGGGTGGCGAAATTGACGAGGTATTCCGCCTCGGCGAATCCCGCGGGAATGAAATCGGGCGACTTCCCCTCCGGCCGGCAACTCCAGTAGAGCGGCACCGACGACGGTTGGACCTGCACGCGTCCGAACTTGCCGGCGAAGTCGGCGTAGACCACGTCGGGGAATTCCTTGTGCAGGATGTCGTAGTATTCGTGGACGAGGTAGGCCAGGGTGTCGCAGACCGTGATGTCGGCCTGTTTCACGCCCAGGCCCGTGATCTGCCGCAAGAGGGCGACGACCATCTGCGGCCCGGTGTTCATGTAGTCTTGCCGCTTGACGAAGTTGTAGGTCTTCGGATCGACCATGCCTTCGCGCCAGATCATGCCGACCCAGTTCGGCTTGACGACGATCTTCTCGCCGGGCCGGTAACCCACGTCGCCCTTGCCCCGGGCCCGATTGAGATAGCGGAACAGCCCGTCCCAGGCCTTCGCGACGGTCGATTCGCCGGTCAATTCGCCGACGGCCCGCGCCATCATCGCGTCGACGCGGTCCTGCTTGGTTCGGTTGCCTTCCCACCAGTGGCCGTCGCCGGGGCCCTTCCAGTCGGTGACACGCGGATCGTGGACCCAGACGACCCGGCCCGGGTGAATCCCCTTGGCCTCGCCGATCGGCTGAAGCCGCTCGGGCTCCGCGGCGGGTTCGGCGCCGCAGGCCGTTCCGATCCCCACGGCGCCGCCGACGGCTGCGGCCGCCCGGATGAATCCGCGGCGGTCGAACCGCGCCGGCCCGGGCATTTCGGGAGAACAGGCTTCGGGAAGCTCGGACGCAGAGTTCGGCTGCCCATCCGGATACGAGTTCATTGGGGGACTCCTGGAGAGAAGCGGATGAAAGGAATAGTCGCGGCCACGATCCTGTGTGGCACAGCCGCCCCCGGCTGTGCTGCGTGGTTCGGATAGCAATAGGGGGCTGTTCAGGGCGATCCGCACAGCCGAGGGCGGCTGTGCCACATTTCAGGCGGCTGTGCCACATTTGAGGCGGCTGTGCCACATATCTCTGCGAAGCTTCACTTCGCCATACTGTAATACGCCTCGTTCCAGCGCAGTTCGCTTTTGATCTGGGCGACCGTGGCGTCGGCGCCGATCCGCACGGATTCGATGCCCGCCATTTCAGCGAACATCTCCAGGACCTGCGGCCCGAAGGCCTGGGTGAAGCCGGTGTGGTGCGCCCCGCCGGCGTAGATCCACGCGGCGGCCGCGACCTTGAGGTTCGGCCTCGGCAGCCAAAGGGCCCGCGCCACCGGCAGCTTGGGCAGGTCCCGGTCGGGCTTGACCACGTCGACCTCGTTGACGATGAGGCGGAAGCGGTTGCCCATATCGACGATCGAGGCGTTCATCCCGGCCCCCGGACGCACGTTGAAGACCAGGCGCGCCGGATCGGCCTTGCCGCCGATCCCCAGCGGGTGGAACTCCAAAGAAGGCTTGCCGTCGGCGAGCGAGGAGCAAAGCTCCAGCATGTGCGCGCCGAGGACCTTCGCGCCGCCGGGCGCCAGGTGATAGGTATAGTCTTCCATGAACGACGTGCCGCCCGGGAGCCCCGAGGCCATGACCTTCATGGCCCGGACCAGGGCCGCCGTCTTCCAGTCGCCCTCGGCGCCGAAGCCGTAGCCGTCGGCCATGAGCCGCTGCACAGCCAGGCCGGGAAGCTGATCCATCCCGTGGAGCGCCTCGAAACACGTGCTGAACGCCTTGAAGTTGCCGCCGGTCAGAAAGGCCCGCATGCCCAGCTCGATCTTGGCGGCGGCACGCAATGCCCGTGCGCCGGCGTCGCCCTGGGTGCCGGGGCCGGCCGTGTAGAGATCGAGATACTCCTCGACCAGCTTGCCGGCCTCCGCATCCGTGACCCGGTCCACACACTGGACCAGGTCGCCGACGCCGAAGCCGTGGACGTCGTAGCCGAATCGGATCTGGGCCTCCACCTTGTCGCCCTCGGTGACGGCCACTTCGCGCATATTGTCGCCGAACCGGGCGAGCTTGGCGCCCTGGGCGTCGGCCCAGGCGGCCGCGGCCCGGGTCCACAGGCCCAGCTCTTCCTGCACGTCGGCGTCCTCCCAGTGGCCCACGACCACGGCGCGGTTCTTGCGGAGCCGCGTGCAGAGGAACCCGAACTCCCGGTCGCCGTGCGCGGCCTGGTTCAGGTTCATGAAGTCCATGTCGATCGTGTCCCACGGGATCTCGCGGTTGAACTGCGTATGCAGATGAGCAAACGGCTTGCGCAGGCCCGACAGGCCGGCGATCCACATCTTGGCCGGAGAGAACGTGTGCATCCAGCAGATCAGGCCCACGCAGCCCGCGGTGTGGTTGGCCTCGCGGCAAAGCTGCGCGATGGCCTCGGGCGTGGTCAGCACCGGCTTGAAGACGACCTTGACGGGCACGGCCGCCGCACGGTCCAGGGCCCGGGCGATGTGCTGGGAATTCGCCGCCACCTGCCGGAGCGTCGCCTCGCCGTAAAGCTGCTGGCTTCCGGTGACAAACCACGCCTCTTGCTGCTTGAGATCCATTATGGTGGGCCCTCGTTATCTGAACGGATGCGAGTTCGGGAGAACCGGCACTTTGGAGTGCGGCGACCTGTCGCCGCTTTCTTTTGGCTCATCCAGGAATTCCGCGACGCCGAACCCCACGGGATCGCAAAAGGAGTACCGGTGCCTCTTCTCTGTTCGATCTCCGCACGGCTGTGGACAGAGAAGAGGCACCGGTACCTCCCTTTGGCATGGCTGGACTTTCCCGCAATTCTCGGAGGAACCTTTCTTTCTCGCGTCTCCTCTGGCTTCGGCAGGCTCCCCGGCCGCTTGCGAACGTCTTCTTTCTACCCTTTTTTCCCGGGCGTGGGAAGAGACGGGACGTTGACAGGGCGCCAAGACCGGGCCTACCATGGCGGCGTAAGGCGTTGGAGGTTGTCGATCGGGGGTCTCACATTTGGGAGGGAGTCGCTATGCCGTCGGAAGCCAATCTCGGGAAGTCGTCCCTGGCGCGGCGGAAGTTCCTCAAGTCGACTGGGGTTTTGGCCGCCGGGTTGTGTGCGGCAGGGCCGGGCGCCGCGCAAACCGCCCGTGCCGCCGGCAAGAAGGTCGAGAAGCTTGCCCTCCACGGCGGCCCGAAGACGGTCGCCCAGCCGTCCGGCAACGCCTGGCGGTGGCCGCTCTACGGGCCCGACGAGGAGAAGGCGGTCCTCGACCTCGTCCGCAACCCCGACTACGCGCCGATCGCCGCCTTCGAGAAGGAATGGCAAGAGAAGTTCCACTATCCCTTTGTCAAGGCCCAGTGCAACGGCACCGCCGCGCTGACCTCCATCTTCTTCGCCCTGAAGCTCCCGCCCGGCAGCGAGATCATGGTGCCCAGCTACACCTTCTTCGCCACGATCGTGCCGATGCGGCTCTTCGGGCTGGTGCCGGTGTTCGTCGATATCGACCCGCGGTCGTTGAATTTCGACCTGGAGGACGCCAAGCGCCGCCTGACCAAGAACACCAAGGCGGTGCTGCCGGTCCACTGGATCGGTCTGCCCAACGACATGGAGGCCATCGGCGACTGGGCCAAGGAGAAGGGGCTGATCGTGCTCGAAGACGCCTGCCACGCCCACGGGGCGTCGCTCAAGGGCAAGGCCATGGGCAACTGGGGTTCGATGGCGGCGTTCAGTTTCCAGGCGTCCAAGCCGCTTCCGGGGATCGAGGGCGGCATGGCCGTCTTCCAGACCCGGGAGGATTACGAGCGCGGCACCGCGTTCGGACACTACGACGCGCCCCACTCGTTTGCCAAGGGGAGCTACTACCGGCAGTTCCACGGGTCCGGACTTGGGGTGAAGACCCGCATGCACCCGCTGGCCGCCGCTTTGTTGCGCAGCCAGTTCCGCGGGCTCATGGAGCGTAACGCGGAGGGGCTCGCCCAGGTGCGCCGAATGAACGACCGCCTGGCGCAACTCCCCGGCCTGCTCGAACAGGCCACCCCGCGGCCCGAGGTAAAACGCGTCTACTACGCCTGGAACTCCTTTTTCTTGGACGAAGGAAAGGCGGGCATGTCGCGGGCGGCCTGCGTGAAGGCCCTTCAGGCCGAGGGCGTGGCCGCGTCGGCCTCCTCCTACCGGCTCCAGCACAAGCAGCCGCTCTACCGCGACCCGGCCTTCTGGCATCACCTGCCTGCCATCCCCGAACTGCCCGGCTCCGACATGGCCAACGCGCGGACCATCACGCTCCCCTACTTCACCTCGCAGGTGCCGGAACTGGCCGAGCAGTACGTCAAGGCCTTCGAGAAGGTGTGGGCCCACCGCGACGAACTGGGGAAAGCGTGAACGGTTAGCCGTCGTCTAACAGTATTGTGGCACAGCCGTGTCCCTACGGGACACCCCGGGCGTCGCGTCTCTTCCACCCGGCGATGAGTCGCTGGGCGATTCTCGAGCGATCCTTCGGGACACGGGCCGACGTCCGGCTCCTGCATCCCCGCAACTCTGAATCACTACACGAGCTGGAACTGCCGCTCCTGGTTCTCCCTGCGACCCGTCCTCCTTCAATTCAGGATAGTCGTCTCTTCCTTTCCTGACAGTTCTGAGAGCTTCGCAGCGCGCACCGAAACGCCCAACCTTCGTCGCCTCCGGCTACTACTTCGGATCCGGCAGAAACCGGAGAATGTGGACATCCGAGATCGTGATGAGCCCTTCGGCGATCATCGGTTCAATCGCTCCGAGGAGCGGGGCGATTCGCTCCGAGAGATCCACGATTTCGATTCGCACCGGGAGATTCTCGCTCAGTTCCAACAGCCGGCTCGTGTGCAGGTGGGCGCTGCCGCCGTATCCTTCCACGGCGCGGCTGACCGTGGCGCCGGCGACGCCGCGTTCTCTGCACAACTGCACGATTGCCGTGTAGAGCGGCTGCCCGTGCCACTGGTCCGTGCTGTTGATATAGATCGTAACCGCCTTGGCGTCCGACTCAATTCTCACGGCTTCACTCCTACGGTCTCGGGAACAGCAAGCCGGTGAGGGCGACTGCGAGGACCACGCCGAGGAAGCCAACGACCACGCTCCCCGCGACGTTTGCGAAGGCCATCCACAAGCTGCCGTCCCGCACCAGCCGGAAGGTCTCCCACTCGAACGTCGAGAACGTCGTGTAGCCGCCGCAGAAGCCGGTGCCGATCAGCAGATACCAATCCTGATGGGCGGGCGGAAGCCGCTCCAGAATCAGCACGGCGGCCACGCCGAGAAGGAACGTCCCGGTGACGTTGATCACGAAGGTCCCCAGGGGAAACCCCCGTGTCCAGGATACTTCATTCAGCCAACGGCCAAGCCAGTAGCGGGCGTTGGTCCCCAAGGCGCCGCCAAAAGCGAGCAGCATGAACTTGTTCGCCAGCAGGAATCGGAACCACGAGGCACCGCCATCCACCCAGTCTCTCACAACGATGTTCTCCCTCGGAATCGAATCAACGAACCCATCCCTCGACCCAGCGCGGCCCCAGCGACGATCGGCCGCCCCCGAACCTATATCCCGGCTGAGTGTTCTCACCGTGCGGGACAGAAAGCGCCGCTACGTAAGCCCGAGCACACGCCGAATGCCGGCTTTCAGTAGTCGCTCGGAATCCGGTCCGACCGACGAGGCGGTGGGCTCGTAGCCGCCCTCTTCAAATGCCTTTGCGGTGCAGAGGTAGTTGGTGCAGCCTTCGCCGTACCCGGCCACGGCCACGAAGTCGTCGGGGCGTTGGCGCTGGGCGTCGAGTTGGAATTCCACCATGGGTTCGCCCGGCAGATGCACAACGAAGACGCGGCCCAACTGGAGCCCGGAAAGCTCGATCGGCCGGTCGGCCCGGTTGAGAAACGCAAGGCGTCGTGCGGCGCCAATGCGTGTGTTTGGCGGCTGCGAGGGGTCGAGCATGAGCGTGCGGAGCTGTTCCGGGTGAAACCCCTTCAGCGAGAACAGACCGGCCTCTTTGGGATTCGACGCCAGTTTTGGCGGCAGAAGCACCGGCGTGGTGCGCCACACGACCGGGCCCACCGGCGTGAACTTCGTGGCGGCAATGGCTCCTTTCATTCCCGCCAGCAAGCGGTCCGCCAACTGCCGTCTGGCATCCGGAGATCCGTCGTTGTACTTCCCTGCCGCAATATCCCCGGCACAGCCGGTGAAGTACACCTGGAACACGCCTTCCTCGTCCTCCAGTCTCTCGCGCGCGATGCCGGGGAAGTCGTAGCTCACCCGCGGGTCTCCGTAGTAGCTTTGCGGATGCGTGGCGTGGTAGTGCAATCGCACCAAAGCCATATCCCCATCGGCAAACGTGATCGTCTTGAGCATGGGGTCGATCCGGCCTTCGGGCAGTTCCCGCAAGTCGGGCCTGCCGGGGGTCGAACTCATCCGGCCGTGGAATTTGCCATCCTCGGTGATGATGCGACGGCTGGAGGCGACCCGATCGACCTTCGCCTCTCCCACACCGATGCGGTCCGCCGCGCGCATCTTGGCAAGCGACTTCTCGACGACGGCAGCCAAGCGATCGGCCGCTCCCTTCAGGAAGGCCGGGTCGAGATACGGCGGAGCGCCCTTCACCGAATCGAGGATCGTCTGCGCATCGGCGTCGACAAGGGGAGCCGTGTGTTGGTGTACCATGTGGAGCGCCACCGCCCCGACGTCGGTTCCCGCCGCCTCGGCAATTCGCTGTCGAAACAGCCGCCGCGACCCGTTCGCACACACGCACCAGTCAAACGCACAGAGCACGTAACGCCGGGCGCCGTCCTCGATCACGATTCCCTTGGCCAACAGCGGATGTTCGATGGTCTCCAAGGGTTTGAAAGTCGGATAACTGGGAAATCCCCGCGGCGGCGTCACGTCGCCGCAAAACGTGGCGATGCGGAGAGCACGGCGCCCGTCCGCAGCCCCTCGTGCCGGACGACACAACGCGCCCCCCAACAACGCCCCGGACATGCCCGCCACAAATCGGCGACGCGACATCGCGCTGCTTCTCTCCATCGTCACCCTCCTCATTCCGCGAACGGTTACGACTACGGTACGGGGCGGAGCATCGGACGGACGGCGATTGTATCGCACGGCGGACGCCGGCACAAGAATACGCGGGGTGGCCCCGATAGCTGCTGCTATCGGGGTGCCGAAGGCACAAGAGGCTTGCTTGAACGACACCTGCCGTGCCCGGGGATCACAGTGAACCCTCTTGTCGCTGCGCGACACCGAAAGCGGAGCTTTCGGTGCCACCCGCGCCTCTTGGTCGCCTGCCATATCGTGCCATGGGCCCTTGATCGAAACAATCGCATGAACCCACGCAACGGCCTATGTTTGTGTTCGCTGCACGATCGAGCATACGAAACAGGCATTGTGCTCATCGACGACCGCTTTGTCGTCAGACTTGGTGAAACGGCGCGTTGCTATCGGACCAACGATGCTTTCATGCGGTACTTCGTCGCATACGAGGGAAGCCCTATCAGGCTGCCAGAACGGTGGCATCCCGACCCCGCCCTTCTTCGGCAGCGTTGCACGTTGGTATCGTCAAGGGTGCCCGTTTAGGAGGCCACCTGTTCCGAGAGAACGACACGTACACCGAGCCACCCTGCTGTTGACCCTTTCGGGGCTGGCGGTAGCTCCTGCGGCGCACGGCTCGCCGGCGCTTGTATCGTCGCCGGCATCGACAAATGGCCCCTGGCCGTCCAGACGTATCGACTGAACTACCCTGACGCCAAGCCTTATGAATCCGGCCTGGAAGACCTTTCTCCGCAGGAGATCGCCCGCGAGGTCGGCAACATCGAGTTGCTTCTCGCTTCGCCTGAGTGTACGAATCACAGCATCGCGCGCGGCGGCGCTGACCCCGACGAGAAGAGCCAGAACACGGCATTCCAAGTCACGCGCTTTGCGGAAGTGCTCGAACCCCGGTGGATCGTCATCGAGAACGTGGTCAAGATGCGGCAGTGGCGGCGCTATGACAGGTGGCTCAAGAAACTAGAGTCCCTTGGGTACGAAACCCCGCTGGAGGTCGTCCTCGATGCACAGGACTACGGCGTTGCCCAGAGCCGCAAGAGGCTCTTCATAATCTGTGACCGTGAAGGCACTCCTCAGACTCCGGCTCGCCAGCCCGGTCCCAGGCGAACCGTGAAGTCCATCCTCACAAGCCGCAATGAGGATGGGAAACAGTGGCCGTTTGCCCCGCTGAAAGGCCCGAACCGTGCCAAAGCCACGCTGGAACGAGCCCGACGAGCCATGAAGGCCCTGGGCAAGGACGAAGAATTCCTCATGGTCTACTACGGCACCGATGGTGCCGGAGGATGGCAGACCATTGACCGTCCACTCAGAACGATCACCACGCTCGACCGTTTTGCCCTGGTCAAACCCAACGGTCGTTGGCACGAGATGCGAATGCTTCAGCCCCCGGAACTCTCCGCCGCGATGGGCTTCCCGAAGGATTTCCGGCGGCCCGAGACATCACGACGGAACAAGATCAGGATGATCGGCAATGCCGTGTGCCCACCGGTCATGCAGGCGATCGTTTCCCAATTGCTCAAGAATCGGTAGCAGGTATGCGGACACGCCTGTGCAGAAAGAAGGCGGGACATCGCTCGTGGTCGCCGAGAGGACAACCTGCTTCTGGCGTGCATCGCGGCGACATTATGAGTCCCGCCAAACGAAGCGCGCTCATGTCGCGCATTTGCGGCAAGAACACCGGTCCAGAGAAGGCTCTTGTGGCAGAACTCGCCGCGTTGGGCCTCTCGTTCGAGACACATCCATCCGATCTTGCTGGCCGCCCGGACATTCTGTTTCGTGCGGAGCGGGTTGCCGTGTTCGTTGACGGAGACTTCTGGCACGGCTGGAGGTTTCCGCTCTGGAGGCACAAGCTGTCCCGACGCTGGCAAGAGAAGATTGCGGCAAACCGCGCGCGGGACAATACGAACTTCCGGCGGCTTCGTCGTGCCGGATGGACAGTCCTGCGCATTTGGGAGCACCAGGTTGAGCAGGCGCTTCCGGCATGTGTCGCCCGAATCCTCGCCGCAATTCGATGGGCGGAACGCTCAACCACCAGCCGTCGAAGCGGCAGGAATCCCGGCAGGAACAGTCGATAGCCTGGGTCGATGGCGGTAAACGTGTTGCGAATGGGGATCGAAGTCCGTGCCGTTGAGCAGCACGATTCTGGCCGCCCAGCCGTTGACCGTGAGTAGATCGAACAGGTATTGCTGACTCCGGCAGGGATTGGCGAAGACCAACGCTGTCTCGGCGGTAGTGGGTACTGTCGGCCAGATCGGCACGGTGAGGCAGTTTACCCGCCAGCAACAGGGCACCAGAGCAACAGTTGACCTTTTGTCAGCGGGCGGTCAAAACCGGCCAGGTGGGCGAAATGAAAAGCAGCCATTTTGAGTGGAGCGGAATTCGTCGTAGAGGTTCGTCAACAGATGCCTTGTTGACGGAGACCGTCTATGGCGAACGAA